>Ga0326597_10008111_pt1 | contig 14207 bp, 14 predicted proteins | sample RVTome_12_FD_203789 | JGI IMG/M metagenome (GOLD analysis project Ga0326597, IMG submission 203789) | Soil microbial communities from uranium-contaminated site in the Upper Colorado River Basin, Wyoming, United States - RVT100D185 | ecosystem: Environmental > Terrestrial > Soil > Contaminated >... | reverse complement strand
TCCTGCGATCGTCATCGCCCTCGCCGCCGCCGCGGGCTGGGCGACCGTCGAGCTCGCGACGTGGCCCGACGTGCAGCGGCTCGCGATCGAGGACCCGCGCTCGACCGCGTTCCAGCAGCGGTGGCGGGAGCGCGAGCGCGCCGCTGGGCGCTCCGGCGAGCTCGACTGGCGGCCGGTGCCGTGGCCGCGCATCTCCGGCCAGCTCAAGCTCGCGATCGTCGTCGCCGAGGACATCGATTTCTTCACGCACCGCGGCTTCGCCCTCGGCGAGATGAAGCGAGCAGTCGCCGACGCTTGGCACGCGCGCGAGGCGCCGCGCGGCGCTTCGACGATCACGCAGCAGCTGGCCAAGAATCTCTGGCTGTCGCCGTCGCGCAGCCCCTGGCGCAAGGCGAGGGAGGCGCTGCTCACCCGCCAGCTCGAGCGGCATCTGTCGAAGCGCCGCATCCTCGAGCTCTATCTCAACGTCGTCGAGTTCGGTCCCGGCGTGTGGGGCGCCGAGGCGGCGGCGCGGCGCTATTTCGGCAAGCCGGCGTCGGCGCTCACGGCGCACGAGGCGGCGAGCCTGGCCGCCGCCCTGCCGCGGCCCTCCGCGTGGCACCCCGGCGTCGACCGCAGCGGTTATCGCCGCGCCAGCGAGCGGGTCCTCGCGCGCATGGCGGCGGCGGGCTGGGTGGCACAGGAGATCCGCCGCGCCGCGGCTTCGCCTTGACAGGCCGCGGAGGCTCTGCTCCAATCCGCGCCGTCATGACGGACACGTTCCTCGCCAGCCGTTCGTTGCGCGGCGCACGCCGCTGGCGTCGCACGAGCATCCGTCACCACGCGAGCTGACGGCCGCGGCGCTCGCCCCGGCCGCCGCACGGCCCGGGGCGAGACGCGGAACGGCGCGCGATCCGAACCGACCTCCTTCCGGGCGACCGAGGGAGGTCTTCGTTTCTCGACCATGTCGCGTCCGATCCTCGTCGCCACGCTGAGCGAGCCGCCGTCGGCCGACGGCGCGGAGATCGCCGCGCTCAACGGCCGCGCCGACTGGCTGGAGGTGCGCGTCGATCGGGTGGCGGACCTCGACGTCGACTGGCTGCGCCAGCGGTTCGACGGCGAGCTGCTCTACACCCTGCGCTCGCGCGGCGAGGGCGGACGCTTCTCGGCGACGCACGAACGGCGCCGGCAGCGCATCCTCGACGAATCGGTGCGCTACGACCGCGTCGATCTCGAAGGCGAGCGTGATCTGGCCCCCGCCGTTCTCGCCGCGATCGCGCCCGCGCGCCGCGTCGTTTCGTGGCACGGGCCGGCCGCCGACGTCGCGGCGCTGCGCGGCCGGCTGGAGCAGATGCGTCGCACGCCGGCGGCGTTCTACAAGCTGGTGCCGCGGGCGGCGGCGAGCGGCGAAGAGCTGGCGGTGCTGGCGCTGCTCGCCGATCTGCGGGCCGACGACGTCGCGGCGTTCGCCGGCGGCGAGATCGGCTTCTGGACTCGCCTGGTGGCGGCGCGGCTCGGCTCGCGGCTCGTCTACGGAGCCGTCGGCGAGGCGCCGGCGGCGCCCGGCCAGCTGCCGCTCCGGCGCCTCGTCGACGACTGGGGATTGCCCGATCTCGCGCCGGCGCGGTTCCTGTTCGGCGTCGTCGGGCGGCCGTGCCTCGGCTCGCTCTCGCCCCGTCTCCACAACGCCGCCTATCGCGCGCTCGGACTGCCGGCGCTCTACGTGCCGTTCGAGGTCGAGCGTTTCGGCGATTTCTGGCTCGGGGTGGTCGAGAGCGATCTCCTCGCCAGGCTGGGGCTGCCGCTCAGCGGGCTGTCGGTGACGTCGCCGCACAAGGACATCGCCTACAACGTCGCCGGCGCGGCGAGCCCGCTCGCGCACGCCCTGCAGGCGGTCAACACGCTGGCGCTCCATCGCGGCGTCTGGGAAGGCGAGTCGACCGACGGCCACGGCGTCCTCGCCGCGCTTGCCGCGCACGGCGTCGCCCTGCGCGGCCGCGCGGTGGCGGTCGTCGGCTGCGGCGGCGCGGGCCGCGCGGCGGCGGTCGGCCTGGCGCGCGCCGGCGCTCTCGTCGTCCTCGCCAACCGCAGCGCCGGCCGGGGTCTCGAAGCCGCTCGCTCGCTGCGGCTGCCGTTCGCGCCCCTCGCCGATCTCGACGTCTCGCGCTTCGACCTCGTGGTGCACGCGACCCCGCTCGGCCGGGACGAGGGCGACGAGCCGCCGCTGCCGGTCACGCGCCTGCGCACCGGGGCGACCGTCGTCGACCTGGTCTACGGCAGCGCGCCGACGCGACTCGTCGCCGAGGCACGCCGGCGCGGCCACCTCGCGATCGACGGGCGCGAGGTCCTGCTGCACCAGGCGATCCCGCAGTTCGAGTTCATGACCGGCCGCGCCTTGCCGGTCGAGCTGGCTCGTCGCGCGCTCGGGCTGGGGAGCGAGCCGTGACGCGCGCCGTGCGACTGCACAGCCGCGAGCTCCTCGCCGAGACGCTGACCCCGCTCGCCGCCTATGCCCGCCTCGCCGAGTTCTCGGCCTTCCGCTTCCTGCTCGAGAGCGTCGCCGGCGGCGAGCAGGTGGCGCGTTACAGCTTCCTCGGCGCAGCGCCGTCGGTGCGCGTCGAGGTGCACGCCGATCGTCTGGAGATCGCGCGCGAGGGCAGCGAAGAGCGCGTCGACGGCGAGCCGCTCGCCGCGCTGACGGCGCTCGTCGGCGAGCTCGACGCCGTTCCCGGCCCGGTGCCGTTCACCGGCGGCTTCGTCGGCAGCTTCGGCTTCGATTTCGTGCGCCTGCTCGAACACCTGCCGTCGCCGCCGCCGGACCCGTGGGGGCTGCCGCTCGCCGTGCTCGGCCGCTTCGACTCGGTCGTCGCCTTCGACCATGCGCAGCAGAAGCTGCTGCTGTTCGCCAACGAGATCGCGGGCGAGACGGCCGCCGCCGACGCCGAGGCGGCGCTCGACCGGCTGGAGACGGCGCTCTGCCGGCCGCGGCCGGTGCGCGCCACGCGCCTGCCGGCCGCGACGCCGACTCCGGCGGCGCCGGACGGCGTCAGCCTCGACGGCGCGGCGTTCCGTGCCGCGGTCGCCCGCGCCCAGGAGCACATCGCCGCCGGCGACATCTTCCAGGTGGTGCTGGCGCGGCGCTTCCGCAAGCGCACCACGGCGTCGCCGAGCGCCCTCTACCGCGCTCTGCGCCGCATCAATCCGAGCCCCTACATGGTGCTGCTCGAGCTGCCCGGCGTGGCGCTCGTCGGCGCCTCGCCCGAGGCGCTGGTGACCAAGCACGGCACCCGCGTGGTGACGCGGCCGATCGCCGGCACCCGCCGGCGCGGCCGCGACGCGGCCGAGGAGGCGGCGCTCGAGGCCGAGCTCACGACCGACCCCAAGGAGCGCGCCGAGCACGTCATGCTGGTCGACCTCGGCCGCAACGACCTCGGCCGCGTCTGCGCGCCGGGAACGGTCGAGGTGACTTCGTTCGCCGAGGTCGAGCGCTACAGCCACGTGTTGCACCTCGTCTCCTCGGTCGCCGGCGAGCTGGCGCCGGGGCGGAGCGCCCTCGACGTCCTCGCCGCGGCGTTTCCCGCCGGCACGGTCTCGGGCGCGCCGAAGATCCGCGCCATCGAGATCCTCGACGAGCTCGAGCCCGAGGCGCGCGGCTTCTACGCTGGCGCCACCGGCTACCTCTCGTTCAGCGGCGATCTCGACGCCTGCATCACGATCCGCACGCTCTTCGTGCGCGAGACCGAGGCGGGCCGCGAAGTGTCGGTGACGGCGGGGGCGGGCATCGTCGCCGATTCGCGGCCCGAGCTCGAGGAGAAGGAGACCGTGAACAAGGCGGCCGGGATGCTCGCCGCCGTCGCGCTCGCCGAGGCGTTGGAGGAAGAGGCGTGATTCTCGTCGTCGACAACTACGATTCGTTCACTTACAACCTGGTGCAGCTCCTGGCGGTCGAGGGCGCCGAGGTCGAGGTGGTGCGCAACGACGCCGAAAGCGTCGCGGCGCTGCTCGGCCGCGCCGGCGTCGAGGGGATCCTGCTCTCGCCGGGGCCGGGCCGGCCGGAGGAGGCCGGCGTCTGTCTCGCGCTCCTCGCCGCGCGGCCGGCGGTGCCGGTGTTCGGCGTCTGCCTCGGCCACCAGGCGCTCGGCGTCGCCTTCGGCGGCAAGGTCGGCCGCGCGCCGGCGCCGCGCCACGGCAAGACGTCGAGCGTGCGCCACGACGGCGAAGGGCTGTTCGCCGGTCTGCCCAATCCGTTCGAGGCGACGCGCTACCACTCCCTCGACGTCAAGGCGGAGTCGCTCCCGGCGGAGCTGGTTCCAGTGGCGTGGAGCGAGGATGACGGCGTGGTGATGGCGATGCGCCATCGCGAGCTGCCTTACTGGGGCGTCCAGTTCCACCCCGAGAGCGTGCTGACGTTGGCTGGGCCGCAGCTCGTGCGCAACTTCCTCGCCCTCTGCACCGAGCGCCAGGGGAGAGCGGCGTGAGCGAGTCGGCGCTGCTCGCCCGCCTGACCCGCCGGGAGGACCTCACGCGCGACGAGGTCGCGGCGCTCTTCGCTCGCATCATGGAGGGCGCCGTCGCCGAGCCGATGATCGCCGCGCTCCTCGCCGCTCTCGCCACCAAGGGCGAGACGGTCGAGGAGCTCGCCGGAGCCGCCGCTGCGATGCGCGGCAAAGCGCGGCGCGTGCCGCACTCCCGGCTCGACGCGATCGACACCTGCGGTACCGGCGGCGACGGCAGGGGCACTTTCAACGTTTCGACGGCGGCGGCGCTCGTCGCCGCAGCGGGCGGCGTGCCGGTCGCCAAGCACGGCAACCGCGCCGTTTCTTCGCGCTCGGGCAGCGCCGACCTCCTCGCCGCGCTCGGCGTGCCGATCGAAGTGGAACCGGAGGCCGCCGGGCGCCAGCTCGACGCCATCGGTATCGCCTTCCTCTTCGCCCCGCTGCACCATCCGGCGACCCGGGCCGTCGTGCCGGTGCGCAAGGCGCTCGGCGTGCGCACGATCTTCAACCTGCTCGGCCCGCTCACCAACCCGGCCGGCGCCAGAAGGCAGCTCCTCGGCGTCTTCGCCGAGGACAAGGTCGAGCCCGTCGCCAAGGTGCTCGCGAGCCTCGGCTGCGACCACGCCCTCGTCGTCCACGGCCGCGACGGCCTCGACGAGATCACGACGACGACCACCACCTTCGCCGTCGAGGTGCGGGGCACCGACATCCAACAACGCGAAATCGAGCCGGAGGAGCTCGGCGTCCAGCGCTCGCAGCTCGCGGAGCTCGCCGGCGGAACGCCGGAGGAGAACGCCGCCCGCCTCGAGCGCCTGCTCGCGGGCGAACGCGGCCCACTCGCCGACCTCGTCGCCGTCAACGCCGGCGCCGCGCTCTACGTCGGGGGAAAAGCGAAGACTCTCATTGAAGGGACGAAAACGGCCGCCGAGCTGCTGCAATCGGGTGAGGCGGCGAAGAAGCTCGAGGAGCTGCGGAGCTTTCGATGAGCCTCCCCGGCATTCTCGAGAGAATCGTCCGCCGGCGCAGAGAGCACTTCCCTGCAGGCGAAACTCCCTTCCCACCTCCCCCTTCAACAGAAAATCTTTCAGTCTTGGTTTTTCAACAGAATGAAGACCGCTTTTGCGCCGCGCTGGTCGCGCGGCGCGGGGGGGCGGCGATCGCCGAAGTGAAGATGGGTTCGCCGCGGCTCGGTTCACTGGCCGATCGCATCGACCCCGAGCGCCAGGCGGTGGCCTACGCCCGCGGCGGCGCCGCCGCACTCTCGGTCGTCGTCGAGCCCGATTTCTTCTTCGGCAGCTACGAGCTGCTCGCGCGCTGCCGGGCGGCGTCGGGGCTGCCGGCGATCGCCAAGGACTTCGTCGTCTCGGTCGAGCAGCTCGACGCCGCCCGCGCCGCGGGCGCTGACGCCGTGCTGCTCATCGCGGCGCTCTACTCGGCGACGGAGCTGGCCGCCTGGGCGGACGCCGCACGCCGTCGCGGCCTCGCGCCGCTCGTCGAGACGCACGACGAGAACGACCTCGCCCGCCTCGCCGGCGCGGAGTGGGAGCTCGTCGGCGTGAACAACCGTGACCTGAGCACGTTCGAAGTCGACCTCGCGAGATCGGTTCGCATGCTGCCGAAGCTGCCCGCCGGCGCGCTCAAGGTGGCGGAGAGCGGGATCGCCACGCGGGCCGACGTCGAGCGCCTCGCCGCCGCCGGCTTCGACGCCTTCCTCGTCGGCGAGAGTCTGCTCCTCGCCGACGATCCCGCGGCGAAGCTCGCGGAGCTCTTCGCGTGATGCCGCACGAGAGCCGCCCGCGCCCCTGGGTCAAGCTCTGCGGCCTCACCCGGCCCGAGGACGCGCAGCGGGCGATCGACCTCGGCGCCGATCTCCTCGGCATCAACTTCTGGCCCCGCTCGCCCCGCCGCGTCGACCTCGCGGCGGCACGCGAGATCGCGGTCCTCGCGCGCGGCAAGGCCACGCTCGTCGGCGTCTTCGTGAACGAGGACCCGACGAAGATCGAAGCGCGGCGCAGCGACATCGGCCTCGATCTCGTCCAGCTCCACGGCGACGAGCCGCCCAGCCATCGCGAGCGGTTCGCGCAGCAGCTCCTCCAGGTCGTCCGCGCCGACACCCTCGGATCTCCGCGAGACGCCGGCCCCGCAGGCCTTTCCCTTCAATGGAATGTCTTGGCTTCGAAAAGTGAGCTGCCTTGCCTGTTCCTGATCGACGCGCCGCGCGATGCGCGCTACGGTGGAACCGGCGAGGCGTGGGCGTGGCGCGAGGCTGCAGCGTGGATCGCGGCGAGCCCGCGGCCGGTGCTGATCGCCGGGGGCATCCGTGCGGGCCACGCCGCTCGCGCGCTCGCGGCTTCGGGCGCGGCGGGGGTGGATGTCGCCTCCGGCGTCGAATCGTCCCCCGGGGTGAAAGATGCTGCGAAGATGAGGCGGCTGGTCGAGGAGGTACGCGGTGTGGCGACGTAGCGCGCGCTGGCCCGATCGCGACGGACGGTTCGGCGAGTTCGGCGGCCGCTTCGTGCCCGAGACGCTGATGGCGCCGGTGGCAGAGCTCGCCCGCGCCTACGACCGTGCGGCGCGGGACCGGACGTTTCGCCGCCGGCTCGGCGACCTGCTGCGCGACTACGCCGGGCGCCCGACGCCGCTCGGCCTCGCCGACCGGCTGTCGCGCCACCTCGGCGGCGCGCGCATCTTCCTCAAGCGCGAGGACCTGCTCCACACCGGCGCGCACAAGCTCAACAACGCCCTCGGCCAGTGCCTGCTCGCCGAGCGCATGAAGAGGGCCCGCGTCGTTGCCGAGACCGGCGCCGGCCAGCACGGCGTGGCGACGGCGACGGCGGCGGCGCTCCTCGGCCTCGAGTGCGTCGTCTACATGGGCACGGAGGACATGCGGCGCCAGGCGCCCAACGTCCAGCGGATGCGGCTGCTCGGCGCCGAGGTGCGCGAGGTCGACGCGGGGAGCCGCACGCTCAAGGACGCCATCAACGAGGCGATGCGCGACTGGGTGACGAACGTGCGCACGACGCATTACGTCCTCGGCTCGGTGCTCGGGCCCGATCCGTTCCCGCGCATGGTGCGCGACTTCCAGCGCGTCATCGGCGAGGAGGCGAGAGCCCAGCTGCACGCGCGCATCGGCCGGCCGCCCGACGCGGCGATCGCCTGCGTCGGCGGCGGCTCGAACTCGCTCGGTCTGTTCACCGCTTTCCTCGCCGACCGCCGCGTGCGGCTGATCGGCGTCGAGGCCGGAGGGCGCGGGTCGCGGCCGGGCGAGCACGCGGCGCGCTTCGCCGGCGAGGGCGCCGCGGTCGGCGTCCTGCACGGCACCAAGACGCGGGTGCTCCAGGACGGCGACGGCCAGGTGCTGCCGACGCACTCGGTCTCGGCCGGCCTCGACTATCCGGCCGTCGGGCCCGAGCACGCGGCGCTCGCCGAGCTCGGACGGGTCGAGTACACCTCGGCGAGCGACGAGGAGGCGGTGGCGGCGTTCCACCTCCTCGCCGAGCTCGAGGGGATCCTGCCGGCGCTCGAGAGCGCGCACGCGCTGGCCGAGGCGGTCCGCCGCGCGCCGCGCCTGGCGCGCCGCAACGTGCTGCTCGTCAATCTCTCGGGCCGCGGCGACAAGGACCTCGACTCGGTCGCGGCCTGGGACCGCGAGCGGGCGGGGGCGTCGTGAGGCAGCGCCACGACTCCGAGATCGCGCGCGTCTTCGCCCGCGCGCGGCGCGAGCGGCGCGCCGCCTTCGTGCCCTTCCTGATGGCCGGCGATCCCGACCTGGCGACGACCGAGCGACTGGTCGCGGCGCTCGCCGAGGCCGGCGCCGACATCGTCGAGCTCGGCGTACCGTTCTCCGACCCCATCGCCGACGGGCCGGTCAACCAGGCCGCCGCGGCGCGCGCGCTCGCCGCCGGAGCGACGCTCGAGCGCATCCTCGCCGGCGTCGCCCGGCTGCGCGCGCGCACGGCCGTCCCGATCGTGCTCTTCAGCTATTTCAATCCGATCTACCGCTACGGCGTCGCGCGGTTCGCCGAGCACGCTGCCGGCTCGGGCGTCGATGGGCTGCTGCTCGTCGACCTGCCGCCGGAGGAGGCGGAGCGCGAGGGCCTGGCCGCCGTCGCCGCGGCCGGCCTCGATCCGATCTTCCTGCTGGCGCCGACGTCGACCGCCGAGCGGCTGCGGGCGGTGAAGCGGGCGGGCCGCGGCTTCGTCTACTTCGTCTCTCGGCTCGGCGTCACCGGCGAGCGCGAGGCGCTGCCGCGCGAGCTCGGGCGCCAGGTGCGCGCCGTGCGCGCCAGCCTCGACCTGCCGGTGGCCGTCGGCTTCGGCATCTCGACGCCGCAGCAGGCAGCCGCCGTGGCGCATATCGCGGACGGCGTCGTCGTCGGCAGCGCCCTGGTGCGCCGCGCCGCCGACGCCGCGGGCGCGGGGCCGGACGCGGTCGTCGCGCGGGTGGTCGAGCTGGCGAGCGGGCTCGCCGGGGCGATCCGCGGCGCGCGGGCGCCGCGCGGGAGCGCGTTGAGGGATCGCGGCCGAGCGCGGCGGCGGGACCGCGGCGCGTGACGGCCGAATCACACGTCGTCGCCGCGCGCACGCACGGCCGCTACTTCGTGCGGGCGCCGCGCGGCGAGGCAGGTGGAATCCTCGTCGGCTTCCACGGCTATCTCGAGAACGCCGAGAAGCATCTCGGCGACCTCGAGTCGATTCCCGGTCTCGATGCCTGGGCGCTCGTCGCGGTGGACGCCCTGCACGCCTTCTACGGCAGTCGCTCGGGGTCGGGCCGCGTCGTGCGCGGCTGGATGACGCGCGACTTGCGCGCGGAGGCGATCGCCGACAACGTCGATTACGTCCGGGGCGTCGTCGAGTCGGCGCGCGCGCGCTTCGGCTGGCCGCTGCCGGTGACGATGCTCGGCTACTCGCAGGGCGCCTCGATGGCGTGGCGCGCGGCGGTGCTCGCCGGGCACGAGGTCGCCGCCGCGATCGCGCTCGCCGGCGACCTGCCGCCCGAGCTCGCCGCGCTGCCGAGCGAGGTGCCGTTCCCGCGCCGGGCGCTCCTCGCGCGCGGCGAGGCGGACGACTGGTACACGGCCGAGAAGCTCGAGCTCGACCGCGCGCGGCTCGTGCCGCGCGGCCTCGAGGTGGAAACGCTGACCTTCGCGGGCGGGCACGAATGGACGGACGACTTCCGCGCCGCCGCCGGCGCGCTGCTCGGGCGGGTCGCGTCGCGCGCCGCGGACTGAGCCGCGCTCAGCTCGGCGCCGGCTCGCCGAGCAGGCCGCGCGCGCGCAGCAGCGGCAGGAGCGCCAGGCCGGGCACGGCGAGGAGCGTGGTGAAGGCGAAGAAGCCGGCATAGCCCATGCGCTCGGCGCCGAAGCCCGAGAGCGCTCCCGCGATCTCGCGCGAGAAGGCGAAGAGGGCGGAGAGGAGCGCGTACTCGGTGGCGGCGTTCTCCCGGCGGCAGGAGGCGGTGAGGAACGCCAGGAGCGCCGCGGTGCCGAGGCCCTGGGCGAAGTTCTCGGCCGCCGAGGCGAACCAGAGGGCCTGCGGCGGCAGCGCCGTCGCGGCGACGACGGCGTAGCCGAGGTTGGTCGCGCCCTGGGCGAGCCCGAGCCAGAGGAGCCCGGCGTAGAGCCCGTGCCTGCCGACGAAGGCGCCGCCCACGAGCGCGCCGGCGATGGTGAGCGTGAGGCCGACGGTGTTGGCGACGAGCGCGATCTCGGAGAGGCTCCGGCCGCTGTCGACCCAAAACGGCTCGATCATGCGCAGAATCGCCTGGTCGCCGAGCTTGTAGAGCAGGGCGAAGGCGACGATGGGGAGCATGGCGGGGCGGAGGAGCCAGGCGAGGAACGCCCGCGCCAGCTCTCGCGTCGATCGCTGCTCGGCCGCTGCGCTGTCGCGGCGCGGCTCGGGAAGGCGGGCGGCGGCGACGGCGAGCAGCGCGAACGCCACGGCGAGTGTCCACCACGCCGCTCCCCACCCCCAGCGGTCGGCGACGAGGAGGGCGACGCCGCCGGCGGCGATCATGGCGACGCGGAACGCCGCCGCGCGCAGCCCGTTGATCGGTCCGAGGTCGCGTCCGCCGGCGACGTCGACCACCCAGGCGTCGGCGGCGATGTCCTGGGTGGCCGAAGCGAGAGTGAACGCCAGCATGAGCGCGACGAGGAAAGCGCCGACGGCGGGCGGCAGCGCCCCGAACGCCGCGACGAGCGCCGCGAGCGCCGCGAGGCACGGCGCGATCCACGCCCGCCGCGCCCCGAAGCGATCGACGAGCGGCGCCCACAGCGGCTTCCAGCTCCACGGCAGCGCGACGAGCCCGAGCAGCCCGATCTCGGCGAGCGACACCCCGTGGCTGCGGAAGTAAACCGGCCACACCCGCGACACCACCCCGTACGGCAACCCCTGCGCGAGGTAGAGCACCGTCACCCACCCCAACACCCGCCGCGTCGGCATCGGGAGATCTTACGAGGCCGCTGCGTTTCGGGCGCGCGACGAAGAGCGCAAGACGGCGGAGCCCGGCGTAGAGCAGCGTCTGACGTCGACTTCGAACGGCCGCTACGGCTGAGCGGCGGCCGGCTTTGCGGCCTTCACTTCGACCCCGATGACGTTCAAGCTGCCCGAGAGCAACTCCCAGGAGTGCTCCGTGCCGCCTTCGACCCAGAAGACGCCGCCGGGTCGGAGCGTGAGGATCTGGGACTTGCCGTCCGCTCCCGTGAGGCGCGCCCGCGCCGTGCCGAGGCTGACGACGAGCAGCGGCGGATGCGAGTGCATCGGGCTCTTGTAGCCCGGCGCGGCCATCGCCTCGAGGACGCGCACGTGCTCGTTTTCCAGCACCACCTGGTGAACGTCGGGATCGGCCACGGTCGAGTCGCGGATGTCCTGGGCGTAGAGCGCGACCAGCCCGAGGCCGAGAGCGGATACGGCGACGACGAGGAGCCTGCGCATGGCGGCCACTCCTTTCTTGTCGGGGTGTGACGCGAGTGTAGCATCCGCATCGCGGCTCGGGAATCCCGGTCCCGAGCGGTCACGGCGAGTCGTTGCCCATCTCCGATCGTTCGACTGTCTCGACGCGCAGCAGCGGCCGGCCCATCGGCTCTCCGGATCGGGACAGGATCCCGCGCAGGACGACGTGCTCGTGGTGCTTCCATCCCGCGAGCCCCTCGGCGTTCTCGTCGACGATCAGCAGAAAAAGCCCCTCGGAGCGCGTCAGCACGAGCGCCGCGAGCGCCGCGAGGCACGGCGCGATCCACGCCCGCCGCGCCCCGAAGCGATCGACGAGCGGCGCCCACAGCGGCTTCCAGCTCCACGGCAGCGCGACGAGCCCGAGCAGCCCGATCTCGGCGAGCGACACCCCGTGGCTGCGGAAGTAAACCGGCCACACCCGCGACACCACCCCGTACGGCAACCCCTGCGCGAGGTAGAGCACGATCACCCACCCCAACACCCGCCGCGTCGGCATCGGGGGATCTTACGAGGTGGGGGAGCGGAACTCGGGCGGACTGCCGAATCCGCCGTGCACGGTCTCTGGGGCCAGGTCCACGATCCTGACAGCGCCGATCCCGACACCATCCACTGCACGCAGTGAAGCGCGGAGCGCAAGGGGGAGCCGAAGGCGCAATCACCGGGGAAGCCCACATAGACTTTCCGAGAGAATTGGGTAGCATCACAGCTGACGCGCGAGAAGCCGCTTGGCAGCCAACAGAAACTGTTCTGTTGTGCGGGCGCAACTGTTCAGGGGGGGATATGAAGCCATCTCTGCTCGTTCTTGTCTTGGGAAGTCTTACAGTTTCGTTCGTAGCAGGGTGTAGCGACGACAGAGCCGTCGACAACCCAAGCGGCGTGGCCACTTCGATCTCGGCAGCAGCACAGATTACCCCCGGAGTCACCGGTGGCGGGACCTTTACCTGCCGAGACGGTGACGACAACGAAGTTATCGTGACCCACGGTTTCGACCTGCGTTGCGAAGGGCGTCCCAACAATTTGCAGCTCAACTGGAATGGGAATCGATTCCACCTCCAGGGCCTGGAGGATCGCGAGTGCGATGAAGACGAGGAGGAGGGGGAATTCGAAATCGAAATCGACGGTACGGGCCGGTACAACGGCGAGAGCGGAGCGGTCATCTGTGCCAGTTTCGCCGACGCTGGAGAGCCTGGAGCCGGCGAAGACGAAGTCGAAATAGTTCTCCTGGAATCGGGCGGGGAATGTGATCACGGCGGAGACGAGGTGGAATTCGAGGGGGACGTTATTTTGGAATGCGCCGAAGAGTTGCTGACCAGCGGCGACCACCGCGCGCACTTCTGAGGGAGACGGGTTCGGCCGCGCAGGCGCTGGGAGCGTGATCGTGTAGGAAGTTGCTTTTCGGCACAATCGGCGCAAGTTCCGGGCGGTGTGATCGGGGCGCAGATGCGGTCTCCTTCGAGGGTTTCCGGAGGTGCCTCGGGTCCGAAGGGGGAGGCTCGAGAGTCGGTCGTGGCTCGGTCTAGCGGGGTGTCGAAGGCTCGTGGCCTTAGGCAGGCCCGACAGCACGGAGCGCTGCGACGCCGAGGGCGCACGGCGGCCGCGGCATCGCAGCGCTCGGCGCCGAGGGAGCCATCTGGCCCGAGCCACGAACGACCCACGGATCAGGCGTTGGAGACGTAGGGCTCTGTCTCGACGGGCGGCGAGTGCGTGAGTGGCTCGGGCTGCTGGGGCGCGAAACCGAAGCGCGCGCTGCAGCGCGATCTCGTCGATCGTACCTAGGCTGGCACGACGACGACTTCGGCGAACGACGAGGACTTCGGAATCGGCAGGTTGTCCTCGCGCAGGCCGTCGAGGTGGAGCAGGATCGCCTCGAGCATGTTGCGCTCGGTTTCCTCTCGGGTCGCTCCCGTGGCGATGCAGCCCGGGAGGTCTGGCGAATAGGAGGAGTAGTTGTCTCCCGCCCATTCGAGGACGATAAGGAACTTGTGCAGGGTGACGTCGCTTCTCAGTTCGCGGCGCGGGCGATGGCTTCGCCGAGTCTGCGGATGCCTTCGCGGATGGTGTCCGGGGGGCAGTAGGAGAAATTGAGGCGCATCGTGCGCTCGCCGCCGCCGTTGGCGTGGAAGGGGTGGCCGGGGACGTAGGCGACCTTGGCCTCGACGGCGAGCTTCAGGGCGTCGCGGCTGTCCATGCCCGCGGGGAGCGTGGCCCAGAGGAAGAGGCCGCCGGCGGGGCGGGTCCAGGTGGAGCCGGGAGGGAAGCACGTGGCGAGGGCGTCGAGCATGACGTCGCGGCGCTCGCCGTAGGCCGCGCGCAGCTTGCGCACGTGACGGTCGACGAAGCCGCCGTGCGCCGCTTCGTAGGCCACCATCTGGTCGAAGCTCGAAGTGTGCAGGTCGGTGCCCTGCTTGACCTGCACGAGGCGCTGGATGACCTCCACCGGCGCCACCACCCAGCCGATGCGCAGCCCCGGCGCCATCGTCTTCGACAGCGTGCCGAGATAGATCACGTCGCCGTCGAGCGGCCCGCCGCCGTTGCCGCCGCGCAGCTCGGCGTCGAGGTGGACGATCGGCGGCAGGTGCTCGCCCTCGTAGCGCAGCTGGCCGTACGGATCGTCCTCGACGATCGGCACGCCGTAGTGACTGGCGAGCTCGACCACTCTCTCGCGCCGCGCGAGCGACATCGTCACCCCCGCCGGGTTCTGGAAGTTGGGCAGGAGGTAGAGGAACTTCGGCCCCGCGCGCAACGCCTCCTCGAGCTTCTCGAGCTCGACACCCTCATTGT
>Ga0326597_10008110_pt1 | contig 14208 bp, 20 predicted proteins | sample RVTome_12_FD_203789 | JGI IMG/M metagenome (GOLD analysis project Ga0326597, IMG submission 203789) | Soil microbial communities from uranium-contaminated site in the Upper Colorado River Basin, Wyoming, United States - RVT100D185 | ecosystem: Environmental > Terrestrial > Soil > Contaminated >... | reverse complement strand
CGGCAACAACGAGCCTTCACGTCACCGACAAGTCGCGCCTGAAATCGATCACGCGTTGAGTAGTGCCATGCGTACCGGCAAAAAACTGACAAATTCCAAACTTGCTAACTCGAAAAAGTCTGGTCGGGGCGGTGAGATTTGAACTCACGACCACCGGCACCCCATCGGGTGGTCGCTGCATTCCGCACCTTTCCAAGACTCGCCAGAATCCTAACGTAACCCCTTGTCTTGTCACTGAGTTACGCCCATAATGCAAGTTATGGCGACTTGTGGCGAAGTCTGGGTAGCAGTCTTCAAAGTTTACAAACCAGTTTACAAATGCGGCACCGGCAGCGCGTGCAGGTAGTCGCGCAGTCCGTTTACAAATGGAGGTGAGCACATGGCAAAACACCTGTTGACGGATACAAAGATTCGCAACGCTCGCGCTCGTGCCAAGCCGTATCCGCTGCGCGACGGCGGGAGTTTGTTCGCGATCGTGACGAAGGCGCAAGACGGCACGTCGATCAGTTGGCAATTTTTCTTTCGGTGGCAAGGGAAAACCGAGCGCATGAGTCTCGGCACTTATCCCGAAGTCTCGCTCGCCAAAGCACGCAAGCGACGCGACGCGGCAAAAGAGGAGCTTGCCGCAGATCCGCCGCGGCACCCCGTGCTTGAGACGCGACGGCGCGAGCAAGACGCACTTGCGAAGGCGCAAGCCGACGCGACCGAGAAAACCGTACGCGCCCTGTTTGACGATTGGGAGCGCAGTTACCTGGCAGAGAATCGCAAAGACGGCGGCAAGGAATGCCGCGCGGTCTTCGAGCTTGACGTGTTCCCGGTTATCGGCGAGATGAAGGCACACGACGTGAAGCGGCATCACATCACGACGATGATCGACCGGCCGCTGCGCCGCGGGGCGCGGCGCCGGGCAAACATTCTGCTGGCGCTGCTGAAACAGTTTTTCAGTCAGGCCGTGGTGCGCGGATTCATTGACGTGAATCCGGCCGCCGAATTCAGGCGGCAACATGCGGGCGGCAAGGAACCGCCGCGCGAGCGGGCGCTTTCCGTCGAGGAACTGCGCGACCTGGGCAAGAAATTGCCGACGAGTGGATTGGGCGAAGTGCGAGAGGCCGCAATCAGGCTACTACTCGCCACCGGCGCCCGCGTCGGCGAACTCAATAAGGCGCTGTGGCGGGAATTCGATCTTGCGGCCGGACTGTGGGAAATCCCGGCAGAGCACACGAAGGAATCGCGCCAGCACCTTGTGCATTTATCCGACTTCGCGCGGGAGCAACTGGCGATCCTGGCGCGCTACCGCAACGGCGACCACCTGCTGCTATCGGTCAAATCCAAAGTGCCGATTGAGGATAAAGCTTTGACCAAGGCGATACGCGACCGGCAGCGCGACGTGCCGCACAAGGGCCGCACCACCAAACACACGAACGCGCTGAAACTCGCAGGCGGCGACTGGTCTATTCACGACCTGCGCCGGACGATGGCGACCCGGATGGGCGATCTGGCGATACTGCCGCACGTAGTAGAAAAATGCCTGAGTCACAAGATGGCCGGCATCATGGCCGTCTATAACAGGCAGGAGTACTTGCCCGAGCGCAAGGCGGCATTCGAGGCATGGGGCGCGCAGCTTGCGCGGCTATTCTCGGCGACGGATGACAACATCGTGGAACTCGCGCCACGGCGAGCGAAGAGCAAGGCATGAGATTAGAACTCTTCGAGTCCGCCCTTACCTACGCCCGGGCTGGCTACAACGTCATGCCCCTACACTGGATCCACGACGGGCAATGCACCTGTGGCCGGGAGAACTGCAAGAGCCCCGGCAAGCACCCCCGCACGGCCCACGGCGCACACGACGCCACGACGAACGAAACCGTGATCCGGGCATGGTGGGCACGGTGGCCGGACGCCAGCATCGGCATGACGTTGGACGCCCTCGTCGTCGTGGATATCGATCCCCGCAATGGCGGCTCTGTTTCCGCTCTGCTTGAATTTCCATCAACCTGCGTCGCCAAGACCGGAGGCGGCGGCTGGCATTACCTGTTCAAAGCAGTGCCGGACTCCATCTACCCCGGCAAATACGGCCCCGGGGTCGATATCAAAACCGGAGGCGGCGCCTACATCGTTGTCGCACCTTCCGTACACGCGAGCGGCGCCGAGTATCAGTGGGTCGCCGGCATGTCGCCTATGGAAATCAATCCGGCGCCGGCACCGGACTGGCTCTCCCGCATGGCGATTGTTCCGAAGGCGCCACGCACCACACAGCCGCGCCTCGTATCGAACATCCGCCGGCCGCAGCGCGCCGTCGCCATTCAGCCCGATATGCTGGGCTGGCGGAAAGTTTCACCGACGTGTTACGAGCGGGTCTATCGCGGGCTCGCGGAGGAAGCGCTGAAAGTATTTAACGGAGTAACGACCGGCCCGCGCGGAACGCGGGAAAGCGGGGCACGCCAATCGGCTGAAACCCGACGGCGCACCCCTTGATTCCACATCACTAAGGAGCAGTGACATGAAACCCGAAGGCATTTTATCCGAAGCACCCGCAACACCCGAAGCACGTACCGCGCTGCGCATCACCGACGAGCTCAACCGTAAGCTAATGCAGGCGTCCGGAATTATCGCGATCGTCGGCATCAGCGGTCACACCAATGAAGTGATCCCCGATGACGCGGTAATTAATGCGACCTGGGCGGCACGCGATTTGTTGAAACAGGCGGGCGAGCTCGTTGTGGAACTTCGCTCCAAGGCCGCGCAGCCGGCGGAGGTGGCGAATGCCTAGCCTCGAACGCTTCCCGATAGCAACCGGCGTGACGCGCACTGATTACCACTGGGGCTACATCCTCTGTGGAAGTAAAGAGGCGTTGATTGCGTCCGGGTTCGTCAAGGCCGAGTGGTTCCCGGACGGCGTGCAGCGCGTCAAGCGCGGCGGCATCAAGCGATCCGCAAAGCTGTTCGACAACGGCATGCGGATCAACCTGCGCCCCGGAGTCGCCGGCGAATTCGATGTGTGGTTTAGTGACCTGCGTCGCGAAGCGCGGCTCAGGGGCATCATGCGCGGATTCTGGGGCAACGACCGCGAAACGCAAGAGCTCCAGATTGCTGAGGCGATGGAAGCACTGCATAAGCCCGCTGTTGATGATCCGGCCTTCCAGCGCTTCATGTCGCGCGTGACGCTTCACTGACCGATACCCGCCCGGGGCGACCTGGGCGGGACTTTTCCCGATGAAGCGCGGCCCGAAGGGTAAAGCCGAGCTCGCGATCATGGCAGCGGTCGCGCTGCTACTTATGCGGCTGCACGGCGCGAAGCAGAGGCCGGCCGTGCGGGCCGCGATCTTGTATTACTACCACACGCAGGAACATCCGCTCCCAGATGTCATGATGGAAGTGAAGATGCGGGCCGTTTCGAAGGCCGTGCAAAGGCATGAATCTGGCAAGCCGCACGTTCATTTTATGGCCGTCGCCAGTGCTTTCGGGTTGTGCAGGAACACGCCCGCCGGCTTGGTGCCTCTCGTGACGCCAGCCGAAATCGCCCAAGAGGCCGCGCAATTCCTGCCGCCGTCACGATCGCGGCGCCGTCCTGCGACAAAATAATTGTGTCCACTTTCTAGCTGTAATTGTGTCCACTTCTAGGCGCGCCATCTGCCATATGACGCGTTAATCTTCGCCATGCGTTTCCACACGGAGGCATGGCGACATGGTTACTACCGCAGAAGACTTAGGAATTTTCCGGCGCTCAGAAATTCAAGAGCTGACCGGACTGAGCGACAACAGCATCCGCCGTCTGATCGAAAGCGGCGAATTCCCTCAAGCAATTTTGATTTCCCCGCGCGCCGTCGGCTGGCGCCGCTCGGATATCCGCGCCTGGCTGGACTCGCGGCCCATTGCGCACCTGGCGCCGGTTCCGCGCAAGGCGAAGGCTGCAGCATGACCTGGCCCCCAAAAGAAAACCCCCCGACGGCGAATCGAGGGGCGGATAGAACAACTGCTGGTGCACGAATTATCCCCCTGCCATCTGCACGCCGTCAATGTTCATCGTGCGGCATCCTCTATTCACCGCTCCGTCCACATCATCGCGTCTGCCGCGTCTGCTATGCCTGGGCCATCGCCGGCGAGCACATCGCCATGGCAGCACGGGTGCTGCGGGGTGCGACATGAGCGGCCGCGGTAAGGCCCGCAGGTCCCTTGAGCTGATCGAGGCCGCGATCGGCATCCTGGAGGAGATCCAGCCGGCATCAATCCGCGCTGTCTGCTACCGGCTCTTCGTCGCGGGGCTGATCCCGTCGATGAAGAAATCAAACACGAACACCGTGAGCAGGCACCTGGTTCATGCGCGTGAACAAGGTGATCTTCCGTGGGAGTGGGTCGTTGATGAGACGCGAGAGGCCGAGTACATCAACACCTGGAGTGACCCGCAGGAAATCATCGATGCGACGGTCAGGGGCTACCGGAAGGACTACTGGTCGACGCAACCAAACCGGGTTGAAGTCTGGAGCGAAAAGGGAACCATCCGCGGCACCCTGGCGCCGGTGCTGAACAAGTACGGCGTGACGTTCCGGGTGATGCACGGCTACGGCTCCGCGACAGCGCTGCATGACATTGCCGAGGAAACCGAGAACAACGACAAGCCGCTCACTGTGTTCTATACCGGCGACTGGGACCCGTCCGGGTTGCACATGTCGGAGATCGACCTGCCGCGGCGCATCGCGCGCTACAACGGTATCGCCAACATCAACCGCGTGGCGATCGACGACTGCGATGTTGACCGCGGAACCAAGCTTCCCTCATTCAAAGTCGAGACCAAGACCAAGGACCCGCGCCACGCCTGGTACGTGGAGAACTACGGAACCAGGTGTTGGGAGCTGGATGCCCTGAGCCCGGTGATCCTTCGTGAACGGGTCGAAACCGAGATCCTGTCCCTCCTGGACATGGACGCCTGGAACCATGTGGTGGAGGTGGAGGCCGCCGAGATCGAGTCCATGAGCAACTTTTTCAAGGGTTGGCCGGGCATTTCGATGCCTGCCAACAAATAGTCATGAACGCCGACGCCCTGCTGTCTCGTCTCGACCGTGTGAAGCGCGCCGGCCCGGGGCGCTGGATTGCCCGCTGCCCGGCGCACGAGGACCGCTCGCCGAGTTTGTCGATTCGGGAATGCGACGATGGCCGGATTTTGCTTAACGACTTCGGCGGGTGTCACGTCGAATCGGTCGTTGCGGCTGTCGGGCTGACGCTCGAGGACCTGATGCCGCCGCGGGCAATCGACAACCACGTTAAGCGCGAGCGCAAACCGTTTTTCCCCTCTGACGTTTTCGAGATCGCGTTGCGCGAAATCACCATCGTGGCTGTGATTGCGTGCGACTTGCATAAGAATCAAACCGTTAGTGAATCAGACTATCAGCGGCTCCTGACCGCTTGCGGTCGATTGAACGATATCGCTGGGGCTGCGTATGGAAAATAAAGTTCCGAATGATGACGCGATCATCGCAAGATTCAAGACGGGGAAATCGAAGCGCGCCCAAAAGGTCAAGCGCAAGGCGAACGGCGAAAGCATGACAACGATGCAGATAGATGGCGCGCAACTTTTGGACGATGTTCGCACTTTCATTTCTCGATTCATTGCATTTCCGAATCCGTATTGCCTTGACACCGTGACCCTGTGGGCAGCTCACGCTCACATGGTTGAGAACTTCCACACGACGCCGAGACTGGCAGCACTGAGCCCGGAGCCCGAGTCGGGAAAGACGCGGGTACTCGAAATCCTCGCCACACTCACGCCAAACCCCATGCTGATTTTCTCGCCTTCGGTCGCGGCGATATTCCGCAAGCTCGCGCAACAGCAAGTTACGCTGATGTTCGACGAAGTGGACACCATCTTCACCGCGAGAGGGAAGGACGACCAGAACGAGGATCTTCGCGCAATGCTGAACGCAGGATACCGGCGCGGCGCCTCGATTCCCCGATGTGTCGGCGCTCAGCATGACGTTCAGGACTTCGCGGTATTCGCGGCCGTTGCGCTGGCCGGCATCGGTGACCTACCAGACACGGTGATGTCGCGCAGCATCATTATCAGGATGCGACGTAAAACCGCGAATGAGCTGACCGAGCAATACCGGGTTCGCGTTCACGAGGCCGAAGGGAACGTGCTCATGGACAAGCTCACTGCCTGGGCTGAAACGGTTGGGGCCGCGGCAGGCGCGGCGTGGCCAGTCCTTCCGGATGGGGTTGTTGATCGTCGTGCTGAAGCCTGGGAGCCGCTTATCGCTGTGGCTGATGCCGCTGGTGGTGAGTGGCCGGGACGGGCAAGGGCGGCGGCTGTTGCGGATGTTGCGGCGCATAGGGACAGGGCGCCAAGCCTGGGCATTCGGCTACTAACGGACCTCAAGCGGGTATTCGGCGAACGGGAGGTGGTATCCACCAGCGAGCTCCTCGAATCCCTAAATGCTATGGATGAATCACCGTGGGGCGACCTCCGAGGAAAGCCCCTTGATCCAAGGGGATTGGCGATGCGCCTCAAGCGGTATGGCGTGACACCCAAGACAGTCAGAATCGGGAATAACACCCCCAAGGGGTACGCCCGGGAGGACCTGCATGATGCGTGGCAGCGGTATCTCCCCGGCTCATACCCCCATATATCCGCAACAAGCGCAACATCCGCAGCGGACGAGGTGCTGTGATGGCGTCCCTCGACATCCTCTCCAAGATTCACGCGGCAGGTATCACCCTGCACCCGCTTCCTGATGGAAGGCTCCGGGCTGCCCCGCGGGACCGGCTCACGGATGAGTTGCGCGCCATGATCATCGAGAACAGGGCAGAGATTCTTGCGGCACTCGACCGCCAGCACCGGGCGCAGGAACTTGCTGTCCAGCTTCGGCTGTATGCGGATCGTAACGGGTTCAGTCAGGAGGACTTCGACGAGGCGCTACAGGTCGCCGTCGCCAGTGATCTTGATGGCTGGTTGGCCTATATCAACGGCGCGAACGAAACGAGGCATTGAAGCGGCATGAACGCCGATAGAGCACGACAGCAGGCGCTCACGGCCAAGCGGGCGCACCTGTGCTGCTACTCCGGGTGCAGAACTATCGTGCTCGGCGAGACGTTCTGCTGGCGTCACCGGCCGCCCGAGCCTGCCGGCGAGTGGTCTGAGATGGCCCGTATTAAAGGCGAACCGGAGAAACAGCGATGAGCGATAAGCACATGTTCGAAGACCTCGACGAAGTCAACCGCGAGTACGAACGCTTCGACTTGCCTCCGCTTGCCGAGCGCCAGCAGATCCAAATCGGACAATTTGTACAGATCGCCACCGCGGACCCCGCCCATCATTGGGTCTGGGCCGAGGTGTTTGAGCGAACCCCGTATGGCTACCGCGGCATCGTTGCTGTTGCCCCAGTACCCGAGTCGGGCTGTCCCGTAGCGGCCGGCGATCGCGTCGATTTCAGCGCGCGGCACGTCCATAAAATCTACACGCTGCAGGCCACCACGCCGGCGCCGACGTACCAGCAGCTCCTGGCAGACGCGCAGGCGCTCGACGCAGAAGAGTTTTGGGCTCCGGTGCTGGCCATCGAGGAAGCCGAAATCACGAAACGAATACCGCCGAGCATGCGTGGCGCAGAAGGCGCTGCCCGCCTCGCCGAATACCTTGCATGGCATCCGTTGTGCGCATCGTGCGATGCGCGCGGCCTGACGGTCGAGTCCTTCGCCCCGGTATATCTCGGAACCCCCGCCGAAGGCGACGGCGACGACAACCTCACCCCGCTTTGTCGCACCTCGATCTACGTGCTCGCTGCGAGGGTTCAGGGCTGGCCAGTGCGAGGCTGTGACATCAACGGGATGCCCAACGATCCCGAGCATCCGTGGAACGCCTGATGCCCGCGCGTTCATTGAGGCCCTGCGCGGCGCCCGGGTGCAGCATTCTCGTGTTGCGCGGCCGTTGCGAGGCGCACCGGATGGACGCGACGCGTGGCTCGGCCGCCAAACGCGGATACGGTCGTCGCTGGCAGGCCGCAAGCAAGGCGTTCTTGCAGGCGCACCCACTGTGCCAATGCCCGGACTGCGATGACGGCAGGAAGCGGGTGACCCCGTCCACGGTCGTGGACCACAGGATCCCGCACCGCGGCGATCAGCGTCTTTTCTGGGATCAATCGAACTGGACCGCGATGGCAAAGCCATGCCATGACCGCAAGACCTGGCAAGAAACGATAGGCGGTGTAAATAATGCTTTCTGATTCAATGGCATGGGGGGGTGATTTCACAATGCGGCATCACGCCCCTGTAGACCGCGTGGGACACTTACGCGTGCCTCTCCATAACCAGGTCGACAAGGTGATTTATGGCGAGACCCCGAACTGATCCCGCGCTGAAGGCTGCCCGGGGAAGCTACCGGAAGCACCCGGAGCGCGCGCCGGCTGCTACCAAGAAAAAGCCCGGCCGCAATCGTCGCGGCGCGCCTCGCCGAAACTACGTTGGGCTGATTTCCAGATATGCCCTGGACGTCACCACAGCAAAGTTGCCTACTTGCCGGTGGGTCAAGCTGGCCTGCCAGCGTCACCTCGATGACCGCAAGCGGGAGACCGAGCCCGGGTATCCGTTCCGCTTCGATGCGAAGGCTGCGTCGGCATTCCTCGCTCGCCTGGAGCGGTTCCCGCACATCAAAGGAAAATGGGCTCGCCGTCGCGAGCTGATCATCCTCCAGCCGTGGCAGTGTTTCACGCTGGGCGTGCCATTCGGGTGGAAGCGAAAGAGCGACGGCACGCGCCGATTTCGTGAGCTGTACGCTGAGATCCCGCGGAAGAACTCCAAGTCCACGATGGGCGCGCTCGTGGGGCTCGACATGTTTATGAACGACAACGAGGCCGGCGCCGAGGTCTATTCCGGCGCGACCACGGAAAAGCAGGCGTTCGAAGTCTTCGGCCCGGCGAAACTCATGATTGAGCGATCGCCGGAGATCCGAGACGAGGCTGGCGTTGAAGTGTGGGCGAAGGCGCTGGTCAAGCCCGAGGACAACAGCCGTTTCTGGCCCGTTGTTGGAAAGCCCGGTGATGGTCCGTCGCCATCGTGCGCAATCGTGGACGAGTACCACGAGCACCAGACAACCGAATTGCTGGACACGATGGTCTCCGGCATGGCTGCGCGCGAGCAGCCAATGCTGGTCGTCATCACCACGGCCGGCAGCAACCTGGGAAGCCCATGCAGGGACAAGCACCTCGAAGTCGAGAAGGTGCTCGAAGGAACACTCGAAAACGACGAGCTGTTCGGCATCATCTACACCATCGACGAGGGCGACGACTGGACAAGGCCGGAGGCGATCCGCAAGGCGAATCCGAATCTTGGCGTATCGGTTGACGAAGGATTCCTGCTCGCGCAGCAACGTCAGGCTATCCAGAACCCGGCGCATCAGAACAGGTTCAAAACGAAACACCTGAACGTGTGGTGCGCGGCATTGGTCGCTGGCATCAACATGCACGCATGGAAATTAGCCGCTGATCCAGCGCTCCGCATCGAGCAATTCAAGGGTGAGTCCGCGATCTTCTCTCTCGACCTCGCATCGAAGCTCGATATCTGCGCGTTCATCCAGTTGTTCACACGGCAACAGGATGGCGTCCAGCATTACTACGTCTTCGGTCGCTACTACCTGCCGGAAGACACAATAGAGGAGGCCCGCGCGAATCAACTGGCGTACCGGAAGTGGGTCGCCGAGGGCCACTTGATCGCAACCGAAGGCGCCGAGATCGACTTCGACCGCATTCGCGAGGACGTGAAGGAGGCCCGTGCCCTGGTCCAAGCGAAGGAGGTCGTTTTCGACCCGTGGCGCGCGACTCAGCTTGCGCACCAACTCGCGAAGGACGGGGCGACGACGGTAGAGATGGGGCAGACGGCGAAAAACATGGCGGAAGCCTTTGATGAGCTGTTGACGGCACTCAGGGCCGGGCGCTTTCACCATGACGGTAATCCCGTCCTGGAATGGATGGCAGGCAATACGGTCGCAAAGTCCGTTGCGAAGGGCGTCGTCGTGCCATCGAAGGAAAAGCCGGAGAACAAGATCGACGCCATCGTGGCCACGGTCATGGCGATTGCGCGTGCATCCGCGATTGAGGCGCCCGACCGCAAATACCAATTGCTTTTTGTCTGACATGGACGACGAAGCCCTGGTGGAGCTCATGCGCGAGATCCGCGACCAGCTCGCGGCGCTGCCGGCCGCCATTGCGGCGGCCATCGGTCAACGCCACGCCGCGCGGCGCCTATCACGGGCCGACGAGACGGCGCTTTCTGCATTGCTCCCGGCGATCGCGAAGGCGGTAGGAAATCGGCCGTTTTCCATGCGCGAACTGATCCAGCATGCTGCGCTTGAAATTGCCCCCGCCATTGCGCTGCGCGAGGCTCTCGCATCCGCTGATCCGCGCAGAATCGGCCGGCTCCTGCGTCGCTGCTGCGGTAACGATGTCGGCGGTTATCGCGTCAGGGAGGTCGATTCCAGGAGGGACGGCGTTGTGTGGGCGGTCGAATGCGATAACCGATCATCACAAAAACCCGCAAAGTTTGCGTCGCCGAAGCGCGTCAGGTTTTAATCTCCCGCATGGAACAAACCCTGGGCGCGTATACGAAAGCCCTGATCCGCAGGCAAAACCACGAGATGGCATGGGGCGTGCTCGGGCGGAACTTCTCTGGCTCTGCCCCGCGACGGTTCGTAGCGGGTATCGCAGTCTCGTCCAAACAGAAAAACGCGAACGGCCAGGCATTCGACCCGAACGGCGCCCTGGCATTGCAAATTCCGATGCCCCTCCTTTGGGACCACAACTTCTGTCGGCCAGTCGGGAAGGTCACGGGCGTCAGTGTGCGCGGCGACGCATTGCATTTCACTGCCGAAATTTGCAACGGGGGCCTGTCGTCCGCCGATCAGGTCTGGTACGGACTTGTAAAGCGCCTTCAGCATGGAGTCTCGATCGGTCCGTTCGACCTTTACGAGGATGACGGATTCGGTGGGCATTTCCGCCGCTGGGGGTTGGAGGAAATAACCATTGCCGAGGCCGGCGCCGATCCGGACGCCCGCATTCTCCGGGTGTGGGAAAGGTCGAATGTGGTCCACCTTCATCGTCCGTCGGAAACGGTTTATTGGAGCGAGTGATGGATCGATTCAGTCCCGAACATGAAGCATGGTGCAGGTCAGTTGATCCCACATACGTGGCCCGCTTCGAGGAACGCGAGCGCAAAGCTGCGGCACCCGCGCCCGTTGCGGCGCCGGCGCTGACGCCCGCACCTGCCCGGCAAAGGGAAATGAAGGCCGCGGACCGCGCGGAGTACGATGCGCTACTCAAGAAACTCGCCGATGCGCGCGAGGCTGACGACGCGGACGCGATGATTGAGGTCCTGAACGGTTGGCGCTTCATGCACCTGGTGATCATGGACAAGTATTACGGCGTGCGCGCCGCCGGCGATGACCGAAAATTTAATATCGGGATGCTGCTGGCATTCATTCTTGCGGAGCGCAATTACACGTCCGGGATTTTCGCGGCGCACATCGCACGTCGCAAGAAGCTGGAGACGCGCATCGCGGCGATCGAGGACCGGCCGATCATGCGGTATCGCGGAACTTGGAGTTCCGACGTGCAATGCAACGCCGGCGACTTCATCACACACGACGGCAGCATATGGTATTGCCGCGAGAGCACGCGCGACAGGCCGGGGACGTCAGACGCATTCCAGCTCGCGGTGAAACACGGAAGGGATTTGCGATGATTGTCTGCGGCTCACTCGTGGTCGATTGGTACGCGAGTCTGTGCGAGGACGGTCGCATCTGGCTTTTCTGGTACACGCTCGCCGATGGCCGCGCCGCGGTGCAGTCCTACACGCTCGGCGAAGCGATGATGCCGGCCATCATCGTCGAGGGAATGACCGATGACGCTTGAGCAGCGCATCGAACGCGCGCGCGGCGCCCTGGCGTATGCGGAGAAATGCGAGCGCGAAACCGCAGCAATGGTGGTGCCTGAATCGGTCAAGTCGATACTGCGCGCCGATGCTGTCGCAGTGCGCGAATCGGCGGACGCAGTGCTGCAGGCGCTACTTGCAGAATTTGAAGGGGTGAAACAGTGATCGCGGGAACACTTGAAGTCCAGATGTTTTCCTCTGTCGCGCGCATTGCCGCCGACATGCAGAAAACAAAATCCATTGTTGGCGGCGCCATGTCGCACGTCCAGCGCACCGTCGCGATCGCATCGCGCGCCCTGGGTGGACTCGGCATTGGCCTGGGCGGCGGGCTGGCGCTGCGGGAGATTGCGAGAGCCGCGATGGAAGCAGAGGATGCGAGCTTGCGCTTGACTGCGGTCTTGAGCGCAACGGGGCATTCCGCGGGCATCGCCAAGCGCGAACTTGATGAGATGGCCGACGCGATGGCGATCGTCACGACGTTCGACGACGAGTCGATCCGTGGCGCGCAGGCCGCCTTCCTCAAATTCGGAAACATTCAGGAGGACGTGTTTCGTCGAGGCATGAAGGCCGCCGCGGACTACGCCGCGTTCACCGGCAGCCAGGTCCCCGAGAGCGCGCAGGTAATCGGCAGGGCGCTCCAGTCTCCGACAGAGGGCGTGAGGCTACTTGAGCGGCAGATCGGGAAACTCACCTTCACGCAGAAGGAGAACATCAAGGTTTTGATGGAGCAGGGCAAGCTGCTGGAGGCACAGGCCGCCGTGCTCGCGCTCGTAGAGGGCCGCGTCGGCGGCACTGCTGCGATTATGAACAGCGGATTGACTGGTGCGACCAGGGGCGTGTCGAAAGCGTATGGCGAGTTGCTGGAAGCCTTCGGCAAGACCGATGCGGCGCTCGCACCGTTGCGGGGCATGTCGGCGCTCTTCACCGATATCAAGCTGACAGTGGAGGGAGTGCGAAACCCGCTGCAGGGGTTGCTGATGCCGCTCGCGCAGATGGCCGATATCCTGTTGAAAATCTCGACCCTGGGCCTTGCTCCGAGTATTGCGGACGCATTGCGTGGCAGCGGTGCGGTCACTGGCAAGATCACAAACCCGGCAGCGATGGAGGAAGCCGCGCGCATCGCGCGACTTCAAGCGGTGCTCGATGCTGCGCTGGAAAGAGTGTCCAAGGCGAAAACATCCGGCGCCGGCAAGGCTGACAACACTTTCGAGCAGTTGCGCCAGCAGTATGAGCAGATGGCCGCGAAGCTGGGCGATTTATCCGCGGTCGAGCAGGCGGTGGCGCTGTTTCAGACGGAGCGTTACAGGAAGCTCACCGGCACGCAGCAGGACGTGATTCTCGGCTATGCGCGGCAAGTGGATGCGGTCCGGGCGCTGGAACAGGCGGAAAAGGATGCGGCAGAAGCGCGCAAGAAAAGCGATAGCGAGAACGCAGCGGCGATGCTGGCTCATGCGACCGAGATCGCGAACCTGCGGACCAAGTATCTCGACCTGATCGACCCGCTGCGGAAATATCAGATTCAGCTTGAGGAGATCATCCGGCTCGCCAACACCCCGGGCGGTATCTCACCATCGCAGGCCGGTGCCGCGACGGCGATCGTCAACAAAGAGATGCTGGACGAATGGATCCGGGCGAACAAAACCACGACCGACACGGTGACGGAATTCTGGCGCTCCGCAGCCGAGGGCATGCACGGCGCGATGCGATCAGGATTTTTCGACTTGATGCAGGGCGACTTGAGAGACCTGGGCACGAAGGTCAAGCGCACCATCGACGACATCATCGCAAACATCCTGGCCGCACAGGCGCAAACGTATCTTTTCGGTAAGAACGTAGGCGTGGGCGGGAACATGAACATTGGCGGGCTCGTGGGCCGGATCTTCGGTGTCGGCACGCAGGCGCCGGCACCAGTGGTCGACGCGGTGTTCCTGCCCCCGCTCGCAAGCGGCATTGATTTCGTGCCCAGAGATATGCCCGCCTTTCTGCACCGCGGGGAAAGGGTCGTGTCGGCCGATGAGAACCGGGATGGTGCCGGCGATACCATGATCTACATCGATGCGAGTGGCGCGGATCGGGCGAAGATCGCGCAGCTTGAAGCGATGTTCAGGAGTCAGGGCGCGGCGGTGCGCAGCTTCAAGGCGAGCGAGGGGCAGGCCCTTGCCGATGTCTGGCAGCGTGCCGGCCGGGCGGCGCGGCGGAATCGGTGACGACCGCCCTGGGGTGCGAGCTATGAGCATCAGCGAGACTAAGGGTTCACGCAATAATAACTACGCTCTGTTAATCGTACTTTAGTCATTATCG
>Ga0326597_10008109_pt1 | contig 14208 bp, 12 predicted proteins | sample RVTome_12_FD_203789 | JGI IMG/M metagenome (GOLD analysis project Ga0326597, IMG submission 203789) | Soil microbial communities from uranium-contaminated site in the Upper Colorado River Basin, Wyoming, United States - RVT100D185 | ecosystem: Environmental > Terrestrial > Soil > Contaminated >... | reverse complement strand
ACTGGCGCAACGGCGACTGGCTCGGCCTCGGCGCCGGCGCCCACTCCCACCTCGCCGGCGAGCGCTTCGCCGCCGCCGCCAGCCCGTCCCGCTATGTCGCTCTGGTCGAGCGGGGCGCCGCCGCCGTCGCGCCGGCGTCCCGCTCAACCGGCCCGTCGTCGACCGGCCGCGCTGCGCAGCCTGGCGCCGCAGCCCTCGACGCCATGCCCCAGATCACCTTTCGGGAGCCCGCCGACCGGGCGCGCGAGATGTCGGAGACCGTCATCCTCGCCCTTCGCCTCCGCGAAGGCCTCGACCTCGCCGCCTTCGAGCGCCGCTTCGGCCTTCCCTTCGAGGCCGCCTTCGCCGCGCCCCTCCAGGAGACGCTGGAGCTCGGCCTCACCGAGCTCGTTCAGGACACGGGCTCTGTCGACGGCAGCGCTTCGCCGGACCACCCCCGCAGCGAGCCCGCGGGCGGCGCCAGCCGCCTCCGCCTGCGCGACGAGGCCGTCCTCCTCGGCGACGAGGCCTTCCTCCGCTTCCTGCCCTAGCACGAGCCGACCCGAGCGATGCTCTCTTATCGCCCCGCCGACCTGGAAGCCGAAGCCGACCGCGACTTCATCCTTGAGATGCACTGCCTCGCCAGCTTTGAGAGCGACTCGCCCTGGGCACGCAGCGTCGGGCTGGCCCATTACCGGCAGAAGTGGCACTCGACTCCTCAGCCGCAATCGTTCTTAGAAACGCTGCAGGCCTCCCGCGCCGATGGGCGCACACTCGTGGACATCTGGGAGGAGGCCGACGCCAGGGTCGGCTATCTGTGGGTCACCTTCCTGGAGATCGAGGGCTACGGCCTGACGGTGGCAGAAGTGAACGAGCTCGCCGTGACGTCAACGGCGCAGCGGCGTGGCATCGGCACGAAGATGCTCCAGCGCGCCGAGGCACACGCCAGAGAGCGAGGCGCTGACATCCTGCGTTCGGACACGGGCATCGAGAACGTCCCCTCCCAGAAGCTGCACGAGAAGGTGGGCTTCGACGCCTATCACCTTCAATACGAGAAGCGCCTGACCGACCTCTAGAAGCCGTGCAGCCCTCGCAGCGAGGCGATCAGCTCGCCAAGGTCCGGCGCCGGGCTCCCGGCCGGGGCGGCGCCCAGCGGGTCGGGCGTCGGCGCCTCGCCCAGCAGCGCCTCGACGCTGTTGCGCACGCACCAGGGCAGCGCCGTGAGGTCGTAGCCGCCCTCCAGCGCCAGGACGATGCGGCCGCCGCAGAGCTCGCTCGCGAGGTCGTGGAGGCCGGCGACCAGGGCAGCGTAGCCGCCGCAGGAGAGGCGCATTAGCGAACCGTCGATCGGGTCGGCGAAGTGGGCGTCGTAGCCGGCCGAGACGAGGATCAGCCCCGGCCGGAAGGCGCGCAGCTTCGGCCCGATCGCCGCCTCGAGGACGTGGGCGTACTCGGCGTCGCCGCAGCCGCCCGGCAACGGCAGGTTCAGGGTCGCGCCCGCGCCGGCGCCGCGGCCCGTCTCCTGGAGGCGCCCCGTTCCCGGGTAGTAAGGGTGCTGGTGCGTCGATATGTAGAGCGCGGCGCCGTCCTCGTAGAACGCGTCCTGAGTGCCATTGCCGTGGTGGACGTCGATATCGACGATCGCGACTCGTCCTACCGCGAGCGCCGCCCGCGCCCCTGCTGCCGCGAGGGCAACCGAGTTGAAGAAGCAGAAGCCCATTGGCCCGGCCGCGAGCGCGTGATGGCCCGGCGGCCGCGTCAGGCAGAAGGCTGCGTCGAGCTCGCCCCGCACGACGGCCTCCGTCGCCGCCAGGCAGGCGCCCGCCGCCCGCACCGCCGCCGCGTAGGTGCCGCGGTTGGCGATCGTGTCGGCGAGGACCAGGGCCGGCCCCTGCGCGCCGACCCGCCGCATGCGCTCGATGTAGGCCGGCCGGTGGACGCGCGATAGCTCCTCGACCGTCGCGTCGCGGCAGTTCGGCCGCGCCAAGCGAGCCGCCAGCCCCGAGTCCTCGAGCAGCGCCAGGCAGCTCGCGACCCGGTCGGCGCTCTCGATGTGGCTCAGCGTGTCGTGCGCCAAGAAGAGCGGGTCGTAGTAGAGGCCGACCCGCGCCGTCATTGCGCGACTCCCTCTCTCTCCCGCTCGCGCGGCTGCTTCACGGCCCGCACGACGACGAAGCCCTTCGACCGCGCCACGACCTCGACGTTGCCGAAGACGGCCTCGATGTCGCGGCTCAGGCTCGGCAGGCGGTTGAAGACCATGTACAGCGCCCCCCGCGGCCGCAGCACCCGGTAGGCGCCGGCGACGAAGTCCTGTAGCACCTCGCGGCCGCTGTGGGTCGGCGGGTTGCTCGCGACGAGGTCGAAGCGCGCCTTCGGCGCCAGGTCGTGGACGCCGTCGCCGAGGACGACCTCGGCGTTCGTCACGCCGTTGAGCTCGAGGTTGTGCTGGGCGAGGCGCGTCGCCCGCAGGTCGCAGTCGACGAGGACGGCGGCGCCGCGCGTCGCCAGCTTCGCCGCGACGATGCCGATCGCGCCGGCGCCGCAGCCGAGGTCCAGCACCCGCGCCGTCGGCGTCACCCGCAGCGCCTCGATCAGCAGCGCCGTGCCCGCGTCGACGCCGTGCGCCGCGAAGACGCCCGGCTGGGTCGCCAGCCGCAGCTCGAGGCCGCGCAGCCGCGCCTGCGTGATCGTCGTCGTCACGTTGTCACTATAAACGCGAGCACGGCGTTCGCCCCCGGCATGCTGGACCTCCCTTTGTCACCCTGAGCGCAGCGAAGGGTCTGGCGAAGCCTGAGCTCCTGACGCTATCGTTAGCTCTAGATTCTTCGCTGCGCTCAGAATGATCGCAGGCGCAGTGGCGGGCGAGGACCGCTCGCCTAAACGCGGTAGCAGGTCAAGATCGTGTTCGTAGTCGGCACCGCCTGCCAGGTCGGCCACCGCCAGTCGCGCCGTATCTCCAGGGCGGCAGCAGGTCAAGAGTGTTCGTAATCGGCACCGCCGGCCACGTCGACCACGGCAAGTCGGCTCTCGTCCAGGCCCTCACCGGCATCGACCCCGACCGCCTCCAGGAGGAGAAGGTCCGCGGCATGACCATCGACCTCGGCTTCGCCTGGCTCAAGCTCCCCGGCGGCGCCGAGGTCAGCATCGTCGACGTCCCCGGCCACGAGCGCTTCATCAAGAACATGCTCGCTGGCGTCGGCGGCATCGACCTCGCCCTCCTCGTCATCGCCGCCGACGAGGGCGTCATGCCCCAGACGCGCGAGCACCTCGCGATCCTCGACCTCCTCGGCGTCGAGCGCGGCGTCATCGCCCTGACCAAGAGCGACCTCGTCGACGCCGATTGGCTCGACCTCGTCGCCGCCGACGCCGCGACCGTGGTCGAGGGCACCAGCCTCGAGCGCTCGCCCATCGTCCGCTGCTCCGCGGTCAGCGGCGACGGCCTGCCGGAGCTCCTCGCGGCGATCGAGTCGCGCCTCGCCGCGACGCCGCCGAAGCGCGACCTCGGCCGGCCCCGCCTGCCGATCGACCGCGTCTTCACGATCGCCGGCTTCGGCACCGTCGTCACCGGCACCCTGATCGACGGCGCCCTCAGCGTCGGCCAGGAGGTCGAGGTCGTGCCCGCCCTGGTCGGCGGCCACGTGACGACCCTGAGGAGCCGCCTGCGCGGCCTCCAGACCCACCGCAGCAAGGTGGAGACGGCGCTGCCCGGCACCCGCACCGCCGCCAACCTCGTCGGCCTCGCGCCGGAGGAGCTCGCGCGCGGCCAGGTCGTCACGACGCCGGGCTGGCTGCCGCCCTCGACCGCCGTCGACGTCCGTCTGCGCGCCCTCGCCTCGCTGCGCCGGCCCCTGCGCCACAACCTCAGCGTCAGCTTTCACAGCCTCGCGAGCGAGACGCCGGCCAAGCTCCGCCTCCTCGAGGACGACGAGGTGGGCCCCGGAGAAAGCGCCTGGGCCCAGGTGCGGCTCCTGCGGCCCGTCGCCGTCCTCAAGGGCGACCGCTTCGTCCTGCGCGACGCCAACGACACGATCGGCGGCGGCGTCGTCGTCGAGACCCAGGCGCGCCGCCACGTGCGCCGCCGGCCCGCCGTGATCGAGCGCCTCGCCGGCCAGGCGAGCAGCTCTCCCGCCGACGTCCTCTACGCTGCCGTCGCCGGCCGCGGCCTCGTCGAGCCGGCCGCCGCCTTCAGCCGCATCGACCTCGACGAGGGGACCGCCGCCGCCGCCTTCGCGACGCTCGTCGCCGAAGGCCGCCTCCTCCGCCTCGGCGAGGAGGGCGCCGGCCTCGTCGCGACGCGCGACGACTTCGACGCCCTCGGGCGCCGCGCCGCCGCCGCTCTCGCCGCCTACTTCCAGGAGCACCCCCTGCGCCGGGGCCTCCTCAAGGAGGAGCTGCGCAGCCGCCTCGGCCTCAGCCAGCGCCCCTTCGCCCTTCTCCTGGCCCGTCTCGAAACGGAGGGCGTCCTCGTCGATGGCGGCCGCGGCGTCTCCCTCCCCGGCCGCGAGCCGGCGCCCACGCCCGCCCAGAGCGCCGCCGCCGCCGCCTATCTGGCGACCCTGAACGCCGCGCCCTTCGCGCCGCCCGTCGACGGCCGGCCGGACGAGGAGCTCGTCGCCTTCCTGGTCGAGACGGGCGCGGTGGTCGAGATCGGCGGCATCGTCTTCGCCGCCGACGCCTACGAGCGCATGGTCGCCGCCGTCACGGGCCGCCTGGCGGCGAAAGGGACGCTGACCCTGGCCGAGGCCCGCGACCTGCTCGCGACCTCGCGGCGCTACGTCCAGGCCTTACTGGAGCACCTCGACGCCGAGCGGGTCACGCTGCGCCGCGGCGACGAGCGCATCCCCGGCCCGCGAGCGCCCTAGTCCAAGCCCTGGTTACGTCTGCTTAAAAGGCACGATTACGAGCGGCGCTCGCTGACCAGATGACAAAGATGGGCTCATCGTGCCGTGGCGATTTGAGCTTCGGCCGGGGCCGGTCTTAGTTAGGCCGGACTCTCCGCCGCCTCGCGCTCGAAGACGTGCGGCAGGTCGCCCTCGTCCCAGGAGACGAGCATCTGAGCCGCGATGAAGATCGAGCTATAGGTACCGCTGATCGTCCCGATCAGCATGACGATCAGGAAGTCGCGGATCGTATCGCCGCCCATGAGGATCAGCGCCACGAGGACGAGGAGCAGCGTTATCGACGTGTTCAGCGAGCGGCCGATCGTCTGGTTCAGGCTCGAGTTCACCGCGTCGCCCAGGGTGACGTCGAGGCCGGCGCCCTCAGCGCGGCGCACGTTCTCGCGGATCCGGTCGAAGACGACGATCGTGTCGTGGACGCTGAAGCCGACGATCGTCAGCATCGCCGTGATGAACAGCGTATCGATCTCGAAGTCGAAGATCCGTCCCAGGATCGACGAGACGCCGAGGACGATGAGCACGTCGTGGCCGAGGGCGACGACCGCGCCGGCGCCGTAGCGCACCGGGCTCGGCACCGAGATGAAGGAGATCGTCACGTAGATCAGGATCGCGACCGCCGCCGCCACGACCGCGATCGCGGCGTCGCGGCCGATGTCCGACGACACGGACGACGACACCGAGGCGAACTCGAGGAAGCGGTTGATCTCGTTGCCCTCGCCGTCGAGCAGCGGCCCGAAGCGCGCCTGCAGCGCCGTCTCCAGGTCCTCGCGCTCCGAGGGCGGCGCCGGGCCGATCGGCGGCGCGCTGCTCGCCCCCTCGATCAGGTCGGTGCGGACCAAAACGCGGCCCGCCTGCGTCTGCTGGACGCGGGCATCCGGGTGGCCGAGCTCGCCGAGAGCGGTGCGCATGGCGTCCGTGCCGACCGGCGCCTCGAAGCGGGCCGAGAAGGTCGTGCCGCTGCTGAACTCGATGCCGCGGCGGAAGCCGTCCGGCAGGATCAGGGAGATCACCCCCGGCAGGATGCAGAGCAGCGATATCAGGTAGAACCAGCGGCGCCGGCCGACGAAATCGATCACGTCTCCGACCCTCCGACCGCGCTACCCGTCACGCGTGGGAACCGAGCCGCCGCCGCCGCTTCCCGAGCCGAGGCCACGTCGCTGCCGAACAGCCAGAGGTGCTGCAGCGCCGTCGTGCCCACCAGCACCTTGAGGAAGGTCCGCGTGACCGTAATCGCCGAGAACATGCTGACGATTACGCCCAGCGCCAGCATCAGCGCGAAGCCCTTGACCAGGCTGGCGCCGAACTGGTCGCCGAACCAGAAGAGGATGATGCAGGTGATTAACGTCGATATGTTGCTGTCCCGGATCGAAGTCCAGGCCCGGTTGAAGCCGCCATCGATCGCGCCGGTCAGGCTGCGGCCGAGGCGCAGCTCCTCCTTCATGCGCTCGAAGATCAGGATGTTCGCGTCCACCGCCATGCCGACCGAGAGGACGAAGGCGGCGATGCCGGCCGAGGTCACCGTCACCGGGAAGAGCTTGAAGACGGCCAGCGTCACCGAGACGTAGACGAAGAGGGCGAGCGCCGCCAGGGCTCCCGGCAGGCGGTAGTAGAGCACCATGAACGCCATGACGACGAACACGGCGATCAGCCCCGCCTGCACGGACTTCACGACCGCCGCGTCGCCGAGGGCCGCGTCCACTTCCTCCTGCTGGACGACGCGCAGCGGCACCGGGAAGGCGCCCGTCTCCAGCAGCGTCGCGAGCGTCTGGGCGTCGTCGAAGCTCAGTCCCGTGATCTGGCCCCGGTCGCTGATCGGGCTCCGGACGAAGGGGGCGATGATCGAGCCGTCCGTACCGAGGATTGGCTCGCCGTCGAGGAAGAAAGCCATCGGCAGAGACGGCGGCCCGGCGAGCCGCGCCGTCGCCTGGCCGAGGAGGCGCGCACCCTCGTCGTTCATGCCGAACTGGAGGAGCGGCCGGCTGCTCAGGTCGCGGTCGACAAAGATCGCCCCCCGGTCCAGGTAGACGCCCGTGATCTCGCGCCGGATGCCGGCGTCGTCCAGGGCGGTCACCGGCACGTAGCGCGCCAGCTCTATGAAAGGCGCGCTGCCAAGGACGCTGTCCAGCGGCTGCGTCTCCGTCGTCCCGTCCGGCCGGTCGATGATCACGTCGCCATTCTCGTTCCGGCCCAGCTCCATGAACTGGAGCTGGGCCGTCTGGCCGATCTTCTCGAGCGCCTCGCTCGCCGAGATTCCCGGCAGCTGCACCGCGATCCGGTTCGAGCCGACGATCTCCGTGATCGACTCGGCGACGCCGAAGGCGTTAACGCGCCGCTCTACCACCTCCACTGCCGCCGCCAGCGCCTCGTCGAGGTCGATGTCGGGATTGCCGGCGATGTCGGCCTCGAGGACGAGGCGCGTGCCGCCGCGCAGGTCGAGGCCGAGGCGCATCTCGCGCCGCTCCCTGCCGAAGAGATCGATGCCCTTGCCGATGCAGATCGAGCCGACGCACTCCTCCTGCGGCCACGGCACGAAGTCCGGCAGATAGCGGTTCGGGTCCGAGGGCCAGGCGACGAAGACCGAGAACGTCGTCAGGAGGATAACGAAGCCGAGGAGGAGCTGAGTCGAGCGCTCCCTCATCCGGCGCCGCCTTCCTGGCCGGGGACGGCCTGGGCCCCCGCCTCGGGGCTCAGGCGCTCCGCGATCGCCGACGCCAGCGCCGTGAAGACCACGCCGTCCGCCAGCTCGAGGGAGATCTGGGTGCGGCCGCTCGCCGGCACCTGGATGTCTATCACCGTCGCGATGAAGCCCGAGGTCGTCACGACCGCGTCGCCGGGACGGAGGTCGCGGATGTTCTTGCGATGATGCTCCTGCTCCTTCTGGATCGGCCGCAAGAACATGATGTAAAAGGCGGCGACCACGGCGACGATCACGGCCGAAAGGACGCCTGCCTCGCTCATGCTGCCCCCGGGCGTGCTTGCATGGCCTCTGACTCTGCCTTGAGCGCCGCCGCTAGCGCCAGCGCCGCCGCCTGCGTGCCGATCTCGCCGCTGCCCGCCGCCTCGTCGATCGCCGCCAGTATGCGGCCGACCAGCGGCCCCGGCGCCAGGCCGAGCTCCCGCATCAGGTCGTCGCCCGTGAGCAGGCGCGGCGGCCGCTGCGTCACCACCCCCTCCGGCCCGCCCTTGTCGAGCACGTAGGCGGCGTAGGCGACGTGGCGCTGCCAGCGGTCCGGCTTCAGGCGCGGGCCCGCCGCCGCCGCCGCGTCCGCCAGGCTGAGGATCAGGCAGGCCGGCGCCGCCTCGCCGAGGTCGCGGAAGTAGCGGTAGAGGGCGCGGTGGCTCGGCAGATCGTCGTTCGAGAGCTGGAAGGGGCGGAGGTGCTCCTCCACGAGCAGCGATACGAAGCGCGTCTCCCGGTTGCCGAAGCGCAGCCTGGCGCAGATCTGCGCCGCCTGGGCAGCGCCGAGCTCCGGGTGGCCGAGGAAGTGGACGTGGCCCTCGTCGTCGGTGCCCTTCGTCTCCGGCTTCGCGACGTCGTGGAGGAGGCCGGCGAGCTTGAGGAGGACGCGGCGGCTCTGGCCGCCAGCCCTGCCGCTGAGGTAACCGTCGAGCGGGAAGGCCGCGAGGCCGTCGCGAAAGACGCCCTGCAGCGAGCGCGCCGCCGGCGTGGCCGGCTCAGCGGCCGCGGTCAGCGCGTCCAGCGCCGCCACAGTCTCGATCGAGTGGTCGAAGACGTCCCAGTAATGGACCGGCGGCTGGTCGACGCCGTGCGCCGCCGTCAGCTCCGGGACGAGCTGCGCCAGCAGGCCGAGCGCGTCGAGCAGGCGCAGCGCCGGCGCCGCCCGCGCCGACTTTAAGATGCGCACCAGCTCGTCGCGCTGGCGCTGCGGCGCCGCCTCGCTCAGGCGGCCGGCGAGTCGTCCTACAGCCGCCGCCGTCTCCGGCTCGATCTGGAAGTCGAGCTCGCAGGCGAGGCGCACGGCGCGCAGCAGGCGCAACGGGTCGGCGGTCAGCGCCGCCTCCGAGGTCATCCGGACGATGCCGGCTTCGACATCGCCCTCGCCGCCGAGCGGGTCGACGAGCACGCCGAGGCCGGCTTCGGGGGCCAGCGGCGCCGCCATCGCGTCGATCGTGAAGTCGCGGCGCGTCAAGTCCGCCTCGATCTCGCCCGCGAGCGGCGCGATATCGACATAACGAATCGGGCTTTCGTCCGCCAGCACGACGCGGTGCTGCTGCCGCGGCTCGTCCAGGGCAAAGGCGTGGCCTTCGAGGGCGCTGGCGACCGCCTGGGCCGCCGCGCCGGCGTCGCCGCCGACCGCGAGGTCGAGGTCCGCCGGCGGCGAGCCGTTTAGCAAGTCGCGGACGGCGCCGCCGACCAGGTAGGCTGCCGTCGCCGGCGCGATCGCGCCCCGGATCCTCGCGAGGAGGTCGCGCAGATCGCGAGCCGCCGCCCCTTCAAGGGCGGCCTTCAGTCTCGGCGCGGCCTGATCTTTCGGCATGTCGGAGGCGGGCCAGGCGGGGGCTGCCCGGCGTCGGCGCGCCGTCAGGCGCTTACCGGCGGAGCACCGGCCCCTGATCGCCAGCTACTGGCCCGCCGCGACCTCCTCCCCCGCTCCCGCGTCGCCGCTCTCGGTCGGAGCCTCCTCCGGCCGCGTGTACGGCACGAGCTTGTCCATGCTGTCGAGGTAGTCGAAGTAGAGGCTGCCGTTGAGGTGGTCGACCTCGTGCTCGATCGCCTCCGCGAAGAGGTCGACGGCGTGGTAGCGCACCGGCCGGCCGTCGCGGTTCAGGCCTTTGACGACCACCTTCTCGGAGCGCTCGATGACGCCCTTGAAGCCGGGCAGCGAGAGGCAGCCCTCGTCGCACTCGCGGCTGCCGCTGCGCCGGACGATCTCGGGGTTGATCAGCGTCACGATCTCCTCGCCCGGCACGTGGATCACGCAGAGGCGCAGCGAGACGCCCACCTGATTCGCCGCCAGGCCGACGCCCGGCGCGTCGTGCATCGTCTCGATCATGTCGTCGATCAGCTGCTGCAGCGACGCGTCGATCTTCTTGATCTTCTTCGTCTTCTGGCGCAGCACCGGCTCCGGGACCTGGACGATCGGCAGGATTGCCATTGCTCTCGAACCTCGCAGCTGACTTCGTGCCCTGATGGGCCGCAAGGCTCATTCTAGCGCAGCACTTCCTTTAGCCGGAAGCATGCACCGCCTGAGCCCGCAGCTCAGCCCTCTAGAGGACGCCGCGGCCGGTCAAGGCGGCGCGCAGCTCTGCGACGCCCTCGACTCTGAAGGCCGCGATGCCGAGCGCCCGCGCCGCCTCGACGTTGGCGGCGAGGTCGTCGAAGAAGGCGACGGTCGCCGGCGCTACGTCCAGCGCCGCCAGGGCGTGCTCGAAGGCGGCCCGGTCCGGCTTCAGCACGCCGATCTCGTGCGACGAGAACGCCGCCTCGAACAGCGCCGGGACGCCGAGGACGGCAGCGTTGCGCCGCCAGTGGAGCGCGTTCGAGTTGCTCAGGGCGGCGAGTCGATAACGCGGGCGCAGGCTCTCGAGCAGCTCCCGCGCCCCCGGATAGAGGCGCCGCGTCCAGGACTCGAACTCGCGCAGGAACGCCTCCGGCTCGATCGTCAGCCGCCACTCGCTCACGAAGCGGGCGCCGAACTCGGCCGGCGTCAGGCTCCCCGTCTGAAACGCCGCCAGGCTCTCGGAATCCGCGAAGCGACGCCCGATCTCCGCGTCGCTCGCGGCCTCGCGCAGGCCGCCCTCGAGAAACGGCTTGATGTCCTCGAGACCCGAGTATTCGACGAGGACGCCGCCGAGGTCGAAGAGCAGCAGCTGCGGGCGTTGCCTCTCGCTCACCTCGCCATCCTAGGCCAGGCTCGCCGGGTCGATGTCGAGGGTCCAGCCCTCCGCCAGCGGCAGGTCGCGCAGCAGCTCCGCCGGATCCGGCGAGCGCAGGGTGACCTGCCAGCGATAGCGTCCGTGCCACTTCGGCACGTGCGGCGGCGACGGCCCCAGCACATCGACGCCCGGCAGGCCCCGCTTCGCCGCCTCCGCTCTCAAGTAGCTCGCGAAGCGCTGCGCCTGCCCCTCGGCGCGCTCGGGATTTGCATGTGAGTAGACCAGCCGCGCCAGCCGCACGAAGGGCGGGTAGGCCTCCTCGCGGCGCAGCTCGATCTCCTGCGCGAAGAAGGAGGCGTAGTCGTGCGCCGCCGCCGCGACGATCGCGTAGCTCTCCGGCGTGTAGGTCTGGATCACGACCTGGCCCGATAGAGGCCCGCCGTCGGCGGCGGCGGCTCGTCCCGCCCGTCCCGCGACCTGCGTGAGCAGCTGGAAGGTCCGCTCCGCCGAGCGGAAGTCCGGGATGTGGAGGCCGATGTCGGCGCTGATCACCCCCACCAGCGTCACGCTTGGCAGGTCCAGGCCTTTAGCGACCATCTGGGTGCCGATCAGGACGTTCGCCCGCCCCTCGACGAAGCGGGCGAGGATCTGCTCGTGGGCGTGGCGGCCCTGGGTCACGTCGCGGTCCCAGCGCAGCGTCTGCGCCGCCGGCAGCAGCTCCCGCACCTCCTCCTCCACCCGCTCGACGCCGAGGCCCAGGGGCCGCAGGCGGGCGCTGCCGCACATCGGGCAGCCTGTGAGCGTCCGCCGGCTGCGGTTGCACTGATGGCAGAGCAGGCGCTCGATCTCCTGGCCGTCCTCGCCGAGGTGGCGGTGATAGCTCAGGGCGATCGCGCAGGCCGAGCACTGGGGCACGAAGCCGCAGTCACGGCACTGGAGGAAGCCCGCCGTGCCGCGCCGGTTGAGGAAGAGGATCGCCTGCTCGCCCCGCTCCAGCGCCTGGAAGAGGCCGAGCTGCAGCGGCCGGCTGAAGACGCTGCGGTTCCCCGTCTTCAGCTCCTCACGCATGTCGACGATCTCGACCGGCGGCAGCTCCGCCGAGGAGCTTACGCCGACGATCGCCCCGCCCCTGTCGATCAACGGCCGCACCCGCTCCGCGAGCGCGAGGAGCTCGTAGCGCCCCCAGAGCGCCCGCTGGTAGCTGACGACGTCCGGCGTCGCGCTGCCGAGAATCAGGACCGCGTCGCGCAGCGTCGCCAGCTTCGCCGCCGCCTCGCGGGCGTCGTAGCGTGGCGCCGGGTCCTGCTGCTTGAAGGTCCACTCGTGCTCCTCGTCGACGACGATCAGCCCGAGGTCGGGTTGGGGTGCGAAGACGGCCGAGCGGCTGCCGATGACGACGGCGTAGCGGCCGTCGCGGATGCCGTGCCACTGGTCGAAGAGCTCGCCCTGGGAGAGGCCGCTGTGGAGCACCGCGACCTCGTTCGGGAAGCGCTCGGCGAAGCGGCGCACCGTCTGCGGCGTCAGGGCGATCTCCGGCACGAGGACGATCGCCCGCTTGCCGAGGGCGATCGTCCGTTCCAGGGCACGCAGGTAGATCTCCGTCTTGCCGCTGCCCGTGACGCCGTGCAGGAGAAAGGACCGCGACCTGCCCGCCACCAGCGCCGCGTCGACCCGCTCGTAGGCGGCCGCCTGCTCCGGCGTCAGCGGCGGCGCCGGCAGCCGCTCGTAGTGCCGCCCGGCCAGCGGGTCGCGCTCCACCTGCTCGTCGACCACCTCGATCAGGCCCGCCTCGGCCAGGGGCTGGAGCAGCGGCAGGGCCGCGCCGGAGCGCAGCCTCAGCTCGCTCGCCGGCAGGCGCCGCGCCTCGATCAAGAGGTCGAGCGCCTTCGCCAGCCGGCCCTTACGCCGCGCCGTCAGGTCGTCAACCGCCGCTCGCGCCGCCGCCTCGCCGGCGCGTAAGTGGACATAACGCACCGTCTTCGGCCGCACCCCGGGCCGCGCCAGGCCATAGCTCCGCAGCACAAGACCGCGCTGGGCGAGCTGCGACAGCGCCGTCGCCGCCCCCGGCGACCCGAGCTCCCGTTGCAGCGGCCCCGCCTCCGTCCTCCCCTTCTCGATCAGGTGGGCGAGCGCGGCGCGCTGGCGCGGCGGCAGGGGCGTCACGTCGAGCTCTTCCGCCTTCAGCAGCGGCTCGTAGAAAGTCAGCGGCTTGCGCTCGAAGCCCGGCGGCAGCATCAGCGCCACCGCGGCGAAGAGCGGCGCCAGGTAGTACTCGCTGAGCCAGGCCGCGAGGGCGATGCGCTCCGGCGCGACGACGGGCCGGTCGCCGAGGCGCGCGTCGACCGGCTTCGGGTCGGCGAAGGCGGGGACTTCGACCGCCGCCATGACGATGCCCTGGAGATAGCGCCGTCCGAAGGGCACGAAGACGCCGTCGCCGGCGCCGAGGGTCATCCCCGCCGGCACGGCGTAGCTGAAGGTGCCCCGCTGGGGCAGCCCCGAGTTAACCGCTACTTCAACGAAGGCCATAGAACTTGCGTACTAATGATAGTCGAAAGCCGTCGCCTTTGCGGCGCGCGGCCCTTCGGTCACGGTAGCGGCGGCGCATGAGGCGGCCCTGATCCAATCTCGGCCGCGCGCTCGCGATCGCTTGGCCGATCCTGCGTTCGCCCCGGCTTCCAATCCGTTGTCTCGCCCGTTATCTCGGCCGACGTACTCCCCGCCGGTCTCGTTGATCGCAAGCGATGAAGCTCCGGCGAAGCTCCCAGACCGAAGTAGACCGCCGCAGGAGGAAGCGCCCTGAAGAGGCAGCGCTGAGGGCGGCTCGCTCTCCAACTGGGGAGAGACTTTCTGAGGGAGTTACGCCACGCCTGCGATTGACAGGAGAGGGACCCGGCGTGCCGGAAGGACGACCCGCCAGCTCAGCCCCGCGGCCGCGCCTTTTCCTTGATCCGCGCCGCCCGGCCGCGTAGGTCTCGCAGGTAGTAGAGGCGTGCCCGCCTGACCTTGCCGAAGCGCACCACGTCGACCCGGTCGAGCCGCGGCGAGTGGCGCATGAACGTGCGCTCCACGCCGACGCCGCTGGCGATCTTGCGCACCGTGAAGCTCGCCGCCGGGCCACCCTTGCGCACCCGGATCACGTCGCCCTCGAAGACCTGGATCCGCTCCCGGTCGCCCTCGACCACCTTGGCGCTGACGCGGATGCGGTCGCCGGCACCGAACTCGGGGATGTTCGGGTTAACTATCGCGTTCGATGCCGTATCGATTCCCATTTATCCGTCCTTGTCGTCTGGTTTCAGCGTATCCTCGGCGAGCTTTCGCTCCTCATCGCTGAGGCAGGCCGTCTCGAGGAGGTCGGGGCGGCGCTGTGCCGTCCGGGTCACCCGCTCCAGCCGCCGCCAGCGGGCGATTGCGCCGTGGTTGCCGGAGAGCAGTATATCGGGAACTCGCCATCCGCGGAACTCCGCCGGCCGCGTGTACTGGGGATACTCGAGCA
>Ga0326597_10008107_pt1 | contig 14210 bp, 12 predicted proteins | sample RVTome_12_FD_203789 | JGI IMG/M metagenome (GOLD analysis project Ga0326597, IMG submission 203789) | Soil microbial communities from uranium-contaminated site in the Upper Colorado River Basin, Wyoming, United States - RVT100D185 | ecosystem: Environmental > Terrestrial > Soil > Contaminated >... | reverse complement strand
AACGCCGTGGCGTAGCGAAACTGCCACTGCCTCGATCCCGTTTCAGGATGCAGACACTCGACGATCTCCTCGTTGCCCGCACGGTGGAGGAACAGCAGGCGGCCGCCCGCGACCGCCGGCGTCGCGTATCCGGTTCCCTTTGGACACTCCCACACCAGCGGAGGCGGCAACGCGCGGCTCAGACGAGTCTCCGTCGATACCGCGTTGTGCGATGGCCCCAGAAACGACGCCCAGTCATGGGTCACTGCGTCCTTCGACAACGGTTTCGGCGCGTGGTGGAGCACCTGGCCGTCGGCGACGGCCGCGGCAAGGGGTTGGGTGAGGAGCGCCTGGAGCAGCGTACGCCGCGACATCCGGTGCATCGGGAGTGAGATTATCACTCTCGTCGGAGGCAGACTGCCCCGAATCGCGGGGCTCGAAATGGTACCGGCAGCGCCGCAGGTGAGAGCGCGCAGGATTCCTGACTCTCGTGCCAGGCCCGACGCCCTACGGCGTCTGCTACGATCGCTGGACCTCGAACAGGCCTCGGGCCCAGGACGACGAATGTCGCAACTACAGCTCTCCATCGCCACCACCGACTACGATCACTTTCGCGATTTCAGGCTCGGCACGGTGACAGCCGAAGGGATCGACCACACCTGGCTCACCCTCGGCCATCACGAATGCTTCGCCCGCTTCACGGCGAACCGCGAGTTCGATCTCTCCGAGCTGTCCTTCGCCAAGTTCTCGGCTCAGATCAGCCGGGTCAATTCGGACATCGTCGGACTGCCGGTGATCTGTTCCCGCTTGTTTCGTTTCTCCTCGTTCTACGTGAACAGGAAAAGCAAGATCACACGCGTGCAGGACCTGAAGGGAAAGACGATCGGTTCACCTGAATGGGCGCATTCGGCCGCCGTCTACATGCGCGGCTGGATGCACAACGAGATGGGCGTGCCGCTGACCGACGTGCACTGGTATCAGGCGGGCGCCAACGCTCCTGGCCGCGACGAGAAGGTCGAGCTCACGTTGCCGAAGGGCCTGACGATCACGCGCGTGCCGGACAAGAGCCTGAGTGACATGCTGGCCGCGGGCGAGCTCGATTGCGCCATCATCGCGCGTCCTCCGACCTGCTTCCTGGAAGGCCATCCAGACGTGGTGCGCCTCTTCCCCGATTATGTCGGGATGGAAGAGGCCTACTACGCCCGGACGAAGGTGTGGCCGATCATGCACATCATCGCGATGAAGAAATCGATCATCGACGCGCACCCCTGGGCCGCGCGCAATCTCTACAACGCGTTTCTGGAGTCGAAGCGCCGGTCGATCGAACGTATTCTCGACCCCGCCGTGTCGCGCTACCCGGTGCCCTGGCTGGCGACCTACGCGCGGAGGATGCGCGACATGTTCGGCGGGGACTTGTATCCGTATGGCATCGAGGAGAACCGCCCGACCTGGGACCAGATGGCGCTGTACACGTTCCAGCAAGGCATTGCGCACCGCCTGATGACGCCAGAGGAGATTTTCCCGCCTGGCCTCATGACGAAGGTGATCATCTGAGCCTGGCTGGATCTACGCGTCACTGCGGAGGCGTCACCCCGCTGAACCACTTGAAGCCGACTGAGCGGATGCCCTCCACGACCTCGTGGTTTCCCTCGTAACACGCCGTTTCCCAGAGCTCATTCGCGTACGGGTTGTTGTCCGCGGGAGGCAAGGTGGCAAGCGCGCGACGAACCGCGGTGACGCCCGTGGGCCCGCTCGGACCGGTCCCGGCACGCCTTTTCGGGAAGTTGATCGTCCAGGGTCTCGTATAGATCGTGGGGTCCTCGATCGTCACCTCGTAGTCCATCGTATTGGCGTCGGCCAGCTTCCATCGCTCCACCATCCGCGTGTTCTCGCTGTAGAACTGCCCGGTGCTGTCAAACCACGCCTTGCCGTTGAGACTGGTCACCTCGACCACCAGCACATCGCCTTCCCAGCGGCCACGCGAGTTCCCGAACCAGAACTTCGCGTCCTGGCTGATCGCCGGACGCCCGTCGGTCGGAATGACGCGATAGCCCTCATCGCTGAGCATGATCACGTAGCCAGGCTGTTGAACGATCTCCAGCGCGTCGAACGAAATACCCAGCACCGCCGTGAGGCAGAACGACCCCGGCGAGACGTGGAGACGTTCGCCCGACTCGCCGGGCCATCCTCGCGCCAACCCTGCGAGGAACTCGTTCCGTTTGGCGAGCGCCCACGGCGTGTAGGGGATTTTCCCATCCACTGGATCGGAGACGAGACTTTCCTGGGCCGGTGTCGTCACATCGACGTATTCGTGGTCTTCGAGGAAGCTGTCGCCATCACCGCCGAGGGCGTTCCAGGATCCCTGGAGGTCGGGCTCGCCATCGGGCGTCCGCGGCGGGGTGTAGGGCGGGAGCTGGGCCTTCTGGGCGACCCAGGTCTTGGCCATCGGAAGTTTCGGTGTGTCCTCCGGCCAAAACGCCTGTCCAGCCGCCGGTCCCGGGGCCAGCAGCACGACCCAGACCACACCCATCAGTGTCGTGACGACGCTAAACATTCGACGACTCACGTGACACCTCTGCTTTCTCATGCGCCCAACTCGGCGCTACTCGAAGAACGTCGACGCGGGCTTGTCCCATTCCTGCTCGAGGAGGTACGCATGGCACTGGTATTCGAACAGTTCGCTGTTGCGTTCCTGACGCCGGTAGAGCGGCATGCTGATTGTCCACGGCCGCGTGAACACGTTCGGGTCCTCGATCGTCGCCTCGTAGCGCATGTGATCGGGGCCGGTCGGCGTGTAGCGTTCGATCACGTGCAAGGCGTTGCTATGAAAATTTCCGGCCCGATCGAACCAGGTCAGATCGTTGAAGTGCGTCACATCAACGACGAGCGTGTTCCCCTCCCAGCGGCCACGCGAGTCCCCCAACCACCACTCGATCTCTCCACTGGGATGCGGGTTCCCGTTCGTATAGATGTAGCGGACGGCGTGTTGATATTCGTAAAGAATAGAGACCTTGTCGGCTTGCTGCACGATCTGAAACGGGTGCGGCATGTACGTGATGCGGGGCACTCCAGGGAGGTAACACTTGGCTTCCGGATCACGCGTCGCGCGCTCGTCGAAGTTCTCCCTCTTCCTCGCGAGGGCAGCCGACTGGTACGGGATCGCACCGCCTTCCACCACACCGTGCCCGGCAGGCACGCCGAGCGTTGCGCCGTGATCCTCGAGATCCCAGGCGGCCGTGTTGAGCACCTGCCACACGCCCTGCAGATCCGGGTGCCCGTCCCGAGTGCGCGGCGGCGTGTACGGTGGCGTCGCCGAGGTCTGCCCCGCTGCAAGCGTCGGCGGGAGTATGCAGATCGCCGCCAGGCCGAAGATCAAGCCCACGAACCAGCGCCCCATCTGAGACCCTCCTCTTCAGCCGCTCCGCACCAGCCAGGCACAACCTACATGCCCAGCGCCGCCGCCGCCACCCAACGGTAGGCCTTCAAGGTTCCCACCAGCACGGACCCCAACCCAGCGGCGTTGCGGGAAGGCCGATTATCGCACCGTCCGATCCGTTGACAACGGTTTTAAGCCGAACCGCGTAGGTCAAGAGTCAGAGGTCAAGGGTCAAATCAGCCGGCGGGCATGCGCCGGCGTGGTACCATCCGGCGGCGGTGAGTGTGGCGGCGTTCCGCGACGGACGGGTGGTGTTCTACTGCGGCGAACGGCCAGCGAGCCCCAGGATAGCTGAGTCCGACGGCGTCCGCCCTCAGAATCGACGTGGCTCCACGCATGACATCCACAGCCATTCACTATAAACGCTCGCGGTTCTCCACGCGTCTCCTGGAGAACAGGCTCTATACGGCTGGACACAGCTGGCTGGAGCAGGACGAGGGGGATCTCTGGCGGATCGGGTTCACGAAGTTTGCGGTCCGTATGCTGGGCGAGATCGTTGAGCTGGGTTTCGAGACCGAACCAGGGGCGAGGGTCGAGACGGGTCAGATCGTCGGCTGGTTGGAGGGGTTCAAGGCGGTGACCGACATCTTCTCTCCCCTGTCGGGCCACTTCGAGGGGTTCAATCCGGCGATTGAGGAGCACGTTCAGCTCTTGACGATCGACCCGTACGTGAAAGGCTGGCTGTTCAAGGTCCGCGGGCAACCGGACAACGACTGCCTCGATGTCCACGGATACGTCTCACTATTGGATACGACGATTGATAAGATGCTGGGTCAGCGTCATGAGTGATCCGGTTGCCCGCTACATCATGATCGGGGGGTTCCTCGGCGCGGGGAAGACGACCGCGGTCGCCCGGTTCGCCCGATATCTCACCGACCAGGGCAAGCGGGTAGGACTCATCTGCAACGACCAGAGCAGCGGCCTGGTCGACACGGCACTGCTTCGATCCAAGGGCTTCTCCGTCGAAGAGATCACGGGGGGCTGCTTTTGCTGCCGTTTCAACTCGCTCCTGGAAGCCGCTGAGAACCTCACGCAGGCCTCACGCCCCGATCTGTTCCTCGCCGAGCCGGTCGGCAGCTGCACCGATCTCGTCGCAACCGTCTCCTATCCGCTGCGCCGCATCTATGGTGACCGGTTCACCGTGGCGCCACTCAGCGTGATGATCGATCCCACGCGAGCCGCGCGGATACTCGGGATCGCAGAGGGCCGCAGCTTCTCCGAGAAGGTGACCTACGTGTATCTGAAGCAGCTGCAAGAGGCGGACCTGATCATCGTCAACAAGTGTGACGCGCATCCGCCGGCATTTCTCGAGAGACTGGTGTCAGCGATCGAACAGACGTTCCCACGCGCCCAGACGTTCGTCTGTTCGGCCAGCGACGGAACGGGTGTCGATGCGTGGTTGGAGGCCGTGGTTTCAGGGCAGAATCCTGTTTCTCGGTCGCTGGAGATTGACTACGACCTCTATGCTGAAGGGGAGGCGCTGCTGGGTTGGCTGAACTGTACCGTCCAGATCGAGTCGGACGAGCCGTTCGACGGCAACCAGACGCTCCTCGTGCTGGCCGGGCACATCCGCCGTCGACTCGCCGAGACCGGGCAGGAAATCGCGCATCTCAAGATGACGCTCGACTCGCACGACGGTACCGGTACACTGTCGGTCGTCAGCCTGGTCGGGACGGACCGCGAGCCCGACCTTCGCGAATCGCTGCTGGATCGCGTGGATCGTGGCGAGCTGGTCATCAACCTTCGGGCCGAAGCGGATCCGGCGCTGCTCGAAGCGGTCACACGCGAGGCGGTGGCCTCGCTGGGCGGAGTGCGGACCACCATGGAGCATCTGGAGCGGTTGCGGCCCGGACGACCAACACCGACGCACCGGATGGCATCATGAAAATCCTCTACTGTCACTGCACGTACGCGAAGGTCGTTCCGCCGGACGTGAAGAAGGACGTATTGCGGCAGCTCAGCGATTCAGGACAGGCGTTCGACGCGGTGGCCGATCTCTGCGACATGTCGGCGCGAAAAGATCCGGCCCTGAGAAAAATCGCCGAGGGCGGATGCACAAGGATTGCAGCATGCTACCCGCGCGCCGTGAAATGGCTCTTCCACGCCGGTGGGATGCCGCTACCCGACGAGGGCGTCGCGGTCCTGAACATGCGTGAACACTCGGCGGACGAAGTCGTGAGGGAGCTGCTCAAGTGAGCCGCACGGAAGGCAAGAACCTGCGCGTCGTCCTCTCTGAGGGCCCCGGGAGCACGCCGCTCGGGGACGGGGACCGCTATCGGGTGCTGTCCGTGCTGCTGGACAACGGCTTCGAGGTGACGCGCCCCGTGGCGGGACAGGAAGTGGCGCCCCCCGACGACGCCCCGGTGCTGGTCCTGGGACTGCTGCATGACGGGCCGCTCGTGACGGAAGACCAGGATGTGCATTTCCGTAATCTGGCCGAGGTGGATGCACTCGACGCCGCGCGCGAAGTCCGTGAGGTGACCGGCGCGCGGAAGCTGGACGCGTGGAAGCCGTGGTTCCCGGTGATCGATTTTTCCCGGTGTACCAACTGCATGCAGTGTCTGACCTTCTGCCTCTTCGACGTCTACGGCGTGGACAACAAAAAGCAAATCACGGTCCAGAACCAGGACAACTGCAAGACGGACTGCCCGGCGTGCTCACGCGTGTGCCCCGAGGTCGCCATTCTCTTCCCCAAGTACGCGAAGGGCCCGATCAACGGCGACGTGGTCCGGGAAGCGGACATTCAACGCGAGGCCATGAAGGTCGACATTTCCACGCTGCTCGGTGGGGACTTGTACGGCTCGCTTCGCACACGGCAGAAGGCCGCGCGACAGCGGTTCTCGACCGAGCGAGATGAATCGAAGGCGCTACTGGAGCGGAAACGCTGTCTGGGCACACTGAAGAAGGCGCTCGACATACCGGACGAGGTGCTCATGACGCTCCCGTCCGCGGAGGATATCGAGGAGCGAGCCGCCAGAGCCAAGGCCAAGCTGGCCACGCGGCAGGCCCGATCCCAGACGGTGGCTGACGTACGACCTGCGCCGTCAGACACAGAGTGGGGCATCTAAATACACCCATGTTGAAGGCAGCAGCCGGTCTCGGGTACAGGACGATGCGCTCCACCGATGCGCGTATCCTCTGGAAGCTCGCCTACAACTTCGGCTACAAAGGGGTCCGGTCGGTTCAACGCTTCAAGAGGCGCCTCGCACAGGGGATTTCCTTCCCACCGTTCCTCTATATTTCGATCACCAACAGCTGCAATCTTCGCTGTCAGGGCTGCTGGGTTGACGTGGACAAGCCGCAACACATGATCAGCTTCGACGACATGAACAGGCTGATCAACAACGCCAAACAACACGGAAATAGTTTCTTTGGAATTCTGGGCGGCGAGCCGTTCATGCATCCGGACCTGCTCCGGATCTTGAAGGCGCACCCGGACTGCTACTTTCAGATCTTCACGAACGGTCATCACATCACCGATGCGGTGGCCCGCGAGCTCCATGAAGCGGGGAACGCGACGCCACTCATCAGCGTCGAGGGCACGGCATCGATCAGCGACACGCGGCGCGGTCGAACGAGCGTCCTGAACCATACGCTCGCGGGCATCCGCGCCTGTATTCGACACCGGCTGGTCACCGGTGTCGCCACGAGTGTGTGTCAGAGCAACATCGACGATCTCGTTCGGGAGGCGTGGATCGACGAGCTGATCGCGATGGGGGTGCACTATTGCTGGTTCCACACCTACCGGGTGATTGGCCCCGTGCCGAATCCGCAGCTGGCGCTCACCCCGGAGCAGGTGCTGGGCGTCCGTCGGTTTGTGATGGACATGCGGAACCGCAAACCGATCGGGCTCATCGATGCCTACTGGGACGACAAGGGCCAAGCGCTCTGTCCGGCGGCCACGGGCATCAGCCACCACATCAGCCCGTTCGGCGACGTGGAACCGTGTCCAATCATCCAGTTCGCCAATGAGACGATCCGGGATAATGACGGCGATCTCTACAAGACGATGACCGAGTCGCCACTGCTGAAGGATTTTCGCCGCACGGCGGCGAACGCGACACAGGGCTGCATCGTGCTCGAGCGACCTGATCTCCTGAAAGCGATCGTCGAGCGACACGGCGCCGGGGACACGACGATTCGAAAGACCGCGACCGTCGAGTTGGAGGGGCTCCGGTCCCGGCCCAGCCAGTACAATCCGGGCAACGAGATCCCGGAAGAAAACTGGATCTATCGATTCGCAAAGAAACACTGGTTCTTCGGATTCGGCGCGTACTCATAGAACACGGTGGACGGCATGAGTGTGGACATACCGAACGGAATCGAGCCGCAGGTTGCGCCGTTGCAGTTGCCCCTCAGGGTGCCGCTGCAGACCTACCGCCCCGCGCAGTCGAACATCCCGGACGACAAGCGGGTCCGAGTCCGACTGAAGAAGATCGCCGAGGACTACGTCGTGCGGGTCGGGGCCATTCCGCCTCTCGCGATGGACGAACTGGCCGAGTACGCCGACGCAGTCCTGACGGAGGCCGGGCTTGACCCGGCGTACAAGGACTACGCCTCGATCCTGGTCAGCAACGCGGCGTGGCGAGATGCCCTGGCGCAGATACCGTACGGCCGGCGGCTCCTGCTCATTCCCAAGTGCCTGCGGGTGGAGGAGAAGTGCCCGGCCCCGTTTGACGAGTTCGGTCTGCTCTGCAAAGAGTGCGGCCTCTGCTCCATCCAGGACCTGACCGTGGAGGCGGAGCGTCTGGGTTACGCGGTGCTCGTGGCCGAGGGGTCGGCCATCGTCCGCTCGATGATCGAGACAGGCAAGATCGAAGCGATTGTGGGGGTCAGCTGCATCAACGTGCTCGAGAAATGCTTCCCGCACATGGAGGCCGCGGCCATCCCCGGCGTCGCGGTTCCGCTCCTGCAAGACGACTGCGTCAACACGACGGTGGACCTCGACTGGGTCTGGGACCTCATTCACCTGACGTCCGACGACAAGACCTATCGTCTCGACCTCGACACGCTCAAGACCGAGGTCCGCGCGTGGTTCGCCGCGGACTCGCTCGACGCCATCATGGGCAAGGCCGAGGACGACGATGCGACCGCTCGGATTGCGCGTGATTTCTTGCGGAAGGGCGGCAACCGGTGGCGTCCGTATCTCGCCACCTGCGCCTACATGGCGCTCGAGAGCGACTGCCGGGATGACCAGCCGGCGGTCACGATGGCCGTGAAGAAAGCGGCCGTGGCGATTGAGTGTTTTCACAAGGCCTCGTTGATCCACGACGACATCGAGGATGGTGACGAGCAGCGCTACGGGAGCCCCGCGCTGCACACCGACGTTGGCGTGCCGGTCGCGCTGAACATCGGCGACTTCCTGGTGGGCGAAGGCTATCGACTACTCGGGGAGCTCGGCAACGCGGAGGTGATCGCGGTGGCTGCGCACGGACACGTCACGCTCAGTCGGGGTCAGGGCCGGGAGCTGCTGTGGGCGCGAGATCCGAAACCGTTGCCCTCCATGCAAGTCCTTGACGTGTTTCGCCAGAAAACCGCGGCTGCCTTTGAGGTCGCGCTGCGCGTGGGCGCCATCCTCGGCAACGCTGACGAGGACACGCACGATGTCCTCAGGAAGTACAGCGAGTCGCTCGGCATCGCCTATCAGATCAGGGACGACCTCAAGGACTTCCAGGGTGAAGCCGATTCCAACGACCTGCAGCAGGTGCGCCTGTCGGTGATCCTGGCCATCGCGCACAAGCGCGCCCAGGGCGCCGAACGGGAGCGGATCGCCGCGGTCATCCGGTCTGGCGCGCCAGAGTTGGCCGACGATGTGCGCCGCATCGTGACAGAATGCGGCGTGCTCGACAAAGCCGAAGAGCTCCTCGAAGCCTACAAGGAGGAAGCGATCCGGTCGCTGCGATTCCTGACGAGTCCGACCCTCAAGGGACTGATGCGCCGGATCGTCGGCAAGATCTTCGGCGAGAGACTCATCGAGGGCTACTGCAGTGAGTTTGAGGCTCGAAATGCTACAGGTCGCGCGACTGGCGCCGAAGCTGCTCGGGGAAGCGTCTAGTCCGGTCGCCGAATTCCTGTTGTCGCAGTTCAACGAGGATGGCGGGGCGGCTGACCGAGCCGGCCACAGCGACCTCTACTATACGGTCTTCGCGTTGGAGGGACTCATCGCGCTACAGCGCGAATGTCCTCCACACGTCCGAGGGTTCCTGACGCGGTTCGACGACGGCGAAGACCTGGACCTGGTGCATCTGTGCTGCCTCGCCCGGTGCTGGGCGGCGCTGAAGCAGCCGGCGCCGGACCTGGCCGGCCGGATCGAAGAGCGCTGGAACCGCGACAGCGTGTATCACGGCTTTCTCGCATGGGGCGCGCTCCAGGATTTGGGGCGGACCCCGACGCCTTTTCCCCTGCGCGATACATCACTGGCCCGGACGACGCCTACGGCGGCGGCGGCGATCACCCTGCGGCGGCAGATGCAGCTGCCGGTACCACAGGAGGCGATGAACTGGCTCCTGGCTCGGGCGCATCCCGCGGGCGGGTTCTCCGCGACGGAGGACGCGCCGATGCCCGACATCCTGTCGACGGCGACGGCGCTGCACGCGCTGTCTGGGCAGCAGACGTCGTTCGCGCATCTGAAAGAGCAGACGCTGGATTTTCTCGATTCTCTCTGGACCGGCAGGGCGTTCTGCGGAAACTGGGCGGATGATGAGCCTGACTGCGAATACACCTATTACGGGCTCCTCGCGATGGGCCATCTCAGCCTTGCGTGAGCGGCTGCTGGCCGCGCGCACACCCGCCGGTCATTGGGAGGGGGAACTATCGTCGAGCGCGCTGTCGACGGCGACCGCCGTCAGCGCACTCACGCTGGTCGGCGGACACGATGCGCTGGTGCGCGCGGGCGTGCGCTGGCTGGTCGACAACCAGAACGATGACGGTGGTTTCGGCGATGCCGCCGGCTGTCCGAGCAACATCAGTACCACGACGATCGCCTGGGCGACGCTCTCGATGCACGACGCGTTGGCTGTGCCTCGCGCCGAAGCCTGGCTCAAGGAGCGCGCGGGCGATCTGACGGCCGAATCGATCGCGCGTGCCATCACCGACGTGTACGGAGACGACCGGACGTTCGCGGTACCAATCCTGACCCATTGCGCGCTGGCCGGCCGGTTCGGGTGGGAACATATCCCGACCCTCCCCTTCGAGCTCGCGGCACTACCCCATTCGTGGTTCAAGTGGGCGGGGCTGCCGGTCGTCAGTTACGCGCTGCCAGCGCTGATCGCCATCGGGCAGGCGCAGCACCATCACCACCCGACGCGACACACGCTGAGCCGTATGCTGCGCGAGGCGGCCAAGCAGAAGACGCTGCGTATCCTCGAATCGATACAGCCCGACTCAGGCGGCTTTCTCGAGGCCACGCCGCTGACGAGCTTCGTGACGATGAGCCTGGCGGGCAGCGGCTTGCGCGACCACCCGGTCACCCGGAAGAGCGTCGCGTTTCTCATGGAGTCGGTCCGTGAAGACGGCAGCTGGCCTATCGACACGAATCTCGCGACCTGGCTGACGACGCTCTCGATCAACGCGCTTGGCGCTGATGCGTTCTCGGCCGAGGAACGACGCTACCTGCGGCGCTGGCTGCTGGACCAGCAGTGGACGCTGGTACATCCGTACACGAAGTCCGCGCCGGGCGGCTGGGCGTGGACCAACCTGAGTGGCGGTGTGCCCGACGGCGACGACACATCCGGTGCGCTGATGGCGCTCGCCGTCCTCGGCGACGACTCCGAGATCCGGGACGCCGCGACGGCTGGCGTGGCGTGGCTGATCGATCTGCAGAACAGGGACGGGGGTATCCCGACGTTTTGCCGTGGCTGGAGCAGACTGCCGTTCGATCGGAGCAGCCCGGACCTCACAGCGCACGCGGTGCGAGCCTGGCAGACATGGCGATCGCTCGACCCCCGAATCGACAACGCGATGAAGCGCGCGGTGCGCTATCTCCTGCGGTGCCAGCGGCCGGACGGCTCCTGGATCCCCCTCTGGTTTGGGAATCCGTGGACCGCTGATCAGACCAACCCCGTGTACGGCACCGCGCGGGTCCTCGCGTGCGGCGAATTGCTTCCGGCGGAGGCCCGGCGAAAGGGGGACCAGTTCCTCCGCTCCATGCAGCACGAGGACGGGAGCTTCGGCACGATCGAAGAGACCGCGCTGGCCGTCGCGGTGCTCGGCGACGACCGTGGCGCCAGCTGGCTCGCAGACCGAATCGATTTCGCTCCGTCGCCAATCGGACTCTATTTCGCGAAGCTCTGGTACTCCGAGAAACTCTATCCGCTGATTTTCACGGCCGCAGCCCTGAAATGATCTACCTCGATCACAACGCGACGACGCCGCTCCACCCGCAGGTGCTTGATGCGATGATGCCGTTTCTCACGGAGCGCTTCGGGAATGCCGCCAGCCGTCATCACGCGCTCGGGTGCGACGCCGCGACTGCAGTCGAGACGGCCCGCCAGCAGGTCGCGTCTGTCATCGGAGCCGACCCTCGGGAGATCGTCTGGACGAGCGGCGCGACGGAGTCTGACAATCTCGCGCTGCTTGGCGTCGCCCGCTCTCCTGCCTACAAGAAGAAGCACATCGTCACGGTCGTAACCGAACACCGGGCAGTGCTCGATCCCTGCGAAGTCCTTGCGCAGGCCGGGTTCGATATCACGTACCTGGGCGTCGATTCCGACGGGCATCTCGATCTCGATCGCCTGGCGAACGCCATCACCGACCGCACGTTACTGGTCTCTATCATGCACGCCAACAACGAGACCGGCGTGCTCCACCCGATCGGCCGCATCGGTGAGCTCTGCGCAGGGCGCGGGGTGTTGTTCCACACCGATGCCACGCAGTCCTTCGGCAAGGAACCGATCGATGTGAGTGCCATGCGGATAGACCTGCTGAGCGCGAGCGCTCACAAGATCAACGGACCAAAGGGCGTCGGCCTGCTATACCTCCGCCGCCGGGACCCGCGAGTGCGCTGCCAGGCGCTGATCTACGGGGGAGGACATGAGCGGAGTCTGAGGTCTGGCACGCTCAACGTGCCCGGAATCGTGGGCATGGCCGCCGCCGCGATGTTGCCGGCGGACGTCGGTGTGCGGGAGTTGCGGGACCGACTGGAGACCACGATCTTCTCCGGCCTCGAGGGGGTCGAGATCAACGGTCATCGCACAGAGCGGCTGGCCAACACGACGAATCTCAGCTTCACCGGCATAGACAGCACGGAGCTGATGACGCGGATGCCAGAGATCGCGGTGTCCTCGAGCTCGGCCTGCACGAGCGCGCTGCTTCAGCCGAGCTACGTGCTGGGCGCCCTGGGCTGCCATGAGGCGCGGATTCGGGGGAGCGTACGTTTCTCGCTCGGTCGGTCTAACACGGTCGAGCAGATCGACACGGTCGCGGAAAGAGTCGTGGAGTCGGTAAAGGCCCTGCGAACCTCGACCCGGAGTTCGTCGGCCTGCACCCGTTGATTTCTCGCCTGGTTTACGGTGGCTCGCCGACTTCTTCTCTCGCGCTGCCGGCACGCCCAAAGGTATTGGGGCGGGCGGTACGCGCCGACACCGGTCCGCCGGCGTGGTACCATCCGGCCGCGGTGCGCGTGGCGGCGTTCACGCCGCTCGGCGCTGCGGGGTGAGCGCGCATCCCGCGACGGCCGGTAGCGGCGCCACAGAGAGGACTCGTGGGTTTACGGACAGAACAGGAGTACCTGGCAGGGCTCCGCGACGGACGGGTGGTGTTCTACCGCGGCGAACGGGTCGCCGACGTGACGACGCATCCCGCGCTGGGCGTGGGCGCCGCGCACACGGCGATCGACTTCCGCCTCGCGCACGACCCGGCACAGCGCGACCTGATGCTGGCCGTCGACCCCGACACACAGCAGACGATCAGCCGCTACTTCCTCATCCCCCGCACGCACGAGGACTTGCTCAGGCGTCGTGAGCTGATCGAAACCGTCACGCGCGCCGCCAAGACGACGGTGCCACTGATCAAGGAAATCGGCACCGACGCCATGTTCGCCCTGATGGTCGTCACGGCCGGGCTCGGCAGCGCCGGAGAGACCTCTCGCGACCGTGTGCGCCGCTTCCACGCACGCTGCTGCGACGAGGATCTGGCGCTGGCGGTGGCCCAGACCGATGTCAAAGGCGATCGCAGCCAGCGCCCGTCCACGCAGCCCAACCCCGACGCCTACCTCCGCATCGTCGACAAGCGTCCGGAGGGCATCGTCGTCCGCGGCGCGAAGGCGCACACGACCAACGCGGTCTACGCCGACGAGATGATCGTGCTGCCGACACGCGCGATGGGCCCGGAGGACCACGCGTACGCGCTGGCGTTCGCCGTCAGGCCAGATACCCCGGGGCTCCGGTTTCTCGCGAGCCCGCGCGGCTTCGGGACGACCAGCGCCTTCGACAACCCGATCAGCTCGACGACGAAGATGGTCGAGACGCTCACGGTGTTCGACGATGTCCTGGTGCCATGGGAACGGGTGTTCATGGCCGGAGAGTGGCAGACGGCTGGCGATCTCGCCAAGACGTTCGTGGAGTTCCATCGCTTCACGGCCGTGTCGTACAAGACACCACTGCTCGAGCTCCTCGTCGGCATGGCAACGCTGATGGCCGACTACAACGGCATCGCCCGGGCCGCCCACGTCCGTGACAAGCTCGTCCAGCTCGTCATGTACCTGGAGACGGTGCGCGGCCTGACCAAGGCCGCCGCGCTCGAATGCCAGCACCGCGAGGGGATCGCCGTGCCGGGCGTCGTCTACACGAATGCGGCG
>Ga0326597_10008106_pt1 | contig 14212 bp, 11 predicted proteins | sample RVTome_12_FD_203789 | JGI IMG/M metagenome (GOLD analysis project Ga0326597, IMG submission 203789) | Soil microbial communities from uranium-contaminated site in the Upper Colorado River Basin, Wyoming, United States - RVT100D185 | ecosystem: Environmental > Terrestrial > Soil > Contaminated >... | reverse complement strand
CAGCTCGCTAGAAGTCAGAACCGGAACGTGTAGCTGAACCTGACGTTGAGATCCAGCAACTCGGACCTGAACGCATTGTCCTTGTCTCTGTCCTCCATGCGGTGATTCAGAACAATGAGACCCTGCTGACCCGCGATCGGAACCCAGTGAAGGCGGGCGTTGATACCGAGCACTTCCGAAACGTCGTCGTATTGAATGAGGTTCACCCAGTAGAGGGTCGATGAGAAATTGACCTCCGTCGTGAGCCTCATGACGCGCGTGACGAAACTGCCCTGGACGAGGTCGATTGCGTTCCGGTCGTAGGTGAGCGCGGCGGCGAAGGTTCTGGACTGTCTCCACGTGAACTGGCCGCCGGTATTCTTCCTGGTGCCGTTGAAAAAATCCCCAGTGCCGTAGGTCAGGCCGCCGGAGAAGGTCCGTTGCCCTCCCGTCTGAGCGCTGAGTACCGTTTCACCGAAGGAGTACCTGCCGGGTGGAACAACGACCCGCCGGGACTCGTCCCGGTAAATCGTGAACGGGTCGGTCACCACTTCTGTCGTGGCTCGGTACTGGGCGCTGAACTCTTCCCCTGAATTGCTCTCGATCTCAACCAATCGACCGAGGACGACCTCAGACTGCAATCCGCCACCCAGGAACCCGATACGCTGCACGTCGATGCCGGAGAAAATCGACTGCAACACGGTGCCCCCCGTGAAGTGTCTGTACCCGGCATCGACGGTCACGTCCCGCACGTCCGACCGGCTGACGAATCCGAGCGCTGGAGCGAAGTTCTTCTCCAACTCCTTGACGCCGAAGCGACCCCGCCAACCCGAGTTGTTCGGCAGACTGACGCCAAGCCCGAACGCGGAGTCCTCGCCGTCCAGCCCTTCCGTGTCCGATCGCTGAAACCAGGCATCCGCTTCCAGCACGCGGCCACCGGGCAGACGCGTGTTCAGGTAACGAAAGTCGACGCCAATCAGAGAGTTGCCCAGATTGGAGTTCGGGTCGCCCTGTGTCGCAATCAGGCCTACGCTGGATTCCTCGAACACGTTTGCCGAGGCGCGTCCCACGAAGACGGTGCTGGCATGGGTGGACTCGAACTCATCCTGACGGATCACGAGCGCACCGAGGTTCCAGGGCCCCACGCGGCCGCTGATCTTGCCACCAGATGTGAGGTCGACCGGCGTGCCCGACGGGCTCAAGCCCAGCCGGCGTGAGAAAAACGGCCGCCCGTTGTTGCGGCTGGAACCGGAGGTCGCGCCATTGCCACCGCCACCGATTCTTCCGAACTCGAACAAGTCGGCATCGTTGAGGAAGAAGTCGCGCTTCTCGGGAAAGAAGAGGTTGAAGCGCGTGAGATTGACCTCCCGGTCGTCCACCTCGGCGGCGGAGAAATCGGTGTTGAGCGTCAATGACGCGTTGAGTGAAGGCGTGAGCCGGTAGAAGACGTCGAGCGACGGCTCAAAGTGTGCTTCTGTCGCTGCCGGAGCGAACGCCTCCAGCCGGTTCATAGAGACCGAGGGCACGACGTCCAGGCCAAGCCCCTGGTCCATGCCTTCAAGTCCGGTCGCGAGACCCAGAATGCTGGGATTGTAGGTTCGGTTCCGGGATACCCAGGCGACCTCCTCGCCCCTGCGGCGTATGCTTCTGCCGAAGTTGAAACCCCACGTGTCGATTGCGGGATCGAAGGGCAGCGTCTTGAAGGGGATCTCCAGTTCGGCCATCCAACCCTCTTCGAAGACGGACACCCCGGTATCCCAGATGACCGTCCACTCGCTCTGAAACGAGCTGACATTCGCATAGAGGGCGTCGTGTCTCACGCCGTTGGAGTTCGTCTCGAAACGGTAACCACCCCGCCGAGTGTTGAAGGGGTCCAGGATCACGACCAGACGATCGTCGCGCCCCAGTCCCTGCCCGTGTCGTACCGTGGGTGCTGCGATCCGTTCCGGTTCGCTGTCGTACATCCTGGCCCCGATATAGAGGGCGTCGTCGTCATAGAGCAGGTACACCTCCGTGATCTCGGAGGGCTCTGCGCCATCGCCGGGTCGGATCTGGTGGAAATCTGTTATGACATCGGCTTGTTGCCAGACGTCGTCATCCAGCCTGCCGTCGATAATGGGCGGCGATGCCACCCGCACGACGCGAACGACCTTGGCAGCTTCGGCGCTGGTCGGCGCGTCCTGCGCCGCGGCGGCGTCCGGGAGTACCAGGCACACCAGGCAGATCCACGGCAGCACGAGGGTGGTTCGCACGATCACTCAACAGGGAGGGAGAGATCCAGGCAGGGCGCTGGCGGCCCTATCGTGGCCTTCCAGAGCCGGGGTTTCCAGACGGATCGAACGTGGAGGGAGAGGCAGGCGGTCCGCCCGGCACGCGCCGGGCCTCGACTGCAGCGAGGACGTGCCCTCGAGTGAGGGCACGCAGGGGGTTCCGCCTTCGAAGGTGCACCGACCTCCAGAGCTGGGTCCGCGCTACTGCGGGTTCGATGTGACGCGTTCGACTCTCGGTCTGAGCGACATCGTCCACGACAGCGGCACCGACACCGGGTTGTAGCACACCTTGTCGTCGCAGGCCTGATACTCCAGCGTGCCCGTCACCGTCACACTGTCGGCGCCGTCGGGCTCGGCCTCGAGCACTACTTCCTGCAGCAATTTGAACGGCTTTTGGTAGACCGGCACCCGCTCGTCCAGAGGCTCGAAATAGTAGATCTCGGACTCCGGGAAGGTGAGCGACGACGGGTTCACGAACGACTGCGGCGCCAGCTCGAGCGAGATGACCCGATAGCCTTCCGCCCCGGGTGCGTACACGTGCATCCCCGGACGCGGCGCGACCTCGAGGACGAGTGAAAAGTGGTTCCTGCGGGAGATCGCCGCGTCGCTCGAGTAGGCGGTGAGCTCCAGGTGGTCGGTCGAAACCTTCGTACCCTGGACCGGCGCCTCACCGATACCGGTCTTCACCATGATGTTCGAGATTGTGGTGCGCTCCGTATACGAATCCTCCATGAATCTGGAGGTGACACGGCCCTGGGCGTCGACGACGAACGTGCCGGGGAACGGAATCCCCATGTGCCGCTCCCCGGGTTCGGCGCCGGTCACATAGCGCTCCACCTGCGCCTTGAGCTCCGGGTCGATAGTCGTTGACGCGAGTGCGGTTTCCACAACCGTGTTCAGGATGCCGTAGCTCTTGATGGTTGCCGAGCCGACATCCGACAGCATCGGGAACGAGATGTTGTTCGCGCGACCGAACCCCGAGAGAATCTCGGTCGAATCGTAGCTGATGGTCGCAAGCCCCAGACCTTCTTCACGAAGTCGTTCTACCTGACTTTGCAGCTCGACGAGCTGCGATCTGCACCACGGTCACCAATCAGCCGAACGCACGAAGACGAGCATGGCCCCGTTGGGGCCCATGATCGACTGGAGCGTCCGAACCTGCCCGTTCTGGTCCTGGAGGCTGAAATCGGGGACACGCTCGCCAACCTGCGGTCCGAGCGCCGAAAGATCGAGTTTCTCCTGCGCCTGGACCGGTGCCTGCGCGAACAGAATGGCCAGGAGGGCGGCGAGCGACCATGTGGTCAGCGCCTGGATACGCATCTTTGACTCCATATTCTTGGACCTGCGTCTTCGGGCCCGCGGCCGACCGACGATCGGCCACGAGAGTGCTCTCGATACTGTCAAACGTCGGCCTGGAAATCAAGCGCCAAGGCTGGGCGGGGCGAGCCCAGGGCCCATGGTGTCGAGCTGCGAGAGACGGTCTAGTTCATGCGGGGCGAGCGCCCGCTGGGCGACCAGTCTTCGTCCCTCTCCGCCAGCAGTGAGACGGCGGCATCGAAGGCCAGTGACTGGTGTTCGGCCATGCAGGTGAGGACCGGAATGTCCCGCGTGTCGGGATCGAGCTTCAGCATCGTGAGCAACTGGTACCCGAGGTACTCGATACGTGCGCAGAGGATGACCATGCTCGGCAGCACCTTCCTGATCTGCGAATAGGCGTCGTCGCTGGATTCCACGAACACCCCGTCGTAGCGGCCCGCAACAAAGACGGTCTCCAGCATGCCGAGCACGTCGGTGCCGCCGTTTACGACGGCAATCGTCCGGACCGGTGCGACGGAGATACGTTCGTGTCAACCATCGGGGCACCCACCTTTCTACAGCTGCCAGAGTCAGGATTCATGCCAGGCGGAAGTGGCGCTATGCAGGGCGTAGGCAAGACTCTCGCGTACTTCCGCGCGTCCTGCTGGCGTCCTCCGTATAAGAATGGGAGCCAGTGCCGTACGGGTCGTGTAGGCTGAGGTCTGCTGAGAAGACCATCGGACACAGGCACGAAGGCTAATCGAAGAGAGTGGAGGTAGACGATGCGCGCATCGAGGGTTCTCCTACTGGTTCTCGCCGTGGCGGTGTTGGCAGCGCCGCCTATGACCGCACAGAGTCGCACAGCGGACACGCTCGATATCTATTTGATCGACGTCGAGGGCGGCAACGCGACGCTGTTTGTGTCGCCGTCCAGGGAATCACTGCTCATCGATACCGGCTATCGGAGCGACGGCCGTGACGCGGGTCGGATCATCGCCGCAGCCAGGGATGCGGGTGTGACGCGGATCGATCACCTCATCACCACGCACTACCATGGCGATCATATCGGTGGTCTGTCCGAGCTGACGGAGCGGTTTCCCGTCGTCCACTTCATTGATCATGGGCCCAACCAGGAGCCTACCGGCTCTGGCGCCGAACTCGAGGAGGGTTACAAGGCCATCTACGCGAAGGCGACGCACACGGCCGTGCGGGCTGGCGACACGATTCCGATGGCCGGTCTTGATGTGCGCGTGGTGACCTCCGCTGGTGAAACGATCACGACGCCCCTGCCTGGCGCCGGGGGTGCCAATGCATATTGCGCCACGTTCACACCAGGGGAGAACAATATAGAGGATCCGCTGTCGGTTGGGATCCACCTCACGTTCGGGCAGTTTCGGACCGTGCATCTGGGCGACTTGACGAAGAACAAGGAATTCGAGCTGATGTGCCCCAATAATCGTCTCGGCACCGTTGATGTGCTGTTGGGTCTGCACCATGGACAGCCCACCTCGAGTTCGGAAGTGCTCGTCCATGCGCTTCGTCCGCGCGTGGGCATCATGAACAACGGGACTCGCAAGGGCGCCGATCCTGAAGTGATGAGGACCCTCTTTTCCTTGTCAGGCTTCGAGGACCTCTGGCAGGCACACTTCTCACTCGTGGGCGGTCAGGAGTACACCGTGCCCGGACTCTTCATCGCCAATATGGCCGATGCGCAAGGCCCCTCGATGCCCATCGCCCCAGCGGGGCCGGTGCAACCGGGGACCCCGCAGCCCGCGCACGATGGGGTGGCGTACTGGATCAAGCTCTCGGTACAGCAGGACGGCACGTATACGGTGACGAACGCGCGGAACGGCTTCAGCAAGACCTATACGCCTGGTAGGTGATCGCAGCCGAAGGCAGGCTCGAGGTAACCGGCCTTACTCAGTCGCCTGGCGGGATCAATACCGGAACAGATACTGCAGCTTCGTGAACACCGCGCGGTTGGTGCGCACCATCGCCGTCGTGGGGAACAGCCGTTCGTCGATCTGGTTCCCCTGGCGGTAGTGGTCGTCGTAGCCGACGAAGAAGACGGTCCCCGCGTTCACGCGATACGAGGCGAGGAGATTTCCACCCACCGTCTTCTCGAACGTGTCGTACTCGATGATGTTCCGGAGGAGCAGCCGGTCGGTGAATTGATAGGTCGCCCGGGTTCTGAGGATCTTGACGTCGAACACCCTGGTGTCGGTCCGCACGTCGGTGAACCGACTCGTGTTGAGGCTGATCTCCGACTGCAGTCGCGAAAACGGCCGGAGGGTGACGAGCAGGTTGAGCTGTCGATCCGCGCCGAGGAACGGGTTGTCGATGAACCGAATCTGGTCGCCCATCGTGGAGGAGAAACCCACTCCGACGCGGCGGCTTGTGTTCACGTTGCCGCCGACGCTGTACCGCGTTTTCCAGAAGTCGATGCTGCGGTAGCGCTCCATGTCGCGATTCACGTTGACGTAGAGGCTGGTATTGTTCGTAAACGTGAAGTTCAGGCGCCCGAAGACGCCCTCGTCCTGGAGCACGCCCTGATAGTCGTAGTTGCGCTGGTACTGGAGGCGGGGTTCCCAATTGATGATCCAGCTCTCCGGCCACCACCGGTACGACACGCCGGCGGTGGTCCGTTTCTCGTCGACGCGGCGCACAAAGCCGAGGTTCGTGCCGAACCCCGGGTCAAGTTGGCTATGCCTCACGTCGTAGATGAGGTGGCGGCCTTCCTTCTGCAAGCTCAGGTCGAACATCGGCCCGGTGTGACGTGTGCCGTCCGCATCACGGCGGTCGGTGTTCAGCGCGGTGAAGCGGAGCCTGTGGTTGACGCCAAGGCGGAAGGCGCCGTCGACACCGGCTACCCGGCTGTAGCTGTCGAGGAACTCGCGATCGGTGAAGATCACCCCGAGATGCGACTCCGAATAGAGGTCGTAGCGCAGGCGGCCCAGCACGACCTTCGCGTCCTGCCCGTACGCGGGGCTGGCGCGATCGTCAACATTTCCCGGGGCCTCGTCGTTGGCCACCATGAAGCCCAGCGACACGTTGCCGGCCTTGCCTGACAGCTTCGCCCCGTACCGCGGGTCCACCACCGTTCGCGTGTGGACCAGCGACAGCGGGAACGGCGCCGAGATCTGATAGATCTCCTGCCCCTCGATGAAAAACGGCCGCCGCTCCGGGAAGAACACGGGAAAGCGCTGGTTGACCTCGATCTGCGCCTGGTCTGATTCGATCTGCGAGAAGTCCGGGTTGTAGGTGAAGTCGAAGACGAGGTTTGACGTCACGCCGTATTTGACGTTGATGGCGCCCTGTGCCTGAGTGTCCAGGTGTTCGTGGTCATGTGCGTCGGCACCTGAATGAAGGGTCTCCGCGCGGATCGCAGTCACCGTGGGCAGGAACTCGAGATTCCGGCTCGTTGACAGATTCGTCATGCCGTCCAGCACACCCATCTGGCGGAGCATGCCCATCACATTGCGCGAGACCGGCGCCCAGACGATGCTCTCATTGTTTCCGCCGATCGTGCGCTCGATCTGCAGGCCCCAGCGGTGCGCTTCTCCCTGCTCCTGCGTGGGGTAGCGCAGACTCTTGAATGGAATCGCCATCTCGGCGACCCAGCCGTCCTCAGCCAGCCTGCCGGCCGAATCGAAGAGGGCGTCCCACGAGCTGTCACCGGGAGCGCCGCTGCGGTTCCCGCCGCTCGTGTGGTTCTGAGGCGGGGTCCTCGGCCTGATCCGCTCCCACAACCTGCCGAGCGGCGAGGCGCTTTGCCCATCGCGTTCGGTCACCGCGGTGACGACGGTTGCGCGCCCACCGCCGCTGACACCGCCGGCGATCTGCTGGCCCACCGTGCCGCTGGACGCCTCGGCGCCGCCCAGGACCGCGTCGCTCTGCACACCGTAGCCGTTGACCGAAAACACGTACGCGCGCTGCTGATCGAGGAAGGGGTCGAAGTACACCCGCACCGTGTCGTCACCGCTCGTCTGATCGCGATCGACGCGGTTGGCGCGAATCAGCTTGGGGTCCGAATAGTACGCGTAGATGCCGAAGTAGATGTTTTGGCTGTCGTATGCGATCAACACCTCGGTCCGCTCGGTGGCCGGCGCTCCCTCGAGCGGCCGTTGCTGAACGAATTCGGTGACGCGCGCCGCGTCCCGCCAGACGGGATCATCCAGACGGCCATCGATCCTCGGAGGATCGCTGGTGCGGATCGCCGACACGGTCGGCTGGCCGGTAAGGACGCCGATCGACACCGCCCCGCGGCCGGACCCGCCAGGGTCGCCTTGCAGCGTGACCGGACCGGCGACGCCCGGGTCGCTCGTCCCCGCCCCCTCTGGTGCACCGGCCTGCGCGTACGCGACCGGCGGTGCCATACACACACACGTCGCGACGATCACCGCAACCGGTGTCCTTGCGCAGAAGCGCTTCGCCGATCTCTGCAATCTCTGTCCACACATGGCCACGTCCGCCCCCTGTATCGTCAGTCGCGCGTTCTGCCGCGCGTGACCGCTCGAGCCTCTACCCGGAAGGGTTGTGATGGAGCGGGCCTCGTTACGCAGATACTCCTACCATAGGGCCGCACGTTCCGCCATCGCGAATTGTCAATTCGGACTGGTTGTAGTTTCGTGCTGAGGATTGGAGAGCAGGGCCTTATAGTTCCGATTGAGGGGGGGAGAGCATTGGCCATGATGAACCGGCGCCGGTTTCTCTACACAGCGGCCGCAGGCGTCGCGCTGGCCACCCGCGTGCCGAACGCGTTCGCACAGGCCGCGACATACGATCTGATCATCAGAGGGGGACGCGTCATCGATCCCTCGCTTCGGATCGATGCGATCCGCGATGTCGCGATCGTGCAAGGTCGTATCGCGGCCGTCGAGGCCGGTATCGTCGGCGATGCCGCGGACACGATCGGTGCGCGTGGCAAGCTTGTGGTGCCTGGGCTGATCGACATCCATACCCACGCCGCCCGCACCGCTGAGGGTCCCGAGCTCGTCCTCTCGGACGGCGTGACCGGGTGGATCGATGCAGGTTCGCAAGGAGCCGATCGCATCGGCGACATGGTCGAGGTGGCCAGGACGTCGCCGCAACAGGGCCGCGTGCTGATCAATATCGGTCGCGCCGGCATATTTCCAGATGGCGACACCATGGACATCGCTCGCGCCGATACCAGCGCGTTGCGAGACGGGATCGCAACGCACCGCGACTTCATCGTCGGCGTCAAGGCGAGGCTGTCGCGGGAGGTGGCGGGCGAGAATGATGATGAGGTGCTGCGGCGCGCGCAGGAAGTGGCCACTGCCTTCAACCTGCCGCTGATGATCCACGTGGGGCAGTCGCGCTCGCCGCTGCCCAGGCTCGTCGATCGGCTCAAGCCCGGCGACATCGTCACCCACATGTTCGCGCCCCACCCAACAGCATCATCGACGACAACGGTCGCATCCTTCCCGAAGTGCTGGCCGCCCGTCGTCGCGGTGTCTGGTTCGACGTCGGCAACGGGCGGACCGGTCATATGCAGTGGGATGTCGTCGAGCGCATCATGCAGGCCGGCTTCTGGCCCGATACGTTTTCCACCGACTGGAACGTCGACAGCCCCAAGACGGGGGTCATCGACTTTCCCAACTGCATGTCGAAACTGCTGGGCTTCGGCATGTCGGTGTCGCAGGCGGTTGCGCGCGCGACCGTCAACGCCTCGCGCACCTTCGACGTGTTCCGCGACCGTGGCACGCTGAATGTGGGGGCGGTGGCCGATATCGCGCTGCTCGAATTGCGCGAAGGAGACTTTGAATTCCTCGACAACTACGGAAACAGGATCCCGGGCCGGCAGCGATTGTTCCCGAGCGAGCGAGACCGTGCTTGGCGGCAGGCGAATTCCGCGAGCCTGATCACGCCTCCGTCACCTCGACGGGCGGGCCGAACGTGAGATACCTGGTTTGCGAGACAAAGAGCGACCGCCAGTCGAGCAGGCGATGCTGAAGGTTCGCCCGAACCGCCTGAAGATCAGCGCGCTACGTACTTTGTGAGCCCGCTGCCCGCCGCCGGGCGGGAGCCAGGTCCTTCGGCGGCGAAGACGTTGCCGTCGGCATCGACCGCCACACCCTCGCCAGCCACGCCCTGCAGGACGCGCGTCCCGTCCGGGTGCGGCGGGACGAACCCTGTCAGCCGATCTTCACCGGCAGGTCCGATCCGCACACCGGTCAGCCAGCCAGGATGATTGTCCACGGTCGATTCCGAATCGATCGCATACAGCGTGTCGTCGGGCGTAATGAAGAGCCCGCTGACGCGGCTGTAGTTGAGGTACGTGTCGAGGAGCTCACCCTCCTGGTCGAAGATCTGGATGCGATGGTTGCCGCGATCGGCCACATACAGACGTCCTTGCGAGTCGAACGCCAGGGCATGCGGCGTGCGGAACTGTCCCGGCCTGAAGCCGATCTCGCCCCATTCCTTGATAAAGGTGCCGTCGGCCAAGAATTTGAGAATCCGTCCGGTCCTGCCTGGCGGCGGGTTCACGCCCTGGCCGCTGTGGCCGTCGGACACGAAGATGTCGCCATTGGGCGCCGTGATCACGTCGTTGGGCTCGTTGAGCTGGCCGGGGCCGCTCCCGGGCTGACCGGCCGTACCCAGGCGAAGCAGTTCCTCGCCTTCGGGGCTGAACTTGATCACCTGATGACCCTTGGTGCCCGCGGCGTTCCCTTGCGAGTCAGTGACCCAGACGTTGCCATCCGCATCAACGTGCAGCCCGTGGGGTAGCACGAACAGTCCGGCCCCGAAGTTGGCCAGCACCTCGCCCGTATGGCGGTCGAACTTCAGAATCGGGTCGACGGTTGGATTGGTCTCGCAGCCGCCGTCCAGGCCATTGGCACCGCAGCGGTCATATGTCCAGACGTGGCCGTCTGGACCGATGTCGATTCCGGCCGTCGACCCCCACGTCCGACCGTCAGGTAGATCGACCCACTGCGTGATGACCTCAGATGTGGGATTGGGTAGGGGCCGCACGACGAGGTCACTCGTGCCCTCCGGTTCCACGGCGACCGTTGTCTCGGCGTCTGGCGCCGTCCCGCCGCACGCGACGACCGCCGCCAGCGACGTCGCGGCGAGCGCCAGGCCGCACCGCTTCATGACGAGCCACCGATAGTTGATCACTCTATTGGTCACTCTGTCCTCCTGGTTTCACGACAATCGGTCGGATTCTACGCGCCGCACTCAGCGCACGAACACATACGCCGCGCCGGAATCATCTGCCGAGTTGTCGGGCTGATTACCGCTGCCGCTTCCGGCCGCGCCGTCCTCCTGGTGCGCGCCGACCACCATCATCCGTCCGTCGCCGCTGAGCGCCACGGAGCTGCCGAACTCGTCGCCGGCGTCGGTGCTGGCGCCTTTCACGTACGCGCCCGCCGTCCACGTGCTTCCGCTGCGCGTGTAGAGGTACACCGCGCCTGATTCCTCGGCCTGGCCGCGTTGCTCCCGCCACGGGGTCAGGTATTCGCGTTGCAGGAACTGCTGAATCGTCGGCGGCTGGACGCCTCGGCCCTCGCTGTCCTCGAGGGGGGCGCTCACGGCCAGCGTGCTGCCGTCGCCGCTCAGCGCCAGCCTGACGCCGAACGAGTTGTACGGCCGCGCGTTGTTGGCTTTGATGAACGCCTGCTCCGTCCACGTGGTGCCGGTCCGGGCGAACACGTACGCCGCGCCGACCCAGATGTTCGCCTCTCGCCCAGGCGGCGCGTCGTCGGCGCACCCGGGAGGATCGACGCCCGGCGTCAGGCAGGCCTCATCGCCGGCACCGACCGCGATGGTATTTCCGTCCTCGCTGATGGAGGTGGCAAATCCGAACCCGTCGCTCGTTTCGCTCCTGGAACCTTTGATGTACGCCTGCTGGCTCCAGCTGCCGTTCTGGCGCGTGAAGACGTAGAGCGCTCCGGAACCGGAAGAGAGATCATCGTAGGGTGGATTGATCGTCCTGCCTCCTCCGTCCTCGGTGAAGGCGGCGGCGGCCAGCGTGTTGCCGTCGAAACTGAGCGCCACTGAAAACCCAAAGGCATCCCCGCCCCCCGCGTTCGGGGGTTTGACGTAGGCCTGCTGCGCCCACGTGTTACCGGTCCGCGAAAATACGTACACCGCGCCGGCGGACTGCGCCGAGTCGTCGTTCTGGTCGCCATCGAACTGCTGCGCCGCGCTGTCCTCGCTGACGGCGCCGACCGCCACCGTCTGGCCGTCGCCGCTCAACGCGATCGAATAGCCGAACTGGTCGCCGTCGCCCACGCCGTCGCCTTCCCCCGCCCGCCCCGTATTCGAGGCCTTCACGTAGGCCTGCTGCGTCCAGGATCCGCCGGTGCGGGTGAAGATGTAGGCCGCGCCGGCCTGGGGGATGGAATTGTCCTGCTGATCGCCGTTGATGCCGGTGGCCCCGCTCGATTCAAAGTGCGCGGCGACGGCCATCGTGTTGCCGTCGCGGCTCAGCGTGACCGACGACCCGAAATGATCGCTTTGCCCGGGGTTGGACGCCTTGACGTACGCCTGCTGGGTCCAGGAATCGCCCTGGCGACTGAAGACGTAGACGGCGCCCGACGCATACATCGAGTTGTCGTTCTGGTTTCCATTGATCCCGGCCGAGCCGCCGCTCTCGAAGGGCGCGCCGATGGCCATCGTGCTCCCGTCGGCGCTCAACGCGATCGAGTTTCCGGTATGACCCTGACTTCCGCCTCCGCACCCGAAGTGGTCGTACGCTTCCGCGTTCGACGCCTTGATGTACGCGACCTGCTTCAGCGGCAGCATCGGCGCCACGACCGTGGTTGACCCGATAGCCTGTGAAAACAGGTGGCCTGGGAGGAGGAGGAGGAGGACCGCAACAGCGGCTGCACAGCGAGCGTGTCGTGCATAACGACGGTTCATCTTTGTCATTTCGATAGCTCCCTCAGTCTCGGAACCGGAGGATCAGGTGCGCCTGTTCGACGGTGATATTTGCCTTGCCCATGCTAGTTGATTGTGTGGTCGTTGAAGCCGCTGAAATAGCCCAGCAAGCGGGCCCTGCCTCCATCCCGTCTCAGCAGTTGCGTCACGAATGCTTGACGGTCAGAGGCAGGGCTGCGTTGGTGCTAGGGTGAAACGCCCAGGCGCGTGTTCCGCTTCTGCACCCATGCATTGGCCTCTGGCGATCCCTCGGCCACGAGCGTGTTGTGCAGGGTGCCAAGCCCCGTGTACGAGCAACTCTGCTGATCGCCAGGCCGCATGCTCCGGCCCATTCCGCCATGGGAGCCGGGAGGGGTGCCGAGGGAGAACACCGTCCCCACCGGCACAACGATCATGTTGGACAGATACGCGGCATACTCGTACAGGCTGTGATACGCCCGGCTCGTGCTGCCTTCCTGAAGATCGTGGCGGACGCCTTCGTTGTCGACGATCGACATCTTGACGTCCACGTTCGTGGGATCCACGAAGTCTCCCGGTACGACAAACGGGCCGAACGGCTTGAAGGAATCCCAGCCCTTCTGCGCGGTGCCCAGGTCCGACCATGTGTCTGGCCGGCGCGCCTGGCGATCGGAGATGTCGTTGTTGAGGGTGTAGCCGAAGAAATAGTTCTTGGCGTCTTCCGGCGACACCCGCCACATGGGTTTGCCAGTCACACCGGCGATTTCACACTCGTACTCGTAGCGTTTGCGAACGTCCGCGTGCCAGTTGATGACGGGGTCGCCATCGCCGGTCCAGACCGAATCGATGCTCGGAACCAGGAAGACCCTGGGATTGACGGGACGCATGTCGCCGGCCGCGCGGGTCCAGAGGCCGGGCATGTCCGGCGCGGGCGGTTCTACCTCCCGCGCTCCCTCCGACGCGATGACACCCGGATAGTTGCTGAAGCCGCCGAGGGCCAGACGGGGGAGGAACGGCCGCTCCACATCCATCGCCTCGTAGTCGTAGACATAATCCGGCCGGCTATTCCCATCGAGCAACCGGCCGACCTGAGCGACGATCTGTCTGACGCGGTTGTTCACACCGGTGTCCCACTGATCGATGATCGTCAGCACATCGCTCGTGGGAACCGTCTGGCCGGCCGCTCTGGCCGCGGCCGCGAGGTCGACCACCACGCCTCCCTCTGCCTGAGGCTCCGTGGGGTATCGCATCACGAGACCGGTAAAGGTCCGGTTTTGGTAGGTGAACATTCCGATCCCGAAACGTTCCCCGGCGGTCTGAGCCGAAGCTGTCGAAATCATCGCAGCCGCGCAAACCGCCACCATGGCAGCAGCCGATAACGCATTCTTCATATCGCCTCCCTGGCAGTGTCGTAAATCCGGTAGAAACGTCGCACGCGCGTCAGCATCAGGCGCTGTGGTCACGGCGGCTGCACCCGGCTGCAGGCGGGCGCCTGACGATGACGCGAGGGTGGAGGATATCACTGAAACCGGAGATCGAATCGAAGGTGAGATTCGAGGGGCGAAGGGTGGGCCTACCTCTATTTCGTCTTCTCTTTGATCTCTGCAGTGATCGTCCACAAGTACAGGACGTACGTGTGGTCGGGGGTCTCGACGCGAACGGTCTTGTCCGGCTCCCAGTCTCTCATGTGGAAATCGTTGGATACGACCCGCGCACCGACCGGCAGTTGCTCCCAGAGTATCGGCCGCATCACCATGTTGAAGGAGTTCCCCATGAACAGGAACACGGTGGTGACGTCGGACATG
>Ga0326597_10008105_pt1 | contig 14212 bp, 9 predicted proteins | sample RVTome_12_FD_203789 | JGI IMG/M metagenome (GOLD analysis project Ga0326597, IMG submission 203789) | Soil microbial communities from uranium-contaminated site in the Upper Colorado River Basin, Wyoming, United States - RVT100D185 | ecosystem: Environmental > Terrestrial > Soil > Contaminated >... | reverse complement strand
GACAGATCGCCTGCGCGTGCCAGCGGTGGCGGGAAGCGCCGGTCGAGCGCCAGAAGCGCCGCCGGAACCGTCAGCGCCACCAGGACGATGGCGCAGGCGATCGCGGCGAGCGCGCGCAGCATGGCGCTGCGGCTCATGGCCTGCGCCTCATCGCGGCTCCGGCCCCACGACCTCGATCGTGCCGAGCGCCGTGCGCGCGTTCACATCGCGCGCATACATGTCCTCGACCACGACCGGCGGATGGACGTAATGGCCCGGCGTCACGGCACGCACGATATAGGCGAGCGTCAGCGTCTCGGCCGCGCTGCCCGAGCGGTCGAACGCGGCGGCGAAACGGTCGTCGCGAAACTCGACATGCGCCGGGCTGCTGGTCTCTCCGAGCCAGGCGAGCGAGCCGGTGTCGCCGCCGGCGACGAGACGCGGATTGTCGATCTCGAGGCCCGCCGGTAGATAGTCCTCGACGAGGAGCCGCGCACGGCGCGCCGCCGTCTCCTCGATGGTGAGCACCACCACCAGACGCTCGTTCTGCGCCACGACGTCGCCTGCCACGGGCTCGCCGTCGAGCGTATGCATGCTGCGCCGAACCCTGAGCCCGTTTGCCGTCGCCGGCTCCGGTTGGATCGGCACTCCGCTCACCGTGACCACCGCCTGGAAGTCGGTCTCGCCCTCATTGGCGATCACCAGCGGCCCCGATCGCACCGCCTCGTCGGTGAGGCGGCGCATGAGCCGCCCGCGATGGCCGGTGCCGTCGACGGTCACCACGATGTCGTCGTCGTCGCTGTCCAGCGCATGGGCGGCGAGCAGCATCCAGGCGTTTTCCTGGGTGCTGGCATAGCGCCTCTCCAGGCGCTCGCGCTCAACCACGCGCGCGATCGCCGGCAGCGCGATGCCTGTCGCGCGCGACTCGGCGACCAGCGTCAGCGTTGCCGCCGAGTCGCGCAGCTCCGAGCCGTAATCCTCGCGCCAGCCGGTCTCGTCGGCCTCCTCGTCCTGAAGCTCGGCCAGGGCCGAGCCGAACGCCGTCGCGGCACGCTCGCCCTCGCCATAGAGGCTGAGCGCCGCGCCGAGCTGCGCGCGGGCGAGCGGCGTCGTGAATTCGTCGAGGTGCGCATCGGCGTAGTAGCGCAGATCACCGATCGAGGCGCGCCGGTTGCGCGCCAGCACATAGAACGCGTACGCCACGTCCTCGCCGACGCCGGACGACTGGCTTCGATAGGCAAGCTCGTTCTCCAGCCGGTCGAGCGCCTGCTCGAACGCGCGCGACGGCACGGTATGCCCGGCCTCGCGGGCGCGCGTCAGAAAATCGCTGACATAGGCATCAAGCCACAGATCGTCGCCGCCTGCCCACCACAGGCCGAAGGAGCCGTTCGCGCCCTGGCGCTGCAGCACGCGGGTGATCGCCTCGCCGATCCGCTGGTCGAGCTCCGTATCGGCGGCGATGCCGAGGCCGCGCGCGACGTCGTTCAGATAGACCAGCGGCAGGGCGCGGCTCGTGATCTGTTCGGCGCAGCCATAGGGGTAGCGGTCGAGCTCGTCGAGCAGCGCCGGTACGTCGAGCAGAAGCCCGCGGCGCGCCGCCAGCGTGACCACCGCGGAACCGGGCACCAGATCGCCGACAAGGTCTGGCGTAACGGTGAGACGGCCGCTTCCCGCGGCGAGCGTCTGCACGCTGCGCCGCGTGACCGCGGGCTGCGCCGGCCTGACGCCGAGATCGAAGCTGCGCGCGATCGTCATACCGCTGTCGTGGCTCAGATTGAGCGCAACCGTCGCCGCGCCTGTGGCTGTCGCCTCCAGCGGCAGCGACACCGCACGCCGCTCGCCCGCGCCGAGCTCGATTTGGCGGACCCCGGACGCGGCGCTCGCGACCGGGCCGTCGAGCTCGACGGCAAGCGACCATGTGCCGGCGGGTCCTGAGACATTGTCTATGTCGAGCCACATCCGCGATCGGTCGCCCGGCGCGAGGAAGCGCGGCAGGCTCGCGGTAACGACCACCGGATCGCGCACCACGAGATCGGCGGACGCATGGCCAACCCGGGACGCGCTCCACGCCACCGCCATCAGGCGCAGCGTGCCGTTGAAGGCCGGAATGTCGAACGCCACGTCCGCCTGCCCGTGCGCGTCCGCGGCGACAATGCCGGAGAACAGCGCAACGGGCGCCTCGCTCGGCGGCGTGCCGGTCATCGACAGCCCTGACTCGTCGCCGCCCGAGCGCACCTGCCCGCGCGTGCCCTGAAGGCCGTTGATCAGCCGTCCGTAGATATCGCGGATCTCGATCCCGAGGCCGCGCTGGCCGTAGTACCAGCTCTCGGGTTCCGGCGCCTCGTAGCCGGTAAGGTTGAGGATGCCGACATCGACCGCGGCAAGCGTCACCCGCGCCGCCTCGCCGGGCGCGAGCCCGCCGAGCGAAACCGGCACGGTGAGCGTCGAGCGAGGCTCGGCGAATTCGGGAACCTCAAGCCCGACATCGATTTCGCGCGCCGCGGTGTCGGCTGCGAGCCAGTCGATGCCGACCGCTCGGGCCGGGTTCTGTCCCGCCTCAACGTCCATCGGGCGGTACAGCATCGCGGTGACGTAGGCGCCGGCGCCCCAGCTTTCATCGACGGGGAACTCGACGGTCGTGCCTTCGGCGCCGACCTCCACCGCCCGCATGGCGAGCACGCGCTCGGCCACCACCGTGACGAGCGCGGTTCCGGCGAAGCGCGGAACGAGGCGCACCGCCGCCGTCGCACCGGCGCGGTAGGACGGCCGGTCGAGCGAAACCTCCAGAATGTCGGGCGTTTCCGCCGCCGCGTCCGCGGCATACCAGCCCGCCGAGAACTCGATGCTGGTGACGGTGCCCGGCGTGCCGGCCGACTTCACCTCGAGCCGGTAGCGGCCCCAGTCGACCGGAACGTCGATGCGCGCCGTGGCGTCGGCGGCAAGCGCGATCTCGCCATTGGCGATGCGGCTCGTTCGGGTCACCGCCTCGTAGTTCCACTCGCCGTCGTAGCGATACCATTCGTAGGAGCGCTCGAGTCTGACGAGCTCCCACTGCGCCGGGCCGAGATCGGCCCGCTCGAGGTCGGGCGAGACGCCGATCACCTCGAAGCCAGCGACCGATCGCTCCTCGACCGCGTCGCCGTCGAACAGGGGCCTTACCCCGATCAGCGGGTTATCCGGGCGCACCGGCAGGGTCGTGCGGCGCTCGACCGCGCGTCCGCCGGCTTCGCGCAGGCGCAGCGCGATATCAGCCACGAGCAGCCCGGTTGCCTGCGGCAGTTGCGGCAGCCTCACATCGAATCCGGCATGACCGCCGGCGTCGGTGCGCGGCAGGTCGCCCAGAGTCTCGCGCGCCGGCACGACTTGCTCGTCGGCGATGCCGAACCGGTAGCGCGCAAGCGGCCCCGGGGCAGCGTCGGCGGGGCGCACCGTCACGTCGCCTTCGATGCCGACGTCGACCGCCGGCGCGCCGTACAGGTAGCGGCCTTCAAGCGTGATCGGCACCGGCGCTGCGGCGCGCACCGAGGTCAGGGGGGTGTCGATGTCGAAATCGAGGCGCTCGGGCACGAAGTCCTCGACCAGGAACCTGGCCTCGGCGAGCGCCGCCGCCAGTGGATCGCCATACGCGCGCGCGCGCCAGGTTCCGGTCAGCGCGCCGTCATCCAGGTCGATATCGAGCGCGTGGCCGCCGATTTCCGGTGCCGTGCTGGTGACGCGCCGGAACTCGACGCCGTCCGGGCGCTCGACGACGATGGTGAGCGGGGCATCGATGGCGGATGCCGCGCTATCGCGCGCGAGCGCCACCAGATGAACGCTCTCGCCTGGCCGGTACACGCCGCGCTCGGTATAGGCAAAGACATCGATCGCTTCCGGCGCCGGTCTTCCGGCAACACCGCGGTCGGTCAGGTCGAACGGCTGTTCCGTCAGGTCGATGAAGGCCGCATCGCCGCCGCCCTCGGCGATGGCGAGCGCAGGCGCCATGCCGCCGGTGCCGCGCACCAGGCCGGGCGCGAACAGCACGTAGCCGCTGTCGTCGGTGCGGGCGCGGCCGAGCACGTCATTGCCGACGGCGACCAGGCTCACCTCTATTCCGGCGAGCGGGCGGGCGGTGGCGAGCGAGCGGGCAAAGACATGCAGCCCGTCATCGCCCTTGAGCGTGGCAAGCCCGAGGTCGGTCACGATGAACCACTGCGTTGCCCGCTCGTCCCAATGCTCCTGCGCGCTCTCGCTGGCGCGCGCCGTCAGCACATAGACGCCGGGCGCCGGATCGCCGAGCAGCTCATCGACCGGAAACGCCGTCACGACCTCGCGGTTGAGGTCCATGGCGACGGGCATCTCGCCCTGCCACAGGCGCTCGCCGCGACGCTCCACGATGTCATCGACGCCGTACCCGGAGATCTGGTCGAGGAAATTGCCGTCACGCAGCGTTTCCGCCAGCGCCCGTCCGCCGATGCGGGCAATTTCGGCCTCGACCAGACGCGTGTTCACGCTGACGAGCGGCAATCCCTTGGCGCCGGCCCGTGGCAGCACGTAGCTGCGGCCGGTGAAGCGCACCGAAGGCGCCCGGTCGCGCACATAGAATGACAGCTCGACATCCTCGAGCAGCGTTTCGCCGACCGCCGAGGGCAGTCCGGCGCGCAGTCCGAGGCGGTAGCGCTCGCCATGCTCGAGGCCGTCGATGCACAGCTCCTGCGCCTCGCGCGTCACCGCGCCCGGGCGCGCGCCGTCGAGCGTGACGTAGTCGGCGACCTCGATATTGCCGTCCGCGAACGTCTCGGAGAACTGCACGCAGGCGCGCGGCGCCTCGGCGTCCGCGTCGACCGAGTAGTCGATCATGCGGAACCCGCGCTCGGCGCGCAGGCGCTCGAAATCGGCGCGCACGGACTCCCGTTCCGCAAGCCTGAGGCTCGCCTTGAAGCTCTCGATCGCCGGCCGCCAGATCTCGCGCCGCTCCAGCATCTGCCCGAGCACGGCCAGCGCCAGCGCGCGCTCCTCGTCGCTGGCCGCGAGCCCGACCGCGATGAAGGCGGCAGCGCTGGCCTGCTCGGGCAGGTCGTAGCGTTCCGAATAGTCGGCGGGCTCGATGGCGACGAGCGCACGCGCGAGGCTGAGCCACGCCGCGAAGGCGTCCGGATCAAGGGCCAGCGCGGAACGCAGGCTTTGCGCAGCGGCGCGCGCGTTGCCCGTCGCCATGGCGCTCGCCGCGGCATTGACCGCGCCGGTGTGGCCCTCGTCGCCGCCGGGTCGGGTGCGTTCGACGGCGCGTTTCAGACGCGAAGCTTCCTCGGCGATGCCTTCGGGCAGGAAACTCAGATCGAGCATGTCCTGATCGCCCGAAGTTGCGGCGCCCGCCGCCACGCGGCCGGCAACCGCGCCCTCGAATGTCGCCAGCCGTCCGAAATCGCTTTTCAGGAAGCACCACTGGGCGGCCTGGTTGTAGGTGAACGCCTTGCAGGCCGGATCGTCGAGACAGGCCTTCTTGCAGCCGTCGAGGTCGATATTCTGTCGGGTCTCATAGTCGAAGCCGGCATAGTCGGCATTCTCGAACACGAGCAGCCGGCGTTCGGCGCCGCTCACCTGACCGGCCGCAACGCTGGCGAAGCAGACGAGAACGGCGGCGAACAGTCCACACGACTTCACCCGAACGGCCATGGCAGGTCTCCGACGACGATGTGGCGAACGTAAATCATGACGCTATCGCACCTAAACCGCACATGAACGGGCCCGTTTCATGGTGGAGCCGGACCGTCCGCGCCGGGGCGCGCGTCCAGGTGGGCAAGCGCCCGGTCGGCCGCGAGGCCCGGCGTCAGCTCGCCCGCGCGGACCCGCTCCTCGAGCGCCGCAAGCCCGGCCGACCGTGCCGGATCGCGCGTGAAGCGCGCAACCAGCTCCTCTTCCAGCAACCGGCGGAATCCGCGAACCGCCTGTTCGCGGCGCCGCGCCTGAAGCGCGCCGGTTTCCTCCAGCATGGCACGGTGACGCATCACCGTATCCCAGAACGTATCGACGCCGCGGCGCTCGACCGCCGACAGCTCGATCACCGGGGCGCGCCAGCCGGGCATGGCCGGCGCCACGATATTGAGCGCGGCACGATAATCGCCGGCGGTGCGCGTCGCCGCGGCCGCGGCCGCACCGTCGGCCTTGCTGACGGCAATCATGTCGGCGATCTCGATCACCCCTTTCTTCAGCCCCTGCAGCTCATCGCCGCTGCCCGGCTGCACCAGCACCGCCACGAAATCGACGATTTCGGCGACAGCTATTTCGGACTGGCCGATGCCGACCGTCTCGACGATCACGACATCGAATCCGGCCGCCTCGCACAGAAGCACCGCCTCGCGCGTTCGTCTGGCGGCGCCGCCGGGCGTGCCGGCCGAGGGAGATGGTCGGATGTAGGCGGCTGCCTGCGCCGAAAGCTGCGGCATGCGGGTCTTGTCGGCGAGGATCGATCCGCCGCTCACGGCGGAGGACGGGTCGACCGCGAGCACCGCGACGCTCAGGCCCCTATCGATCAGATCGAGGCCGAGCCGGTCGATCAGGGTCGACTTGCCGACCCCTGGCGGGCCGGTGATGCCGAGCCGTACTGCCTTGCCGGTTCTCGGCAGCAGCCGCGTGACGAGCTCGCCGGCACGCGCGCGGTGGTCGCGCCGCGTCGATTCAACGAGCGTGACGGCGCGCGCCAGCGCGGTCCGATCGCCTGCTGCAACCGCGCCTGCGAAATCCTCCAGATTCGATGCTGGGCCGCTGACCGTGGCGGGTTACTCCGCGGCTTCGTCGGCGCGGTGGCGAAGCACTTCGCTGAGCTTGCGGATCAGGCTCGCGCCGGCCTCGGCGATGACCGTTCCCGGGCCGAAAATCGCCACCGCGCCGGCATGCGTGAGGGCCTCGCGGTCTTCTTCGGGAATGACGCCGCCGACCACGACCATGATGTGCTGGCAGCCGGCCGCGTCGAGCGCCCGGCGCAATTCGGGAACCAGGCTCATATGGCTCGCCGCCAGCGAGGAGACCCCGACAATGTGCACGTCGTTTTCGATTGCCTGCCGGGCGGCTTCCGCCGGGGCCTGGAACAGCGGTCCGATATCGACGTCGAAACCGAGATCGGCGAAGGCCGACGCGATGACTTTCTGGCCGCGGTCGTGGCCGTCCTGGCCGACCTTGGCGACCAGGATACGCGGCCGCCGCCCGTCACGGCGGGCAAACGCCTCGGCCATGCCGCGCACTGCCTCGATCCTGTCGCGCATGGCGCCAGTATCGCTCGATTCGCCCGCATAGATACCGCTCAGCGTGCTGGTCGTCGCGTGGTGGCGCCCGAAGGCCCGCTCCATCGCATCGCTGATCTCGCCGACGCTGGCGCGGGCGCGCGCCGCCTCGACCGCCGCGGCCAGCAGATTGCCGTCGCCGCATTCGGCGACACGGGTGAGCCGCGCGAGCGCTGCCTGGGTGGCGGATGCATCGCGCGTCGCACGCAGTTGCGCCAGCCGCACGCACTGCGCCTCGCGCACGGCGCGGTTGTCGACCCTGAGAACCGCAATGTTGCGCGCATCCTCTCCGCGGTCGCGGTTGACGCCGACGATCGCCTGGGTGCCGGCGTCGATGCGCGCCTGGGTGCGCGCAGCCGCCTCCTCGATCCGCAGTTTCGGCATGCCGGACGCGATGGCCTGCGCCATGCCGCCAAGCGCCTCGACTTCGGCGATATGCGCCTCGGCGCGCCGCGCGAGTTCCCGCGTCAGGCACTCGACGTAATAGCTGCCGCCCCACGGATCGACGGTGCGGCGGGAGCCGGTTTCGTGGCTGATCACGAGCTGCGTGTCGCGCGCGATGCGCGATGCGTCCTCTCCCGGCAGCGCCAGCGCCTCGTCGAGCGAGTTGGTATGCAGCGACTGCGTGCCGCCGCCGACCGCGGCGAGCGCCTCGACAGCCGTGCGCACCACATTGTTGAAGACGTCCTGGGCCGCGAGGCTCCAGCCCGATGTCTGGCAGTGCGTCCGGAGCGCGAGCGAGCGCGGGTCTTTCGGCGCGAAGCCGGTCATCAGCTTCGCCCACAGCAGGCGCGCCGCGCGCAGCTTGGCGATTTCCATGAAGAAGTTCATGCCGACGCCGAAAAAGAACGAGAGCCGCGGCGCGAAGCTGTCGACATCGAGGCCGACGCCGATGCCGGCGCGGACATATTCGAGCCCGTCCGCGAGCGTGTAGCCGAGCTCCAGGTCGGCCGTCGCGCCGGCTTCCTGCATGTGGTAGCCGGAGACCGAGATCGAGTTGAACTTGGGCATGTGCCGCGCCGTGTAGGCCATGACGTCGGCAACGATGCGCAAGGACGGTCCCGGCGGATAGATGAAGGTGTTGCGGACCATGAACTCCTTCAGAATGTCGTTCTGGATCGTTCCGGTCAGGGCCTCCGGCCGTGCGCCCTGTTCCTCAGCGGCGACGATGTAGAGCGCCATCACCGGAATGACCGCGCCGTTCATGGTCATCGACACCGACATGTCGCCGAGCGGTATGCCGTCGAACAGGATGCGCATGTCGAGGATCGAATCGATCGCCACGCCGGCCATCCCGACATCCCCGGCGATGCGCGGATTGTCGGAGTCGTAGCCGCGGTGGGTCGGCAGGTCGAACGCGATGGAGAGCCCTTTCTGGCCTGCCGCGAGATTGCGGCGGTAGAACGCATTCGATTCCTCGGCCGTTGAGAAACCCGAGTACTGCCGGATCGTCCAGGGCCTGGTGACATACATGGTGGGATAGGGGCCGCGCAGGAACGGCGCGACGCCGGGCCAGGAATCGGGCGCTTCGAGACCCGCCACGTCGCCGCGCCCATAGGCCCGCTTGACCGGGATCTGCTCGGGCGTGGCGACGGCCGGTGTCGTACCCTCGGCGCGGCAGCGCGCCGTCGGTGCCCGCCACCTCACGGCTGAAAGGTCAGGAATCGGGCTCATCGGCCTGTCCCGCGGCCATCTTGTCCAGCACGCGCTCGATCGAGACGATCTGCTCGTCGAGATTCCTGAGCTCGAGCTGGGGGTTTGAGATCTTGAGCCCGCCGTCCCAGCGCAGGATCGAGCTGAATCCCATGCCGCGCGGCACCATGATCAGGAGCGCGCCGATAATGAACAGCACCATCCCGATGGTGAGCCCGATCTCGGTCTGCGTGTACCAGGCGACGGCGGCGACGAACACCAGGACAAGGCCGAGAAACCTGAGCGAGCGCCAAATCGGCGGCCGGTACTGCGCCATCCTGTCGCGCTTCCTGTGCATCGCTTCGAGGTCGTGCATGAGCTGCTCGCGCACCCGGCCGGCGACGTCGTTCATGTCCTGAGCGCTGCCCTCGCCGGCGTGGCCGGCGGCAGGCGTACCTCCGGCCGACCCGCTCATCGCTGAACCTCCGCCTCGAGCCGGACCGGCCGCAGCGGCGGGATGGAGCGCGTCGCGGGCGGCGGCTCTCGCCATGGTCCGGGGGAAGGCGGGATAGTCCGTTGCGCAACCTGGCGCCGCCGGCCGACGAGCACGCGCCGGCCCTCGGCGATTTCGCGTGCCAGCGCCGCGCGGGACCGGGCGATCTCGCCCCGCAGCGAGCCCGAGCGCAGGGCTTCGGACATACCGCCCTGCGCCTCGATCGCGGTGAAGCGGTCCCAGGCGGCACGGCACAGCGCGTCGGTCAGACACTCGAGCGCCCACGCACCGGCGGCCGCATCGGCGACCTCGCCGATGCGCGCCTCGAGCGCCAGGATGAGGCCGGTGTGGCGCGCGATGCGGCGCGCACCGGCGTCGGGTGGCCCGAGCGGATGGGTGAACGCCAGGACGGTGATTGCATCTGCGCCACCAACGCCGGCGGCGAGCGCGGCGAGGCCGGCGCGCACGATGTTGCTCTCGGGATCGCTCGCGCACGTCATCCGCGCCGAGGTCTGGGCCGCGAGGCGCGCGGCGCTCGCAAAGCCGCATTCTTCGCCGAGCCGCGCCCACACGAGCCGCGCCGCGCGCAGCTTGGCGATGGTTAGGAACACGTCGCAGTCGGCCGCGAGCTCGAGCTCGATACGGGGCGCGGCATGTTCGGGCGCGACGCCGCACCCATCGCAGGCGCGCAGATAGGCGGTCGCCGTCGCAAGCAGGGCGGCGAGCTCCTGGGCTTCCGACGCCCCGGCCTCGTGGTAGGGAACTCCCGACGCCCGAAAGGCCCCATACGCCGGGACTCCGCCGATGCCCGCAAGGACGAGCGCGGCGCCGCGCCGCACTTCACGTTCAGACGAGCCGGAGCGCATGGCGAGCGCGCCCGAAGCGGCGGCGCCGAGGGGATCGAAGCCGAACCCGCCGCGTCGCCCGTCGGCCGGGGTTCCCCGACTGTCGTAAAGCGCGCGCAGGTGCCCGGCATGGTGCGTCCGGCCGCGCGATGCGTGGCGCAGATGAATGGCCAGCCCGCCAAGATCGGTACCTTTGAATATGCGCTCGAAATCGCTTGCCCGCCGGACACGGACACCGGCCATGCCGGGAGCCTCGATCTGCAGCAGAATCTCGCTCGCCCCCCCGGCGATCTCGTCCCGGATCGCCGCGCTGGCAGCCGCCGGCGTGGGCGCGGCGACAAGCGGACGGATCGCCGGCGGCGATGTCGGAAACCCGGATATGGGAACGGGGTCGGGCGCGTCGCCGCCGCTGTAGAGCGGCTCGATCGCGATGCCGTCGAGCGTCCTGGTGGTGAGTTCGCGCAGGTCGCCGATGCCCGCCGACTTGAGAGCGAGCGCCACCCATTGATCGCGCGACGCAGCTCCGAACGGCGGGGTCACCGTCATAGCGTGCCTTTCTGCGGGCATTGCTCGGCCCGGCATCGGCCGGCTCAGACGAACTGGCTGAGCCCCGGAATCGAGCCGACGATTTCGCCAACCAGCTCGTCGCCGGCCTGCTCTCGGCTATAGGCCACGACTTCCTTGCCCACTATCTGCACCTGCGACATCGACAGGCCCGCATCGGTCAGCTTATTGAGCGCGCCGATGGCCCCCATGGCGCCGCCGAGACCGCCGAGACTGCCCAAAAACCCGCCGCCGCTGGCCGCGGCCTGCTCCGGCGGCGGTTCCACGCCGGGAAGCCTGGCGAACAGCTCGCGCACCTTGTCCGGCGGCCCGTTCTCACGCACCAGATCGAGCACGATGTCGATCGCGCGCCGCGCCAGCGCCTCGTCGATGCCGGCGGCGGAGGCAACCCGTCTGACGATCTCTTCCATGGCGCGGCTCCCGTGCGGCTGATCGCGTTCGCGTTGCATTGTGACAGACGCGCCCGCCGCTTCACAAGGCAGCTTGTGGTGATTGCGGTCGTGGCGGTGCGCGGCCAGAATGCCGAAGCGGACGTTTTGGGGAGCAGGGAAATGGTACCCGAAGGGACCGTCTACGTCGGGACCAGCACCAAGCCGGAATATCTGGTCCCGGTCGAATCGGTGCGCCGCCTGGAGGAAGCCCGCCGCCGGGACCGCGGGTGCGCCCCGGTCCCCAGAAGATCGTCGGGAATGCTGCCGGACGGGTCCTCCTCGGCCTCGCGGCGCGCGGTGTCCTCGCGCTCGTCGATCTCCCGGGCGGCGCGCTCGGCTCGCTTGCGCAAGAGCTCGTGGGCGGACTCGCGGTCCAGCACCTCGTCATAGAGGCCGAGTACCGGGCTCGCCGCAATCACGCCATGGCGCTCGGCGTCGGTGATCGTGCCGAGCCGCGAGGAAGGCGGCCTGATCAGGGTACGCTCGACCACCGACGGCACGCCCTTGCCTTCCAGCATGGAGACCAGGGCCTCGCCGACGCCGAGCTCGGTGATCACCGTCGCGGTGTCGAGTTTGGGATTCTGGCGGAATGTCTCGGCCGCGGTTCTGACCGCGCGGACATCGCGCGGCGTGAACGCGCGCAAAGCATGCTGCACGCGCAAAGTCGGTCGCGCGCTCGATCGGCTCCCAGCTCGGGCGCGCGCTGGTGCGCGGTCTTTTAGGCTCGCTGTCGAGGCGGTAGGGCCGGTCGAGGGGGAGCGATCTCTACCGCTTGGGCAGGTCGATCGCCGGGATCGATTTGAGGTAGGCCGCGATGGCGAGGCGGTCTTCGGGGTTCAGCTTCGCCATGTTCTCCTGCACCTTGGCCATGGCGCCGCCCAGCGTGTCGAACTCCGGCGTAAAGCCGGACTCGAGCGCATAGGCGATGTCGGTCTCGCTCCACCTGCCGATGCCGGTGGCCTCGTCAGGCGTGATGTTCGGCACCATGCCGTCGCCCTCCGGATTGGGCGCGCCGCCGAGCCAGCGCGAGTGGTCGAGCGGCGCCAGCGCCGTGTCGATGCCGAACAGGCCGCGCGGCGTGTGGCACTCGCTGCAATGCCCCGGTCCGCTGACCAGATAGGCGCCGCGATTGACCTCATCGCTCTGCGCCGGATCCGGTGTGAAATCTTCGCCGTCGAGCGCCAGAAGCTTCCACATGCCGATGCCGCGCCGGATGCTGAACGGAAATTTCAGCTCATGCGCCGGCGGCCTGTCGGCGACCGCCGGCAGCGTGTCGAGATAGGCCTTGAGGTCGACGAGGTCGGCGATCGTCATGCGCTGGTAGGAAGCGTAGGGAAATACCGGATAGTAGTGATGACGGCCACCGCCATGATCGGGCGAAACGCCGCGCTTCATGGCGTTGACGAAGTCGAGCGTCGTCCAGCCGCCGATACCAGCCTCGGCGTCGGTCGAAATGTTGGGAGCGACGAACTTGCCGAACGGCGTATCGATGGTGACGCCGCCGGTCAGCCGGACTTTCTCCTCGTCGCTCCTGGCGCACGACCGGTTCGGTGCATCCGGGCAGGGGAAGGCGTGACAGGACGCGCATCCCCCCGCCCAGAACAGGTAGCGGCCGTTCTCGACATCGCCCCGGCGATTGTCGGGCAGCACGCTGGCTTCGAGCTGCCTCGGCTCAGTCAGTGCGAGCGCGGTGAGACCCACCAGCAACCCGATCACAATGACTGCGCCGAGGAACCACTTCATGGTCCGGTTTCGCGTGCGAGCGCCTCACTTTGCAGGGAGGCGGAATCCTTCGTGACAGGTTTTGCAGCTATCCCCGACGCTGGCAAGCGTCTGGCCGAGCTCCTCCACCGAAGTCGGCGGGGCTGCCACCGCGGCGCCTGTGGATTCCTGGAGCTTGGCGATTTCCGCGTCGAAGCCGGCCCGGTCCGACCAGATTTCCGGAGCGGCACGGTTTTCGGCGCCGGTATCGGAGCCCTCCGGAAACAACTCGCCATAGCCGTGGCTCGCGACATTGAGGGTGCGCAGCGCGAATTCCGCGGTCACCGCGTCGAATTCCAGCTCGCCCTTGGCCATCTTGCCGAGCCCCCCCATCGACGCCCCGACATTCTTCATGATTGTCTGCCGCGAGGCGATGGGATTGTCCGCGGCGGTGACCGCCGTGGCCGCAACCAACGCAACGCCGAGCACGGCTGTAACGGCAAATTGCTTCATATCCGTCTCCTTAAATTCTGTGATGGCAAATCCGGGCCTGACAAATGTGCAGTCACAGCGAGTTGATACAATTCACGGATGCGTGACAGGCCTAACCGCGTGGCACGGTCGGCGGCGGCCGGCCCAGTCTTCCGGGCCGGCAATCGGCTCGAGCACCGATCACGCGATATGGCGCTACGCCAGGATCGGACTGGCGCGGGTGCGGTTTGTCACAGCGTCACGAAGCGTCCTCGAGCATGTCGGCGACATGCTGCCAGTTGATCAGATTGTCGAACCAGGTTTCGAGGTATTTCGGCCGCGCATTGCGGTAGTCGATGTAATAGGAGTGCTCCCAGACGTCGCAGCCGAGCAGCGGCGTTGCGCCGTGCACCAGAGGGTTCTCGCCGTTCGGCGTCTTGGTTATTTCGAGCCGGCCGTTCGCGTTCAGCGCCAGCCAGCACCAGCCCGATCCGAACTGTGTCACGCCGGCATTGATGAAATCGGCGCGGAACTTGTCGAAGCCGCCGAGATCGCTGTCGATCTTGGCGGCGAGCTTGCCCGGCGCCTTGCCGCCGCCATTCGGCTTCATCCACTGCCAGAAATGCAGGTGATTGTAATGCTGCGCCGAGTTATTGAAGAGGCCGGCATGCTTGCCGTGGCTCTGCTTTACGATCTGGGTCAGCGACTGGCCCTCGAGACCGGCCTCCTTGGCAAGATTGTTGCCGTTGGTAACGTAGGCCTGATGGTGCTTGTCGTGGTGGAACTCGAGCGTTTCCGCCGACATGTGCGGCTTGAGCGCGTCATGCGCATAGGGAAGAT
>Ga0326597_10008104_pt1 | contig 14214 bp, 8 predicted proteins | sample RVTome_12_FD_203789 | JGI IMG/M metagenome (GOLD analysis project Ga0326597, IMG submission 203789) | Soil microbial communities from uranium-contaminated site in the Upper Colorado River Basin, Wyoming, United States - RVT100D185 | ecosystem: Environmental > Terrestrial > Soil > Contaminated >... | reverse complement strand
AGGCCTATGACGCCCTGGTCATCCCCGGTGGCCGAGCGCCGGAGTACATCCGTTTGAACCAGGATCTCCTGAAGATCGTTCGCCACTTCGCCGAGGCGAACAAGCCCCTCGCCTCCATCTGCCACGGGGCCCAGGTCCTGGCGGCGGCCGGTGTTCTCCAGGGGAAGAGCTGTTCGGCGTACCCGGTCGTGGGGCCGGACGTGACGCGCGCCGGCGGGAAGTTCATGGACATCGGTATCGACCAGGCCCACGTGGATGGCAACTTGGTCACCGCCCCAGCCTGGCCGGCGCATCCCGCCTGGCTCGCTAAGTTCATGAACGTGCTCGGGACCAAGATCCATCCGTAGCCCATCCGGAACTAGTGCAGTGTCCCATAAATTTGATTCCCCCTCGTCAATGGGGCCGCGCCTCCCAAACGTTGAATCTCGCTAAGGCGCCCTCTAAGGGGGGGGTACCGAATTTATGGGACAGAGCACTAGCGAGTACCGCCTCGAGGATCCATCTCAGGCAAACCAGGGTCGAACCTAAGGTGCCCTCCCACCAAATCGGTCCGTCGGCGTTGATTAGACGTCCTCTATTGATTCATCCGGCAGCGGCAATCCACCAATCCGCACTCCCTGGGATATCCGTGATTACGCAAGCCTGGCCCCAGAGCACGTAGCCTGCACTCGCCTTCCAGATTCTATGCATCCGTCATGCTCTTGGATCCGGTCCATGTTTCGTGGAGTCCTCGGAATCTTCTACAGGCGTTGTATATCCAGATGCCCAATGCCTCTTGTAGAACTGGAACAGCCAGACAGAATGCAGCGGAGCGTCTTCCGCCCTCCCGTATCGATAGATGAAGGCGTCTGCTCCAACTGAACCCGACTGCCACTCTTCCGAGACCTCAAGCAGCCGATTGTTCATGGCGCGAAGCCACTGCACTCGGACGAGAACCTTGTCGCCTAGCACCTCGCCAAAGTGGTGGAAATACAATCCGTGTATCATCCTCTGTATGGTCTCGTCGTGTGCTTTACTGTTCCAGCGGCCGACCGGTCGTTTCCCCAAGATTATTCCGCCAGGAGTCCGCAGTTCAGCAAGGCGCATGCTGCCAAGGAGTTGATTCCTCATTTTCCTATTGTGTCTCAGCGTGCGAAGGGCATGTTTCTTCCAAAGCCTTTCGCTCACTGGGGTCTCTGTGCCGACGTGAAGGCTCAGGTATACTCTGAACGGCTCGTCGAGTTTCGAGCCCCTGTTGTTACACCGGAAGCAGGCCGGGACTGTGATCAAGTCATTCGGCCGTGGAGCAGGGAAAATGCCCTTTGGCGGAATGTGATCTAAAGTGGTAGCTGGCTCTTTCCCGCAGATTGCACACACGGCAGCCTTTCTGAGCCTGGCCATGATGAGCCTGCCTCACACTCAAGATCTGCTGTCTTTACCGACTGACGTGTGCCCCATCGTTTACCGCAGTGTCGATGGTCGCCGACTCGACGACGGCCGTGCTAGTCCTAGCACCTTCTCAACCCCTGCGCCTCGGCCGGCCACAGTCGAACGAGATCCCAGAGCCCCCGATCAGGATTTCTCATACACCAGGATGCCCTCATGCGTCGCAGGATAGGCCAGCCCTCCGACCACGTTCTTTTCCTCCTCAAATCTCAGCCTACCAATAATGCGGACATCAACAATGGGGCGAAGGCCAGCAAGGGCTTCTCGTAGTTCATGCTGCCGCCGGTGACGATCGCCCACGGGGTCGGGCACGACGACCAGCAGATCGAGATCGCCGTCCTGCTCGAAATCGCCGCGGGCTGGCGAGCCGTAGACGTAAATCATGTCCGGGCTGGTCAAGGCGACTACCCGGTGAATGACCGTCCGAACGCTTTCATCTACAAGCGCTACGGCAGACACCTATATGTAGGGGACCGGCCATGACACGTCGGAGGCTGGGACCTCAGGGGTCCGAGCGTTGGGAAGAATGGCAGGTTGGGACAGCGTCAAACGCGGAATAGTCGGGAGCCGCAAAACCTGTCTCCGCCACGCGCTGACCCAATCCTGGATCGCCTCGTAAAGACGCTTCATGGCTATTCGTATAGTGCGAGCTGGCCTAGAAGTCAACGCACGACGCCCGTCAAAGTGGTTGCGGGCTTGAGGGAACGAGGGGGCTATGAAGGCAGACCAAGTCTGTCGGCTAGACTCAGTGGCTCACGGGTAAGGTCGCCTCGATGATCGAGGGGCGGCTGCCCCCTGCGTGTCGAAACCTACCCAGAACATCTGGTATGACTAGAGGGCGTGCCCTTTCTGTGCCTGCCTCACCCCCCGTCCGTCGCGGATTTCTGATTGACAACCTCTCCTGGTGTGAGCCATCCTGCGTGTGCGCGAAAGCCCCGACCGGGCGCCCCGCGGAAGAAGGGCGGTGCTCCAGAAATGCAACCTCTCAAAGGTAGGACGCGATGAGTGCGCCCAAGGAAATTCTAAGCCTCGTGGAGCGCTTCGGCGAGAATCTGGAAAGCCACCTGTCCAACCAATATAATGAGACCCAGCTCCGTCGCGAATTTCTCGATCCCTTCTTTAAGGCTTTAGGGTGGGACATAGACAACGAGCAGGGATTCGCCGAACCATATAAGGACGTTATTCACGAAGACGCGATCCGCGTTGGCGGCGCCGTCAAAGCGCCGGACTACTGTTTCCGCATCGGAGGCACGCGGAAGTTCTTTCTTGAAGCTAAGAAGCCATCGGTTTCGATAAAGGAAGACGCCGATCCCGCCTATCAAGTCCGGCGGTATGCCTGGTCCGCGAAGCTTCCCTTGAGCATCCTGAGCGATTTCGAAGAGCTCGCCGTTTTCGACTGTCGAATCAAGCCCAATAAGGAGGACAGTGCGGCTACTGCCCGCGTCTTCTACTGCACGTTCCGTGAATATGCGGAGAAGTGGGATTGGCTGGCTGAGAGATTTTCCCGTGAGGCCGTCCTAAGAGGCTCCTTCGACAGGTTCGCCGAATCTACCAAGGCCAAGAAGGGCACGACCCAGGTGGACGACGCGTTTCTGGAAGAAATAGAAGCTTGGCGGAAGGAAGTTGCACAGCATCTCGCCCTGCGGAACCCTAGACTCACGCAGCGCGAACTCAACTTCGCTGTCCAACGTATCATTGATCGCATCATCTTCTTGCGCATCTGCGAGGACCGCGCCATTGAAGATTATGGACGGTTGCGAACGCTCACCAACGGTGAACGAGTTTATCCACGCCTCTGCCAACTCTTTGAGCAGGCAGACGATCGTTATAACTCCGGCCTATTTCACTTCAAGCGGGAAAGGGACCGACATGAGCCTCCCGATGAACTCACGCTAAACCTTATTGTTGACGATAAACCGCTCAAGGATATCCTGCGGAGCCTCTACTATCCTGATAGCCCTTACGAGTTCTCCGTCCTGTCCGCGGACATCCTTGGTCATGTTTACGAGCAGTTCCTCGGCAAAGTCATTCGCTTGACTGAAGGCCACCGGGCCGTCGTCGAGGATAAGCCCGAGGTCAAGAAGGCCGGCGGCGTCTATTACACCCCCACGTACATCGTGGACTTTATTGTCCAGCAAACCGTGGGGAAGCTCGTCGAGGGCAAGACGCCGAAACAGGTGGGCATGGTTCGCGTGCTCGACCCCGCCTGCGGTTCCGGCTCTTTCCTCATCGGCGCCTACCAATACCTGCTCGACTGGCACCGCGACTGGTACATGAAGAACGATCCAGTGAAATGGGCGAGGGGCAGGAGGCCCGCACTTCATCAGACCTCCGGTGGCGGGTGGAAACTGACTATCGCCGAACGCAAGCGGATTCTCCTGAACAACCTCTTTGGGGTGGACATTGACCCACAGGCGGTTGAGGTCACCAAGCTCTCGCTGCTTCTAAAGGTGCTCGAGAGTGAAACCGAGCAAACTCTCCAGCCGCTTTTTCGCATCTTCCATGAGCGCGCCCTGCCTGACCTTGGCAACAACATCAAATGTGGGAACTCGCTCATCGGCCCCGATTTCTACCAGCAGCAGCAAATGTCACTCCTTGGCGACGAGGAACGCTACCGCATAAACGTCTTCGACTGGCACGCGGAATTCCCAGGAATCTTCCGAGTAGGCGGCTTCGACGCAGTGATTGGGAATCCACCTTGGGGCGCCCTGCTGACCGAACCGGAACTGGAGTACCTGAGACAGCGAAACCGAGAAATCATTGTGCGGATGATCGACTCCTTCATGTATTTTGTTCACCAAGGTAGCGGTAAGCTGAACTCGCAAGGTTACTTTGGAATGATCTTGCCGGATGTAATTCTTTACCAAACAGACAATGAGAAGCTCCGCAAGTTGATCCTGAGTCAGTTTGGAATCCACTGCATTCTCAACATGGGTGACGTTTTCCACAAGGTTACGCGCCCTGCTTGTATCCTGGTTTTTCAGCGAGGACAGTCACCCAAGCAGGTAATTGAGACCGCTGACCTTTGTGAAGTCCCAAAGGCTGACAAACCGACAGAGATACGGAACGGATCCCGTTTTGTAGGCCTAGCGCAGGGAAAGATTCCGGACGTACCCGGTTCGCTGTTTCTAACTTCAAACTTAACCCAGTACACGATCTGGGCCAAGGTTCGGAGTGCTCCCCACCGAAAGCTCCAAGACTTAGTCGATGAAGATGGAATTCAGCGCGGTGTCAGCCCCGATTTGAAGGAGGCATATCTGGTTGACAGCAAAACGGCTAAGAAGTCCCGCTTGGAGCCGCACAAGCTTCGGACGGCTCTCACTGGCGGCAGGCACGTTAAAAGGTATTTCATTGAGCGTCCTGACCTCTGGCTCATCTACACGAATCGTGATGACAACTTCCGAGAGTTACCAAACATTCGGGCATACATCGACCAGTTCAAGATCCGAATCACCTGCAAGGAGGTAAAGCAGCACAAACACCCCCTCTACGCCCTTCATCGCGCCAGAGATGAGAAAATCTTCCTAAAGAAGCAGAAGCTGCTCGGTGTAATCACGGAGGACGAGATTGTCCTCGCTTTGGACGACGAGCAAACGTTCGCGACCGACGGCTTATACCTTTTCGGCGTTCGCGGGACGACGGACATCAAGTATGTGATGGGGATCCTGAACTCAAAACTTTTCGTTTTTGTTTACCGACTCTTGGCCTTGGAGGCGGGCCGAGTGTTAGCGCAGGTTAAACCGACAGTATTGGCTCAACTTCCTATTCGTGCGATCTCCTTCTCCGACCGTATCGCAAAAGCCCGCCACGACCGGCTGGTGAATTTGGTGGAACAGATGTTGACGTTACACCGTCGACAGGCCGCCACCCGGACTCCCCAGGAGCAGACCGGGCTATCCCGCCAAATCGCCGCTACCGACACCCAAATCGATAGTCTCGTCTATGACCTCTACAGCCTGACGGAAAACGAAATCAAGATCGTGGAGGCGGCTTTTGCATAAACATTGGTGCAACTCGGGTCTCTAGTGCAGTGTCCCATAAATTTGATTCCCCCTCGTCAATGGGGCCGCGCCTCCCAAACGTTGAATCTCGCTAAGGCGCCCTCTAAGGAATCCGGGACGTTGCTTCCGAATTATCCTTGCACCTCTCTCGAATTGAACAGTTCGTAATACGGGGCGCTGCGGGAGAAGTTCGAAGTCTCCCGCGAACTCGCAATAGCCATAATGGATGGCCTTCGGCTGAGGGCCGTGATGCGGGATGTAGGAGGCGAAGCAACTTCTCCCCTGATGCAGAGGCCCTGAAGTCGCCCTGCATGTCTGCCGTCCCGGCCACCATTGATGAGCTGGTCCGCGACCTCCAACGGCAGCGGTAACATGATGTGGGCTTCGGTCTTTCGAGGCATCGCCTTGGGTTGCCCCCATCATGCTGCACGACCTTCGAGGGATATGGGCGGCTATCGAAGGCTCTGGGGTGGATTCCCCGAACTCTGCCGACCGACATCTCATACAGCCTGGTGGCAAGGATACAGAGGAGGCAACGTCTCCTTTCCGTCCCCTTTCCCCTCAGTTGTTGCGGGACTTCACAACACTGAGCTGCGCGCGCCGCTTGTTCCGCGGCCCGGTAGATCTGCCGGTCGTGCTCAGCCCCGTCACGATGAGACCGAAGACTAGCTGCTCGATCTCGTCCGACGTGATATGCAGCTCGGCCGCGATACTCCTCTTGGTGACGCTCTCATCGCGTAGCGCCGCAAACACCTTCGCCAGCACCTGAGATGTCTCACGTGGCGCCTCTTCCGGCTCCTGCTTTCGGTATCCGCGGGACGAGAGTTCTATACAAAGCTGTCGGTAATGCCACTCGCTGAGGATCCCAACCGCATGAAGCCGGTACGCCAGCGCCGCCACGGAGACGGTCCAATACTTCTTCAGTTTCAGGAGATTATCGATCATCGCGAATTTCGGTGCTTGCGCAAGGACGCTGCCGCGCGGCATCAGGAACGCCGCGGCGAAGGTATGTGCGTCGCGCTCGGCCTCCTGCCCTTGTGGCTCGCCATGGCGATGCAAAATAAGGTGCCCCAATTCGTGTGCCGCATCGAAGCGGCTGTGTTCTGCCGATTTCGTGGTGTTCAGAAAGACGAAGGGCGTGTTGTCGTGCCACAACGAGAACGCGTCCACTGCAGCAGCATCGATCGACAGCGAGAACACCCGCACGCCCTTGGATTCGAGGAGATGCACCACGTTCTTGACCGGCAGCTCGCCGATACCCCAGAGCTGGCGGACCGAAGCGGCGGCAGCTTCAGGACTTCCCTCCCGGCTGAGGTCTGGCAAATTCGCCGCAGGGAGTTCGAACCTTTCCTCGATCCATTCGTTGAAAAGGAGGGCGATGGCTCCAGCGCCAAGGGCCATGTCGCGCTGCGCCGCGGTCATTTTGGAGAGTGCGCGGAAGCTCGCAGTGTCAGGGGAGAGCTCTTCCAGATCATCGCCACAGAAGAAGCGCACCGGGAAGCGCAGCACCCGGGCGAACTGCTCGCGCTTGTCCGGATCCGGACTGAATTCCCCCTTCTCGTAGGCCGAGATCGAGCGAGGCTCCACGCCGATCAGCTCGGCAAGGCGCGTCATCGTGAGGCCCCGGCGCCGGCGCGCGAGGGTCAGCCTGGATGGGTTGAAAGCTTCGTCGCCTGTCATGACCGGCGTCTGACGTCGACCGCGATGTCGGGCAGTGGTGGAGGCACGATCTCCACCAGGTCGCCATCGAGCGGCACAGACCCAAGCAGAACGCGCTCCCGCCAGCCATCGATGTGTCCGTCCTCCCCAATTGAAGACGGCAGGGAGAGCTCGCAGCGAACCTCACTCGTTGCGCGATGAATGAGAAGAATCCAGGTCATCCGGCGATCGTTCCCATGAGAGGATGTGGACGTCGCCGCCGGCAAGGCGTATCGATCCATGAAGCCGAACTGCAACTGATTCTCGGCGACGGCGTCGGATGTGCTCGGCCCCTTGCGGGCGTTGGTCGACGGCGTGGCATCCGCGCTACCGGTGCCGTCGTTACCCGTCGCCACAGCAATCGCGATCCGGCCCCCCGGATCGACGGTGAGCGCATAGTTGTTGTCGTTGGAGCGCTCCCAACCGAGGGGCATGACGTACTCTCGAAGGGCGCGGACTGTTTCGGCCCACGCCGCCATGCCCGGAAACTGGGGTGGGTGGTTGGCCGTACAGTTGAGAAACGCCAGCTGGCCGCGTCGCACGACCTCTTTCAGAAGTTCTTCAACAAGGCCCAACTCGACGAGGCGCTGGTGGACATCCCCGGTTTCCTGCCGCACGACGGCGCTCATGTTCGCTCCTTTCCCGGCCCTAGCCGGGTCAACTTCCGGTTTTTATACCACGGTTGAGGCGGAAAAACAAGAAGTAAAGGAATTCCAGTACGATTTTCTTTGTGGCTGGTGGCCGCCCTGATGGAACGACCTCTATACGCCAGTTCCGGTAACCGATTAGGCGCTCGGCAGTTTTCGGGCACGCATTCGCTGCATACACGGCAAATTGCATGTTTCCGTAAGTACCCGTGTTTTAAGGCGTTGAGCGGCACCACCCCTCAGATACATATTCTGGGCGAGACAAAGGGTGGCACCAGAGAGGGGGGTCCATGAAAAGAGCCGCTCGGCACCGAACCAGGTGGCGGGTACTAGCCTGGTGGGCGCACGTGCAGCTCTAAAATGGGACGTCCCGGTTTCGTCACCTTCTGATGGCGGGACGCTGCTCGAAAAGTTCGAATTCTCCCGCACACTTGCCAGAATGGACGGCCTCCGGCTGGGCACCGGGCTTCTGAGGCAAGGCAGGGCGGATAGCGGTAAGGAGGGTGGGTCGGGAGCGTCAGCCCGCGCCAGCCTCGTTCTTGACAGCCGCAGAGGGGCAGCGTAGATTTCGTCCCCGAGGGTTCCGGTTCTCCCACCGCTTGGCCGGACCGCTCTCCACCGACTTCGACTACGCGCCGAACGGGCCAGCCAGCGCGTGATCATCCCCCAGCAGCATGAGCTCCAGGCGTGGATACCATCCTTGGTTATGGGCTGTTTCGCGGGGATTGCGACGGGATTTCTCGATAAAACGGTTGTCTTTGAACCATCGCTCCCCTTTACCCGCCGTCGGCGTCTCGGCTGATGACGTCGCAAAGGAGCCGCCTCGAAGGGTGATTGGTTATGAACAGTGAAGGGAATATCAGCCTGTTCTTGCAGCTTTTCAAGGGACGCGAAGACTGCTTCGGGCAACAGGGAGAAGGTTGGTATTTTCCCGTCGAGAAGCCCTTAGATGAGTTCTATTTGCGTCGGCACTTGGAGGGGGATGCCACATTTGGCGTGTACGTCCTTAACAGGCAGAGTCGTTGTCATTTGCTCTGCGTCGACGTCGACATTCCGAAGGCGGAACTTGAGGACATCAATTTCGCAGACCGTGCTATTAAGTACGACCATTTGAGGATCAAGTTGCAGGCGGTTCTTGACACCTTGCATACGCAGCTGGGGCTGCCTCTCGATTCCATTCTACTAGAGGATACGGGTGGGCGAGGCTACCACATTTGGGTCTTCCTCTCTGACTCGTTGGATGGAAACACAGCCGTCCTATTCGGTGAGATTCTGAAAAGGCGTCTGAATTTCAGCATAGAGTTCTTTCCCAAACAGGGGAGTCTAACCGCCAAGCGTCAGTACGGCAGTCTGATCAAGCTGCCCTTGGGACTTCATAGGAAATACGGGCTGCGAAGCGTTGTCTTTTCTCTGTCAGACAACCGGCCAGTGCCCATAGACGGTGTCACGGCAAGTCTTGAGCATCTTGCGTCGCTTGCACCGGTTTCTCCAGAAGTCATCGCTCAAGCGGCGCAAGCCTTCAGGGCAGAAATTCCGGTGAACGACGACGCGCCTCCCCGTCCTTTCGGTCTTGGTGGTGGGCGCCCCCAATTCGAGGGGCACCCCAACATGCTTCTTCCCCAGTGCCACGCTATAGGCAATATCCGTACAAAAGCGGAGCGTGGGGAAGCTCTGTCCCGCTCGGAAGCCTTTCATTTTGCTGATGTGATGCTATCTATCCCCGGCGGGGAAGACTGCATTCACGAGACCATGCGCTTGTCCTTCAGGCAGGACTATGACGAACGCAGGACTCAGGATGAAATTGAGAGGATAAAACCACTCTATCCGACAAGCTGTTCGGCACTTGTGAAGCAAACCATCTGCTCCGGCTACTGCAAAGACAGTGTGCGAAAGAGAAATGAAGATCCGCTCGTCCCCAATACCACGCCTTGCAGCGTCTGGCTTCAGCGCGCTCGCGTCACACCTGCGGCCCCTCGCGAGCACCTGCTAGATCGAATTGCCGCACCTGAGAACCTGAAGCAAGCTTTCTTCCAGCTCAAGCAGTACCACGAGCACGAGGATTTCCTATTCTTTGATCCTTTCGATTACCAGCACTTTGAGAGGAATCTCGACGCCAATTGTGAGGTCATAGGGAAGGCTCTGATAGAGAGGATTGAGCTGCCATTCAGTGGGTACCTGCCGGTTTCCCTCCCAAAGAAGCTCAATGACGCGCTTGAGCTGCAGTACCGGGGAATGTCCTACTCAACTGTCTACGATCAGACCCCCATTCAGGCTGTGTTCAATCTTGTTGCGCCTGTCATCGAGAAGGAATTCCAAAGCAGCTCATACGGTTACCGATGGAACCTGGAGACCGGTGACCCCTATCGTATCTTCGAGGACTGGCGAAAAGCATACCCGCGATTCCGCAGCGAGATCATGGCTGCACTTCGCCGGTATCCGAATGGCTACCACATCTGCTGCGACATCAAGGGATACTATGACCATGTGGACCACGAAATCCTTTTGGAGCAACTTCGGCCGGTTGTGCCCGACACATACATCTATCAACTGATTGAACGCGTCGTGCGAGCATACGAGTGCGATGGGAAAGGTGGCAAGGGGGTTCCTCAGGGACCGGCCTATGCACGGATTCTGGCGAACCTGTACCTTAACGATTTTGACGTCTTCGCGGCGCAGGTGACCTCCGCCTACTTCCGCTATGTGGATGATTTCGTTCTTGTCTTCAAAAGCCAGAAGGAAGCCGAGCAGGGACTGGAACGTTTGGTGAAGCGCCTCTTGGATCTGGGTCTCGAGCTTTCTCAGGACGAGGCCAAGAAGCCAGCAATCGTAGCGAATACAGACGTCACTAGGGTCCGCAATACCCTCGACAAGATCCAGTATGGCATTCTGGAAGGCACGAGGCACCTGCAACACCTTGCCCCGCAGGCCGTCGCGGATTTCGGGGATGCGCTCGAACGGCATAGCGTCTCACCAGTGAGCCTTGAGCAACTAGTCAGAATCAACGATGCCCTCCCGTCACTTCTCTATGTCGTAACCCAAGAGTCGCTGTCTCCGCACCCGTTGCGACCAAAGCTCTGTGCCATCGTCGGCATTCTCATAAAACAACGCTGGTTCTGTCCGAAGAGGTTGAAGAACATTTTCTACCGTCTCCTTGAGCTTGAATCCGATCCGAAGACTCTTCGGGAGCTCTTCACGTCAATGGAGCCAGCGCACAAGGCATATTTCATTCTCAGTGTCTTCGGGTGTTGGCAATCCAGAGGCGAACACCGAGAACTGCTGAAGGATTTGATTACCACAGCGCTGACTGATGCCAATTCGTTCGTCTGGGGTTTTGCAGTCGCGATTGCTGCTACTCCCGGCCTCGGGATCGACATCGGAGCCCAGTTGGCGAACCTGCTCGAACGATTGTCCCAGAAGGAGGGCTACTTCGGACTGATCAAGTGGGTTGCGACCGTTAACTATCTCGCCTTGCCACCTAACGAACGAATGCAACTCAGGAAATTAGTTGGCCCCAATAGCCCGGATCTCCTCAAGATGCTTCTTCTGAGCAAGTTACACACATTGCCGACAATGTATGTCGACGGCACTTATCTTAGGGGAATCCTTCGGAATTCAGGGGTCTTGGTCCTTCCTGCCGTGTCTGTCCTGATCGCCGCCGCAACCGACGAGAGTGCGCTTTTCGACGACCTACTCAAATCTGCTCTGTCTCGCCTCGCATTCAAGCCGCTGGTCATCTCGCTCGTGACAAAGGAAATCTTCAAGAGACGAGGGTCTGCAGGTTTGGCTGAGGCGGAGAACCTCAAGGAGTTCTATGGCCAAGTTTCTGACAAGGAACTGAAGCAGGCCATGTTGAACGCTCTTTCCCGCATCATGAATTACGGGCTTGCGTGTGACGAGGAATTCGCAAAGCTTCACAAGGAAAAAGATCGCTACAACGAGTGTTTCTTCTTCGAGCGAGCCCTGGGAGGGGCCAACTACGACTACCTGGAACTCATCCCCGAGGACAGGTTGCGTGAGTACATGCGCTGCGATTTGGATTCTGCTCGGGGTATTGTTGGCGACCTATCGGCCAAAACGATTCTTTTGCCGTCGGCCTTTGGCTACGACAGCGGAAAGCACGAGATTAGGCTAGAATTCCGGAACGAAGCAAGGTATCGGGAGCTTGGCGGACAAGAGTTCCCCCGAGCCCCCGATTCCATTCGGCGCGCGCTCCTGCTCGCAGCTCAGGCGTACAAAAAGGCGGCGTATTTCCTCCGTTTGGCGGGAAAGGTGCCGCCCATCAGCGTTGATAACGTGTTAGTGGATGCGACAGAAAGCACATTGGTCTTTCGGACCCTCGGCCGGTCGCTTAGCGCTCAGCACATTATTACTGGCGTCACCTTCGGTGACCAGGAGCCTGATATAGCTAAGATGGTCTCGATCTTCCTCCAAGACCTTCTGTTTAAGACTAGGGCTGAGGCAAAGAACTTTTTGGACCAAACACATCACAAGGGAATTGACGCGTTCCTTGCGCACTGCATTCGCAACATGAGCGCGAAGGAGCCGGCACAACGGTATTCCTGTTCTCGCTTTGACTACTTGGTTGAGCAGTTCACAAAGGCTCCAGGTCTATCAGAACCCCAGATATGCTCCCTCTATCTTCGCGAGCGGCTCAAGGGCGCATTGTTCAGGCATAACTCGGAGAAGGTTACGTGGAACGGTATATGCCGAGCTGTGAATGACCACCTGGGCGAACATCTGCGCGTCGTGTGTGAGCCGCGTGTGCTGCACGATGCTCCATTTCAGAATCACCTTCTGCTCGTAGGTCGGGGCAAGCGTGAGCTTCACACTCTCTCAAGGGAGTTGCTGGGTCTCATTCTTAATCGTCGGGATCTGGTTGACGTCAAATGGGCTGATGGTCCGTACTGCGATTTAGTCGAGTGTCTGCTGCTGTATGGCATCATCTCCGTGGAAGTGGTGTCGCTTGGCAGGGTGCTTGATAACAAGCTTGCGCTGCATCGTTTGTTCACGGCCGGATTTCACACGGAAAATCGGATTCGCGTCGAGGCCGGAGGCTATTGTGCGGAGTTTGCTTCCGAGGAGATCGCCGCCCTCCTCATCCCTGAGCGCGAGGGGAAAACGTGGGAAGCAATTGTAGGCCTGTCTCTTCAGCAGCTAGCTGTCCAGGCGCTCTTGGCTTGTGAGGTGGAGACTGGAGAGAACCGCTTGACGGTGAGGAAGCCTGACGCGATGAGCCAGGAGGTATTTCGTCGGTTCGCTCATGCCTGCCTCGTTCGTGTCCCGCAAGTTGAGGAGTCCGCACAAAGACTCCTCGACGCCGTCTTCTTAGCGTTACGTTCAAACGAAGACTTCGCCCGGCCAGGGGGCTTGGGCGACATCCGTAATGTGGTTGAGATTCTCGCCGAGGATCTTCGACGAGTCAGGCGAAGCTTCGATATCAAGCGGCGTCACGGAAAAGCTGACGGTAGAGACTTTCCTCCGGATATTGGATGCAGAAGCTGGTTCCGACGTTTGAGAGCTAAGGAACAGGCGCTTCTTGGATGTGCTTTGACCAACTCTTTCCCATCCAGTCGCGATGGGTACGCATGCTCTTGGGACCAGCAGGGACCTTCGATGGTGAACCTGGTAATACCAAGCGAGCGGGTTAACTCGCTGATGGCAGATCTCAGGAGAGGGAAGCTGTTCGGCTACAAGCTTCGGTATATGTATTCGGGAAGGGCTATGGCGCTTTGGGATTTGCCCTTATGTGTTGCCAGCGGCACCATTTACGCCATTTGTGAACTCGCAAAAGGATCCGCTACCGTGGGAGGAGCAGCGAAGGGCGTCGCTGCGGTTGGTGCCTCTTTCTCCAGTGTTGTGATGGTAATGTTTGCGGGAAAGCTGCTCCTTTATGACATCGGATACTGGGCATCGTGGCACAGGCGGTTGGTAGGCGCCCTGCGCAAGATTTGGAAAGCAGAGACGGAAGACAGCTCGTAATACGGGGCGTTGGATCCTTTGGCGACTTGCACTACGTTGCGCCGGGTCATGCCCGCCTCGATGCCCTCGGCACTTCGTCCGGAACCTTCGAGTAATGCGGAGCGCTGCTCAGAAGCTTCGAATTCTTCTCCGTAATGTGATTCGTGATCCGGGACGTTGTTTCCGAATTATCCTTGCACCCCTCTCGAACTGAACATCTCGCAATGCGGGAGGCTGGGCGAGAAGGTCGAATTCTCCCGTATTGCGTATTGCTGCCAATTACGTCAACTTCTGTGATACCCGCGCCGGCCGGGCGGGGTTGTCCCGAACTGAGAGACGGCCTCGAAGAGTCGGGGGCGCGGGACGCCCAACATAGGGTCGAACCGAACTGGCTGTCCGTTTTGTCTTTCCGGTAACAGATCAGGCGAGCTTCGTCAGGACCTCGGGCGGCACCAGAGCGCGGAGATGGGGGGCCACCTCGAGCA
>Ga0326597_10008103_pt1 | contig 14215 bp, 17 predicted proteins | sample RVTome_12_FD_203789 | JGI IMG/M metagenome (GOLD analysis project Ga0326597, IMG submission 203789) | Soil microbial communities from uranium-contaminated site in the Upper Colorado River Basin, Wyoming, United States - RVT100D185 | ecosystem: Environmental > Terrestrial > Soil > Contaminated >... | reverse complement strand
CGAACGGCACGCAGCGCGGACGCCGCCTGATGCACGCGCGGATCGTCCCTCAGTTGTTCCAACGACACCGCGATTTTCCGGGACCAATTCGGATGATTCCCCACCGTTCCCGGCAAGTTGGTCTGTGCCGTGCCGCCGAGCAGATCCTCCAGATTGGCCAGCACCGCCCAGGACGGCGTGCGGGCCAGAAACAGGTGCAGCGCACGGCACAATTCGGGGGTCATCGGCTGCTCCACTGCCGAATCCTCCGTCAGGCCTGGGGGCAGCAACCCCGCCGCGCCCAGGGCCCGCGTGATGCGCCGCTTGTCGTGACGCCGCTCCTCCCGCTCCCGTTGAGCGATCTCGCCGTCGGCATACAGCCCCAGCCCGGTGCGGAGGTCGATGTCCTGCCCGGCCCAGAAGGCCGCCAGCGGCGGCAGGTCGTGGGTGGTGATGACCGCCACCGCCTGCCGCGGATAGGTCTCCGGTGCGTTCCATTCCCCCTGCTCCGTCCGTTCGAAATACAACACCCGATAGGACAGCACGCTCGCCGCTGCAAGCCGCTCACGGATTCCATCGGGGACCGTGCCGAGATCCTCTCCGATGATGACCGTCTTGTGGCGGACGCTCTCCAGCGCCAGGATGCCCAGCAAATCCTCCACGGGGTACCGGACGTAGGCGCCGGCGGACGCCGGCATCCCGCGGGGAATCCAAAACAGGCGAAACAGTCCCATGACGTGATCCAGACGGAGCGCGCCGCCATAGGTCAGGTTGTGTCGAATCAGTTCGGTGAACATGCGGTAGCCGGTGGCGCGCAGCCGAACCGGGTTCGGCGGCGGCAGGCCCCAGTTCTGTCCCTGCGTCGCAAACGCGTCCGGAGGGCAGCCGCAATCCGCGTCCAGCGCCAGCACGTCCTGATAGACCCAGGCATCGCTGCCGTTCCGGTCGCTGCCGAGCGCCAGATCGTGGTAGAGGCCGACCGGCATCCCCAGCTCGCGGGCGCGGGCCGCGACCCCCCCCAACTGCTGTGCCGCCGCCCATTGCAGATACTGGTAGAAGCGGATGCGCGCCCGGTGCGTGACGCGAAACGCCGCGACGCTGGCGGAGCGGGGCGAGCGATAGGGCTCCGGCCATTCCCGCCAGGCCCACACCAGCGGGTGCTGGCGGCGCATCTCCTCCGCAAGCGTCTGGAACAGCGCGAACATGTCCAGCGGCTCGCCCTCGTCTGCCACGTACTGCGCAAAGGCCCGGCCCCGTTCCGTGGCGGGCCTCATGTCTTGTGCGTCGGGATCACGACCGCCAAGGTGCCGCTCGCAGAAAGTGGTCCACAGCGATTCGAGCACGGCGCGTTTCGCGGCATGGACCTGCTCATACTCCACCTGTCCCCCTTCCCGCAGGGCCACCAGCGCGCGCTGGAATCCGGCGTCCCGCACCATCTGCTGCGCGGATTCACACAGTTGAAACTCGGGAATGGCCTCGATATCGACATACAGGACGTTCAAGAACAGCCGGCTCGTGGGTGAATAGGGGCTGATCTCAAACGGGCGGGTGTTGTTGATGGCATGCAGCGGGTTCAGGCCGATGAGACCGGCATGGAGATCCTTCGCCACCCATTCCACGAATGTGCCGAGATCGCCGAAATCGCCGGAGCCCCAATTATGGGCCGAACGCAGCGCGTAAAGCTGCACGGCCAACCCCCAGAGCCGGTGACCGTTCTGACCGTCCTGAAACGACGGCAGCATGTAGCAGGCGGATGGCGCCACGATCAGGCGCAACGTGCCGTCCACCTGCCGCGATTCGGACACACCCTTGACCGTCACATCGTAATACCCGATCGGCAGCCCTGCGGGAAGCGGCAGCTCGAAGCGGGCGTGGCGAAAGCCGTCCACCGTGCGCGTCTCGGAGGGAGCCAGACCGGGTCCAGCGCGCCCCTGCTGCCGGACGGCGCCGGCCTCATCCCGTACGTCCCACGAAAGGACAATGTCCCGATCCTCCGGCTCCAGCGCCGGCACGCGAACCGACCAGCGCCCGGGCGGCTCTTCCACCCGGGCCACGTGGACCGGATCGCACACCCGCCGCCACGGCGCATCCGCCCAATCCGCAAGCGCGCGGCGTAGCGCATCGGCCGACTCGACCTGGACACCCATCGCGTCCAATATCGCCCGCCGGGTCTGGGCCGACGTCTCGTGCCGCTGACTCCAGATATCGTGGTAATCGGAGGCGATGCCGTAGCATTCGGCCAGCTCGCGCAGCAGTTCCTGTTCGTGATGATCCATGCTGTGAGTGTGTGAGAAGCCGGCAGGCAAGTCAAGAAAACCGCAAGAAAGGTTACGCCCGTTTGGTCCGTTGAGCCAGTTAGGCCAGTTCAATCCGTTAACGGAATAAATTGACGAACTGAATCAACAGGCGAAACGGGCTCAACGGGCTAAACAATCTTGCACGCCTCGACCGTCATCCCCAAGTCAGGTACAATCCCCGCGATGCAGGAGATCGCGCTCGTCCTCGCCACCATCGTCGCCGTCGGCTTCCTGGGTTTTCTCACCACCATTCTCACCCCCCGGCTTATGACGACAATCGGGCTCGCGACGCTTGCGCTGGGTTTGCTGGTCGGCATCCCGACGGGGTTCTGGTACCACGTCCTCCTCTACCGGGTCCTGTCGCTTCGTATGGCGCTGCCGCGCAAATGGTGGTGGGCGCCGGTTGACCTCCATCCTCACCTGACCGTGCAGGAACTGGCCAGACTGAAGCCCTGGTTCACGGTCGGCGGCATCGGATTCATCCTCTCGATGGTCGGCGGCCTTGCCGCCATGGCCGGCCTGCTCGTAAGGTAGGCCCATGCTCCCTGACACCGTCCGTTTCGGGACGAGCTCATGGGCCTACGAAGGGTGGAAGGGGCAGGTGTACAAACAGGCCTACCCGAAAAGCCGCTTCGCCAAAAACTGTCTGAAAGAATATGCCGCCTGCGAATATGGCGGGAGGCGTCTATTCAGGACCGTCGGCGTGGATCACAGCTTCTACCGGCCGCCGGCGGCGACGCAATGGAAAGACTACGCCGCGCAGGTGCCGGATGATTTCCGGATCTGCGCGAAGGTTTGGGAAGAAATCACGATTCCGGCCTTCGCCGGCCATCCCCGCTACGGACAGAAGGCCGGCAAGCCGAACCCGCGTTTCCTGGATGCCGCGCTGTGCGAGGAGCTGGTCCTCGCTCCCGCGCGCGAAGGGTTGGGGGACCGCGCCGGCCCCATGATTTTTGAATTTCAACGCTCCGGCCTGGACCCTGAGTCCTTCATCCCCGCCCTGGACCGTTTTCTGTCCAAACTGCCGTCCGGCCATCCGTATGCCGTCGAAGTGCGCAATCCGGCGATCCTCGGAACCCGCTACCACGACGTGCTGAACGCCCACGGCGCCGCCCACGTCTACAACCACTGGACCTTTATGCCGGCGCTGGCAGAGCAGCACAAACGGATGGAGCGCTTTACGGCTCCCTTCACCGTCCTTCGGCTTCTCACGCCCCTCAAGATGTCGTATGAACAGGCCAAGAAGCGGGCGGGCGCCTACGACAAAATCGTGGGCGAGCTCCCGGAGATGCGACGGGATACCGTCGGTCTGGTCACACAGGCCGTGGCAGAGAATCGACAGACCTATGTGCTCGTCAATAACCGGGCCGAAGGCAATGCACCCGCCACCATCCAGGCCATCGTCGACGAGCTTGAGACTCAGATGTCGTCCTGACCAGGCGAATCGACCCAATTGCCGCCTCTGCCCTGCCGTGGTAGCATGAGACCAAGCTGAGGGTTGGGTGCTCACCCTCCAGTGACCGCCTCCCCTTCAGAAGTTCTCACCCTGCCACAAGGAGGTTGACTCACCATGCCGCCCCCGGGCACCCTGAACATGGCTGGCATTCTCGCCGGCATCCTTATGCTTGGATTCGCGCCGGGAACCGTCTCGGCCGAGCAAAATCGGCTCGAGCTCTCGGGCACCTACCGATACGCCTACCAGGAGCCGGTCGGCCTTGCGGAAGCCAGGAAGATCGCTTGCGCTGGAGCCACCCGCCTGTCGGTGGATTCGTCGCGATTCTTCCTGGACGCCACCGCGCACGTGGTCGATCCGCCACTTCTGAGCGCCATCGTGCAGAAACTCCTGTCCGGCCCTCTCAAGGACGTACAAGTCATCGAGCAATCGGACAAGGGCCGGACGGTTTCCTGCAAGGTCAGGGGCTATCTGGATCAGGAGGAGGCCAGAGCGGTCATTGCCTCGGAACTCGGCCGCGGCCCGGCCGGCGAACCGCCCGGCGTGGACCAGAATCGGGCGTTGCAAATCCTCAGCGCGCAGGACGGGAAAGACAACACGGTCGTGGTGGTGTACAAGGCGCGCAAGCGGCTGGATTGGCTAAGCACCGCCTACGACGGCAGCCTGCGGGAAACTGCCGACGTGATGATCGAGTATTACAACGAGCAGGGCCTCCCGATCGGCTCCGACCGGCATCCGGCCCGCCTCAAGCCGGACGGCACCGAGGTAATGAACCCGGGTGAGATTACGGCCTATACGTTCCGGAAGCCGCCCGGTACAAAATCCTACCGCGTCTGGCTGGTGAAGTAGGCCGACTGGATCGTTGAGACCAATCCCGGTGAGCCTGCTGTTATCCTCGCGAGCCCAACCGGCTCAACAGCCCCAACGCCCGAACCTGCTTTACTTCTCCGCACCGATGGGCGGTAGATTAATCCCGAACCGCTCCAGCCCCATGATCACGGTCAGCGCCGCCGGCGAGTGCTGCACGATTTCCTTCTGCACCTCGATGCGCCGCAGATCCACGAACTCCGGCGCAGTCAGCCCAAGCTGTTCGCGATAGGCCCGGTCGGCGATCCCGCGTTGTTTCTCCGCCTTCTCGCGGGCTTCCTCGGCCTTCTGGAATTCGATCATCGTGATGCGCCGCTGCTCCTGCTTGATCGTCTCCGCGGTCTGCTCGAGCACCCCCTTGGGCGGCAGGATGCTGCCGACGACGACCCGGTTCAGCACGAGCGGCATTTTGTGCTTTTCGATGATATTCATCCGCACTTCCTTATCGATGGCATTCTGGAGCAACGTCCGTATGGCCGGCTTGGTCGTCAATTCGAAGAGCGGGTACTTCTGCACTTCCTCACGGACGATGGTGCGAAAGGCTTCCTTGACGTTGTTCGCATACCAGCGCGGGCCGAAGCGGGACACCAGATCGGGCGACCGGCCCGCCATCACGTTGGCGATAAAGAACGCATCGAACGACACGGGCGCATTCTCCGACGAGATGATGTCGAAATGCTCCGAGTACTGGATCGGGCGGATGTCGACATCGATCACCTCCGTCGTCACGGCCACCATCTGCCGGCCGGTGCCGATGGGAATCGGATCCACGCCGCCGTGGCCGAAGAGAAACGGTTTCTCGACCAACACCCCCTCGTGTCCCGCGTCGATCGTGGCATAGATGCAGCCCGACAGCGAACACGACAGCGCCATCGCTCCGATCATTTGAATCCCGCTCGTTCCACGCATGATCCCCTCCCGGTTGCGTGCTTCTCTCGAAGCACGGGTCCTATCCGACACAGGCCCCTGCATGTTCCTTGGCACGGCTTGGAAACATAGACTCTTCCTTCAGCTTATGGGTAGATGCGCGGCGAGTCAACAGACCTGTCACGGTATCAATGCAGAAGAACCAGCAGGACGATGGGGAATGATTAATAAACTCCGGCTTGACGCTGCAACCATCTGACGTACTTGATGATTTCATCCACATCAGCGGATGTCACGGTGGGAATTTTCGGCATGTCGCCGAACTGCCAATGGTGCGCGCGGACACCCAGCATGGCAGCCCGCTGGAACGCGGCATCGCCGTGGTGATTCGGCTCGTAGATCTTATGGACGAACGGCGGCCCCTGGGACGTCCCGACACCACGCTCGCCGTGGCAGCGGGCGCAGTTGGCGTTGAAGGCGGATTCACCTTTCTTGAATTCAGCGGGGACTGCAGCCGGCTTCGAGGCGGGCCACCCGGCCTGGGGCAGCAGCATGGTCACGGCAAACAGCACCAGCGACAGCCTGCCGACCCGGACCATGCGTGGCCGCATCCTGTGCTTGGACGACACGCCGAGGCCCTACCTCTTCTCCGGGCGGTCGCCGGCCGGCGGCTGTCCGAATTGATCATCCACCATCCGCGCCACCCGTTTGGCCGTCAGGTAGCGATAGAGCCGCGCGGAGACAGGGATCGCGACGATCAATCCGATGATCAGGTACATGAAGAATTCTTCAGGGGACATGCTAGCGCTCATTATTCATGAGAGTTCGTAACGAAACCGGCCAGACGCCAAGCGAGACGGGCGCGTGGAGGCGCGAGGACGGGAAGCGTCCTTGAAACAGGACGTTGACCGACCGAGCGACGAGCCCGCCCGCCTGCGTGCCACATTCTAGCACGCAGGCCTGTCGGAGCGGCGTATCGTCGGTTGCAGTAGAAGTCTTCATGAATAATGCGCGCTCTATGTTCTCACCGCATCTTTCACATAGGCCGCGGGGTCGGTCAATCCGGCTGCCTTGAATCCCTCGAGCCTGATTCGGCAACTGTCGCAACGGCCGCAGGCTTCCCCATGGACGGCGGGATCGTAGCAACTGTGCGTCAGCTGCAGCGGCGCCCCCAGCGAAACCCCGAGCCGGATGATCTCGGCCTTGGAGAGCGTCAACAACGGCGCCCGGATTTCGATGCCGCGACCGTCGACGCCGGCCTTCGTTCCCAATCTGGCCACCCGCTCAAACGCCTGCAGGTACTCGGACCGGCAATCCGGATAGCCTGAGTAATCCAACACATTCGCCCCGATATAGATGGCGTCGGCCCCCACCGTTTCGGCGTAGGCCAGCGCAAGCGACAGAAAGATCGTGTTGCGGGCAGGCACGTAGGTGGACGGGATGCCGCCCCGGCGCTCGGCCTCCGATCGGTCCCTGGGCACCGGCTGATCCGAGGTCAGGGAGGACCCGCCGAACGCGCGCAGATCGATCTCGATGACGCGATGGTCCGCTGCCTCGATCGCGTGGGCCACCTGGCGGGCCCATTCGACTTCGATGCCGTGGCGCTGGCCGTACCCAATCGTCAGGAGAAACAGACAGCAACCGTCCCGTTTGGCGACGACCGCAGCCACGGTGGAATCCAGGCCACCGCTCGCCAATACGACTGCCTTGGAGGATGTGGAGGACATGTGCGTACCCGAAACCCCACGGAACGCGGGGGCGACGTTCCGGCCATCACTGCTCGCGTTCCTCGCCCTTTTCGATCTTCTCGATCAACTCCTGCTTCGACTGGCAGGCGACGCACAGTTTGGCGAACGGGACCGCCGCCAGACGCTTCTCGTTGATTTCCACGCTGCACTCGTCGCACAGACCGTAGGTGCCATCCTCCAGACGCCCCAGCGCCTCGTCGATCAGCTGGCGCCGCTTGTTGCGCATTTCCATCAGCGAGATGCCGAGTTCGCGGTCCAGATCCATCAGCGATTGATCGCCCACGTCCATGGCGGATTCCAGGCGCCGGCGTTGATCCTCCGTCAGGGACGCACCCAGGTTGCCGGTGATTTCCTGCATCAATTCCTGGCGCTTGTCCATCAACATCCGCTGCAGCGCGGCGCGGCGCTCGGGCGCCATCGCCTTTGTCGGCCGCCTGACCGGCACCAGGGACTCCGGCACGCTCACGCGTACTCCCGCTGACGGCTTCTTCGCGTTGACCGGCTGGTGTTTGGGCGGAGATTTTTGGGCCGGCTTGCTGGCCGAAGATTTTTTCGTTTTGGTCTTTCCGGGCATGCGTTCCGTGTCCCTCCCCCTAAAAAAGGAGGGTATTCATAACACGGCATCCCCGGTTTGACAAGCCCTAGCCCGCATTAATCATGGACGTTTCTGCTGCAATCGCGGATTCGCTGCTACGACGAGCTTGGCCGCCGACGCTCGCGGCCAAGCCGGCGGGCTCGCCGCTTAGTCGGTCAACGTACCCGTTGAGTACGCTTCCCTCCTTCGCAGCTCCACGCGCCGGTCTCACGACGCGACTCCACGATTTCGCGACGAACCGCCATGAATAATGCGGGCTAACGCAGCATTGGAGGGGAGGGGGGTCGAGTACACGCGAAAGAAGAACAGCTCTTTACGGATGTTCAAAAAGGCCGTTCAGCAAGGCCGCAGCGAGCGAGGGACCGAGGCATACTTTCCCCGGTATGTTGAGGTTCCGAGCGACGCGAGAACGCCGCTGACGGCCTTTTTCAACATCCGCTAGGAGTAGGTGATGAGGGAATGGACCGGACAGCCGTCGAGCTTCTCCCGCCCCTTGAGCGACGTCAGTTCGACCAGGAACGCCAGCCCGACGATGTCGGCCCCCAGTTGGCGAAGCAGGTGCACGGTGGCCGCGGCCGTCCCGCCCGTGGCGAGCAGATCGTCCACGACCAGGACTCGTTCCCCCATGCCCACGGCATCGCGATGAATCGCCAGCGAGTTGGAGCCATATTCCAGGTTATATTTCACTTCGAAGCTGTCGGCCGGTAGTTTGCCCGGCTTGCGCACGGGGACAAAGCCTGTCTTGAGCCGGTCGGCCAGCGGACCCCCGAGAATAAATCCGCGTGATTCAATACCGACGATTTTGTCGATTTTATTCCCCCGGTACCGGGCTGCCAGTTCGTCCAGCACGGCGCGGAAGGCGCGGGCGTTCTTCAACAGCGTGGTAATGTCGTAGAACAGAATGCCGGGCTTGGGAAAGTCCGGGACTTCCCTGATCAGCGCCTTGTAATCCATCTTCGCGCGGGCCCGGACGCGCCCCTGCCCTGCGTGCGTGCGCCGCCTCTTTTTCATCATAGGAAATCCTTCGAGGTCATGGCCTTCCCTTCGATCGTGGCGCGTAATTTTCCCAGGGCTTCGTTTTCGATCTGCCGGACCCGCTCGCGCGTCAGGTTCAGTTCGCGTCCGATCACTTCCAGCGTCTGTTCGTCCTCGCCGTCCAGGCCGAATCGGAGCGTGATGACCCGCTGCTCCCGATCGGACAGCTGCTGCATCCAGACCTTGACCGCCTCGTACCGCTGGATGCCCTCCGCCGTATCGGCGGGAGACGGCCCCTGGGGGTCGCGGATAATATCGCGCAAAAAGGTGTCGGTCCGATCGTTCAACGGACTGTCGAGCGAGTAGGTCGTCCGGACCAGCTGCTTCAGATCGAGGATGTCCTCCTCGGGCACCTTGAGACGCAACGCCATCTCGTCGGGCCGCGGCTCGCGGCCGAGCTCCTGGCCATGCCGTTCCAGTTCCGCCAGATACCGGTTGAGCCGTTCCACGACGTGCACCGGCAGCCGCACCAGCGATCCTTGATTGATGATCGCCCGCTCGATGTACTGCCTGATCCACCATGACGCATAGGTGCTGAAACGAAACCCCTTGGAATAATCGAATTTCTCCACCGCCTTGATCAGGCCCAGGTTGCCTTCCTCGATCACATCCGAGAAGGCCAGCCCCCGATTCATATACCGCTTGCCGATGCTCACGACCAGGCGCAGATTGGCCTCGATCATGTGCTCGCGGGCGTGGAAATCCCCCTCCACCACCCGCTTCCCGAGATCCTGTTCCTGCTCGAAGGTAAGCAGCGCCGCTTTGCGGATGTCATTCAGATAGCTGCGGACCGTATCGAACCCGCCCTCTTTACGGGCGCGATCCGGCAGGCCCGTGTTGGACCGCGGGAGGACCGCCTTGCTGGATCTGCCCCGTCGGCCGCCTTTCGGCGAACTGACCGGCGGTTTCCGTTTTTTATTTGGACGCTTCATACGCATACCGTGGTCGGAACCGTCAAAAGTCTATCAAGTCTTAAAGTCGTCAAGTCAGAAGACTTTCGACTTGAAGACTTTTCGACTTTCAGACCGCGCCCACAGTGGACACGAACGCCATTGAAAGACGTTTGCAGCAGTCTGTCAGTACCAGATACGAAAGTCGGCATATTGGCCGGTCGGTGTCTCCCACTGCACCTGCACATCTTGCACCTGCGCCATCGGCGGCCCGATCCTGAGCGAGGCGATCAGACTTTCCACTGCCTGCCGCGCTCCTTCCACCTCGACCGCGACGCGCCCATCGTCGAGATTACGCACCCCGCCGTGCAAACCGTTCTGCGAGGCCGTTCGCTGGGCGAAGGCACGGTACGCGACTCCCTGGACCAGTCCGCTGACCCAGATGCGAGCCCGCACGGAGCCCCCCGCCACCATGACTACCATGCTCGTGGGAACGACGGTGTGAAAGGAATGGGGAAAATTGAAAGCACGCGGGGCAGCATGCGATGGCAGCACATAGAGTCCAACCACATGAGGTGTTTCTCCGCCGGCTCAATTACGCAAACCGATGATAAGCCGGCGGCTCATACGAAGGGCGGTATGGTCGGGGCGAGAGGATTTGAACCTCCGACCCCTGCGTCCCGAACGCAGTGCGCTACCAGTCTGCGCTACGCCCCGACCCTGCCCGTGTGCTCTGTGTTTCTGCCGTCAGGCGAGAGGCTCGACACGCAGTCCGTGCGCGTCGGCGACCGCTTTGCAAGTAACCCGCCCGTTGGCCACGTTGACGCCCTGCGCCAGACCTGGATCGGAGCGGATGGCCCGCTCCACACCGGCGGAAACTAGGCGGACTATATAAGGAAGGGTCGCATTGGTCAAGGCCAAAGTCGAAGTATGCGGCACGATGCCGGGCATGTTGGCCACGCCGTAGTGCAGCACGCCCTTCACCGAATAGACGGGGTCGGAATGGGTCGTCGGCTTCGTGGTCTCCACGCACCCGCCCTGGTCCACCGCCACATCCACAATGACGGCGCCGCGCCTCATCCGTGACACCAGCGCGCGCGAGACCAGCACCGGCGCCTTCGCACCGCGGACCAGCACGGCCCCGATCACCAGATCGGCCTGTTCAATTTCACGCTCGATCCAAGCCTGATTCGACGCAAGCGTCACGATGCGCCCCTTGTAGGAATCGTCGAGATGCCGCAGTTGATCCAGATCGGTTCCGAAGACCGTCACCGCCGCGCCCATGCCGGTCGCGATGCGCACGGCGGCACTGCCGACCGTGCCGGAACCGAGCACGACCACCCTGCCTGGCGCCACGCCGGGGACACCGCCGAGCAGGATCCCCCGTCCTCCGGAGTGCCGTTCCAAAAAATGCGCGCCCACCTGTACCGCCATCCGGCCGGCAATCTCGCTCATGGGAGTGAGCATCGGCACGCGGCGACCAGGCCCTTCGGTTGTCTCATAGGCAATCGCGGTGATCTTCGCTTCGATGAGCGCCTTCGTCAGGTCCGGCAGGGCCGCCAGGTGCAGATAGGCAAACAGCGTCTGGCCGGGCCGGAAGAGCGGCATCTCCGAGATCAGCGGCTCTTTGACCTTGACGATCAGTTCGGCTTCGCCAAATACCTGCTCTTTGGATGCGGCCAGGCGGGCGCCCGCTTTCCGATACTCGTCGTCCGAAAAACCGCTGCCCTCCCCTGCGGACGGCTCCACCCACACCGCGTGCCCGGCGGCACACAGCGCGCGGGCTCCATCCGGGGTGAGGCTCACCCGGAACTCATGGTCCATCACTTCCTTGGGCACGCCGATGATCATTCCGCACCTCTCCTAAAAGGGACGAAGCTCGCGTCCCGTCACGATGGGATAGGCTTCGGCCAGGGTCGAGATCTCCGTCACCTTGATCGAACGGGACAGCCCCTTGTCTTTAATGGTAAAGGTGTTCTGGCCCGTCGGCAACAGCAATTCCCGGAACTCCCGCAGCATGTGACAGCCCTCGATCTTATATTCGAGCCCCCCCACCGGCCCGACTTTCAGATCCAACCCCATCGTACCCGACAGACAGACGTCCGATCGCAGGGGATCGCCGAGGATCGCGGAAACGATCGCCACGGTCCAGGCCACGCCGGCGCTCGGTCCGTCCACCTGTACCCCCTGCAACTGGGTGAAACCGACGGGCAGCGTGAGGTCCACCTTGAGATACCTGGGATCATACTGCACCGCCTTGGCGGCGGCATAGGCCGCCGTGCCAAACGCGGTTTTCGCATCTCCACGAAAATGGGAATCTGTGGAGAACATCGGACCATTGCCGCCCGGCAGGTGGCTGACCGCCACATGGACGAGGGTGATGTCGCCCTTGTTCGGAATGGACAGGCCCTTGGCCTTGAGTTGCGGCGGCAGATCGCTGACAAGCAGGGAGGGGATGGACCGCGTCGTCGCGGGAAACGGCTCCGAGGATTTCCTCGGCTCCGTCCGTGGAGCAGGCAGCAGATCGGGATCCGCCGGGGCCGGGGCGCCGGAGGCCGGCGCATCCGGAGAGAGCCCCCGCTTCATATGCTGCAGGTCCGTCTTGTAGTCGCCCTTGCGGCAGCCCGGACCCCCGTGATCGCTGAACCTGACGCTGCCATCCGCCTGCTTGCAGCGAAAGAGTTCCTCCTCCGCCCTCGCCTGCGGCGCCAACGCCAGCAGCACACCGACCATGACGATCATGCATTGACGGGTGGCCATCGGCAGCGCTGCACTCCCTTGACCAAGTATATAACAGAACGGCCCCGCCGGTGGCCGCGCTAGACACTTTCAAGAGCCGTCGTGTAAGATGCTCCGCGAACCGAGGATCGACGCGATGCCAGACTCCAACGCTCCCATGCCGTCCGTACGGTGCGATGCCTGCGGCGCCGACCGCGGCCCGCTGATGAAACTGTCGCTGGGAAAGGATTTCTTCGGCCGGACCTACGACCGCCTCTCCCCCTCGTCGGATGCCAGTCCCAAGTGGTATTGCGAATCCTGCTCGATGCAGAAAAATCTGCAGCGCGACTTTCGGGACATCAAGGCTGAAATAGACAAACTCAACAGCGGCCAGGGCTCGGCCCTTGCGGCCGCCGATCAACTGCAGCGCGCCCACCTGCGACTGCGGGAAATTCAAGCGCTGCTCGGCAGCCAGGTGTCCGGCGCAGGCCTGATCGATCCGGTTGATGTGACCGCGCTACTGCAACGGGTGCAGAGCCATGCGGGTTCGGTTCCCACGACACTCTAACCACCACTCGCCGCATGCCGGCATTTAAACGCCACATTTTCGTGTGCATCAACGAGCGGCCGAAAGACGACCCGCGCGGCTGCTGCGCCGCCCGCGGCTCCGAACGCCTGCACGCCTTCTTCAAGCAGGAAGTCAAACGCTTCAACCTGAAGGGCATCGTGCGCGCCAACAAGGCCGGCTGCCTGGACCACTGCGACCTCGGCCCCAGCGTGGTCATTTACCCCGAAGGGGTGTGGTATTGGGTCGGCAACGAGGCGGACGTGACGGAAATCGTGGAACGTCATATCATAAAGGGCGAAATCGTCGAGCGGCTGCTGATGCCCGACCATCCGGTGCCGACAAAACTGGAACCGCTTTGAAGACGTTAAACGTTCAACGTGAAACGTTAATCGCAAAACCAGGATTCTTGCGTGTAACGATTAACGGTTAACGATTCACGAGGCTGGCCATGGCGGAAGAAAAATGGAAAGCCAATATGGAGAAAGTGGCCTTCATGAAAGAATTTCCCGGTGTGGCATTCAACTGGGAAGAAGTCGCCGGCAAGACCATCGAATCCGTGACCCCGCTGCCCTCGAAACCGGGTTTCGCCACGCTGGTGTTTACGGATGGCTCGTTTATCGTCGCGCCTCAGGTGGACACGCAACCGAAGGAACTCGGCGAAGGATTGAACACCGCACGGGCCTCGTTGGAGCCCAAGCACCCGGAACCGTACAAGGAGTATGACCGGCTGGCGAAACGGGACAAGGACGCGACCAGGGCCGCGCGGGCGGACAAGATCATCGGCGCGATCCGAAACAACCTGGAGCAGATTCCGGAATTGAAGGACCGGATCCGCCGGCTCGTCAAGGAATGGAAGTAGGATTCATATGGCCGAAAAGAACATGCTGGAGATCTTCTCGCAGGGTCTCTTTGAAGGAGTCAAACCCATGATGCTCATCCGCGATCATCTTGTCCGCCATCCCGACCGCTGCACGCACAATGCCGTGTGCATCCCCGTCTGTCCGACCGGCGCCTGGGTCTCCACCCCGCCGTTCAAGTTCGACGCCTCGCGCTGCATGGAAACCTGCCGTCTGTGCCTGGACGCCTGCCCGTCGCAGGCGATCTACGCGGTCTTCCGGAAGGGGGAGAAAATCCTGGAGCCGAAGAAGGAGCCACCGACCGGGAAGCACAAGTAGGGCAGATGACGGTTGGCGAAGGA
>Ga0326597_10008102_pt1 | contig 14216 bp, 11 predicted proteins | sample RVTome_12_FD_203789 | JGI IMG/M metagenome (GOLD analysis project Ga0326597, IMG submission 203789) | Soil microbial communities from uranium-contaminated site in the Upper Colorado River Basin, Wyoming, United States - RVT100D185 | ecosystem: Environmental > Terrestrial > Soil > Contaminated >... | reverse complement strand
GAAAGTACTCCAGGCCCCGCCGGAACAGGGACAGGGTGAGGACGCCCGACCCCAGGGAGACGACGGAGAGCCCCCACTTCGCCGCCCACCGGACCCACGGGTGGCGGTCCCGAAGGTCGCGCCACACCGCCAGGAGGATCGTTCGGCGGTTCGGCCGTTCGGCGGTTCGGCCGTTCATGGGGTCAGGATGGACGTGCCATTTTCACCTGGCGTGGTTGCGGACCCCGGGTGAAAAGGCCGGACGGGGATCACGGGGAGGCGCCGTGGCGGGCGCGGAGGGCGCGGAGATCCTCTTCCGGGAGGCTGGGGTGGCCCAGGCGCTGGGACTTGGCGCCGGCGAGGCCGTGGAAGTCCGAGCCGCCCGTGCAGACCAGATCGTAGCGGGCGGCCAGGCGGCGGTAGCGTGTGACGGCCGCATCGCTGTGCTCGCGATGCAGCACCTCGATGCCGGCCAGCCCGTCGCGCACCAGGTCGGGGATCATGCCGTCGTTCCCGTAGATGCCGGGATGGGCCAGCACGGGCAGCCCAGCCGCCGCGCGCACCAGGGCGATGGCCTCGGCCACCGGCACCCGTTCGCGCGCCACGTAGGCGGGCTTCCCCTCGGCCAGGAACCGGTCGAAGGCCTCTTCCACGGTGGCCACGTGGCCGCCCTCCACCAGCGCCATGGCCACGTGCGGCCGGCCCACCGAGCCCCCCGCCCGGGCTGCGATCCGGTCCGCATCCAGTTGGATATCGTACCGGCGGAGCCGCTCCACCATCCGGTGCAGACGGCCCACCCGATCGTCGCGCCACGCGGCCAGCCGTTCCAGCAGCGCCGGGAAGCGATGGTCCACGAAGTAGCCCAGCAGGTGGACCTCCTGGCGGCCGTAGTAGCTGGAGATCTCGACCCCCGGGAGCACCTCGATGCCGAGGCCCGCGGCAGCCCCCATGGCCTCGTCCAGTCCGCCCACCGTATCGTGATCGGTGACACCGAGCACCCCGATGCCCTCGCGCCGCGCCAGCTCCACCAGCGCCGCCGCGCCCAGCGCCCCATCCGAGGCCGTCGTATGACTATGCAAGTCGATCAGCATTCGGGAGACCTCGAGAAAAGGCGTTCGAATGTTCGAAAGTTCGACCGTTCGGATGTTCACCCGGAAGACCCATGGCCGGATGCCCGGACCTAGAGACCCTCGCAACCGAAGGCCAAAACGTTCGAACGTTCGAACCGTCGAACGTCTTTGTGTCGAGGGTTCAGTCCACCAGCTCGCCGACCACCAAGAAGCTCTCGAAGACTTCCTCGCCGTGCGGGGCGTCGGCCAGTTCGTCCGTCAGGTCGGCGCCGGCGAGGTGCTCGAAGTGCTGCCCCTCAGTCCACAGGGGGCTGGTGCTCACGTCGTACACCTTGCCCTTGTAGGCGGCGTAGATGGGCTTGCCGCCGGTGCCGTCGAACGCCTTCAGTTCGTCCCTCGTGAACGTGCGCGCCATGGCACTACCAATTTCCCTCGCCCCTCCCCGCCCCGCCGGCCCCCGAAAGAGGCAGGACTGCCGGAGCGCAGGGGCGCAGGGGCGGCGGAGGCCGCGGCGGCGTGCGAGCGCGGGACGCCGCGCCGACGGAACGTACCCGCGGGGTCGTGGCGGTGTCAAGCCGGGGGAGCCGGGAGACGGGCGGGGAAGAGGCGGTTGACGGATATATCGAAAATATACTATATTACGCGTCGTGGGGAGACACATGGCTCGCACGGCGCGGCGCAGCCGATCGCTCATGCAGGAGGCCTACGAGGCCATCAAGGGCCGCATCGTCTCGCTCCAGTTCCGCCCGGGGGAGCGGCTGGACGAGCGGCGCCTGGAGGCCGAGGTGGGTGTGGGGCGCACCCCCATCCGCGAGGCCCTCTTCGCCCTCAGCGCCGAGGGCCTGCTGGAGATCCTGCCCAATCGCGGCGCCTCGGTGCGGCCCCTGATGCTCCCGGACATCCGCGACCTGTTCGAGGTCCTCACCCTCATCGAGCGGTTCTCGGCGCGCCTGGCCGCCCTCCGGACCACCGCGGCGGAACTGCGCGCGCTGCGCGCCGCCCACGCCGAGATCGGCCGGGCCATCCGCGCCCGGGATCACCTGGGCATCACGTACGCCAACAGCCGGTTCCACCGGCTCATCTTCGCCGCCTCGGGCAACGGCTACCTGGGCCAGATGTACGACCTGCTGCATCCCCAGTCCCAGCGCCTGGCCTACCTCTGCTTCAGCACCGAGGTGCGCACCCGCGCCAGCCTGCGGGAGCACTTCGCTCGGGTGCGCGCCGACCACGAAGCGATCCTGCAGCACCTCGCCCGCCACGATCCCGACGCGCTGGAGAAGACGGTGGTGGCGCACGTCCAGCTCTTCCGCGAACGCGTCCAGGGCCTGCTGGAAAGCGGCGAGGCCGAGGCGTTCGTGCTGGCCGGGTCCGGGGGGGCCTGATCCATGGCGCCCGGCTATCGCATCGGCGTCGACGTGGGCGGGACGTTCACCGACGTCGCCCTCTACGACGAGGCGGGCGGGACCGTGGCGGTGCACAAGGTGCCCTCGGTGCCGCAGGACCCCTCGCAGGGGATCCTGGCCGGCATCGCGGCTATCCTGGAGGCGCGCGGCGTGCCCCCCGCGGCCGTGACCTACCTGGCCCACGGCACCACGGTGGCCACCAACGCCCTCTTGGAGCGCCGCGGCGCCCGCACCGCCCTGCTGACCACGCGCGGCTTCCGGGACCTGCTGGAGATCGCTCGCCAGCGCCGGCCGGACCTCTACCGCCTGCACGTCCCGAAGCCCGTCCCTCTGGTGCCCCGCCGGCTCCGCCTCGAGGTGAACGAACGCCTGCTCCCGGACGGCACCCCCCTCAGGCCGCTGGGGGCCGACGAGGTGGACCGCGCCCTGGCCGCGCTGGACGCCACCGGAGATCAGGACCTCGAAGCGCTCGCCATCTGTTTCCTCTACAGCTTCGTGGACCCGGCCCACGAAGAGCTGGCCGCCAAGCGCGCCCGCGCCCGCTGGCCGGGCCGGTACGTCTCCGCCTCCCACGAGGTCGTCCCCGAGTTCCGCGAATACGAGCGGCTCGGCACGACCGTGCTGAACGCCTACCTGGGGCCCCTGGTGGGGCGCTACGCGCGCCACTTCCGCGAGGGCACTCGGGCCCTGGGCATCCGGCCCGAGCCCTACATCACCCAGTCCAACGGCGGCATCATCTCCATCGAGGGCGCCTGGCAGAGCCCCGTGCGCACGCTCCTCTCGGGCCCCAGCGCGGGCGTGATGGGCGCCGCCTGGGTGGGCCGCCTGGTGGGGCAGGAGTTCCTGATCACCTTCGACATGGGGGGCACCAGCACCGATGTGGCCCTGGTGGAGCGGGGCATCCCCGCCGTCTCCACGGACCGCGAGATCGAGGGCCATCCCGTGAAGGTGCCCATGCTGGACATCCACACCGTGGGCGCCGGCGGCGGCAGCATCGCGTGGGTGGACGCGGGGGGGTCGCTGCGGGTGGGGCCGCGGAGCGCCGGGGCGCGCCCCGGCCCGGCCTGCTACCGCCAGGGCGGCGCCGAGGCCACGGTGACGGACGCCAACGTCCTGTTGGGCCGCCTGAACCCCACGCACCTCCTGGGCGGCCGCATGCCCATCGACCGGGGCGCGTCGGAAGAGGCCATCGGGCGCCTGGCGCGCGCCCTGGGCCTCGGCCCCACCGAGGCCGCCCGGGGGATCCTGGCCGTCGTGCAGTCCAACATGCTCCGGGCCATCCGCGTGGTCTCCGTGGAGCGCGGCCGCGATCCCAAGGATTTCGCCCTGCTGGCCTTCGGGGGCGCCGGGCCGCTGCACGCCGGCGCCCTGGCCGCGGAACTGGGGATGCACCGCGTGCTGGTGCCGCCCCAGCCGGGGATCCTGTGCGCCCTGGGCCTCCTGGTGGAGGACCTGCGGACCGACTACGTGCGGACGCGCATCGTCCCGCTCGCCGGCGGGGCCGGGGAGACCCTGGCGGCGGAGTTCGCGCCCCTAGAGGGCGCCGCGCGCGCGTGGCTGGAGCGCGAGGCCATCGCACCCCAGGACCGCCTGCTGGAGCGGCAGCTCGACATGCGGTACCTGGGCCAGAACTACGAGCTGCCCGTCCCCTGCCCCGACGGCCCGCTGGACGTGGAGGCGCTGCGGCGCGGTTTCCTGGTGGCCCACGAGCGCGCCTACGGGCATGCGGCCGCGGACGAGCCCGTCGAGGTGGTGAACCTGCGGGTGCGCGCCGTGGGGCGCGTGGCGCCGTTGCGCTGGCCGGCAGGGGCGGCCGGCGCTCCGGACCCTGGCGGGGCGCAGAGCGGCACGCGGAGGGTTTTCTTCGATGAGGCCGGCGGCTTTGCGGAGGCGCCGCTCTACGCCCGGGACCTCCTCCGCCCCGGGCACCGCATCCCCGGCCCGGCCATCATCGAGCAGATGGACAGCACCACGGTCCTCCCCCCCGGGCAGACGGCCGAGGTCCACCCGGCGGGCGTCCTCGCCATCACGGTGACGCCGCGATGAGCCCGGACCGCATCACCCTGGATGTCATCGGCAACGCCTTCCTGGCCGTGGCCGAGGAGATGGGCGCGGTCCTGATCCGGTCCTCCTACAGCAGCAACATCAAGGAGCGGCGGGACTGCTCCACCGCCCTCTTCGACGCGCGCGGCCGGTTGATCGCCCAGGCCGAGCACATCCCCATGCACCTGGGCTCCCTCTCGGGCATCGTGGCCGAGGTCCTCCGGCGGTACCCCCTCGATTCCCTCCGGCCCGGGGATGTCTTCATCACCAACGACCCGTTCACGGGCGGCGGCAGCCACCTGCCGGACATCACGCTGGCGTCCCCCGTGTTCGCCGACGAGTCCCTGGCCGGCTTCGCGGCCAACATCGCCCACCACGCCGATGGCGGGGCCGACCGCCCCCGCACCATCTGGGATGAGGGCCTCCGCATCCCGCCCATCAAGCTGGTGGAGGCCGGGCGGCTGCGGGACGATGTGATGGAGCTGCTCCTCCTCAACTTCCGCCTGCCCGACCAGCGCCGGGGCGACCTGCGGGCGCAACTCGCCGCCAACCGGGTCGGCGACGAGCGCCTCCGGGCCCTGCTGGCGCGCTACGGCAACGCCACCTGCCTGGCCGCCATGGACGGCCTGCTGGACTACACCGAGCGGCGCATCCGCGCGGCCATCCGGGCCCTCCCGGACGGCGTCTATCCCTTCGCCGACGTGATGGACGACGACGGCATGGATCGGGAGCGCATTCCCGTGTGCGTGGCCGTCACGGTGGACGGCGACGGCATCCTTTTGGACTTCACCGGCACCGGGCCCCAGTGCGCCGGCGACATCAACGTGGTGGAGGGGGCCCTGGTGGCCACCGTGCAGTACGCCCTGAAGGCGCTACTGGACCCGGATCTGCCGCCCAACGGCGGGTTCCACCGCGCCATCCGCGTCACCGCCGCGCCGGGCTCGCTGGTGAACGCGCTGCCGCCCGCGGCCATGAACTGGCGCACGCAGACGTGCCAGCGGATCGCCGACGTGATCTTCGGCGCCCTGGCCCCCGTCCTGCCCGACCGTGTGCTGGCCGCCGGCAACGGGGCCAACACCGCCCTGGAATTCAGCGGCACGGATCCGCGCAGCGGGCGGCGCTACGTCTATCTGGAGACCCTGGGGGGTGGCTCCGGGGCCCACGCCCGCGGCGACGGGCTGGACGGCGTGCAGGTGCACATCACCAACACCTCCAACCTGCCCACGGAATGCCTCGAAACGGAGTATCCGCTGCTGGTGGAGGAGTACGCCATGGTCGAGGGCAGCGGGGGCTCGGGGCGCCACCGCGGCGGCCTGGGGATCCGGCGCACCATCCGCGTGCGCGACCACACCGCCCGCGTGACGGCGCACATGGACCGCGTGCGCGTGGCCCCCTGGGGCCTCTTCGGGGGCGGGCCCGGCGGCACGGGGCGCCTGGTGCTGGACCCCGGCACGCCGCGGGCCCGCGAACTCCCCGCGAAGACCTACGGCCTCTACCTGGGTGACGGCCAGGCCGTCTGCCTGGAGACGCCCGGCGCCGGCGGCTATGGCCCGCCGCAGGAGCGCGACCCCGCCCGCGCGGCCGAGGACATCGCCGAAGGCAAAGTCGGGGGGAGAGGGTGAGTGCGCCATGGGCTTCCTGATCCCATGTCCGAACTGCGGCGAGCGGGACGCCTACGAGTTCCGCTTCGGCGGCGAGATGAACCCCCGGCCCGCGCCCGACGCCGCACCGGATGCGTGGGCCCGGTACCTCTACACCCGCCGCAACGAGGCCGGCCCGCAGACCGAATGGTGGTTCCACCGGCACGGCTGCCGCCGCTGGTTCCTGGCCGAACGGGACACCCGCACCAACGCGGTGGCCAGGACCTGGTCGCCGCCCGACAGTCCGTCGCCGGGGATCCCCGAGTAGCGCGCATGACCGCACGCAACACCGACTCCGCCACGGCCGTCCTCCTGCTGTCCTGCCCGGACCGGAAGGGACTGGTTGCCGGGGTCTCCGACTTCGTCTTCCGGAACAACGGAAACATCCTGCACGCCGATCAGCACATCGACTCCGAGACCTCCATCTTCTTCCAGCGCGTCGAATGGGCGCTCGACGGCTTCGGGATTCCGCGCGAGAGGATCGGGGAGGAGTTCCGGCCGCTGGCCGAGCGCTTCGGGATGACCTGGGACCTGCGGTTCTCGGATTTCGTCCCCAGGATGGCCCTCCTCGTCTCCAGGTACGAGCATTGCCTGTACGACCTCCTGTTGCGGCAGCGGTCGGGGGAATTCAAGGCCACCATCCCGCTGGTCCTCTCGAACCATCCGGACCTTCAGCCCATCGTCGACGGGTTCGGCGCGGCGTTCCACTGCGTTCCCCTGAGCGCCGAGACGCGGGCAGCCGGCGAACAGCGCATGCTGGAGGTCCTGCGAGAGCACCGCGTGGACTGCGTCGTCCTGGCCCGCTACATGCGGATCCTCAGCGGGGACTTCGTCGGCCATTATCCCAACCGGATCATCAATATCCACCATTCGTTCCTTCCGGCCTTCGCCGGCAGCCGCCCCTACCACCAGGCCTTCGATCGCGGGGTCAAGCTCATCGGGGCCACGGCGCACTACGTCACCGCCCAGTTGGACGAGGGCCCCATCATCGAGCAGGGCGTCGCGCGGGTGAGCCACCGCGACTCCGTGGACGACCTGATCCGCAAGGGGCGGGACCTGGAGAAGCTGGTGCTGGCGCGGGCGGCCGCCCTGCATCTTGGCAACCGGGTGTTGGTCTACGGAAACAAGACTGTGGTGTTCGACTGAGGGACAACGGGTCCCTGGGGGTCGATCAGGAGGAGCCGTGAGTTCCAGACTGCGGATCGCGAATCATCCGGTGCTGTCGTTCGAGGGGCGGCGGCGGGTGACCTTCGAGTTCGAAGGGCACCCCGTGGAGGCCTTCGAGGGCGAGACGGTGGGCGCGGCGCTGCACGCGGCCGGGCGCCATATCCTGAGCCGCAGCTTCAAGTACCACCGGCCCCGCGGCCTCCTGTGCGTGGCCGGGCGCTGCCCCAACTGCCTGATGAACGTGGACGGCCAGCCCAACGTGCGGTCCTGCGTCACCCCCGTGCGGGACGGGATGAAGGTGCGCCACCAGAACGCCTGGCCTTCCCTGGAGACCGATGCGCTCTCGGTGGTGAACAAGCTCGATCCGCTGATGCCCGTGGGGTTCTACTACAAGACCTTCATCCGGCCGCGGGCCCTCTGGCCCGTCTACGAGAAGGTGCTGCGCCACGCGGCGGGGCTGGGCGAGGTGGACTTCGGCGCCGGCGGACACGGCGACTACGAGGCGGTGCACCTCCGGGGGGACGTGCTGGTGGTGGGCGGCGGCCCGGCGGGGATGGCCGGTGCCCTGGAGGCGGCGCGCCACGGGGCGCGCGTCGTCCTCCTGGAGGCCGAGGGGGCCCTCGGCGGCCATCTGCGTCACGACCTCACGCAGCACCCGCCCGGCGACGCGGTGTCCGCGGGGCGGGGCGACGAGGTAGCCCGCGGCCTCGCTGAAGCCGTGGGGCGCGATCCCAACATCGAGGTGCACCTGGGGGCCGGCGTCTTCGGCATCTACGAGGGAAACCTGGCGGGGGCCGAGCAGGGGCCGCGGATGCTCAAGGTGCGGTACCGCCGGCTCGTGGTGGCCACCGGCGCGTTCGAACACCCCTTGGTGTTCTCCAACAACGACCTGCCGGGCATCTTCCTGGCCAGCGGGGCCCAGCGATTGATGCACCTGCACGGCGTGCTGCCGGGACGGCGCGCCGTGGTGATCGGCGGCACCGAGTACGGCCTGGCCGTGGCGGCCGACCTCCTGGCCGCCGGCGTCCGTGTGGAGGCTCTGGCCGACGCCCGGGAGACGGTCCCCGAGGGCCCCGCCGCCCAGGCCCTCCGCCGGGCGGGCGTGCCCCTCCTGGCCGGCCACACCATCATCGGCGCCCGGGGGGCGCGCCACGTGCGGTCCGCCGTCGTGGCGGCCACGGCGGGCGGGGTGGACTGGCGGGGCGGCCGCGAGATCCCGTGCGACACGATTTGCCTCGCCGGCGGGTTCGAGCCCGCGGTGGCGCTCCTGCACCAGGCGCGCGCCGTCATGGCCGGCGAGGGAACGGGCGGCGCAGCTCTCGGGCCCCCCCCGGGGGGGCTGCACGCAGCCGGGGCGGTGCGGGGTACCTGGGGGCTTGCCGCACAGATCCTGGATGGACGGATCGCGGGCGCCGAGGCGGCCTTGGGCCTGCGCCTGGGGGGCGACGCCCTGGCGCGAGACGTCACGGCATGGCGCGCCCGGGCGGCCGGGGCACCGACCGGCGCCCCGGATGCACCCGCCCCGCCGATCGTCTCACCGGCGGGCGAACGGGACAAGCGCATCGTGTGCCTGTGCGAGGACGTGACGGAGAAGGACCTGGTGCGCGCCATCGCCGAGGGCTTCGACCACATGGAGACCCTCAAGCGCTACACCACGGTCTCCATGGGTCCGTGCCAGGGCAGGATGTGCCTCCACGCGGCCATCGCCATCTGCGGGCGGGAGACGCAGCGGACCCCCGCCGAGGCGGGCGGCACCACGTCCCGCCCGCCTGCGCAGCCGGTCACCCTGGGCGCGCTGGCGGGGCGGCACCACGTTCCACGTAAGCTCAGCCCCATCCACCCCCAGCACGTCGCCCTCGGGGCCACGTTCATGGACATGGGGCCCTGGCTGCGGCCGCGCCACTTCACGGACCCGCTGGAGGAGGTCCGCGCCGTGCGCGAGCGCGTGGGCATCATCGACGTGACGCCCCTGGGCAAGCTGGAAGTCGTCGGGCGCGACGCCGTGAAGCTCCTGGAGAAGGTCTACCCGAACCGCTTCGCGGACTTGAAGGTGGGCCGCATCCGCTACGGGTTGCTCTGCGACGACGCCGGCATCATCCTGGACGACGGCACGGTGTGCCGCCTGGCCGAGGACCGGTTCTTCCTCACCACGACCACGGGCGGCGTGGAGGCCGTGGAGCAGTGGATCACCTGGTGGGCCGCCGGCACCGGCTGGTGCGCCCACGTGGTGGACGTGACCGACGCCTACGCCGCCATCAACCTGGCCGGCCCGCGGGCGCGCGACGTCCTGCGCAAGCTCACGGACATGGACGTGGCGGCCGCCGCCCTGCCCTACCTGGCGGCGGGCCGCGGCCCGGTGGCCGGGGTGCCGGCGCTGCTGCTGCGCATCGGCTTCGTGGGCGAGCTGGGCTACGAGATGCACTTCCCGGCCGAATACGGCGAGCACATGTGGGCCGCCCTCATGGAGGCCGGCCGCGAGTTCGGCATCACGCCCTTCGGCGTGGAGGCCCAGCGCGTCCTGCGCATGGAGAAGGGCCACATCATCGTGGGCCACGATACCGACGCCCTCTCCAACCCCATCGAGGCCGGCATGGCCTGGATCGCCAAGCTGGACAAGCCTGACTTCATCGGCCGCCTCGGCATCGCCGGGGCCAAGGCGGCGGGCGCCCGGTCGCTCCTGGTCGGCTTCGAGCTGCTGGCCGACGGCGTCCTGCCGGCCGAGGGCTGCCAGGTAGTGGAGAACGGCCGCACCGTGGGCCGCGTGACGAGCTGCAAGTTCAGCCCGGCCGCCGGGAAGGTCATGGGGATGTGCTGGGCCCCGGTGGCGAAAGCAGCCGAGGGCAGCCCCATCGCCATCCGCTGGGAAGGCAAGGACGTCCCCGCCCGCGTCGTGAAGCTGCCGTTCTACGATCCCAGTGGGGAGCGGATGAGATCCTGAAAGGCGTTCGACCGTTCGAGGGTTCGACCGTTCACTCGAAGACACTCCAGGGGGAAAGTATGGATCCAGTGGCACGGACGGCGATGCATCGCCTGCATGTGGACGGCGGGGCGCGCATGGCCAGCGTCGGAGGGTGGGAGTTGCCCGAGGCCTACGCGGGCGGGGAAGCCGAGGCACGGGCGGCCCGCGCGGGGGTGGGGCTGTGGGACCTCTCGGCAAGCGCCAAATGGGAAATCCGTGGCGCCGGCACGCCCGAGGCCGTGCAATCTCTGCTGGGAATACCCGCGCCTGAGGTCGGCCGAGCGGCGAAGGGAATCATGGCGGGAAAGGAGGCGATGATCCTCCGGCTGGCGCCCGACCGAGCCCTGGCGGTGGGCCCGCCGGGCCTGGAGGCGGAGGCGGTCCAGCGCGCCGTCGCCACAGACGGATGCACGCATCTCGTGAACGTCTCGAGCGGGATGGCCGGGATGCGCGTGGCCGGCCCGGCGGCCCGCGCCATCCTGGCCACGCTGACCTCGCTGGACGTGGCCCCGTCGGCACTGCCGGAGCTGGCCTGCGCTGAGACGGGGCTGGCCCGCGTGCACGCCATCTTGCTGCGGCGGGACCTGGGGGATCTGCCGGCCTTCGAGATCTACGCCGCTCGGAACTACGGCGCCTACCTCTGGGAGGCATTCCTGGACGTCGGCAAGACCCGAGGCCTGGTGTCCTGCGGTCACGAGTCCGAGGGACTACTGACCGCTGAGACTTGAGGTTCTTGAGGTCGCAAATTGCGATCTCAAAGACCTCGGGCCGAGGAACCCCCGCGAGGTCGGAGGGAGTGAGGACGTGATGCATCAGCTCTTTCGCAGGGAACCGATGTGGCGGCGCCACCGGCTGCGCGATCATTATGATGTCGTCATCATCGGCGCCGGAGTGCACGGGCTGGCCACGGCGTATTACCTGGCCCGGGACCACGGCGTCCGCAACGTGGCCGTGCTGGACCGGTGGTACCTCGGCAGCGGGGCCAGCGGGCGGAACACGGCCATCATCCGCGCCAACTACCGCACGCCCGAGGCCGTGCCATTCTACGCCGAGAGCGTGCGCCTCTACGAGGGGCTGAGCCGGGACCTGAACTTCAACGTACTCTTCTCGCAGCAGGGGCACCTGACCCTGGCGCACACCGACGCCGGCGTGAAAGGGATCCGGGAGCGCGCCGAGGTGAACCGCCTCCTGGGCGTGGACAGCCGGATCATCAACCCGGACGAGATCAAGCGCCTGGTGCCCACCATGGACGTGAACCCCCACGCCCGCCATCCCATCCTGGCGGGCCTCTACCATCCGCCGGGCGGAATCATCCGGCACGACGCGGTGGTGTGGGGCTACGCCCGCGCCGTCGACCGGCTCGGCGTCGAGATCCACCCGTACACCGAGGTGACGGGGATCACCCGGGACAACGGCGCCGTGTCCGCCGTGACCACCAGCCGCGGGGACATCCGCACCGGCACCGTGGTCAACTGCACCGCCGGCTGGTGCTCCACCATCGCCCGCATGGTCGGGGTTGACCTGCCCATCGTCACCCATCCCCTGCAGGCGCTGGTGACGGAGCCCCTCAAGCCCTTCCTGGACAAGGTCATCGTCTCCGCCCAGCTTCACGTCTACGTCAGCCAGTCGGACCGGGGCGAGCTGGTGATCGGCGAGGAGATCAATCCCTACAGTTCCTACAGCAGCCGGTCCACCCTGGAGTTCCTGGAGAACGCCGCCTCCCACACCCTGGAGCTGTTCCCCGCCCTGCACCGCGTGCGCGTGATGCGCCAGTGGGCAGGCCTCTGCGACATGACGCCCGACTTCAGCCCCGTCATGGGCGCCGTGGACGGCGTCAAGGGCTTCATCCTGGATGTGGGGTGGGGGACCTACGGCTTCAAGGCCGGCCCCGTCTCGGGCAAGCGCATCGCCGAGCTGATCGCCACCGGCAGGACCCCCGACCTGCTCTATCCCTTCCGCCTCTCGCGCTTCGCGGAGGGCGCGCTGGTGGGCGAGAAGGCTGCGGCCGCCGTGTCACATTGAGCGCGCCGGACGTCTCCCGGCGGAGGGTCTATTTCAGGTACTGCAGGTCGACGACCTTGTCCACGGGAATCGGCTGGGGCATGAACCCGTTGGCGGCGAACCACTTGATCTGGTCGGCAAGGCTCTCCACGGAGGGCCTGCCGTCCGGGGCGAGGTAGGTCGGGATGACGGCCTTGATGGTGGCGGCCGGCACCTTCGTGTATTTCTCCAGGATGGCCAGGATCTCGGGGTCCTGTGGGCCCTTCGTGGCGATGAAGCTCACCCCCTTGCGGTAGGCGTTCATCCAGCGCTGGGCGGCATCGCGGCGCTCGGCCGAGAACTTCCCCGCGAAGACGATCACCCCCACCTGCACCACGCCCAGGTCCTTCACCTGGTCCGGCGTGCGGAACCGCACCGCCACCTTCCGCTCCTCGAAGCGGGCGCCCCACGGCTCTGTCGTGATGGCGGCGTCGATGGCCCTGGTCTCGAACGCTGTGAGCTGATTGGGGGCCCCCAGATAGGTCACCTCGAAGTCCTTGAGGGTGAGGCCCACCTCCTCGGCCATCTTCCCCATCACGTAGTCGTGGACGATCCCCTTGGCGAAGAAGGACACCCTCTTCCCCTTGAGGTCCCTCACGCTCTTGACCTGTCCGGAATCCACCAGGTCCTTCCGGACGGTGAGCATGGTGTAACCCGTGCCGGTCCGGGTCTGCCCCTTGTCCGCCACGATCCGGTAGGGCGCCCCTTCGCCGATGGCGTTGAAGAGGCCGGCGCCGGGCGCCCCCACCGAGACATCCAGCTCCCCGGCCGTCAGGGCCGGGAGGCTCTTGGCCGCCGACGCGAAGGTGGAGATCTCGTTGCGGATCCCCTGCTCCTTGTAGAAGCCCTTCTCGATGGCGACGTAGACCCCGGCATTCGAAAGGGCCAGCAGGTCCCCCAGCCTGACGACCTCCTCCGCGGCCCGCGCCGCCGCGGGGGCCGACATGACCGCGCCCAGCAGCGCCGCCATTCCCGCGAGAAGGCCCCAGGTGATCCTCTTCCGCTCCCTGCCTTGCATCATGGTTCCCTCCTGCAGGCGCGAGGCGCCCTTTGTGGAAAGGCCCAGGCCGGCACAGCGATCCGGCGACACACGGAGGCCCCCTTCGGTGGCCCATCTATAGCCCGACGCGGACCACCTCCGCAACCCTGCTCGCCCACAGGGGAACCGCACCGGCCCGGACGAGACGTTGGGAATGGAGGGACGCGGGAACGTCGGGGAGAGGCGGGGACGCGAGAACTTGAGGGGGGGGCGATCGGAACGCTCGGCCGTCAGAACCGATGCAGGGCCACGCCCGGACAATCGGCGCATTCGCCCGCCAGGATCGCGTATCCGGCTTCACAGCGTGGGCAGTAGGCCTGGGTGGCGTCGTCCGGGCGGGCCGCCGGCCTGCACAACGCCTCCGCATCGACCCCCTGCCGGGCGAGGAAATCTCCCAGGATCTTCAGCGCGGTCTCCCGGGACCATCGCTCGACGGCGCTTCCCTCCCAATCCATCTCCTCCCCCGCCACGGGATGGTGGAGATCCAGCATCGTGTGTCTGGCGAAACGCTCGAATTCCTCCGTGCCGCAGAGCTCCCATGCGATGGCCAGCGGATGGAAGGCCGCGAGGAGTGGAAAGGAGAGCAGATCGTTCGCCCGCAGGGAGACGGGGGGACACAGGGCCATCTTCAGGGCGGCCGCGACGCGTTCTTCGGTGGCCTCGGGATAGAACGACTTGTGGAGCCTCCAGAAGACCCCCGCGGTCGCCAGCGCGATGCACCACATGCCGGCCGCGAGAGGGATCAGATAGCGCGTCACACCGGAGTGCCACACGACGGCCGGCGCGAGCACGAACAGGTGGGCGAAATGCGCATTGCACAGGATGCGCAGGGCGCATGCCTTCTCCTTGTATTCCGAGATCCGTTTGCGGATCTTC
>Ga0326597_10008101_pt1 | contig 14216 bp, 14 predicted proteins | sample RVTome_12_FD_203789 | JGI IMG/M metagenome (GOLD analysis project Ga0326597, IMG submission 203789) | Soil microbial communities from uranium-contaminated site in the Upper Colorado River Basin, Wyoming, United States - RVT100D185 | ecosystem: Environmental > Terrestrial > Soil > Contaminated >... | reverse complement strand
CGTGGGCCTGGGACGCCTGCCCTGCCTCGGCCTCGCCGCCGCGGGCGTGCCGGGCCTGGTGCGCGCGCTGGAGATCCTCGAGGAAGAGATCCTGACCTGCCTCGGGCTGCTCGGGGTCACCTCGCTCACCGAGCTTGGGCCGCGCCATCTGGCCGCCGCGGCCCCGGTCGCCCCGCCGGGCGCCTTGAGCGCCTTCCCGCTGCTGGGAGAATAAATCGCCGAGCGGGTATGCTCCGGTCTGGAGGAAAACCGGACAGTGGGATTAAAGGTTCTCGGGCGGTACCGGGTCCTGGGAGAGCTGGGCCGGGGCGCCATGGGCGTCGTGTACCGCGCCGTCGATCCGCTCATCGAGCGCGAGGTCGCGCTGAAGACGCTGCACGCCGAGCTGCCGGCGGACGTCGCCGGCGAGGTGCGCGTGCGCTTCCTGCGCGAAGCGCGCTCGGCAGGCCGCCTCAACCATCCCAACATCGTCACCATCTTCGACGTCGGCGAGGACGGCGGCGCCGCCTACATCGCGATGGAGCTGCTCGAAGGGCCTTCGCTGCAGCAGATGCTGAAGGAACGGCAGCGCATCCCCTTCCACACCGCGGCCGACATCATCGCCCAGGTGGCCGATGCGCTGCACCACGCGCACCAGTTCTCGATCGTGCATCGCGACGTGAAGCCGGCCAACGTGGTGGTGTCGCGCTCGGGGCGCGCCAAGCTCACCGACTTCGGCGTCGCCTACGTTCCCGCCTCCGACGTGACGCAGCACGGCTCGGCGCTCGGTTCGCCGCGCTACATGGCGCCCGAGCAGGTGCTCGGCCAGCCGATCGACGCGCGCGCCGACGTCTTCTCGCTCGGCGTGGTGCTCTACGAGCTGCTCACGCAGCGCACGCCTTTCGAGTGGCCGGGCGACACCACGGTGTTCGCGCTCATGCAGCGCATCGCCGGCGAGCCGCATCCGCCGCTCAGGCAGATCGACGCCGCGATCCCGGCCGGCTTCGACCGCATCATGGACCGCGCGCTCGCCAAGCGGCCGCAGGACCGCTACCAGAGCGCAGCCGATTTCGCCGCCGACCTGCGCAACTACCACAGCCTCGGCGGCGGCACCGAGTTCGCCAAGACCGTGCCGCAGGAAACGCTCCGCTCCCCGGCGGCGGCGGCCGAAGAGCAGAAGATGCGCAAGCAGCTGATCGGCGACCTCGACCAGTTCGCGAAGAACTTCGAGGCGCAGGAGGCGCGGCGCCTGCGCGCGGAGCAGGAGGCGCAGCTGAAGCGGGAGCAGGCGCTCTACGCCTGGGGCGCGGCCGAGGAGCGCAAGCGCACGGCGTTCGAGCGCGGCGAGCGCGTGGCGCCCGAGAGCGACCCGAAATGGATGTCCACCACGCGCCGCATGGAGGCCGTGGAGATCATGCGGCAGCAGGCCGCGTTCAGGAAGGCGCAGGCCGAGGCGAAGCCGAGGGCGATGGCGGCGCTCGATGCCGCGATGCGCGCGGCCCTGCAGTACCTGACCGAGCTCGGCAAGGAGATGAACGCGCACCAGCCGCACGCGGGCGCCTCCTACGAGTTCATCTATGTCGGCAAGGTGCCCGCGGTGACGCTCACCCAGGCGGCGGTCGGCAACCGCACGCTCAAGCTCCCCGAGAACAAGGAGCTCTGCGCGCAGATCCAGCTCCGCTACTGGGTGCGGCCGGCCGAGCCGCCGAAGTTCATGCTGCTGGGCGAGGACGTCGGCCGCTGCGAGCAGTACCTGAAGTCGCTGCGCGTGGAGTTCCAGCAGCGCGCGCGCGGCGACGCCAGGGAGCGCCCGGTGCAGTTCGTCGTCACCGGCCCCCTGCCCTGCGACGTCAACATCCGCGCCGACTACGAGGCCTTGACCGCCACCCTCGAGCTGATCAACGTGCGCCGCTTCGGCCGCTTCACCGTGCGGCTCGATACCGCGTCGTTCAAGGAAGCGATCGACGACGTGGCGCGCTACGCGCTGGGCGTCGACGACGATTTCGAGAAGCTGGTCCCGGACAGCTAGTCCCGCCGCTCGCGGCAGGTGTCGCCAAATCGCGTCATTCCCGTGCCTGCCAACGCGGCGTAGGATGCCGGCGTAGGGGGAAAAGGACGGTGAGGTATGCGCCACCGCTCATGTGCCCTGCCCCCCGCGCTGGCCGCCGCTGCCGCGGCGCTCCTCTCCTGCTCGCCCCCGCCGCCCGATCCGCAGCAGGCGCTCATCGAGCGCGGCCGCGAGCTGTTCTTCAACGAGACCTTCGCCGGCAACGGCCGCACCTGCGGCACCTGCCACCGCGAAGAGGCGAATTTCGCCCTCGACCCGGCGTTCATCGCCGCGCTGCCGCCCGATGACCCGCTGTTCGTCGCCGAGTTCGTGCCGGCGCTGCGCGAGAACTTCGAGAACCCGCGCCTGATGCGCGAGTTCGGGCTGATCCTGGAGAACCTCGACGGCTTCGACGACCTGCCGGGCAAGTTCGTCATGCGCGGCGTGCCGCACACCCTCGCGCTGCGCACCTCGGTCGCCAGCCCGCAGGGGCCGCGCACCGGCTGGTCCGGAGACGGCGCGCCGGGCGACCGCTCGCTGCGCTCTTTCGCGGTCGGCGCCGTGATCCAGCATTTCACGAAGCGGCTCGATCGTGTCGCCGGCGTGGATTTCCGGCTGCCCACCGACGCGGAGCTCGATGCGCTGGAGGCTTTCCAGCTCTCGCTGGGACGCGGGCAGGATCCCGTGCTGCCGCTCGCGCTCAAGGGAACGGTGGCACGCCGCGGGCAGGAAATCTTCCTCGACGACGCGCTCGGCAAGTGCAACCGCTGCCACGCCAACGCCGGCGCCAATGCGGGCTTCGGCAACCTCGGCAACGCCAATTTCGATACCGGCGTCGAGAACCTTCCGGACCCGCCGGCGCGGCTCGGCGGCGAGAAGGTGCCGCGCGACGACGGCCTCGGCACGCCGGGCGACGGCACCTTCAACACCCCGCCGCTGGTCGAGGCGGCCGACTCGGGGCCCTTCTTCCACAACAATGCCGTCGACACGCTCGAGGGCGCGGTCGCGTTCTACGACGGCGCGGCGTTCAACGGCTCGCCCGCCGGCCGGGCCGTGGGCGGGATCGCGCTCGATGCCACCCAGATCGTCGCGGTCGCCGCGTTCCTGCGCGTGCTCAACGCGCTGGAGAACATCCGCAGCGGCCGCGGCAACCTGGAGTCCGCGCTGCGTCTCGGCTACTTCGAGCGCCAGCGCGCCGACACACTGCTGCGGCGCGCGCTCATCGACACGGGCGACGCCATCGAGGTGCTCGCCGGCGGCGGGCTCCATCCCCAGGCCGTGCTGCAGCTCGAGCGCGCGCGCGGCGCGGCCGAGGCGGCGCGCAGCAACCTGTTCGGGCGTTACCGGCAGCTCGAGCGCGCGGTGGCGGCGCTCGACGCGGCGCGCGCGCAGATGATCGAAACCCCGAGGTGACCGAATGAAACGCCGCACACTCCTCTGCGCCGCCTTCGCCTGCGCGCTGCTCGGACAATCCTTCGCGCACGGCCAGCGCCAGACCGAGCGCTTCATCCCCATCGGCCAGTCGCCGGGCGCCTCCGGCAGGACGACGCGCATCGGCACCGTGCAGGACGCGAACCCGGGCGCGCGCTCGTTCTCGCTCGTGACGCCCGAGGGCGGCACCCCGGTGCACGCGCCCGCGGGCACGCCGATCTGGCTCGATCGCAGCCGCCGGCAGCGCCCGGTGATCGCAGGCGGCTTCGAGGATCTGCGGGCGGGCCGGCGCGTCGAGGCGGGCTACGCGGACGCCGAGCGCGCGGGGCGCGTGCTGTGGATCAAGGTCGAGGTGGCGGAGTAGGCGATGTGATTGCGTCAGGCCTCCTCGCAGGTCTATGCTGGCCGGCGAAGCACGTGATTCACGCAACGTGAATACGCGGGGGAGGCAGCATGGCAGCTGACGGGCTCACGTTCCTGGTCTGGCCGCTCGTCGTCGCCGTTCTCGGCGTGGCACTCGTTTGCGCGAACAAGCCGCCGAGCACGAAAGATCTGTCGACGCACAGCCACCGTCAGCTGATCGGCTACGCCGGCCTCGCGCTTCCCCTGGCGCTGCCGCTCATCGCGCAGCTGAGGCGCACACGGGGGCTGAACTTTGCGGCGCTGGACTCGGTCAGCAGCTACTACTACACCGGCGCCGTCGCGTTCTTCACCGGCACGCTGGTGGCGCTCGCCGCGTTCCTGTTCACGTATCGCGGCTACCGGAACCGTTACAACCTGTACGACCGGATCGCCGGCTTCGTCGCCGCGGCGGCCGCAATCGGCGTCGCCGTCTTCCCGACGCAGGCGCCCAACGCGTCGCTGAAGCCTTCCTGGTGGGTGCCGATGACGGGATACATCCACTACGGCTCGGCGATCGTGCTGTTCCTGACCTTCGCGTGCTTCGCGCTGTTCCTGTTTCCGCGGACCGATCCCGATGGCCCGAAGCCGAGCAAGGCGCACCCCTTGCCGCCGGCCAAGCGATGGCGCAACCGGTTCTACATCCTGTGCGGCGTGGTGATGGTGGCCTGCCTGATCTGGGCGGCGATCGCCAAGAACAACCGCTGGCCGATCTACTGGCCGGAGACGATTGCGCTCATCGCGTTCGCGCTGTCCTGGCTGGTCAAGGGCCGCTTCGAGTGGACGCTGGTGTCCGCAGGGAAGTCGGCCTGGCGCTACGCACGCCATCCGCGCGAGGCGGTGGACAGGATCCGCACCTTCAAGCCCGGCTAGCGCGCGCTCAGTCCGACCCCCACTTCGCGACCACGTACCCGATGACAGCGAGGCCCAGCAGCGCGAGCGACAGCGGAATCGCGTCGAGCAGCCTGTAGGCCTCGGGCCAGTCGCGCACCAACAGCACCCATGATCGCCCGTCCAGCCATCTGAGCGCCGTGGCGACGCTCAGCTTCGGCCAGGCCGAGCTCTGCAGGTACATGATGCCCTGCCACAGGAACGTGACGGCCGCGCCGGAGATACTGGCGAGTGCGGCAACGCCGCCGATCAGTCCCCTGAGCCTCATCGCGCCGCCAAATCTACACCCGAGAGCGGCATGGCTGGCGACCCCACGGGGATTCGAACCCCGGTTACCGCCGTGAAAGGGCGATGTCCTAGGCCTCTAGACGATGGGGTCTTGCGATCGAACTACAAGACAGGTCTGGTGGAGGTAACCGGGATCGAACCGGTGACCTCTTGCATGCCATGCAAGCGCTCTCCCAGCTGAGCTATACCCCCAGCACAGGGCGCGCATTATAGCCCACGAAAGCTAGGGCTTACAGGGGCCGAGGCGCTGCCCGCGCGTCTTCGTCACCACGCCGCCGGTCAATTTCAGCTCGGAAGACATGTTGTTGCGCGAGATCTGCGCCCGCCCCGCGCCGCGCATCCCCGACGCCGGGCATTCCAGCTCCCAAGACGTGTAATCCGGCCCGAGCTTCACGGTAGTCACCCGGCAGTCGGAGGGCACCTGCGCGCCTCGCCCCCAATACATCGGATCCCGCGCCTGCTCGCGCGTGAGGCAGGCGCGATAGCCCGACTGCTGCGGCCGCGGCAGTCCGGGCATCGCGATCTCGGAGACGAACTCCCACTCGCCCTCCTCCATGCGCTGCGCGTGCGCGCTCGCAACAAAAAACGCAATCAGCAGGAGAAGGCCTCTCACGCGAGGGCCCTCGATATGCGCGCCAGCACCGTGTCGCGCCCGAGAAGCTCGAGCACCGCGTCGATCGACGGCGTCTGCTCGCGCCCCGTGAGCACGCGCCGCAATGGCATCGCGAGCTGCGGCATCTTGAGACCGTGCGCCTTCGCGGCCGAGGACACCGCGGCGCCGAGCGCCTTGCGGTCCCAGTCGAGGGTCTCCAGCTCGCGCCTGAGCGCCGCGAGCGCCGGCTTCGCTTCCGCGGGCACCGGCTGCACGCCCGGTTCGGTGTAGAACATCTCGGCCTGTGCCGCGAGCTCCTTGACCGAGCCGGCGCGCTCCTTGAGGAGCGCGACCACTGAATTGCCCGGCGTCCTGCCGAGAAACGGCGCGGCGAGCGCCGCGAGCCGCGCGTCGTCGGCCTGCTTCATGTACTGCTGGTTGAGCCAGGCGAGCTTCTCCGCGTCGAAGCGCGCCGGCGAGTGGCTGACGTGCCCGAGGTCGAACCACGCCTCGAGCTGCGCCATGGAAAAGATCTCCTCGTCGCCATGCGACCAGCCCAGGCGCGCGAGGTAGTTGGCGAGCGCCTCCGGCAGGAAGCCCTCGTCGCGGTACTGCGTGACGCTCACCGCGCCGTGGCGCTTCGATAATCGCTCGCCGTCGGCGCCGAGGATCATCGGCACGTGCGCGAATTCGGGCATCTGCGTGCCGAGCGCCCGGAAAATGTGGATCTGGCGCGGCGTGTTGTTGACGTGATCGTCGCCGCGGATGACATGCGTGATCGCCATGTCGAGGTCATCCACCACCACGCCGAAATTGTATGTAGGCACCCCATCGGCCCGCAGCAGCACCAGGTCGTCGAGCTCGGCGTTCGGGAACTCGATCGGGCCCTTGACGAGATCCTTCCAGCCCACCGTGCCCTCTTCCGGCGTGCGAAAGCGCACCACGGGCGGCCGGTCCTTCGGCGGCACGAGGCCCGCGGCTTGCGCGCGCTCGGGCCGCCAGCGGCCGTCGTAGCGCGGCTTCTCGCCGCGCGCGCGCCGCGCTTCGCGCAGCCGATCGAGCTCTTCCTTCGTCGCCCAGCAGCGGTAGGCGTGCCCCGCCGCAATGAGCCGCGCTGCCACCTCCTTGTAGCGCGGCAGGCGCTGCATCTGGAAGAACGGCCCCTCGTCCCAGTCCAGGCCGAGCCATTGCAGGCTCTCCAGGATCGCTCGTTCGGAGGCCTGCGTGGAGCGCTCGGTGTCGGTGTCCTCGATCCGCAGCACGAACTTGCCGCCGTGGCGGCGTGCGTAGGCGCGCGAAAAGAGCGCGGTGCGGGCGCCGCCGATGTGCAGGAACCCCGTGGGGCTGGGGGCGAAGCGCGTGCGCACGGTCATGGATGTTACGATTTTCCCATGTCTGCGACGTTCCAGCCCGATCGCATGCCGGGCTATGTGCTGCCGAAGTACGAATACCGCACGCCGCTGGAGCTCGCGGGCGGCGCGGCGCCGCTTTACCCGGCGATCGTGGTCGGCGGCGGGCTCGGCGGGCTCACCGCGGCGCTCGAGCTCGGCAGCCGCGGCGTGCGCACGGTCCTGCTCGACGACGACGACACCGTGGGCGCGCAGGGCCTGTCCTCGCGCGGCATCTGCTACGCGCAGCGCAGCCTGCAGATTCTCGAGCGCTTCGGCGTCGCCGAGCGCATCCGCGGCAAGGGCGTCACCTGGAACGAGGGCGACGTGTTCGTCGCCGGCGAGCGCGTCTTCCGCTTCAACCTGCAGCCCGAGCGCGACCACAGGTTTCCCGCGTTCGTGAACCTGCAGCAGTTCTACGTCGAGCAGTATCTGGTCGAGGCGATTGCCGGGACGGCGGCGATCGACCTGCGCTGGAAGAACCGCGTCGTCGACGTCGCCCGGCACGACGATCATGTCGCCTTGACGGTGGAGACGCCCGACGGCCGCTACGCGCTGCGCGCGCGCTACGTGGTGGGCGCGGACGGCGCGCACAGCGTGCTGCGCGAGAAGCTCGGCGCGCAGGATGCCGAGTCGGCGCTGTTCGAGAACCACTGGTGCATCGCCGACGTGCGCATGCCCGGCGCGCCGGGCGCGGTGAGAAAGTCCTACCTCGATGCGCCGCAGAACGACGGCGGCGCGATCTGGTACCACCAGATGGCCGATGGCGTGTGGCGCACCGACTGGCTCATCAGCCATTACGAGAATCCCGAGGCCGAGGCGCGGCCCGAGCGCGCCCGCGAGCGGCTGAGGAAGCTGCTCGGGCCCGAGACGCCCTTCGAGCTGGTGTGGGTCGGGCCGTGGCGCTTTCGCCGCCGCGTGCTCGAGCGGCTCACCCACGGGCGCGTGTTCTTCCTCGGCGACGCCGCCGCGCAGCACTCGCCGTTCGGCGCGCGCGGCGGCAACCGCGCCGTGCAGGACGCGAACAATCTCGGCTGGAAGCTCGCGCTGGTGCTGCAGGGGCGCGCGCGCCCGGAGCTCCTCGAGACCTACGAGCTCGAGCGCCATTTCGCGGCGCGGGAAGCCGTGGAGATCGCCTCGCGCAGCGCCGTCTTCATCGCGCCCGAGACCGACGGCCAGCGCCGCGTGCGCGACGCCTACGTCGAGCTCGCGCGGCGCCACGCCTGGGCGCAGCCGATGGTGAACGTGGGCCGGCTCTCGGTGGCGAGCGTGTACGCGTTCAGCCCCGTGAACATGGAAGGCGGCGGGCTGGAAGCACCGCTCGCGGTTCCCGGCGCGGCCGCGCCGGACGCCCGCTGCGCGGCAGGCTTCCTCGTCGATCGGCTGCGGGGCGGGTTCGTCGTCGCCTACTTCGGCGGCGAGGGTCCGCCGGTGGCGGATGCCGAGGTGCTGCAAATGCCGAAGAAGGGCCACGATGCGCTCTTCGCGCGCTACGGCGTCGAGGACCGGGCGACCTACGTCTTCCGGCCCGACGGCCATGTGCTGGCGCGCTGCGCGGGCACCGACGGCGCCTTCGCGCGCGCGGCGATCGAGCGCGTGCTCGCCTACCGCGCGCCGCGCGAGATCGCGCCGGCCGTGTCGCGGCAGCCCGCGGCCGACCGGCTGTTCGACGCCCTGAGCGCGCAGCTCGACGCCATGCCGCCCGAGCACCGCGCCTCCGCCCTCGCGCCGGTGATGGCGCGCATCGAGGAACGCGAAGGCAACCTGGAAGGCATCAGCGCGCTGTAAATGGGGACGGACCTCATTTTTCTCATCTGCAGATGAGAAAAATGAGGTCCGTCCCTGTTAAAATCGCCCCTCGCCGGCCGGGTCGTTAGCTCAGCGGTAGAGCACTGCTCTCACACAGCAGGGGCCACTGGTTCGATCCCAGTACGACCCACCAAGAAGATCTCGCTGCTGATTCGCCCCGATGCCGCCGACTGAGGCTCCGATCCTCTGCCAGACGCGAGGACGCCATGAAAGCGATGATCTGCCGGCAGTTCGGCTCGTTCGAAGACCTGGAGTACGGCGAGTTTCCCGAGTCCGCGCTCGGCCCGGGCGAGATACGGGTGCAGGTGAAGGCCGCCGCGCTCGGCTTCGCCGAGATGCTGATGGTGCAGGGCGGCTACCAGATAAGGCCGCCGCTTCCCTTCGTGCCGGGGTATGACGCTGCGGGCGTGGTGGTCGAGGTCGCGCCCGACGTGCGCGGCATCGCGGTCGGCCAGCGGGTGGTGTGCGGCGGCACGCCGGGCGCTTATGCCGAGCGGCGGGTCGCGTCCGCTGCCGTGGCGTTTTCCATCGCCGACGGGGTCGACTTCGAGGCCGCCGCCGCCCATTTCGGTGCCTACGGCACCGCCTATTACGCGCTGGTGGAACGCGCCGCGCTGCAGCCCGGGGAAACCCTCGTCGTGCACGGCGCGGCTGGCGGCGTGGGACTCGCGGCGGTGGAGATCGGCCGCGAGCTGGGTGCGCGCGTCATCGCCAGCGTGGGCAGCGACGAGAAGATGGCGCTGGTGCGGAGCTACGGTGCCGGGGAGGTCTTCAACTACTCGCATGGCGTGCGCGAACCTCTCAAGAGCCTCACGCAGGGCCGCGGCGCGGATGTGATCTTCGACGTGGTGGGCGGCGATGTATTCGAGCAGTCCCTTTATTGCGTGGCCTGGGGCGGGCGCATCCTCCCCATCGGGTTCGCGGGCGGGCGCATCCCGAAGATCCCCGCCAATCTGCCGTTGCTGAAGGGCTACTCCGTCGTCGGCGTATTCTGGGGTGCGTCCTTCACGCACGATCCGCCCGCCATGGCGCGCGTGCACCGCGCGCTCATGGACTGGCTAGCAGCGGGTCGCATCCGGCCGCACATCAGCGCCGTGCTGCCGCTCGCGAAGACCGTGGAAGGCATGCGCCGCATCGCCGGACGCCAGGTGCAGGGCAAGATCCTCGTCGTCCCCGGCCGCGACTGAGCCAGAGCCAGCGCTTCATCTTGCCGGTGCGAAAAGCGCCTCGCCGTTTCGCCAAGCGATGCGCTCGGCCACGTCCCGCGGCAGGTCGGCGAGCCATTCGCGCGACCAGCGCGCGTGCTCGGCGATGGTGTGCCAGCGCTCGGGGGTGAACGAATCGGTGCCGACCATGAAGCGGTCCGGAAACTCGAGGAAGACCTTGCGCCACTCGGCACCCACTTTGCCGCCGGAGGCGTGGTCGGTACGGAAAGCGAGGTCGCACCAGAGGTTTGCGTGCTTTCCGAGCATCGCGCGCACGTTCTCCGGCCGCTCGAATCCCGAGTGCGCCCAGAGGATCTTCGCCTGCGGCCATTGCCGGAACAGGCGCTCCACCGCGTCGGCGTCCGAGTGCGCGTGCAGGAACAGGCCGTGCTGCTTCGCCAGCGCCACCATGCGCCGCGGCACCGGCAGGTCGGCGTCCGCGCCGAACAGATGGAATTCGCCGATGCCCGCGTACTTGTGCTTCTGCAGGCGCTCTTCCAGGTAGCCCGGGACGCTCGCGTCGCGCACCCAGGTGCCGATCTCGCCGCGCGAGCGGTACGGGCGCAGCTCGGTGATGACGAGATCCGGCGCCAGCGCCTTCATGCGCTGCTGGCCGTCGTCGCCCGAGGACGAGATCAGGGCGCGCTTCACGCCCGCCTTGCGCAGCAGAGCCACCGCCGCGGCGGGCGGCAGCATGTCCCAGGCATCGTGGCTGTAGTGCAGGTGCGCGTCGAAGATCGGTAGTTCGGTGGCCGCCGCAAGCGGCGTCCACGCGGCCGCGCCGGCGAGCGGCGCCCACGCCAGTGCCAGCAGCATCGCTCTAGGAGACATAGCCCTCCCTCCACGTCGCCGGCAGGGTGAAATAGAACGTCGCCCCGTGCCCGCGGGCCGATTCTACCCACAGGCGCCCGCCGTGGCGGCGCACGATGCGGCGGCAGGCCGGCAGCTCGCGCGCGCCGGACAGGGCACTGAAGATCTCGTGATGATCGCGCGGGTCGACGCCGGCGCCGTTGTCGCGCACCGAGAACAGCCATTCGCGGCCCACCGGGCGCGCGGAGACGTGGATGAGGGGCGCCTCGGCACCGCGGTGGCGCGCCGCGTTGCCGAGGAGGATGCGGAAGACGTGCTCGAGCTGGCGTGCATCCGCACGCACCCTGGGCAGCGAGCCGCCGTGCACCTGGGCGCCCGCCGCGTCGAGTTGCGCTCGCAGCGCCGCCAGCGCGCCCGCCAGCACCTCGTCGCATTCCACCTGGCGCGCCAGGCGCGGCGCGAGCGACGCGCGGGCGAGCGCCCACAGCGCCGCCAGCAGCCGGCGCAGCTCAGCCAAGAGATCCGCCGTCGCCCATGGCATGCATTGTTTCATTCCCCGCGCTGCTATATTGATATATGGACAATGTTTCACTCGATGACATCCGCGCCGCGGCGGGGCGCATCGCCGGCGCGGTGGAGCGCACGCCCTGCCTGCACAGCCGCACGCTGTCGCGCCTCGCCGGCTGCGAATTGTGGCTGAAATTCGAGAACCTGCAATTCACCGCCTCGTTCAAGGAGCGCGGCGCGCTCAACAAGCTCCTCTTGCTCTCCGCGGCCGAGCGCCGGCGCGGCGTCATCGCCATGAGCGCGGGCAACCACGCGCAGGGCGTCGCCTACCACGCGGCGCGCCTCGGCATCCGCGCGGTGGTCGTCATGCCGCGCGGCACCCCCAACAACAAGGTCTCGAGCACGCGCGTGCACGGCGCGGAGGTGGTGCTGGTGGGCGATACGCTGTCGGCTGCCGGCGCGTACGCGCGCGAGCTGGCGGCGCACGAGGGCTACACCTTCGTGCATCCGTACGATGACCCCGTGGTCATCGCCGGCCAGGGCACGGTCGGCCTCGAGATGCTGGAAGACATACCCGGCCTGGAGATGCTGGTCGTGCCGGTGGGCGGCGGCGGCCTCGTCTCGGGCATCGCCGTGGCCGCCAAGGCGCTGCGCCCCGAGGTGCGCGTGTTCGGCGTGGAATCGAAGTCCTGGAGCGCCATGTTCCAGCGCATGCACGGTCTGCCGGTGGAGGTCGGCGGCGACACCATCGCCGAGGGGATCGCCGTGCGCGACGTGAGCGCGCTGACGCTGGAGATCTGCCGGCGCTGCCTGGACGAGGTGCTGCTGGTCGACGAGGAGGTCATCGAGCGCGCGATCGTCGCGCTGATCGAGATCGAGAAGACGGTGGCCGAGGGCGCGGGCGCGGCGGGGCTCGCCGCCGTGCTCGCCCATGCGCAGCGCTTTGCCGGCCGGTGCGTCGGCATCCCGATCTGCGGCGGCAACATCGACTCGCGCGTGCTCTCGGCGGTGCTGATGCGCGGGCTGGTGCGGGATGGGCGCCTGGTGCGCATGCGCGTCGTGATGCCCGACCTTTCCGGCAGCCTCGCCAAGGTGGCGGCGCTGATCGGCGAGGCCGGCGGCAACATCGTCGAGGTGCAGCACCAGCGCGTCTTCGGCACCGCTTCGGTGCGCACGCCCGAAGTGGAGTTCGTCATCGAGACGCGCGACCGCGAGCACACGCGCGCCATCGTCGCGCACCTGGAGGCGCACGGGGCAATAGCGCGGCTCGACACCTAGGCCGCGGGCTCCGAGATCTCGACCAGGTTCAGGTCCGGGTCGCGCACGTACACCGAGCGGATCTTCGACACCGCGCCGGTCTTCATCACCGGGCCCTCCAGGATCGGTATCTGCGCGGCTTTCAGCCTGGCGATCACCGCCGCGAGCGGCACCGCGGCGATGAAGCACAGGTCCAGCGTCCCCGGCGCCGCGACGTGCGCGCGCGGCGTGAACTCCCGCCCCCATTCGTGCAGGTTGATCTTCTGGTTGCCGAACTTCAGCGCCTGGCGCGTTTCCGTGGACGTCCTGAACGATTCCAGCGTCATCCCGAGCACCTCGGTATAAAACCGGGTGCAGCCCGCGAGATCACGCGTAGTGAGGACGATGTGGTCGATGTGGTGAATCATAATTGGGGACAGACCTCATTTTTCTCATTTGCGAATAAAGTGCAAATGAGAAAAATGAGGTCTGTCCCTATTTGCGTTTCAGCATGCGCAGCGGGTTGTACTCGATGACGGTCTCGCCGCGCTGGTTCACCACCTTGTTGGCGAAGCGCACGAGGCCGCGATCGCCCTTGGAGGTGAGGCGGCATTCGGTCACCTCGACTTCGACGTGGATGGTGTCGCCGACCACCGTAGGCGCCTTGACGTCGAGCGTGGCGTTGAGGAAGGCGAGCCCCGTGTCCTGCATCGAAGGCAGGAGCAGGCCTTCGGCGAAGGAATAGACCAGCGCTCCCGGCACCGCGCGGCCCTTGATGGCGCGGCTGGAATCGTCCTCCACCGCGAACAGCTCCTCGGTCAGCCAGGTGAGATTCACGAAGCCCGCGAGGTCCGCTTCCGCGATCGTGCGGCGGTGCGTGCGAAAACGCATGCCGACTTTCAGGTCCTCGTAGGCGAAGCCGCGGCCGATGGGGTGGACGTTGTCGCTCATGTCAGAAAATGGTGTAGGCGCCGTCGATGACGAAGTGATCGCCCGTATGGTAGCCGCTCGCGTCGCTCATCAGGTACACGGCGATGCCGGCGAAGTCCTCCTTCCTGCCCCAGCGCCGCAGCGGGATGCGCGGCAGCACCGCGGCGGAGAACTTCGCGTCGCCGATCGCCGCGGCCGTCATGTCCGATTCGATCCAGCCGGGCAGGATGGAATTGGCGGTGACCTGGTAGCGCGCCATTTCGACCGCGAGCGCGCGGATCATGGTGAGCATCGCGCCCTTGGTGGCGGCGTAGCTCGCGGCGCGCGCCGCGCCGTGGATGGCGGCGCTGCTCGCCATGCCGACGAGGCGCCCGCCGGGACTGCCCGCTTTCGCGCGCTCGGTCATGTGGCGCGCGGCGGCGCGCAGCGTGAAGAAAGCGCCGTCGAGATTGACCTGCATCACGCGGCGCCATTCCTTGGTGGAAAGCTCGGCGAGCGGCGCGCGTGCCTGGCTGACGCCCGCGTTGGCGAAGCAGCCGTCGATTCGGCCCATCCACTTCACCGCCTCGGCGAACTGCGCCTCGACCTGCGCCTCGTCGGCGACGTCGCAGCGCTGCGCGAGCACGCGCCGGCCGTGCTTGCGCAGCAGGGCCTCGGCGGCCGCGTTCTTGCCCTCGTTGGACCCCCAGATCACCACGTCCGCC
>Ga0326597_10008100_pt1 | contig 14218 bp, 13 predicted proteins | sample RVTome_12_FD_203789 | JGI IMG/M metagenome (GOLD analysis project Ga0326597, IMG submission 203789) | Soil microbial communities from uranium-contaminated site in the Upper Colorado River Basin, Wyoming, United States - RVT100D185 | ecosystem: Environmental > Terrestrial > Soil > Contaminated >... | reverse complement strand
CGCGGCCCCCCCCCCCCCCCCCCCCCCCCCCCCCCCCCCCCCCCCCCCCCCCCCGCTCCCCCCCCCCCCCCCCGCGGGGGGGGGGGGGGGGGGCGAAGCGGGTCAGTTTGAAAGTCTGTGCTGGGCCGGAGGGAAAGCGGCCAGGCACGGACCAGGCGGGCTGCATGACACACCGTGCAGGCGGAGCCTGCGCATGGGCGGGTCGGGCGGGAAAGCATCCCATGCAATCCGCCGCTGGCTGGTTACCCAGCGACGGGACAGGCCGCAGCGTAAGATTCAAGCTGCTCCGCTTCCGGTGCGGGCGGAGACTTGTCCGGATTTAAGGTTGCATTGTAGGATAGGAAGTTTTTCTTGGACACGAGGGGAAAGGGGCGATGCAGGGATCATGGCGGGCGCAGGAGTACCGCCTGCCCCAACGTGCCAAACCGCGTCCTGCGAGGGGCGTCGGATGGGCATACACCGTGGCAGTCAGGGTCTGGCATGGGCCGCATTGAGAGCTTCATGGACCGCCTCCTCGGCGAGGATTCTCCGCTCGGCAATGAGATTCGGATAGAGCAGATCCTCCTCCTGTCCCAGGGCACGCCGACCATGGCCCTGGGGAACATGCTCAATGCCGCCCTGGCAGGATTCGTCGCGCACGGCAATCTATCCCACGTCCTTGTCTTTGCATGGGTCGCTGCCGTGTGGCTGCTCTCCGGGCTGCGGCTGCTGAGCTGGCGGCGCAATCGCAAGCGCCCCCGCCCCACCCGCCTCAGCCGGCGCGGGCCCAAACGGGCCATTCTGTGGTCCACGCTGGCCGGGCTGCTGTGGGGCATCGCGGCGGTCACCATTGGTATCCATGGCAGCCTGCAGGATCAGGTGCTGATCGCATTCGTCATCGCGGGTCAGGCCGCCGGCGCCGCCGCATGGCTGTTTTCCGTGCCCGCCGCCTTCTGGGGCTATCTGACGGCCAGCGCCGCGCCGCAGTTTGCCGTATTCATGCTGCACGGGGGCTCCACACGCTGGGCGATGGCGTTCATGACGTTGGCCCTGGCATTGGTGCTGACGCACTTCGTGTGGACAGCCTATCTGCGCTTCGTGGCCATGATCGCCAACGGCATTGAGCGGAATGATCTGCTGCAGGCCGTGGCCACCTCCCGCGAGGGGCTGGGGCAACGGGTTGCCGAACGCACAGCGGAGCTGGAGCAGGCGAACGCGCGGCTCAACCGGGAAGTCCAGGAACGGGCGCGCATCGAGCAGGTGCTGCGCACCAGCGAGGAGAAGTTTCGCCACGTGGTGGAGGGTTCCATGCAGGGCATCATGGTGCAGCGCGATGCCCGCCTCGTCTTCTGCAACAAGGCCTTCTGGGAGATGTTCGGCTTCGGCAGCATGGCCGAAATGCAGGCCCTGGAAAGCGTGGATCAGCTCGTCGCGCCGGAATACCGCGAGCAGCTGATCGCCTATCGCGAGGCGCGCCTGGCCGGTGGGTCGCCGCCGGCCACCTATGAGTTCCGCGGCATCCGCAAGACGGGAGAGCGGCTGTGGCTGCGCGTGTCCAACTCCGTCATCGATTGGGAAGGTGCGCCGGCGGTGCAGTCGATCATGCTCGACATCACCGAATCGATCGCCCTGGAAGAGCAGTTGCGCCATGCCCAGAAGATCGAGGCGGTGGGCCAGTTGGCCGGGGGTGTGGCCCATGACTTCAACAATCTGCTCCAGGCCATCATGGGCTACACGACCCTCGCCCTGCAGCAGCTCCCGGAAGCGGCGGACGTGCGCCCCCACCTGGAGCTCGTGCTCAATACCTCCCGCCGGGGCGCCCAGTTGACCAACCAGCTCCTTGCCTTCAGCCGCCAGGAGGTGCTCTCGCCCCAGTTGCTGGACCTCGCGGCCCTTGTAGCGACCCAATCCTCCCTGGTGCGGCGCCTGATCGGGGAGAACATCGAGCTGACGCTGAACAGCCCGGGGGGGCCATGCGTGGGTGGTGGCGGACAGCGGGCTGATGGAACAAGTGGTGCTCAACCTGTGCATCAATGCCCGGGATGCCATGCCCGACGGCGGGCGCATCATCGTCGAGGTTGCTCCGGCCACCCTGGATGAGGCGTTCTGTCAGGGTTACGAAACGCTTAAGCCCGGCCCGTTCATCCGGCTGCGCGTGGCGGATACGGGCACCGGCGTGGCGCCGGACATCCGCGACCGCATCTTCGACCCCTTCTTCACGAGCAAGGAGGTGGGCCAGGGCACCGGCCTGGGGCTGTCCATGGTCTATGGCATCGTGCAGCAGCATGGCGGGATCGTCCTGCTGGAGTCGCCGGCAGAGGGTGGCGCTGTGTTCACCGTGTATCTACCCGCCGCCGAGCCGCCCACGGACGAGGAGATGCCCATGGCCGCGCTGATCCATACCAAGGTCCAGCAGCGGGGTCAGGAGACCATTCTGGTGGCCGAGGACAACGCGGCGGTGCGGCGGCTGACCCAGCAACTGCTGGAGGACGCGGGCTACACCACCGTCGCCGCCCGGGACGGCAACGAGGCGCTGGCGGTGTTCGACCAGCGGCAGGCGTCCATCGATCTTCTGTTGCTGGACATGATGATGCCAGGGCTCAGTGGCCGCGGCGTACACGAGCATATCCATGCGCTGGCCCCGGAAGTGCCGGTCATCTTCAGTACGGGCTACACGGCGGACACGCTGGACGCCCGGTACATCACGGAAAACAACCTGCACCTGATCCGCAAGCCCTACGACCCGGACGTCCTGCTGGCGCTGGTACGCCGGACCCTGGACGGTTGGTAGTCAGTGTCCCCTTGATAACACGCATGAGTTATTGGAAATTGGCAAATCTGGGACGGCAACGCATCCGGATCGGCGGATCGCAACGCCAACACTTGCCCGAGGCCTCCCTGCATGACACAGGGAAGGGAGCGGGCGCAAAATCGAGACAACAGGGGTACGCTCCGCCCGATTCGAGCTCCGGGGCGTGCCTCTGTGCCAGAGGATAACCTCGCACGCGGGGTGGTGCGTCCATGGAACAATCTTCCGCCGCGATACCGTCGAGTACCCGACTTGACCGCCTCTGGCGAGCGTTTGCCACGCCTGGCCGCGCGCCGCACCGCGAGATCCGCGAAGCGGTCGACAACTGGGAAGCCCTCGCTCCGGCTTTCCTGGACCGGCTCCAGGCTTACGTGAAGGACCCACGGGGGCGGGCGAATGACATCGACTCGCTGGCAGTCGTCATCCACTTGTGCGGGCAGATGCGCGAGCAGCGAGCGTATCGGCCTCTCGTCGCGCTGGTTTCCCTGCCGGGCGGGGTGGCGGAGGAGATGCTGGGCGACGGGATCACGGAGACGCTCAACATGATTGTTGCCAGCGTGTACGACGGTGATCCACGGCCCATGCAGGAGGCTGTCCTCGATCCACGGGTGGACGAATACGCGGCCAACGCCCTCATTGAGGCCCATACGTTTCTCACCGGCGAGGGGCGCATCTCGATGAGCGAGACACGGCAGTTCCTCGAGCGTTGCCACGCCGGCTTCCGCCGCAGCGAGCAGGATTGCGTACGCTGGCACGCTTGGCAGCAGGCAGTGTCCTACCTGGCGCTGACGGAGTACGTGCCGCAGGTGCGTGAGATCTTCGAGCAGGGCTGGATCCCCGATGTGCATTCCAATTATGCGCACTTCGAGGCCAACCTGGCGAAGTCTCTGGAGGCGCGGGCGCGTGATGAGCCTTTGCAGGTGCCATACTTCGGCTACTTCGAGAATGCCGAAAAGGACATCTCAGCCTGGTATTACTTCTCGCCGGAGTACCTCCGTGATCTGGAGCAGGCCGAGCGCGAGGCGCAGCTTCGCCAATTGGTTGCCGAGCGTGAGCGGCAGGCCGCCGTCTGGCGACACACGGGCCGAAATGATCCATGCCCCTGCGGCAGCGGCCGCAAGTACAAGAAGTGTTGCCTGGGGGTCGGGGTGCCGGCCTGACGTCCGCCCCGGCGTGACTGCTGGTGGATCGGTCGCGTGCCGCGCGCACCACGGCCTACTCCCCGCCCCGATAGGGCCGCTGCATCTGGTGCGCCACGAATTCAGCGCATGCCTTACCGTCAACCGGCCGGCCTAGCCAACACCGTGACGTCGGCGCTCACGCGCTCGCCATCATGCCGTGCACCCGTAGCTCGTGCTGCAACTGCTTGGCGTCACGCCATCATTGCCCCCAGGAGACTTGTCCGGCCTTCCCGTGCGGCCTCCGGCTAGGGGCGCATTGACCCGACCGCGGATGAATGCCAAGAACGCATACTGCCGAGCACTCGGGATCAGGGAGAGACACCATGGCCGCCACACCCCGCTACGACCTCTACTATTGGCCGACCATCCAGGGCCGAGGGGAATTCGTGCGCCTGGTATTCGAGGATGCGGGCGTCGCCTATCGCGACATGGCCCGCCTGCCCGAAACCGAGGGAGGCGGCCGTGGGGCCATCCTGCGCATGCTGGCCGGCGCCCCGCGGGGTACCCCGCCCTTCGCGCCGCCGGTGCTGAACGTGGGCGACCTGTGGCTGGCCCAGACGGCCCTCATCTGCCGCCATATCGCCGCGCCCTGCGGCCTGCTGCCGGCCAATGAGACCGCTCGGCTGCATGCGGAGCAGCTCATGATCACGATCATGGATATGGTCGTGGAGGCCCATGACGTCCATCATCCCCTGGCCAAGTCCATGTACTACGAGGAGCAACAGGCAGAGGCCCGGCGCCGCGCGGCCGTTTTCCATGCCGAACGGCTGCCAAAGCTGATGGACTACTTCGAGCGCGCCCTGGCAGCAAATGACAGCGGCGGGCCCTGGCTCGTCGGGGAAAGCGCCAGCTACGCGGACCTGGCGCTGTTTCAACTCATCGCCGGGCTGGGCCATGCCTTCCCCCGGGCCCTGGCCGCGCAGGCCGGCACGGCCCCCCGCGTGATGGCCCTGCACGGGGCCGTGGCCGAGCGCCCGGGCGTACGTGCCTATCTCGCCTCTCCGCGCCGCCTGCCCTTCAACGAGCACGGCATCTTCCGCCACTATCCGGAACTGGACCTTCCCCCGGCAACATAGACGTGGATCACGCAAGCCGGCGCTGCGCTCCTTATTGGACACGCTGCATCATTGATGAAATATCCTCGCCAGGATGGTACCAAAATCCGTCACTGCGGCGCCTTTGCGAGCATTTGACTTAGCGCAGATGACTGGATACTGTGCCGCTACCTGAGGCTCGCCCGTGCCGGCCAAGCAGCCTCAGTGCCGCATTTCAACGGGTTCTCAGTTCTCGACGGGGGTCGTGATGGCGCAGGGCAGTCCAGGCGAGGGTCGTCCGACCATCGTCATACCCGATGACATCAATGGATCGTTTGCCGGCTCACCCGAGCTCGCGCGGCTGCAAGAACTCGGCCAGGTCGAGCTGCACCAGGATCGTCCGAGGGACGAGGCAGCGCTGATCGAGCGGATCAGGCACGCGGACGTCGTACTCACCTTCCGGCCCGCCTTCACGCGCTTTCCGCAACAGGTCCTGCAGGCCGCGCCCCGGCTGCGCATGGTGTGCGTTTCGGGGACGGGCGTGGAGGACGTGGACGTGGCCGAAGCCACGGCGCGGCGCATCGCCGTGGCCAATGTGGTGGGCAGCTCGAATCAGGCCGTCGCCGAACTCTGCGTGGCCTTCATGTTCATGCTGGCGCGGCACGTAAGCCGGCAGGACCAGACCATCCGCCAGGGCGGCTGGGAGGCCCAGCAGGGCATCGAACTGGGCGGCAGGACCCTGGGCATCATCGGCATCAGCGGCATTTCCACGCAGCTCATCCACATGGCCCGCGGCATCGGCATGGAGGTCATCTCCTGGTCGCGCAACAACGATCCCGCGCGGGCCCAGGCCCTGGGCGCCACCGCCGTCTCCTTTGACGAGGTGCTTGCTCGCTCCCACGTCGTATCCCTGCACGTGCGCCTCAATGACGAAACGCGCAACATGATCGGCGCCGCCGAGTTTGCCAGAATGCAGCCCGGCACGCTCTTCATCAACACGGCACGTGGCGGCATCGTGGACGAGTCGGCCATGGCCGCGGCGCTGACGTCGGGGCAGCTGGGCGGTGCGGGGCTGGACGTATTCGCCGAGACGCCCCTGCCGGCCGGGCATCCGCTGCTGAGCCTGGACAATGTGGTGATGACGCCGGTCAGCGCCTGGAACACTGTGGATGCTTCCCGACGCATGATCAGCCTGAGCATCGACAACGTGGTGGGGTACCTTACCGGCGCACCGCTCAACGTGGTCAATTCCGCAGTCCTGTCGTGAACCTCGCCCAAGGAGGCCCCCATGAGGATCATCCGTTACACAGACGCCGCCGGTAACGCCGCCCGCTACGGCGTGCTCGATGGCGACGAGGTGCGTCCCATCGAGGGCGACATCTTCGGCAGCTTCAAGGCCGGCGGCAAGGCCGTGCCCCTGTCCCGCGTGCAGCAGCTGCCCTGCGCGACGCCGACCAAGGTGGTGGCCGGCGGCGCGAATTACCATGGACATCTCAAGGAGGTGGGACTGCCCGTCCCGGAAACACCGGTGTTCTTCCTCAAGCCGCCCACCTCCGTGGTGGGTCAAGACGGTCAGGTGGTCTACTGGCCCGAGACCAAACAGTTGGAGTACGAGGGCGAGCTGGCCATTGTCGTGAAGGGGCGCATGCACCGCACACCACCGCACCGGGTGCTGGAGAATATCCTGGGCTACACCTGCGTCAACGACGTGACGGCGCGGGACATTCAGGTGATCGGCGGCAACCTGCTGCACCTCTGCGAGTCCAAGTCCTTCGACACCTTCTGCCCCATCGGCCCGTGGATCGAGACGGAACTGGACACGCGCAAGCTGGACCTGGCCCTGACCATCAACGGCAAGGTGCGCCAGACCACGAATACCAGCGACATGATCTTCCCCGTCGAGCAGATGGTCAGCTATTTCTCCCATGTGATGACTCTGCTGCCGGGTGACCTGATCCTCACGGGCACGCCCCAGGGCATCGGCCAGATGCAGGTCGGTGATCATGTGGAAGTGGCCATCGAGGGCATCGGCACCCTGCGCCACACCGTCGTCGCTGGTGGAGAATGAGCGTTCTGGCGCAGTTCATCGTGAATGGCGTGGTGGCCGGCAGCGTGTATGCGCTGATCGCGCTGGGCTTTGCGCTCATCTTCACGGCCAGCCGCGTGTTCCACTTCGCCCATGGCGGTGTGTACACGGTGGCCGGGTTCGCCGGCTATACGGTCATGGTGGTGTTGGGCTGGGGCCTGGTGGCGGGCTTCATCGCCGCGACGGTGACCGGTGCCCTGCTCGGCGTGGGGATCAACATGGCGCTCTATGAGCCCATGCGTGCCAAGAACGTGTCGCCCTTCGTGGCCATGATCTCCTCGTTCGGGGTGCTGATCATCCTCTCCAATCTGGTGGCCATCATCTGGGGCTCCAACCCCACGGTGGTTTCTCAGGGCGGCCGCTCGGCGATCTACAACTTCGGCCGCATCTACACCACCGGCCCGCAACTGCAGATCATTGTCGTCACGATCGTGCTGGCCGTGCTGCTGGCCATCTTCTTCCGCTACATGCGCCTGGGCATCGCCATCCGTGCCATGGGCAACGACTCGGAGTTGGCCGAGGTGGTGGGCATGCCCTCCAAGCTGCTGCGTCACGTGAGCTTCACCGTCGGCTCCGGGCTGGTCGGCGTGAGCGCCATGCTGATCGGGCTCAACGTGGGCATCATCGACTTCAACATGGGCTTCGACATCATCCTCATGGCCACGGTGGCCATGATCATCGGCGGGTTGGGCAATGTCGGCGCCGCCGCTGCCGGGGGCTTCCTGCTGGGGGTGATCCAGAACGTGGCGGTGTGGAAAATCGAATCCAAGTGGCAACTGGCCATCTCCTTCGCCATCCTGATCCTGGTGCTGCTGTTCAAGCCCAGCGGCCTGTTTGGCGACCGCAGTTCGGTCGCGTGAGAGCCCCATGAACTACGCCATCTACATCGGCAATCTGATTGCGCTCTACGCGACGCTGGCCATCTCGCTCAACCTGCTGGTGGGGTACACGGGCCTGCTCTCCATCGCCCAGGCCGGCGTGTACGGCATCGGGGCCTACGTCACGGCGCTGGTGGCGTTGCATTACACCAACAATCTGCTGATCACCTTGGTGCTGGGCTCGGCGGCGGGTGTGTTGGTGTCCCTGGTGGTCGCGCTGCCGGCGCTGCGGCTGCGCAACGAATACTTCCTTATCGCCACCCTGGGCTTTCAGAGCATCATCTTCAGTCTGTTCATGAACCTGGACATCACCGGCGGGCCCAACGGCCTGTGGGGCATTCCCCATCCGGCCCTGTTCGGCTTCATCTTCGACACGAGCCTGGAGAAGTTCCTGCTGGCCGCGGGACTGACGGTGGTGTGCTACTGGGCGGCCCACCGCGTGACCCACTCCCCCTTCGGACGCCTGCTGCGGGCGGTGCGCGAGGAGGAAACGGCCGTGGCGGCCCTGGGCAAGAGCGTGTTCCGCATCAAGTTCTCCATTTTCATGTTCTCCGCGGTCTTCGCCGCGGCCGCGGGCACGCTGTTCACTTTCTCCCTGTCGGCCATCGATCCCATCGGATTCTCGCTCGACGAGTCGATCTTCATCATCACCCTCGTCATCGTGGGCGGCACGGGGAGCCTCAACGGCTCAGTGCTGGCCACGGTGCTGCTGATCCTGGTGCCGGAGGGGCTGAAGTTTCTTCCCATCCCGGATGTGGTGGCCCCACAACTGCGCCAGATCTTCTATGGGCTCATGCTGGTGCTGTTCACGCGCTTCCGCCGGCAGGGCCTGATCGGCGAATACCGGGATGTGCTCACATGAAACACGTGGAAGCCGAGCGTCGCCCCATTCTGGAGGTGCAGTCCCTTTGCCTCGCCTTCGGCGGGCTGCAGGCGGTGAACGACCTGTCCTTCGAGGTGGAGCCGGGCACGATCACCAGCCTGATCGGGGGCAACGGGGCCGGCAAGACGACCGCATTCAATCTGATCGCCGGCAACTACCGGGCCGATTCGGGGCAGATCCTGTTCAAGGGCCAGCGCATCGATGGGCTGCCGCCGCACAAGATTGCCCGGGCGGGGATCGCCCGCAGCTTTCAGGAACTGCGCCTGTTCAACCGCCTCACGGCCCAGGACAACATCCTGGCCGCGTTTCCGGCGCAGCGGGGCGAAAGCCTGCTGTTCTCCCTGTTCGGCGGCGCCGGGTTGCGGGCGGCCAACCGTGAGAACGAAACGCGCAGCAGCGCCCTGCTGGAGGAGCTGACCCTGGGGGGCCACGCCGGCTCCCTGGCGGAGCAATTGTCCTACGGGCAGCAGAAGCTGCTGGCGCTGGGGCGCCTGCTCGCGGCGGAAGGCGAGCTGCTGCTGCTGGACGAGCCCACCTCGGGGCTCAGCCCGGCCATGGTGGACGATTTCTGCGAGCGCATCCTGCAACTGGTGAAGACCGGCAAGACCATCCTGCTCATCGAGCACAATGTGGATATCGTGCTGCGCTTGTCTGACTGGGTCGTCGTGATGCATCAAGGCAGCAAGATCGCCGAGGGCCTTCCCGATGATGTGCGGCACAACGTGGCCGTGATGGAAACCTATCTCGGTCTAGGATGAGGTGCGCAAGATGCTGCGTGTGGAAGCTCTGAATGCCTTTTACGGCAAGAAGCAGGTGCTGTTCGGCATCGACCTGGAGCTGCCGGATGGCACCATCGGTGCCGTCATCGGGCCCAACGGCGCGGGCAAATCCACCGTGCTGCGCGCGATCTTCGGCCTGGTGGCCAATCGCAGCGGCCGGGTCTCCCTGCACGGCAGCGACCTCAGCCGCGCCACGCCCGTGCAGAACATTGCCGCGGGCATGGCGTTCGTGCCTCAGGGCGGGCGCGTCTTCCGCGACCTGACCGTCGCGGAGAATCTGCGCATGGGCGGCTACACCCTGGATGCCGCCACCTTGGCCGAGCGGCGGGAGGCTGTCTATCTCGCCTTCCCCGTGCTGGCCGAGCGGGGCCGCCAGGCCGCCGGCGCGCTCTCCGGCGGCGAGCGGCAGATGCTGGCCTTCGGCATGGCGCTCATGCTGCGGCCCAGGCTGCTGATGATCGACGAGCCGTCCATCGGGATGGCCCCCAAGCTGGTCACCCAGATTTTCGATTCGGTACAGACGATTCGCGACGACATGGGCACCTCGGTGCTGATCGTCGAGCAACAGGCGCGGCAGGTGCTGCGCATCGCGGATTCGGTGATTGTCATTCGGGCCGGGGAGATGCTCAGCCACGGCCCCGTGGAGGACTACCGGGGAGAAGACGTGCTCCGGCAAGTCTATCTCAGTCATCGGGAAACCCAAGCCAACTAAAAAAGGAGGCTGCACATGAAACGATTTGCAGGTGTCCTCATCGCGCTGCTGGCGGCAATAGTGTGTCTGGCCCCCACGCACGCTTCGGCCGCCAAGGCCACCGGCGAGCCCTACCGCATCGGCATCATTCTCCCCATGACCGGCCGCGCGGCCGACTACGGGGCGGACTTCAATGCCGGCGCTGTGCTGGCCATGGAGGAGATCAATGCGGCCGGCGGCGTGAACGGCCGGCCCATCGAGCTGGTGCTCGCCGACAGCAAGGCCTCGCCCAAGGAAGGGGTCTCCGAGTTCAAGCGGCTCGTCGAGGTGGAAAAGGTGCCTGCCATCATCTCCACCATGACCCACGTCATCGTGCCCCAGTTCCCCCTGTCCCGGGAAACCAATACGCCGATGATCACCGTGGGCGCCATCACGCCCGAGATTCGCACCGCCGGCCCGACAGTCTTCAGCAACTATCCGCTGGCCGATGACGAGGAGCGGCTGATCGCCGAGTACGCCTACAAGACGCTGGGCATGCGCAAGGCGGCGGTGATCTATGAGAACAGCGCGTGGGGCAAGACCCTGGCTGACATCTTCTCCGCCGAGTTCAAGAAGCTTGGTGGGGAAATTCTGGCCGAGGAAATCAGCGAGAAGGGCGGCCGCGACTTCCGCTCCCAGCTCACGCGCATCCGCGCCACGGACCCGCCCCTGCTGGTGGCCTATGCCTACTACGGTGAGCTGGGCCTCATCGTGCGGCAGGCCGAGGAGTTGGGCCTCAAGACCCAGTTCATGAGCATGGGCGCTCCGCAGAACCAGGCTTTCGCCGAGATCGCCGGTTCCGCGGCCAATGGCTTCATCAGCGGCTCGCCCCGCTGGGATGACAATGCCCCGCAGGTGAAGGAGTTCATCGCCCGCTACAAGAAGCGCTACGGGAAGGAGCCCGACCTTTACGGCCCCTACTTCTACGATGCGGTGCGGCTGTTCGCCGCGGCCATCGAGAAGGGCGGCTATTCCAAGGAAGGCATCCGCACGGGGCTCAAGTCCCTGGGCGACTTCCCCGGCGTCAACGGCACCATGAATTTCGAGAAGAGCAATGTGGCCCTGCTGCCCCTGCGCTTCGTGGAGTTCAAGGACGGCCAGTGGCTCCCGGCCATGCACTAGCCGCAACAAGCCCGCAGCATCACGGCGGCTCGCACACGCGCGCCGCCGTACCCTCCCCGCCCGAGGCCCGCACCACTCCCCATGCCCTGCCGTCAGGAGGCCAGCACCTCCAGCTTGGGCAGATCCGACACCAGCTTCAGTACCTGTACCACGCAGCGATAGCCCTCCTCGTCCGTCGCGAATCTGATGCCGTTGCGGTAGGTCGCCCGAAATCCCCGGTGCTCGTCCTCGGTCATCCGCACTTCCACGACGTCTCCCTTGCCGCGGATGCGCCCATCGATGTTCACGCCGACCTTGCGCCGGGCCGTAAGCGGAATGGCCAGCAGCAGGGACAGCCCACCGGCGGAAATGTCGTTCAGCACGCCCACATGATCCTCCAGTTGCACCAGGACGACCCGCTCTGGGGGATTGAACAGGATGCGCGGCGTCTTGCGCTGCTGCTGCTGCTCAAAGGGATGCTGGCCCAACTGCTTCATGAGGTCCGCATAGCGGGACCTCCATTCAGACGTCCCGACCGTGCCCTTTGCCATGCCTCGCCCCAGCCACCTGATGGTTTGCCTGCTCGCTCACTGCGCTCCACCGAGACGCGCAGCTCCACTCTACTACGAATCCCCTCCAGAATGCAGCAATTGACGACACTTCCGGCCCACAATCGTGCTGACGGACCACAACGTGCCATCCTGTCGCAGAATCCAGTGCCGGTGGCGGGCACACTAGCGGGTCGGTGCGGACAATGTGAGAAATTGTTGCGAACTGGGACCCGCGCCAATTTCAATTCGAGTCTACCAGTGCAACAATTATTGCGTTCACTGGGCACTCAGCGCGCTTCCGCGTTCGGCTGAAAAGTCTCCACTTGGCACAATGCCCACCATTTGCATTTACGTAAGAAATTCAATAAGTGCGGGGAGGTGGATTTCCGTAGCCCCCGGCCCGACCGGAGCATGTTGGCATTCCCGATGTGCTGACAACCGACGGCCCCAGTGCCGCATGTGGGCTCAGATGCATAAATAGCGCCAGCGTTGGACCATGATGAAGATCCATAGAGCGATATGTCGTTTGGATTTTACGGTACGATTTGCTTTGTTAGATCACCTTGGGAGATACGCGCAGCTAATTCAGGAATTGACGTCAAAAGACCCGTTCAGTAAGCAGAAGCTTGAAGTAAACTTGCTGGAGCATTGGATTCAAAATCAGGGGAAGATTGGTGATACGGATTTTGTACTAAAATTCCACCACGATAATATCAACGCAGTGCTTGAAAGCGCAGCAGGGCTAAATTTCGAGCGATTTAGCGAAAACCGCATTTATAGCACTATACGATCCATTTTACACGACTCCGAGTTTTCACAAATAGCAGAATTCAAGAGAATTGGATTCCGATTTTGGGTCATAATTGAACGTGAACAATTTAGTTTCCAAGCGATTCACCGAGCGCTAAGAAGTGAGATAACTGTTCTGCGTGACGTGTTTTCGGACGGGGCGGAGCAAAAAGATATTGCTGTAACCATTGAAGACAAACTCAGTAAAGGCCAAAACACGAGGGTACAATTCGGGCCATATAGCAAAGATGAAGGTGGAAAGTATTTCAATCAAATAATTGAAGCAAATGATGGATTGATTTTTGATGTTGACTTATGGGAGAGAAATATAGCTGTTCCGAAACTAGACTTTGTATCGACTGCGAGGGATGCTGTCCGAGAGGTTAGGAGTATTGTCGCGGCAATAGAAAACAACGTTCTGGAGAGAATCAATGGAGCAGCTGAGGTTCACCGAAGTTGACTCTGTGCGTGAACGACGGAATCGACAGGCAACTTATGCTGAGATAACATCATCCCGAGAGCCGCAAGAGCAATCTTCTTTTCGTAAAGGTTTTTCCAATATCACCGTAGCATCCGCACAAATTGCACATGAGGATGAGGACAAAGAATCAACTACGAAGGAAGCTATCCTTGCGGAAGAGGAATGCGTTGTCACCGGACGGACCGGCGAATTTGCAAATATCAAAATAGCAGCTTCGACTTTTCTTTTTCCGATTGTCCTTTTTGAACAATCGGACATTCCGAAATTTGGCCAACATTATAAATATCAAATCTATCGTGATTCGACTGGTATGCGAAGACAGAGGTTTGTTCCTCTGGGTCCAAAAGGAGACCCGGAGAATTTGAAAGAGGCGGATGATTTATTGAAGCGGTCGGGGCTCTTGTGAAAGCCTCCATTGTCTTCTTCAATGTCAAGCATGGAGATTCGATTCTGATTGCATTGGAGGCAGACAGTTCTGCATACGTCTTGATTGACTGTAATGCGGTTCGGGTTCAAGGAAGCCGGACCGTGCCAGCGGCAGACTATTTGCGGCGCAAGGGGATTCGTCGCTTGGATGCTCTTGTAGTGACCCACTTTCATAGTGATCATATCTACGGCATTGAGGAGATCCTAAATGATTTTGAAGTCGGTAGGATTATTATCCCAAGCGTATTCTCATTGAAGAGTGACGTCGCGAGGTCCCGAATAAAAGCGATGTGCCAGAAGGCAAGAAACGCGCTGGCGGATACTACCGATCAAGATGTTGTAGGTGTAGCAAAGAGTTTTATTGAGCTACTTACCTATATATATCGGAATTCTGACAAGGTAGAGGAAGTTGTAGGACCTGAGAACATTGTTCGGATTGCAGGAATGCCGGAGGCTTCGCTGCGAGTATTTCTACCCCTACCAAGAACGAAGTCTCTAATTCACAATGTGC
>Ga0326597_10008099_pt1 | contig 14218 bp, 14 predicted proteins | sample RVTome_12_FD_203789 | JGI IMG/M metagenome (GOLD analysis project Ga0326597, IMG submission 203789) | Soil microbial communities from uranium-contaminated site in the Upper Colorado River Basin, Wyoming, United States - RVT100D185 | ecosystem: Environmental > Terrestrial > Soil > Contaminated >... | reverse complement strand
CCTCGCTGCGGACTTACGGGAAGCCTTCTTTCGGCCTACCTTCTTGCGCTTGGCCTTCTTCCCGCCCTTCTTTGCAGCCTTCTTCCGTCCGCCCTTCTTCTTCGCGGCCTTCTTCGCCATTCTGTCTCACCTCCCTCCGTTGGTGGATTTGCTCCCGCAGAAGCCCGTCAGATCTCGCCCTCGCCGATGAGATCGCGAATCTCCGACATCATCAGGGACAGATCGAACGGCTTCTTGACATAGCGATCGACCTTCAGGCGCCTGGCCTCGGTCTGCACCTCGCGACTGTCGTATGCAGTCATCAAGATGACCTTGCCGGCGAAACCCGTGTCACGTACACCCCTCAAGACGTCCAGACCGCTCCGGCGTGGAAGCCGGTTGTCCAGCACGATCAGTTCGAACGTCTCCTTCCCCGCGAGGTGCCGCTCCGCCGTTTCCGCCGTCTCCGCCACCGTTGCCTGATACCCAGCCTCACGGAGTGTGTTGGCCAGCGTCCGCGCCAGAAGTCGCTCGTCGTCGACAATGAGCACCTTCTTGGCCACTGAGGACCTCCCGCAGACGACGCATCCACATGCGGCATTACACGCATCGTGCCAGATGCGCACATTCATACGAGCAAACTGCGCGCTCGGATAACGCGCGCACATGAAACAAGTTGCCCGCCTCGCTCTGTCGAGCGCGACGGGCATCGTTCGATCTCGCGAGCGTTCTCGCGAGAGGTGATTCGTCAAGAATTCTTATAGCTCTTCGTCATCGACATTCAATGCATTGCACTGAGCGCGCTTGCACGAGCCGTCAAGTGACTTGATAGATCAACTCTCTTGACAGCTTCCCGCGTCCCGCGCGCTCCATCCGCTTCAGTCTCTCGATCAAACCCTGGCGCGACATGCCGAGCGCGCGCGAGGCCTGCGACTTGTTGCCGTTGAAGAGCTGGAGCACGTCGAGGATGTAGCGATCTTCGACTTCCTCGAGCGTCAAGAGCGACTCGCCCTCGGGGAGCACGGCGCGCGAACGGCGCGTCGGGCGCCGCATCGCCTCCGGCAGATGCGCGGGCGCGAGCGTCGCCGCGTCTTCGAGAAGGACCACGCGCTCGAGGAGGTTCTCCAGCTCGCGCACGTTTCCCGGCCACGCGTAGCCGAGGAGAAGCTCCGCGGCTTCGGCGGAGATGTCGGTCATCTCCTTGCGGAACTCGGTCGAGAAGCGCTTGAGGAAATGGCGCGCGAGGAGGAGGACATCCCCGCCCCGCTCGCGGAGCGGCGGCATTTCGATCGTGACGACCTGGAGCCGATAGAAGAGGTCCTTGCGGAAGTTCCCCAGCTCGATCGCCCGTTCGAGCACGACGTTCGTCGCGGCGATGATGCGGATATCGACGCTGATGTCCTCATGCCCACCGACACGCTTGAAAGCGCGGTTGTCGATGAACCGGAGGAGCTTCGACTGCGTGGTGGCGGGCATGTCGCCGATCTCATCGAGGAACAGCGTGCCCAGGTCGGAGAGCTCGACAAGCCCCTTCTTCATACCGGCGGCTCCGGTGAAGGCGCCCTTCTCGTGGCCGAAGAGTTCGTTCTCGAGGAGCGTCTCCTGGAAGGAGGAGCAGTTGATCTCCATGAACGGGCAGCCGGCGCGCTCGCTCCGGTAGTGGATCGCGCGCGCGACGAGTTCCTTCCCCGTGCCGCTTTCACCAAGGATGAGGACGGTGGTCGCGTTCGAACGGGCGACCTTGTCGATGAGCCCGTTCACGGCATGCATCTGCGGCGATTCGCCGATCAAGGCGGTCCGGCGGAAGCTCTCCCGGTCCTTCTCGCGGTAGAAGGACAGCTGTGCCTCCCGCGAGACGTTCCGCGCGGCGGAGCGGACGGCCATGACGATCTCCTCGAGGTCGTACGGCTTCTTGAGGAAGTCCGTCGCGCCCGCCTTCATGGCGTTCACGGCCGCCTGAATGTCCCCGTGGGCCGTGATGACGATCACCTGCAGCGACTCGTCCGTCTCGAAGAGCCGCGCCATGACGTCCATCCCGTTCCCGTCGGGCAGCTTCATGTCGAGGATCGCGATGTGCGGCCGGAACGACGGCATCGCGGCGACGCCGCCCTGGCCGGTCCCCTCGCAATGGACCTCATACCCTTCCGAGGTCAGAACCTTCCGCAACGACGTTCGGATCAGCTCCTCGTCGTCGACGACCAGCACCCTGAAGATCACCCGCTCGTCCCTCCTTCGGGTTCCGGCACCGGCAGGGTGATGCGGAACGTGGATCCTCCCTGCGAGCGGTTCCGGACCGTGATGCGGCCGCCATGCTCCCGGACGATCTGGAGCGAGATCGTCAGTCCGAGGCCGGTGCCGTTGGCCCGGGTCGTGAAGAACGGGTCGAAGATCTTGTCGAGGTTCTCCTGGGGGATGCCGACCCCCGTGTCTGAGAACGCCACCTCGACGACCCGCCGGCCCGAACGGTACCGCCGGGTGGATGTGGTCACCCGGAGCGTGCCGCCGTCGGACATCGCTTCGATGCTGTTGATGAGGAGGTTCAGGAAGACCTGCTGCATCTGGTCGGGATCGACGTCGATGGCGGGCAGGTCCTCGCCGAGATCACGCTTGACGGCGATCTTCGCCTCTTCGAACTGGAGCGCCACGTTGTCGAGGCTCTTCTCGACCACTTCGTTCAGCTGCACGAGTTCCGTCTTCGCCGCCTGCGGGCGGCCGAAGAGGAGCAACTCGGTGATGATCTGTTCGATCCGGTCGATCTCCTTGATGACGTCCTGGAGGTCTTCCTTCTTCGGATCCCCCTCCGCGAGCTTGGTCCCGACGTACTGGACCGTCGTCCGGATCCCGGTGAGCGGATTGCGGATCTCGTGGGCCACGACGGCGGAAAGCTCCCCGAGGGAGGCCAGGCGCTGGACGTTCCGCTGGAACTCCTCGTCGTCCTCCCCTTCGCCGTAGTCGGTGAAGGTCACGAGGGTGCCGAGGAACTCGTCGTCGCCGTTCCGGATGGGGCTCGCCGAGGATTCGATCGTGACCTCGCGGTCGCCGATCTTGAGGTTCGTCTCGCGGAGCGTGGTCCGGGCGCCCAGGGTGTCGATCGGGTCGCTCGAATGCCAGCGGTCGTCGTTCGAGATGAGGACTTCGTCGACGTCGCGCCCGACCAAGTCGGCGGAGGCGACCTCGAGCATCTCCTCGGCCTTGTGGTTCAGGTACCCGATGCGTCCGCGTGCGTCCACGACGAGTATGCCGACATCCATGCTGTCGAGAACGAGCGACGGAATCGCGGCGCGTTGCGGCAGTGCACCCGTGCGCACGGTCATGCGAAGGCGATCCTCCAGCTCATGACGGGGGAAACAAGTCGACGGCTCGAACCTAGCATCCGGATCCGGAGCCCGCAACGGCAATGCTCAGGAAGTTGACGCCGGCGCGGGTGATTCGTCGCGGGCCGCGCGCGCGTGACGAGGCCGCCGAAACAACACCGGCCCGCCCGCGAGCACCCCCCATGCTATCCTCAGTGCATGCGAAACCTGTGGTCGCCGTGGCGGATGAAGTACCTGCTCGAGATGCCTCCGAAGGGGTGCATCTTCTGCGAGCGCGCGGTGGCCGAGGACGACCAGCGGGACCAGGTGCTCCTTCGGGCCCGCCACCACTTCGTCATCCTCAACATCTATCCGTACACGGCCGGCCACCTGATGCTCGTCTCGAACCGCCATGTTCCGAGGAGCGCCGACCTCTCGGCGGAGGAGCGCCGCGAAGCCGCCGAGCTGGCGGTCGCGATCGAGAAGGCGGTGTGGACGGCGTACGGGACCGACGCGGCGAACGTGGGGTACAACCTCGGGCGATGCGCGGGGGCGGGGGTCGAGGGACATCTGCATCTGCACTACGTTCCGAGACGCCCGCGGGACACGGACGAGCCGGCCGGGGGCACGGCCGGGGCCGATCCGCCGGAGCCGCTCGCGGCGAGCTTCGAGCGCCTGCGCTCCGCGCTCGCGGCGGTGATCGCCGCCCGCTGAGGCGGCGCCGGCCCAGACGGCCGTCGGCGCGCGTGGAGCCGTGGCGGCGCGCGGTCGGACGGGCGTCGGGGGCCGCAGCGGGGCGCGGTTCTCCGGCGTCCGGAAGCGCCCTACCTCCAGATCGCGCCGTCTTCGAAGACTTCCCGCTTCCAGATCGGCACGACTTCCTTCAGCCGGTCGATGATCTCGCGGCAGGCGGCGAACGCCTCGGCGCGGTGCGGCGCCGAGACGGCGATCACCACGCTCGCCTCCCCGACCGCCAGAAGGCCGATCCGATGGTGCACGGCGACCTTCGTGGCCCCGTGCCGCGCCGCGGCCTCGGCGGCGATCTCGCGGAGCTTCGATTCCGCCATCGGCACGTACGCCTCGTACTCGCACGCGACCACGGGTCGCCCTTCGAAGTGATTCCGCACGACGCCGGAGAAGGTCACGACGGCGCCCGCCCCCGCGTCCGCGACCGCCGCCTCGAGGGAGGCGGCGTCGAGCGGCGCGCCCGTGATGCGGATCTCCACGGGGCCCTCCTTCGTCATCCCCCGCTCACGGGCGGGATCCAAGCGATCTCGTCCCCCTCGCGCAGGACCGTCTCCGGCGTCGCGTACTCCTGATTGACGGCGACGAACGACGAGGGGCGGAGCCGGACGAGCGCCGGGTACCGGTCGCAGAGGCGATCGAGGAGAGCCGAGAGGCGCTCCCCGCCCTCGGCTTCCAGGACGATTTCGCCGGTTCCCGCCTGCTCGCGGGCGCCGGCGAAGAAGAGCACGCGCACCTTCATGACCGCCATTGTAAGGCACGAATCGGCGCGCACCGAATTCGGGCGAGACGGCGCGCGAAACGGGAACCGGCCGGCCCGGGGCCGCGGGCGACGGAGGCCGTGCCTCCCGCGCGCGGTTCCGTTCGGCCGCCCGGCGGGTGATCACGCCCAGCCGCCCGCTCGGCCGGAGATCTGCGCGCGCGAGCGTGCGCGATCTCTAGCAAAGAGAGAGAATGCCGATAGGGTGGATGAAGCGGCCAGGAGGGATGAGATGCGCGACACATGCAGCGGCCGTATCCTGATCGTGGAAGACGAAGACGCGCTCGTTCGCATCTTGGAGTTCATGCTTCGCACGCGCGGATACGAAGTCCTCTCCGCACGCGACGGCGCCGAAGGGCTCCGGCTCGCGATGAACTGCCGCCCCGACTTGATCGTGCTCGACATCATGCTTCCGGCGCTGGACGGCGTGTCGGTCTGCCGGCGCCTGAAGGACGATGAGCTGTACCGCGAGATCCCGATCATCCTGCTCACCGCGAAGGTGCAGCCCGAGGCGAAGCTCAGCGGCCTCGACGCCGGCGCGAACCTCTTCCTCACGAAGCCGTACGAGCGCGCCACACTTCTCGCGAGCATCGACCGCCTCGTCCAGGAACACCGCAAGAAGAGCCGGGCGGCATGAACGCACCGGGCGCCGGGCCTCAGTGCAAGAGGACCATCATTCGCGTCACTGCGTCGCCACCCGTCTCGAATCTCGCCCAGTACACGCCGTTTCCCATCGTCCGGCCTTCCGCGTTCCGGCCGTCCCATGAGGCTCGATACTGCCCCGGTCTTCGTATGCCGTCAACGAGCGTCCGGACGAGCCCGCCGCGTGTGTCGAAGATCTGCAGCCGGACAGAACCGGTGACCGGTACCGCGTAATCCAACGTCGTGCTCTGAGCGAAGGGATTGGGGCGACTTGCGAGCTGCACTACTCTGGGAACGTCCTGCTGCGGATCCGCCCCGACGACCTGGGAGTAGCCCACCCCAACCCTCAAGTTGTCGAACCATGGCGTGGTGTTTCCGCCGGGATCAGAACACTGAGAAACCCAGCACCAGTCGATGACCTCCACTTTCAAGCGGCAGTACTCGAATGACATTTCCTGCATCGGGATGCCGAGAAACCACTCGTCGAGATAACAGGTCGGCGACTCAGTTCCGGTATAGGCCGGGTGGACATCCACCCACCAGATGTCCTTCTCGATGGGGAGGCCGGTCGCCTCGCACGTCACGGGGTAGACCCGAAGCCATACCCGCATTGCGACCGCGCGGTTGGGAGGTAGGTCTGCATAGGCATCCGCCCAGCCATCAATGTCCGTTATCGCCGGAAGCCCCGCCTCTGCCAGGTCGATCACCGGTGAGATCGCCGCCGATAACTGACCTGAGGGATGCAGCGGATCTCCTACACCGGCTGTCTTATCGAAAAACGTCAGCACGTTTCCCGCAAGACTCTCGCAGGTCACTTCTGGGTCGGGGAGTTCCGTGAGCGGCGTGAGATCTACGAAGTTCCCAATGGCCGGCTTCTGGTGGAATCTCCAGCCCTCCGGGTCTGACTCAAACGTATCCTCATCGCTATTCGCTGGCGTCCCGAGATCTTCGTAGAAGAAGTTGTAACAGCAGAACGCGCCGAAGATCGAGTTCTGAGAACCGGTTTCGTCCGACATCCAGGCGTCCGAAACAAACCTGAAGACCGTCGTGATCTCTGTGGTGTTCGGGGGAATCGAACCGGCTGTCACAGCCACGATCTGGGTGCGTTTGGCGCTCGCCCCTCCCAGCTGCCCCGTGAATGTCACCCGAGGAGCCGCCTCGCGAATCCCATTGAACTCGAGATACAGATACGTGAAGTCGTAGTTCTTCTCGGACGCGCAGAAGTATCTGTACGTCAGGCGAACATCACCTGAGCCCCCATAAGCGAATGCCTTGCGTGCCTCGTGATCCCATGCATCTCCATAGCCCTGCCCGTTGCCGTAGCACAGCTCGTCCGCCTCAATCTCGTACTTCGAGCACCAGATGGCACCATCGTCGCCGGTTCCAGGGAAGAGATCGGTTCCCGGCGTTCCGTAAAGCGTATATAGCGCATCCGAAGTCCATCTAAAGTCGGAGTCGTCGGCATTCCCCAGGGGCAGCGCCGGCGGTGGTAACAGCGTGAGATCCCGGGATATCCAGCCCTCCCAGCCATTGTCGATCCCCGAATCGAAGGTCCACGTCCCGCCGAGATTCGCCTCCCAGCGTGCGTCGGCTGCATCCCAGTGCGAGCCACCGAACCAGACGGTGTTGGTCGTTGTCTTTGCGCTTGGTGTTCTGCCCGTTACTACGCCGGCCTCAACCGTGATCGCTTCACTGGCTGCGATCACCGCCAACGCGAGAAAGAATCTGATCGAGTGTGCGCACATGTGCGCCACCTCCCTTTGGAACAGGTCACGCCTGCTCCGGTCTCGGATTCTACGAGCCTACCATCACCGTCAGTGGCCGAGGGCGGCTGCACTCGTGCAGCCAACCCTTCCGAGGGGGAGTCGGTGAATCTAGAGTTACACGGTTGACCATCCGCCGCCGGAGTTTCGCAATGCAGCATGGGAGGCAGAGCGAGAGAAGGCGAAGCGCTGTCAAACCCGATGCACCTAGATTCCCCACGTCTATCATCGCTTCTGGACCTCAAACAAGTCCCTTCCCAGATAGACGGTCTCGTGATCGCCCCTAAGGAACCACGATCATGCGCCGGGTCGAAGCTGTTCCGCACCCGGTGACCTGGTAGAAGTAGACGCCAGCGGCCACGCGGTTCCCGGCGGAGTTCATCCCATCCCACGTCGTCCCGTGATCGCCTGCTGGCCGTGACCCAAGTTCGAGGATGCGAGCGAGCCGGCCCAAGGCATCGAAGATCCGGACAGTGGTCTGGCTCGGTTCCTTAAGAGTAAAGGTGAGGTTCATAGCGTCCCGCTGACCAATAAGCGCGACCGCTTCGTCGCCGCCTCCGCGTTCCTCTATAGGCCAGCAGCGGAACGCGCATACGTAATTGACGGCGGTGGTGTCGCCGCTTCCAAGCGTCCGGTTGGAGCATCCGCTCGGGATCCCCATGGACATGACATCACCTAAACACGTGGAGTGTCCCAGGCCGAGCGCATGGCCAAACTCGTGTGCGGCGACACCCTGAAAGTCGAGATACTGACCCGGATTCTCGCAATCCTGAATGATCGCCCAGTTGTAGTCGGGATCGAATTTGATGATGAAGCCACTGATGTAGCCTCCACTCCAGCTGTAGGTACACTGCGAAGGGTGGGCGTGGGAGAGGTTATCCCACTTCAGTGGATTTCCAGTTGAACCTTCATCCCCGAAATCCCAAAACGGGGCGGCATTCGACCACTGGTCGGCTGCAGCCTGGGCGGCCGTTTCCATAGCTGAAAGGGAAAAGGGTCCTCCACCCTCTATGCAGTACCAGCCACCTGCGGGGCCGTGCTCGTATCCGTCGCAAGCGGCGTTGATTCCCCAGCTATACGGGGCCAGCCAACACGTCTCCGGGTCATCGCCATCCGGTTCAGCCGGCGGGCCAACCAGCTCATCCAAGTCCCCTGCGCCCGTGCTCACAGCAGCTGCGAGGAACTCTATGCCGATCGATCCTACGCTTCCATTGCGGACTCTCCTCACCCCCTGGAAAGAACCGACGACTCTCCAGGAGTCCTCAGCATCTCGTCGAAGCGCGAGCAGCAATTCGTCGCCAGGCCTGAACCGCGGCTCATCTTCGACCCACCGTCCAACATCGCCGATGACCCCTCCTTCAGTCCGCACGACGACGCTCGGCTCCGAGTAATGGCCTTTGAATGTCTTCCTCACCACAAGGGTCCAATCCGTCACGACATTGCCGTTCGTGAGCGATGCCGCTCCGCCGACAACGCGGCCAGCAATCACAACTTCGCTATCGTCGACAATCGCGTCGAACGGGTACTTGAGCATGATGGAGCTTGCCGGAGATGCAATCAGGAGAAGGAACATCGCAGCGAGCCAAGAGGGCAGGCACAGCACAGAGAGCCGCGTCATTGTCACAGCCCTCGTCCAGATTGCTTGAACCGCCGGTGGTAGTAGATCCTGGTCGCGTCCGCGCGCTGCCACTGGCACCGAACAGGGCCGTGAGTCTGCGTGCGTGAGTGACATGCCAAGATCCTCCGTCTCTACAGCGCGCGACTCGCGACGATAGACCCGGACATCATCAGTCCATTTGAGGCGCAGTGATGCTAACACCCGCGTGGTGGGATGTCAAGACAGTACGAACTCCGGCAACTAACAGAGACAGAACCGTAGTGAATCCTAAATCGTCCCTAGCCCGGACTATTCATAAACGACCGTCGCGAGGCGGCGGAGATGGGGGTGCACTCCCGAGATCGATCCCAGGATCTGAAGGAGCTTCGCTGGATCGGAGTGGACGATGTCTCTCGCACGGAAGGCGCGTGTACTTCACGATCGTGACGAACTTGAAGAGCGGCCGGGTGGTCTGGATCGGTGATGGGAAGGGGCGGCGCGGGCTGCTGCCGTTCCTGCGGGCGCTGGGCCCGAAGGGCCAGCTGTCATCGGTCATGCAATTCTCCCCACCTCGGGTCAGCGAAATCTCCCCACCCTCCTGACCTGAGGAGGGTCTGACATGAGTCTTGAGCTTCGTTCGGAATCGGCGACCATGCTCCCCGAGTGCTTTCCACCCGGGGAGGGGATCATGGTCCGCGAGGAGTGCTGGAAGGAGGTCCACCGGCTGTTCCGCGAGGAGCGCGTGGCGATCGCCGAGATCGCCCGGCGACTCGATCTCGATCGAAAGACGATGCGCGATGTCTCGGCCGGAGCGCATGGAAGCCATACAGCCGCCCGGCGCGCACACACACGCTGCTGGCCGAGCATGAGGCGTTTCTTCGGGATCGAGCCCCGAGGGTCAACTACTCGGCTCGGATCCTGTTCCAAGAACTCCGCACGCGCGGGTACAGGGGCAGCTACGAGACCGTGAAGCGCTTCGTGCAGCCGCTGCGGGCGGTACTCCAGATCGCCGAGCGAGCCGCCGTGCGCTTCGAGACGCCGCCGGGACTGCAGAGCCAGATCGACTGGGGCCAGGCACGCGTGTCGCGTGACGCCCTACTCTGCCGCTAAGGCGACACCCAGATTTACGCACCCCTGCTCCTGATCCAAGGGCTGGGCGTGGCATTTTTCCCGACCTCAAGGGGAAGGAGGCCCGCCCGTGAAGCTGGAGAGGGAGGCACGGATGACGATCCAGTGTCTGGCCGAGCGAGGACAGAGTCGGCGGCGGATCGCCGGGATGCTGGGAGTGAGCGAGGGGACGGTGCGCTACCACCTGCGCCGTGCCGCGGAGGCGGCGGTAGACGGGCGGTCTCTGCAGGCGTTCGTGGCGGAGAAGTACGCCGGGGCGATCACCGCATACCTGGAGAGCGTCGACGAGGGCCCCGTAAACCTCGCGGCGCTATTCGACTGGCTGAAGAGCGAGCACGAGTACACGGGAAGCCTGCGCTCGCTGCAGCGGTACTTCCGGCGGCGGTACCCGAAGCCGGCGAAGAGAGCGCGCCGGCGCGTGGAGACCCCGCCGGGCGCACAGGCGCAGCTGGACTGGGCCGACTGGCCGCGGGTGCGGATTGCCGGACGCGAGGTCTACGCGTACGAGTTCCACATGAAGCTGAGCTTCAGCCGCTTCGGAGCGCGCGTGTGGGCGCCGAGGAAGGACCAGCTGTCCTGGAAGAGCGTTCACAACGACGCGTTCCGCCGGATCGGCGGCGTCCCCGCGGTCGCGCGGATGGATAACGAGAAGACGGTGATGAGCCGCGGCGCCGGGCCCTGGGGCGAGATCAACAGGAGCTACCGGCAGTACGCGCGCGCCGTGCGCTTCCACATCGACGCCTGCCTGCCACGCAGTCCCTGGACGAAGGGGAAAGTCGAGCGCGGCATCGGAAGCGGACGCGGCGATGCAGAGATCCGCCGCCGCGACTGGAGTTCGTGGCAGGAGCTGCAGGACTGGAGCGACGAGCGCTCGCTTCTCGAGGCGCACCGGCGGATCTGCCCGGCCACGGGGAGTTCGGTGTACGAGGCCTGGGAGATGGAGAAGCCGTTCCTGGCGGCGGTGCCGCATCTGCCGGAGCCCTTCGACGTCGCGGTGACGCGCCGCGTGGACGAGGACTGCACGGTGGCGTTCGAGGGACGGCGCTACTCGGTCCCATTCGTCTGGCTGGATCGCCGCGTCGAGGTGCGCGGCTGTAACCGGGTCGTGCAGATCTGGGCGGAGGGCCACATTCTCGCCGAGCACGAGCGAGGCACGCGCGAGCGGATCGTGATCGATCCGCGCCACTACGAGGGCCCGGCCTCGACGACGGCGCTCCCGCCGTTGCCGCTGGGCCGGATGGGGCGCGAGCTTCTGGCGATCGCGAAGCTCGCTCCGCAGAAGCGGCCGCTCGATCTCTACGCCGCGCTCGCGGAGGTGGCCCGATGAAGACCACCGTCGCGCAGCCCAAGGTTGACCTCGATGTGACGCGAGAGCGGCTCACGAAGGCCGGACTCCTTCGTGCCGCGGAGCAGCTCGATACCTTCGTCAGCCACGCCGACGCCGAGGACGTCTCCCCGCATCGGTTCCTCGATCGGATCCTCGAGGAGGAGCTTCGTCACAGGGAGGAGCGGCGCATCCGGACCGCCCTCATCTTGAGCGGGCTTCCCACCGGACAGACGCTCGCCAACTTCGACTTCGCCTTCCAGCCTTCCGTGGAGAGAAGCCGGATCGAGACGCTCGCGACCTGCCAGTGGATCCGCGAGAGCCGCACGCTCCTCATCCAAGGGCCGCCGGGTGTGGGGAAGACGCACCTGGCCGTCGCTCTCGGCGCGAAGGCGATCGAGAACGGCTTCGGTGTGGTTTTCTATCGGCTCGAGGAACTCCTGGCGGCACTCCGTCGCGACGCCGACCTCGTTCCCTCACGACTTCGCCGGAAGAAGTACCTCTCCACCACGCTCCTCATCATCGACGAGGTCGGCTTCGATCCGATGACGCGCCAGGAGGCGAGCCTGTTCTTCCGGCTCGTCAGCCATCGCTACCAGCGCGGCTCCATCCTCATCACGACGAACAAGGGGATCAAGGACTGGCCCGAAATCCTCGCCGGCGACGAGGTGCTCGCCACCGCGATCCTCGACCGGCTCCTCCACAACAGCCACGTCCTCGACATCAAGGGACGCAGCTACCGGCTCCGGGACCTCGAGAAGGCGGTCGCCCAGCAGAGCTGACGTCGCCTACGTAAGGAGGAAAGGACTCAACTCAAAGAAACGGAACACGTTCCCCGGAGCAGGGGTGCGTAAATCTGGGTGTCGCCGTAATGCGTAAGACTGGATGTCGCTGGACACACGCGTGCGTTTTCGGCATCGCCCGGTGACCGTTCACATCTTCGTGCTGACTCTGGGCTTCAGCCGCCGCAGTTTCCACGAGCCCTGCCTCGGGGAGACGCTCCCTCAGTTCCTCGAGGCTCACGAGCGGGCCTTCGAGCACTTCGGCGGTCACACCCGCGAGCACCTCTACGACCGGCCGCGGACGGTCTGCCAGCCCTCGCACGGCCGGACCGTCTGGACACGACCTTCAAGCACTTCGCCGAGTACTGGGGCTTCGAGCCGAGACTGTGCGCGCCGTACCGAGCGCAGACGAAGGGAAAGGTCGAGAGCGGGGTGAAGTACGTCAAGAGGAACTTCCTTCCTGGGCGTGACTTCATCGACGACGTCGATTTCAAGGAGCAGCTCGTCGAATGGGAGATCGAGATCGCGGATCAGAGGGTCCACGGGACCACCCACGAGCGTCCGATCGATCGCTTCGCGCGGGAGAGAGAGCACTTGGTACCGCTGGCGGGGCAGCCGCCGTATCGGCTCGAGGCCCGGCTGCCGCGGATCGTGGCGGAGGACTACCTCGTGAGCGTCGATACGAACCGCTACTCGGTCCCCTTCGCCTTGATCGGTCAGGCGGTCGAGGTCGCTCGCCGGGACGGACAGATCGAGATCTTCCATCGCGGCAACCTCGTCATCCGTCATGCCGAGCTGTCGATCATCGTGGCGCGACTGTCGAGGGCGGCGCACATCCTGGACCACTTCCTCATCGTCCAGTGGGTGAACGAGGCGCTGACCCAGCTTCGCGGACGACTGTTCTCCGGAACGCCAAAGGGGAAGCTGGGGCGCACCTTCAAGGTGAAGAAATGGCTCCTGCTCTCGGCGAGGGCACGGCTGAAGCAGAAGGAGAAGCGGTTGCTCGCGGCTCTCATGGAACGGAACGAGCCGCTGTACAAGGCGTACCTGTTGAAGGAGCAATTGCGGGCGATCCTCAACTATCCGTGGAAGTACATCGGCGCGATGCGCACGCGACTGCAGAAGTGGATGGTCGAAGCACTCGGTGCCGGTCTCGAGGAATTCGAGCGCGTCTCTGTGCGCCTGGCCGAGCACATCGATGCGGTCATCGCCGGTCATCAGCACGATGTCCCTCTCGGCCTGGCGGAGTCGGTGAACAGCAAGATAGCCGTGCTACGCTTCCAGGCCCGCGGCTACAGCGATCCCGAGTACTTCAAGCTGAAGATCTTTCAGCGCTGCAGCCTGACGGACAACCCGTGGGCCAGGATCATCCTATGAAGCAGTTTCCATCACGGAGTTCTGAGCAGAGCCTGATATCCAGCCCTCCCAGCCATTGTCGATCCCCGAATCGAAGGGGCCGAACCGCTCATGGAAACGCACTGCAAGCCGGAGAGAGCGTTACCCGTGGATCTGGGCTGAGAAGAGGAACTTGAGCGAGGCCTCGGCCGCGTCCGCGAGTGGTCCCCAGTAGATCCCCAGGAGCACCGTCGGCACGAGCAGCACGATGAGAAGCGCCCTCTGGAGCGGCCCGATGGCGATCGGGCCGGCCGCCGCCGCCTCGGCTTCCTCGAAGTACATCGTCTTCAGGATCCGCGCGTAGTAGTAGAGCGAGACGACGCTGTTCAGCACGCCGACGATCGCGAGCCAGTAGATCTTCGCGTCGATCACGGCCGCGAAGAGATAGAACTTCCCGATGAATCCCGCCAGCGGCGGGATCCCCGTCAGCGAGACGAGGAAGACCGTCATCGCGAACGCCGGGAGCTTCGCGCGCGAGCCGAGCCCGCGGTACGAGGCGATCTGGTCCGAAGCGATCGAACGCGACAGCGCGATCAGCACCGCGAACACGCCGAGGTTCATGAAGAGGTAGACGATGACGTAGAAGACCATCGCGTTGATGCCGGTCTCCGACAGCGCGACGAACCCCATCAGGATGTACCCGGCGTGCGCGATCGAGGAGTACGCCATCATCCGCTTCAAGTTCGTCTGGTGCAGCGCGCCCAGGTTGCCGAGCGTCATCGTGAGCGCCGAGACGGCCGCCAGGAGCAAGGGCCAGTCGAGATTCGCGACCGCCGCCCACGCCTCGCCGGCGCGTTCGCCGAATCCGAGC
>Ga0326597_10008098_pt1 | contig 14218 bp, 10 predicted proteins | sample RVTome_12_FD_203789 | JGI IMG/M metagenome (GOLD analysis project Ga0326597, IMG submission 203789) | Soil microbial communities from uranium-contaminated site in the Upper Colorado River Basin, Wyoming, United States - RVT100D185 | ecosystem: Environmental > Terrestrial > Soil > Contaminated >... | reverse complement strand
GCTCTCCTCCCCACGAGCCGGGTTCGTTTCTCCCCTCAGATCTCGCCGCGGCCCGACGCGCCTCGCCCCCCGCGAGAGCCTGCGGCTCGCAGCGGTCCCAGCGGAGGGCGAAAGGCCGGCCGTGTGTGTGCGCCGAGCCTCAGGTGTCCTCGAGAGGGGACACCTGAGCCCAGGGCGCGAACTGAAAAGCCCTGGCACGGCAGGGAGTTACTCGTGCCGCCTCTTTGGCATCCCGCGTGCTAAAGCCATCGCCAGAGTGGCCGGCGACGCGGCCGGCGGAGAAAGGAGACTCCCCGTGCGACGAGCGATCCTGAGCCTGACACTGCTGGCTGGCCTCACGGCGGCTGCGAGCCCGGCGCGTGCGAGCGGGCTCGACCTCCGCCTGGGCGCTTTCGTCCCGTCCGCGAACAGCAACCTGTTCCAGGACGACTCGGATCTGTACTTCGTGTCCAAGGGCGATTGGACCGGCTTCTCCGGTGGAGCCGAGTACAACATCGTCGTGGCGAGGAACGTCGAGCTGGGCTTCCACATCGACGGCTACAGCCGAACCGTGGACACGTCCTACCGCGACTACGTCTGGGACGACCGCAGCGAGATCCAACAGAGCTTGCGCTTCCAGGTCGTGCCCTTCGGCGTCTCGCTGCGTCTCGTTCCGACGAGCCGCCGGGCGAAGGTCGCCCCCTACATCGCGGTGGGGCCGGACCTCTTCTACTGGAAGTACGAGGAGTTCGGAGACTTCCTGGACTTCTTCGACCTCGGCGCGCCTCCGATCGCCGACCACTTCATCTCCGACGGCGTGGCCTTCGGCGGCCACGTGGCGGGAGGTCTGCGCTTCTACCTCAACCGTGACTTCGCCCTCGTCGTCGAGGGCCGCTATCAGTTCGCGAAGACGGACATGGGCGGGGACTTCGACACCGGCGACCCCGGCGACCCGAACCGGATCGACCTCGGCGGCACGACCGTCACCGTCGGCGTGCACGTCCGGTTCTAGCGTGGATTGTTCATCGACCCCCTATCCCCTCCCCACGTAGGGGAGGGGGAGCGCCGGTGCGCATCGGTCCCTGTCGCTCTCGAGGACGGGATCGACAGGGACCGTGGGCCATTCGTTCAATGACCCCCCACCCCTATCCCCTCCCCACGTAGGGGGAGGGGGAGCGCCGGTGCGCATCGGTCCCTGTCGCTCTCCGCATCGGTCCCTGTCGCTCTCGAGGACGGGATCGACAGGGACCGTGGCCCACTGCGTCTTGTGATCGAGCCTCCCACCCCGGCTCGCCTCCCCCGCTCCTGCTATGATGTTTCAATGAAGCTCTCACGGCTCGGCGTCCTGACCGCCTCGATCCTGGTGGCGTCCACGTTCGCCGGCGGCCTCCTCGGCGACCGCGTGCTTGCCGGCGGGGACCGCCTGAACGACCAGCTGCGCCTCTACACGGCGATGCTGGGGGCGATCGAGCGCGAGTACGTGGAGGAGGTGCCGAGCGACCGCCTCGTGACGTCCTCGATCCGTGAGATGCTGCGCACCCTCGACCCGCACTCGGGGTTCTTCGAGCAGAAGGACTACCAGACGATGCAGGAGCGGCAGAAGGGGCAGTACTACGGCCTGGGGATCAGCGTGCAGTCGATCGACGGCAACATCACGGTGGTCGCACCGTTCGAGGGCACGCCGGCTCATCGCCTCGGGATCCGCGCCGGCGACGTCATCAGCCGGATCGAGGGCGAAGACGCGCGCGGCATGAGCATCGACGACGCCGTCAAGCGACTCCGGGGACCCAAGGGCACCCCGGTCCGGGTGACCATCGTGCGCGAGGGGTACGAAGATCCGCTCGAGTTCACCGTGATCCGCGACGCGATCCCCCTGCACTCGGTGCCCTACGCGTTCAACGCGAGCCCCACCGTGGGCTACGTCCGCCTGACCGACTTCAACGAGACGACGGCCTGCCGCCCCGGGGAGGGCGAGAGCTGCGAGCGCGAGCTGGAGCAGGCTCTGCGCCGTCTGACGGCCGAGGGCGCCGAGGCCTTCATCCTCGACATCCGCGACAACCCGGGGGGGCTGCTCGACCAGGCGTTCGCGGTGTCGAACCTCTTCCTCAAGAAGGGCCAGCTCGTCGTCTTCACGCGGGGCCGCACCCGGCGCGACGAGTCGAACTACATCACCGAGACCGAGAGCCGGTGGGCGAACGTGCCGCTCGTGGTGCTCACCTCTCGTCACAGCGCGAGCGCATCCGAGATCGTGGCCGGCGCGCTGCAGGACCACGACCGCGCCCTCATCGTGGGGGAAACGACTTTCGGGAAGGGCCTCGTGCAGACGATCCTGCCCCTGCGCAACGTGCGGGGGTACGCGCTGGCCCTCACCACGGCGCGTTACTACACGCCGTCGGGCCGCTCGATCCAGCGCGACTACTCCTCGCTCGCGCTCGAGGAGTACTACGCGCCCCGGGACCGCAAGCCCTGCGATGAGGGCAGCGGCGAGATGAAGCTGACCGACGCCGGACGGCGAGTGTACGGAGGAGACGGCATCACCCCGGACTACTGCGTCGAGCCGGAGAAGCCGTCGCGGTTCGTCTCCCACCTGATCGGTCGACAGGCTTTCATCGGGTTCGCCCGGGGCTTCGAGGCGGCGGCGGGACAGGGCGACGCCACGATTGCCGGCACCGGCAGCCGCTCGAACGTGGCCTCGGGCGCGGTGCGTCTGGTCGGTCGGGATTTCGTGGCCGACGACGAAACCATCGAGGCGTTCAAGGCCTACCTCGACTCGCGCAAGCTGCGCCACGAAGAGCAGGACATCGACGACAACCGCGGGGTGATCCGTCGGCAGATCGAGGAGGAGGTCCTGCGGCAGGTCTTCGGCGAGGGCGAGGCGCGCAAGCGCAGCCTCGCCTGGGACCCTCAGGTGCAAAGGGCCCTCGATCTGGTGCCGCGCGCGGCGCAACTGCTCAAGGATCCCGGCGGCTACGTCGCGGCGCGGGAGCGCGAGGGCCTCGTGGCCCAGTCCGCGGACGCTTCGCGGGTCGGCATTCCGTAGGCCCGGCGAGAGATCGGGGCGTCCGCCCTCCCGCCGGCTCGCGCGGGGTGCGTGTCCGAAGACCGTCGTGCTAGGATGACCGATTGGTCATGCCTGCCGACATCGTCCTGAGGGGCATCCGCGTCCACAACCTGAAGGGGATCGACGTCACGATCCCGACGAGGCGCCTCGTCGTCATCACCGGGGTGTCGGGGTCCGGCAAGAGCAGCCTCGCCTTCGACACGCTCTACGCCGAGGGGCAGCGACGCTACGTCGAGAGCCTGTCCTCGTACGCCCGACAGTTCCTCGAGAGGATGGAGAAGCCTCGGGTCGACGAGGTGGAAGGGATCTGCCCGGCGATCGCGATCCGGCAGCGCAGCCTCTCGCGCAGCCCGCGCTCGACGGTGGCCACCGCGACCGACATCCACGATCACCTCCGGCTTCTCTATGCCCGGGTGGGCCGGACGGTCTGCGAGGGGTGCCACCGCGAGGTCAGCCGGACCACTCCCTTCACCGCGGCCGAGAGGCTTCTTCGCAACGGTGCCGGTCCCGCACCCCTGCTGGTGGGCTTCGCCCCGGCGGGTCGGGATCCCGACGCGATCGCCGAGCTGAACAAGCGTGGGTTCCGTCGATTGCTCGTGGGCGGGGAGGTCTTCGACCTCGACGACGAGAGGCTCGGCGCCCCGCTCGCGACGGCCGAGGACCCCCTGGTCATCGTCGACCGCGTCGTCGCCCGCGAGGGGGAGCAAGGACGGCTCGCGGACGCCCTCGAGGTGGCCCTGCGCGAAGGGGGAGGTCGGGCGGCGGTCGAGGTGCCGGGCCAGGGGCGGCAACGCTTCTCCGAGCGTTTCGAATGCGAAGGATGCGGGCGCGAGTTCCTCGAGCCCCAGCCGCGGCTGTTCTCCTTCAACAACCCCTTCGGCGCGTGCCCGAGGTGCCACGGATTCGGCAACCTCATCGAGGTGGACGTCGACCTCGTCGTGCCCGACAAGAGACGCAGCCTCTCCGAGGGCGCGATCGAGCCGTGGAACAAACCCCACTACCGGAAGCTCCAGGGGCAGCTGCGGAAGTTCGCCCGCCGCCGCGGTGTTCCCCTCGACGTTCCGTGGTCGTTCATGGAGGAGAGTCACCGCCAGCTGGTGCTCGAGGGGGACGACGGCTTCCCGGGAGTGCGCGGGTTCTTCCGCTGGCTGGATGGTCGAAAGTACCGTGTCCAGGTGCGCGCGTTCCTCGCCCGCTACCGCGGCTACCGGGAGTGCCCCGAGTGCTCCGGCAGCCGCCTCCGGCCCGAAGCCCTCTTCGTACGCGTGGGCGGGCTCACCATCCAGGACGTGTCGAGGATGACGGTGAGGGCGGCCTCCGACTTCTTTGGCTCGGTCGAGCTCGACTCCACCGAGAAGGCAGTCGCCGAGCGGGTCGTGGGGGAGATCGACCGGCGCCTCGCGTTCCTCGCCGAGGTCGGCCTCGACTACCTGACCCTCGAGCGTCCCTCGGCGACACTCTCGGGCGGCGAGTCCCAGCGCATTGCCCTCGCCGCCGCCCTCGGCACCGGCCTCGTGGGGACGATGTTCGTGCTCGACGAGCCGTCGGTCGGCCTGCACCCGCGGGACACGGCGCGTCTCATCTCCACCCTCCAGGCGCTGCGCGACCAGGGCAACACGGTGGTGGTGGTCGAGCACGACCCCGACATCATCGCCGCCGCCGACGAGCTGCTGGACCTGGGGCCCGGAGCCGGCGATCAGGGTGGACGAGTGGTCTACCAGGGTCCCCTCTCCGAGCTGCAGGACGCGACGCGCAGCCTCACCGCGAAGTACGTCCGGGGCGATCTGCGCATACCCGTCCCCCCCAAGCGCCGGCGGGGAAACGGTCTTTTCCTGAGCGTCCGCGGGGCGAGCCTGCACAACCTGAAGGGGATCGACGTCAAGATCCCCCTCGGTGCGTTCACGGTCGTCACCGGGGTCTCGGGTTCCGGGAAGTCGACGCTCGTCCACGACGTCCTCGCGTCGCAGCTGCGGCGGCGGCGCGGCGGCGGCGCGCACCGGGGAGAGCCGATTGTCGACGGCACCGAGTACATCGAGCGGCTGGAGATCGTGGATCAGTCGCCTCTGGGTCGCAGCCCGCGCTCGAACCCCGTCACCTACATGAAGGCGTTCGATGCCATCCGCGACCTCTTCGCGCAGACGCCGGAGGCGCACCGCGCCGGGTTCGGCGCGGCCGACTTCTCCTTCAACATGCCGGGCGGGCGGTGCGAGGAATGCGGGGGAGACGGCCGCGTGCGAGTGGACCTGCAGTTCCTCGCCGACGCCTATCTGGTGTGCGAGAGCTGCGGCGGGCGCCGGTACCGCCCCTCGGTTCTGGAGATCGCCTGGCGCGGCCGGGCGATCGACGAGGTTCTCGACCTGACGGTGCGCGAGGCGCTGCAGTTCTTCGCCGGGCAGCACCGCGTGACCCGGCGTCTCAAAGTGCTCGACCAGATCGGGCTCGGCTACCTCCGCCTCGGCCAGCCTTCGAGCACCCTCTCCGGCGGCGAGGCCCAGCGGGTCAAGCTCGCCGCCCACCTGCTGCGTCGGCCGGGGCCCCGGGTCATCTACGTTCTCGACGAGCCGACAACCGGCCTCCACATGGGCGACGTCGCCGAGCTCCTGGGCGCACTCCAGCGCCTGCTCGACGGCGGCGCGACGCTCGTGGTCATCGAGCACAACCTTCATGTGATCAAGCAGGCGGACTGGGTGGTGGACCTCGGTCCGGAAGGGGGCGAAGAGGGAGGCGAGCTCGTCTTCCAGGGCACGCCGGAAGCGCTCGTGGCCCGGGGGCGGGGCCACACCGCCCAGCACCTGCGGCGTCTGCTGCCCGGCGAGCAGGGGGCCACCGCCTGAAGCCGCGCGAAACCGCGATCTGCTATCATCGCGGATCATGGCAGCGTTGCGAACTGACGTGCGTCGGCGCACCGCTCGACCGGTGCTGCGTGGCACCTTGACGCTGGTGCTGGGGTGCCTGCTGGCCCCCCCCGCGATGGCGGTGTCGTCGCTCTCCTTCGAGGATCTCGTCGCCAACCTCAAGAGCCCGACCGCGAAGACCCGGGAGGACGCGGCTCAGGAGCTGGGCAAGAGCCGACGCCGGGAGGCGGTGGCGCCGCTGTCGGCGCTCGTCCGCGACCCGGAGCCAAAGGTCCGCCTCGCCGTCGTTCGCGCCCTGGGCCAGCTCCGAGACCCCGACGCGGTCCCCGCGCTCGTGACCTCGCTGCAGGACGGGGATCCGGACATCCGGGAGGAAGCCATCGGCACGCTCGTGGAGCTCTACGGCGAGCGCGACCGGGGAGGGCCGGTGAGCCGCTTCCTCGAGACCTTCTCCGACGAGTACGACCGGTCCTCGGTCCCGCCCTACACCGCGGTAGACCCCACCGTCTTCCAGGGACTGGCCCGGACGCTGCGCGATGAGGAGACGCGCCTGCGCACCGAATCGGCGCACGCGATCGGCATCCTCGGGGGCGGGGGAGTGACGAGCGCCCTGGTCGCGGCGGTGCAGGACCCCGAAGCGGACGTGCGCGCGGCGGCGGCCACCGCGTTGGGCAAGGTCGGCACCTTGGAGGATGGCCGAGCCCTCGTCCCTCTCCTCTCCGACTCCTCGGCGAACGTCCGCAACCGGGCGGTCCAGGCCATCGGGGTGCTCCAGGTCAACGACGCCGGCCCCGCCCTGCGCGAGCTCTTCGAGCAGAACCGTCGGCGCGAGCAGGGGACCCGCTACCTCGCCGCGCTGGCCCGGATCGGGGATCGTGGTCAGGCGGACTTGTTCCGTGAGCTGGTCGCCTCGACCGATCCCGAGCGCCGGCGCCTCGCGGTCGAGGGACTGGCCCGGATCGCCGACCCCTCGATGCTCGTCGGCTTCAAGAAGGACTTCCAGCGCGAGGGCAACGAGGACGTCCGTCTCGCGCACGCCTTTGCCCTGGCCCGGCTCGGCGACCGCGCCTTCCTCGACAGCATCGTGCTGGCGCTGGGGTCGGCGGGGAGCCGCGGGCGCCGGGCGCGCGACTACCTCCTCGAGCTCGGGCCCTCGATCGTGCCCGACCTCTACCCCTACCTCAACGACCGCGAGGCGAAGGTTCGGGGAGCGCTCTGCGACGTGCTGTCGCAGCTGGGCGACCCGGGCGCCATCGAGCCCATCACGCCGCTCCTCGCCGACCCCAGCCCCGACGTCGCCGACCGCGCGAACCGCGCGATCCAGCGGCTGCGGCGCGTCGGCACGGGAAGCACGCCCCTGCCATGAGGCGCGTGGCCGCCGCACTGGCCGTCGTCCTCGTCACCGCCGTCTCATGCCGCCGTGCGGCGAATGAGGGGCCGACCGTGGGGGGCCCGCATGCCGAGGTGCGTGCCCTGATCGAGCAGGGCCAGTACGACGCGGCCCTCGCCCGGCTCGGGGACGAGACGGACGCGGAGGCCCTCTACCTTCTCGGTCGCGCGTGGGCGGGGAAGGCCGGCCGTCCGGCGGTCCCGGTTTCCGAGGCCCTGCGCCCCGAGGAGCAGCAGGCCCTCGACTTCTTCGAGCGGGCGGTCGCCGCGGATCCGTCTCACGCCGAGTCCCAGCGGGCCATCGGCGACCTGCTCGCCCCTCATGCCCTCGGCGCGCTCGAGGAGCAGAAGCGGCCACGCAAGAAGGGGGCGGCGACGCCGGCTCCGACTGGGATCAGCGTCGACCGCGTCATCCGGGCCTACGGTGCCGCCCTGCAGGCCGACATGGACGACACGGTCGCCGTGAGCTCATTGATCGACTTCGCCACGCGGGCGGGTCGGACTCGGGACGCCAAAGCCGGGTTCGAGGAGCTCGTGCGCCGCGACCGGGAGGACCCGGACGTGCTCGTGAGGTTCGGCGACTTCCTCGCCGGCCCCGGGGGCGACCCCGAGGGAGCCCTCGCTCGCTACGCTCAGGCTCTCATCTGGCGTCCCGCGGACAACGCGACCCGGACGAAGATGGCGCGCATCCACCTCGACGCCGCGAGCGCCTACCTCGAGGCGCGGGAGTATCCGGCGGCCGAGATGCGCGTGCGCGAGGGACGGAAGTTCGCCGTGGAGCCCGCTTCTCCGGAAGCGGCACGCGTGCACGAGATCGAGTCGGCCCTGGCCGAGGTGCGCGGCCGCCGGTGAGGACCCGTCCTCAGGGCGGGTTGTGCCCGACGCCGATGTCGTCGACGTAGACGAAGGCGCTCTCCGAAGGCGTCCCCACCTGGTCGAACGAGCTCACGATCTGCCCGCCGACGCTGAGCCGAGCGGCGGTGACCCCTCCCGTCACCGACTCCCTGAGGTGAGGGTCGAAGATGCGGACGAGATGAGCGGACTCCGCGGGTGGCCAGTTCACCGGCACGTTCGGAGCCTGGCCCGTCCAAACGAGCCCGGGACCGGCGTCGAGGAGCAGCTCCTCGCCGGGTCGCATCCAGCTCCCGAAGAAGACCACGCGGCTGTCGCAGGGGCTCGCCACGTTGACGCAGCCGTTGGGCTGACGATACTGCACCCGCACGGTGGCGTACCGTGCGACGGGGAGTGCCGACGGTCCCTCGGGGACGTCTTTTTGGAAGTCCCAGCACCCGCTCGCGGCGAGAGCGAGGGCGAGGGCGGCAAACGCCGCCCTCGACGTGCTGGGGGATCGCCGTGGCCCCCCGGCCATCGCCCCGGAACCTCGTGCGCGTGTTGCCCGCCTCACGGTGCGATGATAGCATCCCCGCTCTACGCATGGTGGACGCCGATCGGCCGCCCGTCCTCGTCATCGACGACGACAACGCCCTCCGGCAGATCTGCCTCGATCTCCTGGCCGCCCGCGGGTATCACCCGATCGGGGCGGCCACGGTCGGGGAGGGGCTTCGGGAGTTCGGAGACCGTCGCCCCGCGGCGGTGCTGCTCGACCTGCGGCTTCCCGACGGAACCGGGATCGACGTCCTGCGCGAGCTGCAGCGCCGTTCCCCGGTCACTCCTGTCGTCGTGATCTCGGGGCAGAGCAGCGTATCCGACGCGGTGGAGGCGATGCGCTTGGGGGCCGCCGAGTTCCTCGAAAAGCCCGTGGCCGCCCAGAAGCTGTACGCCGTGCTTGATCGAGTGCTCGCCCCGATGCCGGAGCAGGCCGAGCCTCCGGCGGAGGGCACCCTCGACGGCGCCCGCTACGGGATGGTGGGCCGCTCGGAGGCGATGCAGCGCGTGTACCAGCTGCTCGACATGGTGGCGCCGAGCCGGGCGCGCGTCGTGATCTCCGGGGAGCGGGGAACGGGGAAGGAGCTCGTGGCGAAGGCGATCCACGCGCATTCGCCGCGCCGCGACCGGCCGTTCGGCCAGCTCAACTGCGCGGCGGTCCCCGCGGAGCTGATCGAGAGCGAGATGTTCGGTCACGTCAAGGGCGCCTTCACCGGGGCGATGGTCGATCGCCGGGGGGTCTTCGAGAGCGCGCACGGGGGCACGCTGTTCCTCGACGAGATCGGCGACATGAGCACGGCCATGCAGGTGAAGCTGCTTCGCACGCTGCAGGAGGGCGAGGTCACCCCGGTCGGGAGCTCGCGCAGCCGGCCGGTGGACGTCCGCATCCTCGCCGCGACCAGCAAGAACCTGGGTGAGGAGATCGAGGCCGGCCGCTTTCGCGACGATCTGTACGACCGCCTGAACGTGGTGAACATCGCCCTGCCGCCGCTGCGGGCGCGGCGCGAGGACGTGCCCCTGCTCGCCGAGCACTACCTCAGGCTCGCCAGCGTCGAGAACGACATCCGGCCCAAGCGCCTCACCCCGCGGGCCACGGAGTTCCTCTCGCAGCTGCCCTGGCACGGCAACGTCCGCGAGGTGCGCAACCTGATGGAGCGCCTGGCGGTGATCGTCCCCGCCGACACCGTCGGTCACCGCGAGGTCATGGAGGCTCTGCACATGACCGCCCCGCCCACCGCCGACGACGGCACCCCGCTGCCCCTCAAGCAGGCTCGCTCCCGCTTCGAGAGGCAGTACATCCTCGAGCGCCTTTCGGCGAATCGGGGCAACCTCGGCAGCACCGCCCGCGAGCTCGGCATCGAGCGGACGAACCTCTACCGGAAGATGAAGCAATTGGGGATCGAGTCGCCCGGGAAGCGCGAATAGGGGCGCCCTCGGGCGTCGGACCCCGCCGGGGAGCCCGGCGAAGGAAGCAGGGTGGGGGAAGGGCTCGGTGGCCAGGGCGTCACGACCGGTGAAGTGCTGGGGATGTTGCGAAGGCGATAATCGCCTGTTGTGATTCCTCAACTTCCGGGTGAGGCGGCCCAGGGCAGGCAAGACTGTAAGCCATTGATGGGAATAGATATCAGGCCTATGGCCTGCTTGGCGCGATCCCTGCAAGTAGGAAGAGGCAACGAGGGGCCGTATCCCTCGGCTGTGACGCTGCAGCGGATCGGAGCGGCGCCACGGGTTGCAGTCAGAGTTTGGAGGGAGCTCTGGTTGGGCCCGGGGAGCCAGTTTGCTTCGATGCGAGGCCCGGCCGAGAGAAACGGCTCCTCTTTTATTTTGGTCATTCATCGACCCCCCACCCTGTCCCTGTGGACGGCGAGGGAGGGAAACGCCTGTGGCCCGGCTGTCCCTGTCTCGCCGGGTCTTCCGCGTGCCACCCCCCCGCCTTGCCCGCTGACCGAGGCGCGATGTAGATTCTCCTGTTTGTCCGACCCGCGCCGACGTGCCGGGTCCGAGAGGAGACCGCGTGACGGCCAAGAAGGCACTCATCACGGGAATCACCGGGCAGGACGGGAGCTATCTGGCGGAGCTGCTGCTCGAGAAGGGCTATGAGGTGCACGGCCTCGTCCGGCGCAGCAGCTCCTTCAACACCTGGCGTATCGATCACGTCCGCGAACGCCTCGCTCTGCACTACGGCGACCTCGTCGACCAGAACAGCCTGATGCGGGCGCTCGAGGCCGTCGAGCCCGCCGAGATCTACAACCTTGCCGCCCAGAGCCACGTGAAGGTCTCCTTCGAGATGCCGGAGTACACGACCGACGTGACGGCGATCGGCGTCCTGCGCGTGCTCGACGCCGCCCGGGACCTCGGGCTCAAGACCCGCGTCTACCAGGCGGGCAGCTCGGAGATGTTCGGTCTCGTCCAGGAGACTCCGCAGAAGGAGACGACGCCGTTTCATCCTCGCTCGCCGTACGCGGTGTCGAAGGTGTTCGGGCACTGGATGTCCGTGAACTACCGGGAGAGCTACGGGATGCACGTCTCCAACGGCATCCTCTTCAACCACGAGTCGCCTCGCCGCGGTGAGAACTTCGTGACCCGCAAGATCACGATGGCGGTGGCCGCGATCAAGCAGGGGCGCGCGAAGGAGCTGCGCCTCGGCAACCTCGAGGCCAAGCGCGACTGGGGATTCGCGAAGGACTACGTCGAGGCGATGTGGCGCATCCTTCAGCAGGACCAGCCCGACGACTACGTCATCGCGACCGGAGAGACGCACTCGGTGCAGGAGTTCTGCGAGGAGGCCTTCTCCCACATCGGCCTCGACTGGAAAGACTACGTGAAGATCGACCGCAAGTACTTCCGCCCCGCCGAGGTGGACCTGCTCCTCGGCGACTCGAGCAAGGCGCGCCGGGTGCTCGGGTGGGAGCCGAGGGTCACGTTCCGGGAGCTCGCCCGGCTCATGGTCGACGCCGACCTCGAGTCGGCGGGGAAGCACCTCGACCGGCCGCGCTGAGCGGTGGGTGGGCCAACCTCACCGGCCGCCTCCCACCCGTGGCCAATCTCGTCCGTTCTTCCTAGAATGGCGCCCGACGATGCACGCCACCCTGTCGCGCCGGCAGAACCTCGGAATTCTCCTGATCGTGGGTCTGGCCGCGGGGCCCGCTCTCGGGTACGAGCCGGTCCCGGATCGGCTCGTCGTCCTCACCTTCGACGATTCGGTGAAGTCACACTCGACCGTCGCCGCTCCGATCCTGAAGCGCTACGGCTTCGGAGCCACGTTCTTCATCACCGAGGGCTTCTCCTTCCGGACCAACAAGAAGGACTACATGACCTGGGAGGAGATCGGCGAGCTCCACCGGCAGGGCTTCGAGATCGGCAACCACACGCGCGATCACATGGGCGTCACCTCGGCCAAGGTCGGCGAGCTCGAGGGACAGCTCCGGGCGATCGACCAGCGCTGCTTTGATCACGGCATCCCGAAGCCCACATCCTTCGCGTGGCCGGGGAACGCGCTTGCCCCGGAGGCGCTCGTCGTGCTTCGACACCATGGCATTCGCTTTGCGCGACGCGGCGGAGCTCCCGAGTACCCCTACGAAGAGGGCAGGGGATGTGCCTACGAGCCGGGACTCGACCACCCGCTTCTCGTCCCCTCGGCCGGCGACGCTCGTCCGAGCTGGACCCTCGAAGACTTTGCCCGTGCCGTACAGCAGGCGGCGGACGGCCGCATCGCGGTGCTGCAGTTCCACGGTGTCCCCGAGGGTGAGCACCCGTGGGTGCACACGCCTCGAGAGCGCTTCGAGGAGTACATGCGCTATCTTCACGACAACGGCTACCGCGTCGTTGCCCTGCGCGACCTCGGGCGCTGGGTCGACGCCGACGCTCTCCCCGAGGAGCCGTGGAAGTTCATCGAGACGCGCACGTGCGGGGTCGACCGGCGGCGCTGGTCTCGCACGGGCTCACACGCGTGGAGGTCGGACGGGGGCCGCGTTCCGCCCGTCTGCGGCCCCGCCGGTTCGAATGAAGCCAGCGCCCGGGACGGGGTGCCCGCCCTCAGCGGCCGAGAGGTCGAATCGGCCGAGGTCGGCGGCTAGCTCGCGACGCCGCTCACCCGTGCTTCGATCAGCGCGTCGAGCTCGTGCTTGAGGCGGGGGAGGATCTCGTCGTAGGTGTAGGCGCCCACCGTCTCCGTCCGGCGCTTGAGGTTGACGTGGGTGGGCCCGCACCACAGTCCCAGGTCCGCGTCGTCGGTCTCTCCCGGTCCGTTCACCCGGCAGCCCATGACGGCGATGGTGAGGGCGTGCTCGCGAGCGTAGGTGGTCATGGCCTTCACCTGCTCCGCGAGCTCCACGAACTTCTCGTTCTCGACCCGGGAGCACGACGGGCACGAGATGATGTTGAGGGTGTCGTCGTCGAACACCGGGACGGAGCGGAACCGGCCGGCGGCGATGTCGGAGAGGATCTGGTGGCCGACCGTCACCTCCTCGTGCTTGCGCGGGTTGGGCAGGGTCAGGCTGACCCGGATGGTGTCGCCGATCCCGCGGGAGACCAGCTGCTCGAAGGCCACGCGCGTCTTGATGACCCCCTCGGGAGGGATTCCCGCCTCCGTCACGCCGAGGTGCAGGGGCACGTCGGGGCGGGCCTCGGCGAAGAGGCGGTTGGCCTCGATCACCTTGCGGGGGTGCGAGTCCTTCAGGCTCACCACATAGCGGTCGAAGCCGAGCTCGTCCATGAAGGCACAGTGCTCGAGGGCGGAGGCCACCATCGCCTGGACGTCGTCCTCGGGGAAGCGCGCCTTCATCTCGGGGTCCACGCTGCCGCAGTTGACCCCGATGCGGATGGCGAGATCGTGGTCTCGAGCCACCGCCACGAGCCAGGCCACCTTGTCGCGCACCGGCCGGGTCTTCTCGTGGTGCCAGAGGTGCCCGGGGTTGTATCGCACCTTGTCGACGTGGGGAGCCACCTTCTCCGCCAGGCGGTAGTTCTCCTGCAGGTCGACGACCAGGCTCGCCGGCGTCTGGCGGCGGATCTCGCCGAGCGCTTCGACGTCTTTGGGGTTGTCGACGGCAACGCGCACGAAGGCGCCGCCCGCCTGCCGGATCGCCTCCGCCTGCTCGACGGTGGCGTCCACGTCCTGGGTCCGCGTCGCGCACATGCTCTGCACCGCCACGGGGTGGCCGGCGCCGAGGGTCGTGGAGCCGATCGCGACGGCTCGAGTGGGGTTTCTCTTGATCATCGAAGACACCATCTTATCAGGCCTCGCCGACCCCGCCGATCTCCCGCCTCGCAGACCGACCGTGCCGCCGGGCGTGCCCGGTGGCCTGTTACCCGAGCCGCTCGAGGGCGCGGACCCCCCGGCGCATCGACAGCCAGGAGACGGCGACGCTGAGCGCGGCGGCGGCGGCGAAGCACAGTCCCATGAGGACCTGGCGGCGGGGGGACAAGGGGATCCCGTGGTGCTCGTGCCACAGCCACGTCGAGGCCGGCCACACGAGGAGGCCGAACACGGTGACGAGGATGTAGAGGACGGCGATCACCATGAACGCCACCCCGCCGTAGGAGCCGG
>Ga0326597_10008097_pt1 | contig 14220 bp, 12 predicted proteins | sample RVTome_12_FD_203789 | JGI IMG/M metagenome (GOLD analysis project Ga0326597, IMG submission 203789) | Soil microbial communities from uranium-contaminated site in the Upper Colorado River Basin, Wyoming, United States - RVT100D185 | ecosystem: Environmental > Terrestrial > Soil > Contaminated >... | reverse complement strand
CGATCGCGCTGAAGCTGGTCGTGGTCACCGGCTGGTACCGCTACTGCGTCGAAGAGCAGCTCATCGAGCATTCTCCGGCCGTGCACGCGCGCCGACCCAGGGTGTCCCAAGAGTCCACGCGGCTCGGGCTGGACCGCACTGAACTCGGGGCGTTCTTGGTCCAGGCGGGCCTGTCGGGCGGCAACGACCACCTACTGGCCTGCCTGCTCGCACTCAACGCTCTGCAGGCGTGCGGTACGGACTTGGCTGCGGAACTACGCCCCGGAGGAGCCGGGCTCCGACTCCGGGACTTGCGGCAATGGGTTGAACCTGCAGCCGCCTGTATTATTGTGATACACTATTGCGGTCAAGATCCGCAACAGCGCCCGCCGCCACGGCATCGCCGATGCAGACATCCGACATGCCATCGACCGTGCCCTGGCCGCTGGACCCGTCGAGACCAACGTGGAGGGCATTGATGGCGTGCTGTACATCGGGCCAGACCGGACCGGCGGAATGCTGGAAGTCATCACTGTCGATGACACCGATGACGGCGAGGTCGCCATCCACGCCATGAAACTCCGAAGGGCCTACGAGCGCTATCTGCCGCGAAAGCAGGACTCATGAGTACCTCCCCGAAGCGAACCAAGTCCGTCAAGGTCACCGATGAGCTGGCTGAGCGTCTTTCCGACGACGCCGAGGCTGGCTACCCGCCACATCGGATCCACGTGCGACCCACCGGTCGTGGGCGCCCACGGCTGATCAAGGGCACCGGACCATCACCGACGGTCAACGCTCGGATCGATGACGAGCTCGCAGACAGGCTCGAACAGCGTGCCGATCGCGACGGAGTCCCCAAGTCCGACATCGTCCGAGAAGCCCTGCGCGAATACCTGGCGTGACCGGCCAGCCCAAGCGGGCACGGGTCATCGCACCGATCCAAGAGGCTGACCGAACCCGCTGTCCCAGCCGCGCGACGCCGGGACTACAGCCCTACGCCCCGGACCAGCCGTTGCACGACGTCATGGGGCTAGTGCGGCCCGACCCGTGGGACTCGTCGGGTGCGATGGGGGCTGCAGCTATGGAGCTGATGTGGCGTCTGGCGGAACTGGCCCCGCGGGTTGTCCTCGAGTCGAACTTCCGTCACGCAAGCCCGCAGGAGCGAGCCCGGATCGCAGCGCTCGTCGACACCCCGGTCGAGGTCTACTGCCGGGTCCCGCCCGAGGTTGCGGCAGCACGGTTCGCGGCAAGGAACTCGGGCCCAGGCAAGCATCCCGTGCATGTCGCGTCCTCGATGCCGCTGGAGTGGTTCGACCAGTTCCAGGAACCGGTAGGGCTCGGGCCGGTCCTTGAGGTCGACACGACAGTGCCGGTCGACATCCCCGCTGTCGCACGCTGGGTGAGCCGAGCCCTCCGCTAACACTGGTCGGCGGATCGCGACTGACCATGGCAGGCGCGGCTTGGTGCGTGGAGGGCCGGGCTCGGCAGTCTTTATCCGCGCGCGACGACCGCAGTCGTGGGAGGACAGCCCGAGCTGGTACGGCATAACGCGCGAGTGGAGTCGCCTGCTCCTTCGGGAGAAGCGGCGATCTTCCGTGCTCGACAACCGTGGTTGTGGTCGGGGCGTATTCGGAGACCCGACGCCCATGGCTTGCGGCACCTCGCGGGGCGGCGGTTCGGGAATGGGGGATCGAGCGGTCTCCACTGTTCGGCTCCCGCCCGTCGGGAGCCGGCGTATCGTGAACGGGTTCTTGCGACGGGAGCAAGCGTGGCGCACCTGCACGTGGAGACCACGTTGGCGGCAACGGGTGAGCACGTCGACCTTTGGGTCAGCGACGGCCGGTTCGTCCCGGGCCCCCTCGAGGATGCCTCGACACATTCTGGCGGGTTCGCGGTTCCTGGGCTCGTGGACGCGCACGCGCATCTCGCCCTGGCCAGCCCCCTGGCCAACGGCAGCGAAGCCGAGCAGGTCCGCGCGTCGGCGCGTGCACATCTTGACGCCGGGGTGCTGGCCATCCGCGAACCCGGCGGGCCCAGCCGGGTCTCGTCAGGCATCGGCGAGGACGAGGACCTCCCGACCGTGGTCACCGCCGGGCAGTTCCTCGCCCCACCCGGCCGCTACTTCCCCGGCCTGGCCCGCGAGGTCGCCGATGCCGGACTGGTCGCCGCAGCGCAGGACGAGCTGGCCCACGCCCGCGGCTGGGTGAAGGTGATCGGGGACTTCTTCGACGGCGAGGGGCGGTTCGCCGTCAACTACCGCACGGAGACGCTGGCCGAAGTGGCTACGGAGGTGCACGCCGCCGGTGGCCGGATCACGATGCACGCCATGATTCCCGACTCGGTCCAGCAGGCCATCGATGCCGGGTTCGACGGCATCGAGCACGGCACCGTCGTTGAGGACGGCCAGGTCGGGGCGATGGCCGCCGCCGGGATCACGTGGACGCCGACCGCTCTCATCGACGGGATCCTGCGCGACACCGGCGAGGGCATGCTGGGCCACGACGGCGCCGCCTGGCTCGAGGGTGGGATGGCCGGCCACGGTGACGCGATCCGCCGCGCCCACGAGATGGGTGTGCGTGTCCTGGCTGGCACGGACGCCGGGATGAACCCCCACGGGGTGGTGGCCCGCGAGATCCGTCTCCTCCACGCTTTCGGCCTGCCGGCAACGGTGGCCCTGGGCGCCGGTTCGTGGGACGCGCGGGACTACCTGGGGCTGCCTGGCATCGAGATCGGGGCACCCGCGGATCTCGTCGTGTTCCCTGACGATCCGCGGGAGGACCTGGCCGTCCTCGACCACCCGTCCCTGGTCCTGCTGCGCGGCCGCCGAGTCGGTGAACCCAGCCTCGGCTGACACTGACCGGCGCGCCGCGCCTTCACGAGATCGTGCGGGCCTTATTGTTGTGAACGGAAGAAGCGCAGGGGCTGCGGCAGCCGTGGTGACGGGCGGTCGGCATTTAGCGACTGGTCTGTGGAGTCGCCCATTACCGATGGCGGCCCACGGCGTCGGGCCGCCGAGGTTCTGTCTCCGGGGGCGGGGGGTGGTCCACACCGGCCTTGGTGCGTCGCGCCGCGCTCGGTTCGGAACTCCGTCGCGTGGCCCTACGCGACGCCGGTTACCTCGGTCCTACGCGCAACCGTCCAGCATCAAGACTTCGAGATTGGCCGCAATACCTCGATGTCACGGGGGGTCTACGGGTGCGGTGCCGGGGAAGCGTGTAGGAGTTCTTCCACGTAGTCGAGGAGCTGTGGGTAGTCGGCGTGGGTGCCGGGATCGGCTGTGAACGCCTCCGCGATCCGCAGGGGCTGGCAGAGCCATTGCTGTAGCGGGTGGTGCCGCGGGTCATCTGTGTCCTGGAGGACGGTGCGGGCCTGGTCGGCGAGGTTGGCGTGCCGTTGTGACGGGTAGGACCTGCTGAGGGTGGCCCAGGCCCACGGCAGCCGGCCACCATTGGCGGCCCCCGCGACGCAACGGTGCGAACAGATCCAGCGCCCGGATCCCGGTGGTGAGGAACGTGTCGGAGGGCCGGTGCCGTGTGCGTTGCCGTTGCATCTGAAGCCAGTCGGACGCGGTCCGACCGCCTGCGTCGCGGAGCGTGTCGTCGGCCCCAGCCGCCGTCAGGTGCTGCATCACGTCCTGGTCCCCGCGTTGCGCTGCCGCAGGCTTACCTCACCCGGGACCCGCGTCTGTGCCCGGCCGTCGTCATCGGCCGGAGCTGGCATCGTTCGCGAGCGCCTCGCGGCAGCGAGTCTCTACTTGGGCGAGCGGTCGGAGGACAGCATGTCGAGCAGCAGACCGTCGGACCATGTTCCGTCGGCGTTGCGTTCGTAGCGACGCATCACGCCGATGGGCCGGAAGCCAACGCGCGTGTAGCAGGCGATAGCGGCCAGGTTGTTCGCCGAGGGATCGATCGTCAGGCGGTGGTGGCCACGTTCGTCGAACAGGTGGTCGGCGAGGGTGATGATCGCGTCAGTGCCGTAGCCGCGACGATGGACCGATGGATCGACGTAGAGGTCGATGCTCGCATGGCGGTAATCAGGATCGGTCTCCTCCGAGTATTGGATCATCCCGATGACCTGGTCGTGCTCGTCCATGATCGCGAACTGCGGCACGCTGAGGCGGTCGAGATCCTCATGGAACTCCGCTGACAGGTCGTCGCCGCGCCACCAGCCCCGCACCTCATTGGTCGCTCGGATCTCGACCAGTCGGTCGCGGTCCTCGCGAGTGACCGGACGTAGGCGGATCCGTCGACCCTGCAGACGGGGCGGTGTCATGGCCGTCCTCGGGGATGCCCCGGAGGTGCTCCGGGTGATGCGCTTGATCCCGACGAGAACCCGGTACTTCTCGAGGGCGGCGAAGTCCTCAAGGGCCCAAATGGCTGGCGTGCCTTCGTCGAGAGACAAGTGCAGCGCTTTGTTGTCGCCGAGGTAGACCGCCACGTGGGCACCCCAACCGGAGTCGGTGTCGTTGAACAGCAGCAGGTCCAGCGGCTCTGGGTCGGTCACGGGGATGCTGCAGTCGATGTCCTCGAGGAGTTCGCTGGAACGCAGCGGACGCGGGTCGAGACCATGGTGGCGCAAGAACTCGTAGGCATACTGCTGACAGTTGGCACCGCCGGCCAGACCCTTGACCCCCTGGGCGCCGGGATGACGACGCCCGACGTAGGGCACCGATCGAAACCGGGCCGGCAGGTCGTCAGGAGACGCAGGAACTCGCCAACTCATGGTGCGAGACTACGCACCAACCACCACGACCGACCCTCGGCGCCCAGCTTCCCACCGCGGGACAACCCGCTGTCCCGCAGCCGCCTGATCTCAGTCCATGCGGCGTTGTCCCGCGTTGTTGCGTGGGCCTGACGAGCCGAGCGCTGCCGATGGTGCGTCTCGGCTCCATGCTTTCGCGTCCCTCCAGCGGCACGTCGGTGTCACCGATAGGCGTCGGCCTGGGTCGTGTACAGCTCCGCGTAGAGATCGCCGCTGGCCATCAGCTCCTCGTGGGTACCCGACTCACGAACGACGCCGTCGTCCAGCACGACGATGAGGTCGGCCATCCGGACGGTCGAGAAGCGGTGTGACACGAGCAGCGTGATGGCGCCGTCCGGGCGGCGCGTGCGAGTGGCCTGCGCGAAGACCTCGAAGAGTTCGTGCTCGGTGTCCGCGTCCAGGGAGGCGGTCGGCTCGTCCAGGATCAGCAACAGCGGCTGTGACCGGTTCGCCGCCCTGGCGAGCGCGAGCTTCTGCCACTGGCCTTCCGACAGTTCGACGCCACCCTCCCAGTCTCGACCGAGCTGTGTGTCGAGCCCGTCTGGCATGTCGGCGGGAAGCTCGGCGGCGTTGGCCATGGACAGCGCGTGGTGCAGCTTGTCGTCGTCCGTGAGGCTGGAGACATCAGAGATCCCAACCGCCTCACGCATGAGCAGTTGCCACTTCACGAAGTCCTGGAATCCGGCGGACAGCGTGGTCCGCCACGCTGCGGCGTCGAGGTCAACGAGGTCAACGTCATCGAGGTGGATCGTGCCTGTCGTCGCGTCATGCAGACGCGCGAGCAGCTTGATCAGCGTGGTCTTGCCTGCGCCGTTGTCGCCGACCAGCGCGACAACCGATCCGGCCGGAAGGTCGACGGTGACGTCACGCAGGACCTCGTCGTCCGTCCCGGGATAGACAAAGCCCACGTTCTCGAGGCGGATGCCCTCAGCCAGACGCTCAGGCAGAAGGACCGTCGGATCACCAGCGAAAGCGGCGTTGTGCTCCTGCGCGTAGTCGACGACCCAGCGGTAGCGGTCTGCGTACCGAAGCGCTTGAAGCGTCCCAGACGTGCCACCCACCACCCCTTGGACCTGCCCGAAGAGACCCGTGATCAGCGAGGCGACCATCAGCACGTCGCCCACGGTGGCACGGCCCGCGATCGTCTCGTGGGCAACGAGGGCGAGCCCGGCGCCCAGCGCCAGATAGACCGTGGCATAGGCGGCGAAGTAGCGGACGTACTGCTGTGCGGTGACAACCGCACTCTGTCGATGGACCTCCTCACGGGCGACGTCTTCGCGCCGGGCCAACTCGTCACGCACCTCGAAGGTTCGAAGCTCCTTGGCGGACGGTGCCTCGACGGACAGGTTGAACAGCGACCGGGCCAGGCGCGTCTGCGCGGCCGTGCGATCTTCGAGCCGTCGCTTGGCGCGTTCGTCGCTTCGTGCCGACAGGATGGGCAAGGCCGCCATGGCTGGCAGGGTCATCAGCAACGGGTGCACGGATGCGAGCAGCACGATCGACACCCCGACCTGTACGAGTGACGACAGGAACCTCGCGAACACGTTGAAGGTGCCGCCGAGGTACCCATGACTCGACTCGAGCTGCTGCAGCTTGTCCGCCGTCTCGGGATGTTCGAAGGGGGCGATTCCGCGGATGCCAACGACGACCTCAGCGAGGTGGGCCGACAGCGCCGCGCCCGCCCTCTCCTGCAGGCTGAGTCGGACGCGCGCCCCGCCCCAACCCACCACCCAGCTCAGCCCGGTGAGGCCGAACAGACCCGCTGCCGACCAGCCGACCTGCCCCAGGTTGCCCACGACGAGGGCATCGGCGAGGAACTTCAGGGCCAGGCCGTTCAGGGCCTGTACACCCATGCCCAGCGGGGCGATGACCAGCCCCAGCACGGTCAACCGAGGAACCGCCCGGTACGTCCGCCGGAGTAGCAGCCGCAGCGTCGCCCACAGGCGTGCCTGCTCCGATCCCGAGCGCGCCCGCTGACCGTCACTCATGCGGTGCACCGATTCTGACGTCGACGCCATCGTCGAACCTCGACGCCTGAAGGCTGAACATCCGCTGGTAGGTGGCGCGCCGTGCCATCAGCTCATCGTGGGTTCCGAGCTCGGTAATGCGACCCTCCTCGATCACCGCGATGCGGTCAGCGCGGCGCACCGTGGAGAAGCGGTGGGAGATCAGGACCGTCGTGACGCCACCGGTCAGGTCGAGGAAGCGATCGAACAGCCGCGCCTCCGCGCGCACGTCCTGGTGGGCCGTGGGCTCGTCGAGGACAAGCAGGCCCCCGTCGCCAGCGGCGTACAGGGCGCGGGCCAACGCCACGCGCTGCCACTGACCTCCGGACAGGTCCGTTCCTCGTTCATAGCGACGGGACAGGATGGTCTCGAGGCCATGGGGCAGGCGGTCCACGAGGTCGCCGGCACCAGCCCGGCGCAGCGCGTCGAGCACCCGCCCATCGTCCACCTCGCGGCGCGCGGCACCGAGCGCGACGTTGTCGCGCAGCGGCAGGGCATAGCGGACGTAGTCCTGGAAGATCACGCCCACCCGCGCCCGCCACGCCGCAGGGTCGAGGTCGACCAGATCGACCCCATCCACCACGATCCTTCCGGCCGTCGGGTCGTAGAGCCGGGTCAGGAGCTTGATCAGGGTGGTCTTGCCCGCCCCGTTGAGGCCGACGATGGCCAGCGACTGACCGGCGACCAACTCGAGGTCCAGCCCGGCGAACACCTCCCGGTCCGTTCCCGGATAGGCGAACGCGACCCCCTCAAAGGACACGCCCCTGGCGGGCGCCCCAGGGGGCAGGGCCGCCGGCAGCACGGGCTGTCCGAGCGCTGCCGGCGAGGCCAGCTCCTGCATGCGCGACAGCCCCTCGAGGTTGGACCGGGCCATGGCGAACATCTGGTCCCAGTCGCTCGCGCCAGCCAGATTCGTCGCGCTCATCGCCGCACCGGTGTAGATCGCGAGCTGACCGACGTCGAGGATCCCGCTGCGCGTGTCGAGCACGATCACCAGCAGGACGGCCCCGACACCGATCCCGACCGTCACCGAGGCTCGTACAAGCGCGAGACGCAGGCCGCGTCGAGTCGCCAGCAACTCATCGAGCGCACGGCCATGGAGCGTCGCGTACCGATCGACCAACCAGCGCCCCGCGCCGAAGATCCGCACCTCCTTGGCAGCACCAATACCCAAGGCTTGTTCGTGGAAGTAGTGAGCTCGCCGCATCTGGGCAACGGTCGACTCGTTGCGCCACAGGTCGGCGAGCAGGCGGTTCGTGTCCGCCCGGGCGCGAAGGAACAGGCCACCCACCAACAGGGGCATCCACCAGCGCAGGCCGAACAGCAGGGCCAACGATCCCGCCGACCCCACCCAGAGCGAGAGCACGCGCAAGCCGGTGACGACGGCCATCGCGCCCGGGATCCCTGTCCCGGCTCCCATGACCCGCAGTCGTTGGTCCTGCAGTTGTGGGTCCTCAAGGTGAGCGATTCCCGGCGGCCCGTTCGCGATGCCACGGAGTCGCCTCATGACCTCGATCGAAACCCTGCTTCCGAGGATCCCCAGCGCGGCCTCGCGCGTGGCGTCGAGGAACTGGCCGAGGATCCAAAGCGCAACCACAAGCACGACCAGGTCGCGGAAGCGTCCTGCCGGCACGCTCCCGAAGCCACCTGCCACGGCGTCGGGGACGGCGCCCACCATGGTGCCCATGACCAAGACCATCCCTACACCGAGCAGCGCCGAGGCGAGCACGAGCCCGGTTCCAGAAAGGGCGAGACCGGGCGACGCCCGCCACCCGACTCGTACCACCACTCGAATGCCCGCAAGCGGTCGCCCGCGCGCGAACTGCGCTGACTCGCCCAAGTCCCCCTCCGACGGTTGGGTGACGCTACCCGAGGAAACGAGCAGCGACCGGGTCCCGTCCCGTTCCACAGACCCTGACGATCATCTTGCTTGAGACGGCCGGTTCAACTCCGGCGGTCACTGGCATTCCAGCTCGCCGAGGTCCTCGACTGCAGCATCGAAGACATCTTCCATCCCAGCAGGACGGCGAACCTTCCACACTGATCCGCAACCTACGGTCGCCCAGGGCCACCAAGCCGTCCCAATACGGATAGCGCTCACGCGACCGGCCCCCGGACTTCTATCCATGCGGCGCAGGACCGCGTCCCGGGCGCTGGGGATGGGACCGGCACGGCCACAGCTCGTCGACGGGGTGGGGGCCTCGTGCTGGGGTCTCGACACCGCCGTCAGCAAGGCCGATGGGCTCAAGGTCTGGACCGGGTCATGTCAGCTGGTTCATTGCGGCGTCGGCGATGTCGAGCCAGAGCCCGGCGTCTATCGGGCTGGTGGGGTCATTCAGGATGAGTACCACGACTTTGGCGTTGCCGGCGTGGTCGCGGCGGTACCAGGCTCCGGTCTTGACGCCGGGTTCTCCGCCTCCCTTGAAGGCTGCGTATGACCAGGCGCTCACGTCCTGGGGTCGCAGGCCCGGTGTGACTGCGAGGATTTCTGCGACCTCCGGGCTGTGGTCGACCAACCAGGTCAGGGCGCGCTGGATGTCGTTGGCGCTTGCCAACCATTCGACGGTGTCGATGAAGCGGGGTGCTTCGGTTCGGTCGAGTTCGGAAAAGACCAAGGGGCTGTCGGCCAGGGCGCGTAGGAGCTCTCGCCGTCGTGCCGACGTGGCGGTGGCGTACTCCTGGCCGATCGACTGCTGGGGGCCCCACTTGAGCAGGAAGGCTTCTCGCGAGTACAGAAACGGTGTCGTTGCTTCCGGGCGATGGTGTCCGAGCGTGGTCAGTGCCTTCTCGACCTGCTCGCGTCCCACCAGTTCGAGCAGGTGGTCGGTCGCGGTATTGCAGCTGATCCCGATCATCCACTGGGCGGCCTGCCGAACGGTGACCTCCTCGCCCGCGGGCAGCTGACCCATCCCGCGCTGGCGCTCATTGCGAAGTCGGTCCTGCACGGTCACTGGCTCGTCCCAGGCGAGACGACCGGCCTCGACTCCAAGCGCGAGCGCGCCCAGGACGTAGAGCTTGAACACGGATGCCAGCGGCATGACTGCATCGACGCGCGCACCGGCGCGTTGGCGCCACTGCCCGGTGCTGGCGTCGCATTCGGCAACGAGCCACGCATGCCGTGGCACGTGGGCTTCGAGTTCTGCGCCGAACTGTTCCAGCGACGTCACACCGAACGGGCTGGCCGAGGTGGGTCGGAACAAGAGCGACGAGATCGCGTGGGGCGCCTCGGACTGCCGAACGACGGTGACCTGGAGTGCGACGTCGCCGGATGCAACGACGGCCACGATCCCTTCGACCTCGTCGAGCGTCCACGAACGCAGGACCGTCCACAGGCCAGCACGACCAAGAACGTGGGACTCGAAGGCATCGCGCGACACTCCAGCGCGAAAGGTGGCCGTGAACATCTCTTCGTACAGCTCGTTCTCGATCGCAACCCGACCCTCAAGCGCATCCAGAAACCAGCACAGCGAGCCTGCCGCCAAAGTGTCGGGCAGACTGCGCTGGGAGGGGACGGTCGGTATGGCGCTGGGCGGTGCCATCGTGGCCGTCTGCAGGCCCCGCACAACATGCGGTGGTTCGGGGCTCACCGCGACCGTGAACCTCACCCGCCGGTCGTCGCCGCACTTGATCACCCCCCAGAGCCGATGGTCATCGCGGAGGTCGAAAACCTCACGCTCGATTATCCATTCACCGCTCAGATGATCCAGCCAAGCCGAGAAGTCCTCGAAGGGAACAGCTCGGACGAACCGCGGGTCGAACCGATCCGCGTAGCCCGACTCAGTCAGCACGTCCCGGCCCGCGAGTACCTCCAACCACCAGCCAAGAACGTCCCGCACGACGCCAGCACCCACGGCCCGCCCCTCGCGACTCCAGCGAACCAAGCTACTGCAGCGAGGCGCGCCAGAGTCGCGCGGTGGTCGTGACCAGCGCAGGCCACTCCGTCACCACTCGGCTGCTCGTACCCGCCGGTTCCGACGTCTCCCGGCCGCGGGACATCGCCCACTTGCGCGCCCGTCGGACTTCGAGACTTGCGGCGCAATCTCGTGTGCCTTCCGGTGGAGGGTGCCGCGTTCGAGCCCCTCATCATCGCCGGTGTAGCGTTCGGCTATGCAGTTTCGACCGTACGAGATGCAGGACCTTCCCGGCGTGATCGCTCTATGCGAAGCGGAGGGTTGGCCATCGCTACCAGCCGATCCTGAGCGCGCCCACTGCATCCTGACGAACCCTGGTGTGACCACTTACGTCGCGGTGGACGGGGAAGTGCTGGGCTTCATCTACCTGCTCAGCGACGGCGTCCTCCAGGCCTACATCGCATCAATGGCCGTGGCCGTAGATCACCGTCGGCGAGGTCTCGGAACGCGCCTCATCCAAGAGGCGCTGGTCGCGTGCGGCGCTCAGCGGGCGGACCTGCTGTCCACCGCCGATGCGTTCTACGGCGCGCTTCCTCATCGGCGCTTGTCGGGGTTCCGTATCTACCCGCCCGAGGGCAGCGCTGCCCGACCGCAGAGCCGATCCGAACCCACCGGCGGCCAACACCCATAGCCCGAGACCTCGCGACCGATCTCCGGCAAGACTGCTGGATGGCTCGCGCGTCGGCCTCAGGGCCCGACGCCGACGACTTCGGCACGACATGCGCGTCCTCGACCTCGGGACTTCGGAACTCGCGGCAAAGTCACGCTTGGACGGCGTGCTCTTGTCGGTTTCAGAGGTTCTTGATCGTCAGGGCGTTGGCCAGCGCGCGGTACTGGCGAGCGGGGATCACGTGAACCCCGTCGACGGTGCCAGCGTCGCGTAGTTGCTGCACCTGTTCCAGGGCGTGCGCTACCCCGACCGTGGGATGGCGGCCCAGACCACGAACGATGGCCTCGGGCACGCTCAGACCAGGGATCAGGTCGGTCAACCGGCGTGCCATCTTCTCACTGCCCAGGACCATGACCCCGGCGTACACGTCGCCCTCGAACTCGACACGTTCACGCCATCGCGTCACCGCTTCGACGTCAAACGAGATCTGTGTGAACACGAAGTCCGCCGCCCGCTTCCAGGACGGTAGATCCCGCGTCACCTCGGCTGCCACGCCGACCCGGAACTGTGCCTCGACCGTAGATGTCCGGACCTGGTCGAGCATGGCGCGGACGGTCAGGCCGCTTCGTTCACCCTCCCGTGGGCGGTCGCCGTAGACGAACAGCAGCTCCTTGACACCGTAGGCCTGTGCTGTCAGCAGGTCACGCTGAAAGCCGAGCAGGTTGCGATCTCGGGCATTGATGCACGCCATCGCGCGTCCGTGCAGATAGGTGACCTCGTGCGCGACCGCAATGCTGGAGATCGTCGCGCGCCCCAGGTGGCTGTCGGGCACCAGGAAGGCGTCACACCACGGGTGCAGCACCGCGATCTGTTCGCGGACGATCGCAATGTCTGGCGAGACCGGCGGCTCGATCTCACACACCACCTCGAACGAGTCGGCAGGCACCAATGACCCTTCGGCCAGACGTCCGCCCAAGGAAACCACAGACACCAACCGCGCGACGTTGTCGAGTCCGACGCCGTGGCATTCGGTGAGGCGTTCCTCGCCGGGTGGAGCAAGAACCTCCGTCCGACCGCTGGGCTCGTGGAACTCATCACCGACGTGGCCAGCGACCACCGGTTGGCGATCGTGAGCAACACCAACGACCGTTGCCTGGTCCCGTCTGTCCTTGACAGCCAAGGGATCACTGCTGCGTTCGAGCAGGTCACGCTGTCTGTCGAGATGGGCATCCGCAAGCCGCTTTGGCAGATCTTTGAGGTCACTCTCGAGCGCATGGGCTTGACCGCCACTGATGCGGTCTTCGTCGGTGACTCCTACGAGGCGGACTACCTCGGTGCTCGTGCAGCCGGGTTGCACTCGTTGCTGATCGATCCGGACGACCGTGCCGATGTCCCAGCCTCGCACCGGCTACGGACGATCCAGGACTTGCGCGCAGCATTGAGCCCCACTCTCTGAGCCACCTCCACCCCGTGCCCGCCACGTTGGTGGGACTCAGGTCCAATCCCCTTTGGCAAAGTCCGGGAGACGTCGGTCCTCGCGGTGAATTCGCAGGCATGGGACTGCGTTCGGCACTCGAGACGCACCTACGCTCGAGTCCGGACCGAGGATGAGACACCATGCAACCCGTTGTCCCCGAACGGCTCCGAGCGGGCGCGAACGTCCGCGTAGTGGCTCCGGCCCGGTCGCTGGCGATGGTCGGACCGGAGACTCAGCGGATCGCCGACGCGCGGTTCGCCGAACTTGGCTTGGAGCTCTCATTCGGGCGACACGTTGAAGAACGGGACGCCTTCATCTCGTCCTCCGCCTCGTCGCGTCTGGACGACCTCCACACGGCGTTCGCCGACACTTCCGTCGATGCCATCTTGACGGTCATCGGTGGGTTCAACTCTCACCAACTGCTGCCCCACCTCGACTGGGACCTCATCGCCCAGAACCCCAAGATCCTGTGCGGCTTCTCCGACATCACCGCCCTCCTCAACGCCATCCATGCGCGCACCGGTCTGATCACCTACCTCGGGCCGCACTATTCCAGCTTCGGCATGCGCGACCACTTCGAAGACACGCTCCGATGGTTCGTCAAGTCCCTGTTCGATGACGCCGATGTGAGGATCACCCCAGCCGACCGATGGACCGATGACGAGACCTGGTTCCTCGACCAAGACGACCGGCACCCCATCGACAACGACGGATGGTGGCGGCTACGTCAGGGACGTGCGCACTGCCGGATCGTCGGAGGAAACGCATCCACGTTCGCGCTGCTCAACGGCACCGGCTACGAGCCGGCACTGGCCGACACCGTGCTGCTGCTGGAGGACGACTACGAGTCCGAGCCTCACCACTTCGACCGGTGGCTCACCTCCGTCCTCCAGCAACCCGGCGCAGACCGCATCCGCGGTCTTGTCGTGGGTCGGTTCCAGCGGCGAAGCGGCATGACTCGGGAGCTGCTTCAAGACATCGTCGACCGACAACCGGTCCTTGGCGAGGTCCCGGTGCTCGCGAACGTCGATGTCGGACACACATCCCCCATGGCCACGGTGCCCATCGGGGGCAACGTCGAACTGGATGTCACGCCCGACGAAGCGACGTTGCGCTTCATCCACCCCTGAACGCCGGCTTGGCGGTCTTAGGCACCGACTTGGAAGCGTCCCTTGCGCGATCAACGCGGTCGTACGCGCGGGACGCCACCAGCACCCATGCGATCCAAGGCACAGCCCATGGCCTGTAAGCGGTTCCGCGGGACCGGCTCAGACAGGCAAGCGGTAGATGACCTCGACGGGTCGCAGGGGCCCGGTGACACCGTCCATGGTCAGCTCGACCTCACCAATGCGGACCCATCCTTGAGCTTCGAAGAAATGCGGCCCTACGCGATGAGTGAGGGGGCGGTCGGTGTCATTGCGGCGGTGCGGCCTCGGAGTCTTGGGGTGACGGGAGTGTTCCAGACCACGGCGGTCT
>Ga0326597_10008096_pt1 | contig 14223 bp, 16 predicted proteins | sample RVTome_12_FD_203789 | JGI IMG/M metagenome (GOLD analysis project Ga0326597, IMG submission 203789) | Soil microbial communities from uranium-contaminated site in the Upper Colorado River Basin, Wyoming, United States - RVT100D185 | ecosystem: Environmental > Terrestrial > Soil > Contaminated >... | reverse complement strand
CTGACACATTTTTCAAACACATAGAGGCACTTATCGCGCAGAAGCCCGTCCTCACGATGGACGACGGTGCCGACCTCGTCTCGACCATTCACAAGAGCCACCCTGAGCTTTTGAGCTCGATGCTCGGCGGCACAGAGGAGACGACGACCGGCGTCATTCGCCTGCGCGCCATGCACAAGGACGGCGCGCTCAAGATGCCTATCATCGCAGTGAACGATGCGAAGACAAAAAATCTTTTCGACAACCGCTACGGCACCGGACAGTCCACGCTCGACGGCATCGTTCGTGCGACCGACATGCTCCTTGCGGGAAAGTACGTCGTGGTCGCCGGCTATGGGTGGTGCGGGAAGGGCCTCGCGATGCGTGCCAAGGGAATGGGCGCCATCGTGTTCGTGACCGAAGTGGACCCGGTGAAAGCGCTCGAAGCGGCGATGGACGGCTTCGTCGTCGTGCCGATGGAAAAGGCGGCTCCTCACGGCGACCTTTTCTGTACGGTCACCGGCAACATCAACGTCGTTCGAGGAGAACATTTCAAACTGATGAAAGACGGCGCAGTGGTCTGCAATTCCGGACACTTTGACGTGGAGATAAACCTCAAAGAGCTTGAAGGAATAGCCGACGAGAAACCGGTCGTTGTTCGCAGGAACGTGCAGGAATATAGAGTAAAGGGGAAGCGTATCCACGTGCTTGCCGAAGGACGGCTCGTGAACCTCGCCGCAGCGGAAGGGCACCCCGCGAGCGTGATGGACATGAGCTTTGCGACGCAGGCGCTCGGCTCGGCGTGGGTCGCGACCGGCAAAGAGCAGCTTGCGCCGGGCGTGTACGATATTCCCGAAGAAATAGAGAAGACGGTCGCCTCGCTCAAACTTGAGGCGATGGATATCCACGTGGACACACTTACCGAAGAGCAGAAAAAATATTTGGCAAGCTGGCAGCATGGCACGTAGATGAACAAAAAGTATCCGGAAATGGTTGCGGTGCATTTGGTACGGTTCGTGACGCCGAAGGGCGTTTTGTTGAACGGCTACTGGATAGGAGCACTGCGACCGAAGGTGGTCATCGTATGGGTGCACGGGCTGGGAAGCAGCATGTTCAGCAAACAGGAGATAGCGCGCCTTTTGGCGAGGGATCTTACTGCCGTCCTCATGTTCAACAATAGGGGACACGACAAGGTTGCAAGCGTGCAGACGAAAAAGGGGAAGTACGTAAAAGCTGGTGCCGCGCACGAGCGCTTCACTGATTGTGTCGACGATATCGATGGGGCGATACGATTCGTGCGGAAAACGGGCGCGAAGGAGATCTACCTTGCAGGTCATTCGACAGGTTGCCAAAAATCCATCTACTGGGCGCACAAGCGGAAGGGAAGGGGTGTAAAGGGCATCATACTTCTCGCCCCGGTATCTGATTGGGCAGCGGAGGTTAAACGTTCAGGCAGGCGGAAGGTTGAACGCGCATCAACAATCGCACGCTCACTCGTGCGTCGGAACAGTAAACACTCACTCTTGCCCGAGAAGTCGTGGCACGAGGTGCTTGATGCACAACGTTTTTTGAATCTTTACTCGCCCGATAGCACTGAGGAATTGTTCCCCTATGCTCAGCCAAAAAAACTACCCCGAATATTTCGCTCTATCCGGAAGCCAGTCCTAATTCTCTGGGCTGATAGGGATGAGTTTGCAGACAGGTCCTCGAAAGAAATAACAACGTGGTTCGGGAAACATCTGCGAAGAGGAAAAGTTGTCAGTGTGCCTCGTGTGAAGCACAGTTTTAAAGGTGGAGAAAAGTTGGTGGCGCGCGAAGTACAGAAATTCCTCAAGCACTGAAATGTGCTAGAATCTTGGCCATGGAACAAGGAGAATCGGGCATTCACGTCGCGATAGCGGCGGAAAAGTTGGGGGAGTTCATCGGCATTCCCATCACAAACGCCCTCGTCACAAGCTGGGTGGTTATCGCCGTTCTCGTCGTGACAGCCTTCATTTTGTGGAGTCGTCTGAAGATGGTGCCCGGCCGCTTTCAGACGCTCGTCGAGGAAGCATTCTCTTTTTTCTACGATTACGTGGCGGAAACGCTTGAGAGCCGCGAGATGGCACGCAAATTTTTCCCGCTCCTCATGACCACCTTTCTATTTATCTTTATCGGCAACATGCTGCACTTTATCCCCGGCGTGGGCTCGCTCGAATACATGCACCATGCATTTCTGCGTGCGCCCGCCACCGACCTTGCGGCACCGCTCGCGCTCGCGCTCATCGCGTTCTTCGTCGTCGAGGTGACGGGCATCCTTGCCATCGGCGTTGTAAAGTATGGCGGCAAGTTCTTGGTCAACCCTCTGAAGAGCCCTATGGGTTTTGCGATCGGCCTTATCGAGCTTATCGGGGAATTCGTACGGGTGGTGTCGCTTTCATTCCGGCTCTTCGGCAACATCCTCGCTGGCGAGATAATCATCGCCGTTGCCATCTACTTCGCACCGTACCTCGGCCCTTTGCCGCTCATGCTCTTCGAGATATTCATCGGTACCCTCCAAGCGGCGATATTCACCCTCCTCATGCTCTTCTATATCAAGCTCGCCGTCGCCGAACCGCACGGTGAGGCGGCGCATTGATCCCGTTAGAAACCGCGCCCGCGCTTGCGCGCCCCGAAGGGGCCTTGGGCGGGCTGTTTCTAACGGGATTGAAACACTCTATTTGCATGGTAGAATGCGGTCACATTTGATTATTAATTATTACTGGGGCTAGCACCTAGTCCCTATAATCTAGTATCTAATTCATATGGATATTGAAGTAGCAAAAACCCTCGGTATGGCGCTCGCGGTAGGCTTGGGCGTTATCGGCCCTGGCATCGGCCTCGGCATATTGGTCGGAAAGGCCCTTGAGGCGATAGGACGCAATCCGGAGGCTGCGGGGAAGATCCAGGCAACAATGTTCATCGGCATCGGTGTCACGGACGCACTCGCCATCTTCGCCCTCGTCATCGGCTTCATTATCAAGTTCACCTAAGCGGTGAACTTTCTCCGTTGTCATGAGCGAGCTTTTCGCAGCGTTCGGTATCAACTGGCAACTGCTCCTCGTGCAGGCCATCAACTTTGGGCTACTCCTCGTCGTCTTGACCTACTTTCTGTACAAGCCGGTCCTGAAACTCATTGACGACCGGCGCGAAAGAATAGCAGAAGGGGTGCGCACTGCAGAAGCTGCGGAGCGTCGTCTTGCGGAAGCGAAGACAGAAGGCGACAAGCGTATCGGAGAGGCGAGCCGCGAAGCGGAGACGCTTGTCGCGACAGCACGTACCCGTGCCGAGGAGAAAGGCGCCGATATCGTGAAGGCGGCAGAAGCTCAGGCCGCCTCCACCTTGAAGGACGCACAGGCGCGTGCCGAGGAGGCGCAGCGGCAGGCACTACGGGAGAGCGAGAAGGAGATAGCACGTGCCGCAATGCTTGCGGCGGAGAAGATCCTTAAAGAAAAATCTGCATAGTTCGACTACCCTCATTACAAGTAACACTATGGAACACACTTACGCACAGGCGCTCTGGAACATGATAGAAGAGGGGACAGCACCCTCCAAGGCGCTGCGTGCACTGCGCGATTCACTGAAAGAAAACGGTCGGGAATCGCTCCTGCCTCGCATTGGACGCGCATTTGCCCGTATCGCAGAGCGGGAAACGCGTCGTTCGGACATGGTGCTTACGGTAGCGCGCGAAAAGGACGAACGAAAGGTACGAACACAGGTCAAGGAAGTAATCGCCAAGCTCGGGATAGACGGCAAAGACCTCAAAACGCGGATCGACGATACGCTTATCGGCGGTTGGCGCCTTGAGGGCAGGGGACACTTGGTAGACGCGAGTTTCAAGAAACAACTACTCACCATGTATAATCGGACAACCCAATGATCTATGGCACATCCTACCGTTGAAAAGATACTCAAGGAGATAAAAGGCCACGCTTCCAAGACGGAGGGCGAGCATGTGGGTGTTATCACCGCCGTTGGTGACGGTGTGGTCGCTATCGACGGCCTCTCGAAAGCGGTCATGAGCGAAGTCCTTACCTTCGAGGAAACCAAGGGTAAAAAACTCTCTGACAGTATGAAGGCGGAAGGGGAACTTACCGGACTCATTTTGAACCTTGAGGAAGACGGTGTACGCGCCGCAATACTCGGCGATACCTCGCGTGTTAGCGAAGGTATGACGGTCAAGTCGACCGGTCGTGTGCTCTCTATCCCAGCAAGTGACGAAATGCTCGGCCGCGTGGTGAACGCACTCGCCGAACCCATCGACGGCAAGGGTCCCTTCAAGAAGACGGTCATGGTGCCGGTAGAGCGACAGGCGGCCGGTGTTATTCACCGCAAATCTGTGTCCGTTCCGCTCCAGACAGGTATCAAAGCCATCGATGCGATGATACCGATAGGTCGCGGACAGCGTGAGCTCATCATCGGTGACCGTGGCACGGGGAAGACGACGGTCGCTATCGACACCATCCTCAACCAGAAGAACGAGCCGAAAGACAAGCGCCCTATCTGCGTGTACGTCGCTATCGGCCAGAAGGAGAGTAAGACCGCACGCATCGCGCAGCAGCTGCGCGAGCGGGGCGCACTTGAGTACTCCATTATCGTCGATGCTCCCGCTTCCGCTCCCGCTGCGCTGCAGTACCTCGCACCGTTCTCGGGTGTCGCTATCGCGGAGCACTTCATGGATCAGGGGAAGGACGTCCTCATCGTCTACGACGACCTCTCGAAACAGGCCGTTGCGTACCGCCAGCTCTCGCTTCTCCTTCGCCGCCCGCCGGGTCGCGAAGCATATCCGGGCGATATTTTCTACCTCCACTCGCGTCTTCTTGAACGCGCGTGTCGTTTGAGCGAAGAGAAGGGAGGCGGCTCTATCACAGCACTCCCCATCATCGAAACACAGGAAGGCGACGTCTCGGGCTACATCCCGACCAACGTCATCTCCATCACCGACGGCCAAATGTTCCTCATTACCGACCTTTTCAACAAAGGTATCCGTCCCGCTATCGATGTCGGCATCTCCGTCTCACGCGTGGGGAGCGCTGCACAGACGAAAGCGATGAAAGCGGTCGCAGGCGGCATCAAGCTGGAGCTTGCGCAATTCCGCGAGCTCGAGGCGTTCATGCAGTTCGCTTCCGACCTCGACAAAGAGACGGCCGACCGCATCGAGTCGGGCCGTCGCATGGTAGAGGTCTTAAAGCAAAAGAATGGCGAGCCTATTCCGCTCGAAAGCCAGGTCGCCGCCATCTATGCCGCCAACCAGAAATTTTTCCGCGAGGTACCGACCACGAAGGTTACAGAAACGGAAAAACAGTTCGTCGAATTTCTTGACGGCCAGTACAAGAAGACACTCGACGGTATCAAGAAGTCGGGACAGCTTTCCGACGATGACAAGAAAAATTTGGGCAAAGCAATGGAGGAGTTCCGTCTTGCGCACAAAGAACTGTTCGCAAGTAAATGATCCTTCGACTTCGCTCAGGATGTAAGAGCTTGTAATTCACTTCGTTCAAACAATCTCTAACATGGCAAACCTCAAGAGCATCAAGACCAAAATCACTTCCTACAAAAAGACGGGGACAGTGACGCATGCCATGGAGGCTGTCTCGGCCGTGAAAATGCGCAAGACACAGGAGCGCGCGCTTTCAGCGCGCGCGTACGCTGCCGCGGGGCTCTCCATCCTTGAGCGCCTTGCCGCTTCCGGACACATGCATCGGGAGCCGGTACTTTTGACCGAAGGGGGAGAGGAGGGACGTATCAGGAAAGCGTGCTACATCGTCGTCACGAGTGATAAGGGTCTTGCGGGGGCATTGAATAGCGCAGTCATCAAGCTTACCGAAAGCCACATGCAGAAGCGTGGGGACACTAAGGAGAATTCTTCTGTCTATGCAGTCGGCAGGCGAGGTGGCGAGTACTTTGCATCACGCGGATACACGATGTTAGGGAAGCGGGAGAATGTTGCGGATAGCGTTGCAGAAGGTGAACTTCGTGAAATCACCAACGCGCTTTTCGAAGCTCAACAGAGAGGCGACTTCAATTCATGCTTCGTTGTGTACACTAACTTCATCTCTACGTTCGAACAGCAAGCTGTGGTGCGCCAGATACTACCCCTCATTTCCGAGATGCTCGGCGAGATAGTGCACGGTATCTTGCCCGCGAAGGGAAAGTATGCGGGGATCGCCAAGGACGAACAGGAACGACCCTCTGTCTACACCATCGAGCCGGAAGCGGATGTCGTACTGGCAGAGCTTTTGCCGAAACTCTTGAACATCGCGGTTTTCCACGCACTTCTTGAGGCCAAAGCTTCCGAGCATTCTGCCCGTATGGTAGCGATGAAAAGCGCGACCGACAAGGCAAAAGAAATGGCGCACGATCTCACGCGTACCTTCAACAAGGTCCGCCAAGCCGCCATCACCCGCGAAGTTTCCGAGATAACCTCCGGCATCGAAGCGATGAGATGATATGAAATTTGAACGATTCCAGAAGCGACAAGAGGTTGAAGACCTGGATGAGGATGAGCGGATAAAAAATCTACAGAATCAACTAGGGATCATCTATGACCACCTTTTCTTAACAGGTGATTGGCATGGAGAACATACCCAAGCTCCCGAACTAAGACGAAATATTTTCGAGGATAGAGCGACCACCGATAGGGTCGAACTTGCAACGGGGATCGATCAGTTCTTGAGGCACGCTCAGCCAACCGTAGCTGGGAGCGTAGCCCCCGAAGCTATGAGAACACTACATGGAGCCGCCGAAGACAATCGGAATGTATTTTTCGATCTTATTGCCCACGTGCGCGAGATCTTGATGCAAGCACAGAAGGACATCAATACGCGTGAGGAAGTTGAAATGATGAAATGCATCGACAAGAATATGCACTTTTTTAGGGATCCTCCATTGAGTGAACGCCAGAGACAGAAAAACATTCCTCTCGAAGAACAAGGGAAGTACCGACAAGGGCTTGATGTAATTCTTTCCGAGTTGGAGGCAATAGTTGTTAAACACAGTGATTGGCAAGATTGGCCTGCAGACAAAGGTCCTCTGCCCCCTGAATTTAGGTAGGCCATGCGTGAGCTACTGGTGGCGACGAGTAACTCAGGGAAGTTGCGGGAAGTGCTTGCGGTGCTCGAAGGTGTGCCGTTCACGCTACTGACGCTCAAGGACGTTGACGCGGGAAGGGATGTCGAGGAAACAGGAGCGACCCTTGAAGAGAACGCAATATTGAAAGCGAGAACCTACGGAATGCGAACGGGAAAACTCACGCTCGCAGAAGATACCGGTGTCGAGGTCGACGCCTTAGGTGGCAGGCCGGGCGTTCACTCTGCCCGTTATGCGCCGAATGACACCTCACGCAACGAGAAACTTTTGCAAGAGCTGCAAGGTGTTCCCGAAGAAAAGCGGACGGCGGTCTTTCGGACGGTTGCCGCTATCTACGACCCTGTGACGGGCAAGGTCAGTACGTGCGAGGGAGTATGCAAAGGGCGGATACTACGCGAATTGCAGGGAGATAAAAGCTTCGGGTATGGACCGCTCTTTTTCGTCGATGAGTTGGGGAAGACGTATGGGGAGGCGGAATTGGAAGAGCGCAACAAAATAAGCCAGAGGGGTCGCGCTATCGCAAAAGCAAGGGAAATTCTTCTTGCCGAATTCGCGTGAACTGCTATTATTCCGACATCTTTTATGTCCAAAGGTACAGTGACGCAGATAATCGGTCCGGTCGTCGACGTTCGCTTCGACCCTTCGACGGGCTCAGGGCAGGTGAGCCTGCCCGCTATCAAGAACGCACTTCACGTGAAGCACAAAGGGGAAACACTGACCCTTGAGGTCGCGCAGCATCTCGGGTTAAATCGTGTTCGCTGCATCGCGATGCAAGACACTTCCGGGCTCGCCCGCGACGTTGAGGCTATCGACTCAGGTGCTCCTATCGCCGTGCCAGTCGGCGAGGCGTCTCTTGGCCGAATGTTCAATGTGGTAGGCGACCCCATCGACGGACAAGACGCTCCCAAAAAAGCGAAACGACTTCCCATCCACCAAGACCCTCCGAAATTCGTGCGTCAAAGCACGAAAGCGGAAGTGTTCGAGACCGGCATCAAAGCCATCGACCTTCTTGCGCCCTTCATCAAGGGTGGCAAGGTAGGACTTTTCGGTGGCGCTGGCGTCGGGAAAACAGTGCTCATTCAGGAGCTCATTCACAATGTCGCGAGTGAACACGGTGGTTACTCGGTATTTGCCGGTGTGGGGGAACGTGTACGTGAGGGCAACGATCTCTATCACGAGATGAAAGATTCCGGTGTTCTTGGTAAAACAGCGCTCGTCTTCGGGCAGATGAACGAAGTGCCTGGCGCTCGTGCTCGTGTCGCGCTCTCCGGTCTCACGATGGCGGAAGCCTTCCGCGACGAAGGCGGTAAAGACGTTCTCTTTTTCATGGACAACGTGTTCCGTTTCGTACAGGCGGGCTCGGAAGTGTCTTCACTTCTTGGTCGCGTGCCTTCAGCAGTAGGGTACCAGCCGACGCTCGCGGAAGAAATGGGACTTTTACAAGAGCGCATCACCTCAACGACCGAGGGCTCTATCACTTCCGTACAGGCTATCTACGTGCCGGCAGACGACCTCACCGACCCAGCGCCAGCAACGACCTTTTCGCACCTCGATTCCACCATCGTGCTCTCCCGTCAGCTCGCTTCCTTGGGTATCTATCCCGCCATTGACCCGCTCGAGAGCGGCTCGACCGCACTCGCGCCCGAAATAGTCGGCGAGGAACACTACCGGGTCGCCAACGAGACACGTCGCGTCTTGCAACGCTATAAAGACCTGCAGGACATCATCGCCATTCTCGGCATCGAAGAGCTTTCGGATGAAGACAAAAAATTGGTGTATCGCGCGCGCAAGATACAACGCTTCCTCTCGCAGCCGTTCGCTGTTGCTGAGACGTTTACCGGTGCCAAGGGCAAGTACGTGTCGCTTGCAGAAACGGTCCGCGGTTTTGCCGAGATACTCGACGGTAAGCACGACACGCAGAACGAGCAGGCGTTCTACATGAAGGGTGGAGTAAGTGAGATTAAAGGTTCCTAAACCATGGCGGAGAAAAATACGTTCCACCTCGTAGTCGCCAGCGTCGGCGAGACACGCTTCGATGGTCGTGCTGCTTCTGCGACACTACCTGGTTCAGCAGGGGAGTTCACGATCCTTCCGCATCACGAACCTTTTGTAACGACACTGAAGAAGGGAACGATACTGGTGCAAAGCGGGAGCGGTGAACCTGCGAAGTTTGACATCGAAAGCGGCGTGCTTGAAGTCTCCGGCAATCGCGCGGTCGTACTGTTGTAGTTTTCAACATTTTACGGCTTTTCGCTTGTATTCCGCGCTACAATAAGCGTAATGCGCACACTTGCGTGGCCGCTTGCTGTTGGGATACTGCTAACGCCTTTTTTTGCATTTGCAGTGGGGAGCCCTGTTTCGAAAGAGCTTGCGAAAATTTGCCCCCAAGGTCTTCAGGGAAATCCCCCCAGCAGACAAGAATTCTCGTTAGATGGAAGTGATAACGCTCGGATACAGAGCTACGTTCAGAAAGCCGCTTGCGCGAACGCATGTTTTGACGAAACAGTAACCCTTGAGATAACCGCAGCGTTCAAGTTGGTCCTTGACACGAAAGCCACGTCTCGGTGCTCGGGTAAGAGTAATCCTACAGTCGCGGACGCGAAAGCAGCGGGTATCGGGTGTGAGTTTAAGACTCAACCACAAATTACCCTCCAGCTTCCAGCTCCGCTTGGGAGCAAGGGTCCAAAATCCCGATGCCATGCGCAAATAGGAGCGGCGGTAAACAAAGCACTGTCTTCTGTCGGCAGTGGAGATCTTGCTGGCGTGCAAACAGCGCTCACCTCAATAGATGATTTAGGTACACAAGCACCGGTTGTTACACCCATCGACGGTGCAACGAATCAGGCGATACTCGATGCATTTGGTGCAGATGTTGCTGCGAAGGTTACTGCGAGCGGCAACGACGAGGCTGTGAAGGCAGGACTTGAGAAACTGCGAACAACAGGTGACTCTACAGCTCTGGAAGACGCACTAAAGAAGTCCGGCGTTGACCTCAATGCCGACGTAAAGACGAACATCGCCAAGCTTGCGGCTTCAAGAAGCGAAACGGACTCGGCACCCGTCACCGAAGTAGGGCCACCGACGAGCGGTTCAACGTTTGATACCAGCAGTGGTACGGATCTTGGTGGTGATATAAACAAGGCAAAATGTGCCATCGCCACCATCGAGAGTGGGAGCTGTGAGGGAAATTACCTTGCAGTCGGGCCGCCGACGCGTAAAGGCAATCATGCGTATGGGAAGTATCAGGTTATGGACTTCAACATTCCCTCGTGGACGGCTGATGCATGCGGGAGGAGCTATACCGTAGAAGAATTCCGTGCCGACCCCGTTTGTCAGGAAACGGTATTTGAAAAGAAATTCGGGAGCTACGTAACGCAGTGTGGGAGCTATGAAGGTGCTGCAGCGAAGTGGTTTAGCGGGTCATGCACTCCTGATCCAGGTCGAAATGACTTGTACACAAGTGTATCGAGATACTTACAGAAGTTTGCCGGTGTCTTTAAGAATGCCTCTCCACTCTTCGGTGCCATCGCAAGGGCGTATACAGGGAATACCGGGAGTCCGTTCGCAAGCATTTTCGGTGGAGCTTCCGCACTTCTTGGGTCATCCATGACGCTCGATTATCCGAACAGCGGCGGGTACGGAGGAGCTACGTTGGGTCAGGATTACTACTGCATCACCAGCACCTCGCCGCTCACCATCTACACGATCAGAGCGGGCACCCCGTTTCCATCCAATTGTTACAATTCCCCCGGAGGTTCATCCGCACAGGCCGGTATCCCGACATTTCCACAGCAGCCCCCACCAAGCACAGGCGTTGGCAGCACGCTTACACCGCAGAATATGACGAATTTCGTGGTAGGAGCGGTATACAACACACAAACCTACTGCGTTACCAGCGTACAGCCGCTGTCTCTCTACAACGTTCCCGCAAAAACACCTTTCCCCCCGAACTGTCACAACAATGCACAGCAACAGGTGCAACCAACGCCAACTCCAACGCCAAGCTCTGCGCCGGAGCCTGTCGCGACCTTGATCGCGCAGCCGAAGGAGGTCACTCGCGGTGGAGCAGTCACGGTATCGTGGTCGTCTGTCGGGATGAGTCCGAGTTCTCAATGTTTGGTAACTGTTGAATCGGGAGGAAGTACGAACACTTTCATTGCGCAGGCGAACGAAGGGACGAAAGTAATACCGACGAGTGCGACAACAGCGCCCGGCACATGGAACTTCACGATGCAGTGCATGGCGCTTTCAAGCGGCACGCTCATCAATCGCTTAGCGTCGGTCTTGGTGAAGTGAGTATGGGGAAGAAGTCGTTCACACGACGCATAGAAGATTTCGTGTGTGAGCACTGTAGGAAGGAGGTGAAAGGCGACGGCTACACCAACCATTGCCCGCATTGTCTGTGGAGCAAGCATGTAGACGTGCGGCCGGGTGACCGGGCCGCCACGTGTGGGGGCATGATGGAGCCGATAACAGTAGAAGGCACCACCGACGAGTATCGTCTCGTACATCACTGTACCCGTTGTGGGCATGAACATCGAAATATCACGGCTTCCGACGATAGTAACGAGGCACTGATCGCCATTGCTAAAAGAAGGCAGGCGGGGAATAATAGAAGGTAATGGCCGAAGAGTATCATGCGCAGCCGTTCTTTGGGCATGTCCCGCACTACTACGGCGACCATGTGCGGCAACTTTTCATTGTTGCAGCCGCTCTGATGCTGATAGCGGCACCGTTTTATACCGATGCGCTGCGTGTGCAGTTGCCGTTCATCATTATCGGTGCACTCGTTCTGGCAGCGATCGCCGCGCTTGCAAACCCTCTCAAACAATCGGTGTTCATAGCCGGAGCGATAGCATCTGGCGTGGGTCTCGTCGTATATGAATCGTGGGCGCTGTTCATGTATTCAGAAAGCTCGTGGCCAGAGTTTGTGTTGCGAGAGGGGATCGCCATCGTCTTTCTCATAGCATTTTACTTCAACATGAAAACAGTGCGGGCGTTTGTTTTGCATCGGATCGGAAAATATGGCGAAGCGGGAGAATTCGATACGTCGTCCGTTCCGCGCGCTTCCTCGGGACAAAAAAAGACCGAGAGCTCGAAGCCCGACGATTTCCTTCCATGGGCTTCTCGAAGCGGTGGCGGTAGCAAAAAGGTAAGCGATAGCAAAACGGACCCGGCAGCAACTGCGGATACCGGCCCACGAATGACTCCAGGAAGGTCGCGGGAAGAGATAATGCCAAAAACACATCCGTACGAGGAGCAGCTATAAGAAAGGCCCAGAGAAGACTTTTTATGCAAAAGAAAATTTTTCTTCTACTTGGGCATCCAGATAAACGAGGAATGTGTGGTCGACTTGCCGACGCATACCAAGACGGTGCAAAAATGGCTGGTCACGATGTGCGGAGGATGAACCTTGGGGAGATGAAATTCGATCCGATACTGCACCACGGCTATCGCGAACGACAGGAGCTCGAACCTGACCTCATGGAGTTCCAGAAGAACGTGAACTGGGCGGATCATTTCGTCATCATCTATCCCGTGTGGTGGGTAGGTATGCCGGCACCACTGAAGGGTCTTTTTGACCGTGCGTGGCTTCCGGGCTCTGCCTTTCGATACATCAAGACGAAGGCCGGTACGCGCACCATATTCTGGCACCGTATGTTCAAAGGAAAAACAGCACGCACTATTCTCACGAGCGGTACGCATCCGCTTCTCGTGCGATTTCTTCCTGGCAATGTGAACGCGCAGCTGCGATGGGGGATACTGTGGTTCGCCGGATTTTCCGTACGCACTATTTGGTTTGGTCCTTCGGAAAACAGGCCAGAAGCGGTGTGTAATGCGTGGTGCGATCGTGTGTATAAGCTCGGTCGGGAGGCACGGTAGAGGGTTGCAATCTCAGATGAGTCGGGTACGGTAAGGGAATGGAGGAATTCCTCACGCAGCTTTCGTCGCAAACATTCGACTGGCTGCTTGCACACGGCGTTGCAGTCGTGGCGATACTCGTCGGTGCGGTCGTCGTCCACTACGCGCTTCGTTTCTCTCTCGAGCGCCTCATCCGAAAACTCGTTCCGCCATCGCACTTTCACTCTCCGGGGGCAGAGAAACAGCGTGAAGACACGCTGATACGTATCACGCACGGCACGCTCCATGTTGTCATTTGGATAGTGGCCGCGCTCATGATACTTGCCGAATCCGGCATTAATATCGGCCCGATGCTCGCAGCGGCCGGGGTCGCTGGCCTCGCGATAGGTTTTGGCGGGCAGTACCTTATTCGTGACGTCGTTGCGGGCCTTTTCATCATTCTTGAGAACCAGTACCGAGTAGGCGATGTTGTCTGCCTCGATTCCACCTGCGGACTTGTAGAGGATATCACTATCCGTATGGCAACCCTACGTGACCTCGACGGCACTGTGCATCATATGCCACACGGTACCGTGACGAAGGTTTCCAATCTCTCAAAAGAATTCGCGCGCATCCATCTCGACATCGGTATCTCGTACTCCTCCGACCTTGAGAAGGTAATCGAGGTTGTGAATGCGGTGGGGAAGGAGCTTGCGGAGGATGCCGAGTGGAAAGGGAAGATAACAAAGGCACCGGAGTTCCTTCGCGTGAACGACTTTGCGGACTCAGCCATCATGATAAAGATACTCGGTGAGACGAGGCCGATGCAGCAATGGGCCGCGACAGGCGAATATCGCAAGCGCCTCAAGATCGCCTTCGACAAAGCCGGCATCGAGATCCCGTTCCCGCAACGAGTGATTCATCAGGCAAAGAAGTAATCACGCATATTTGCGGCGTTCCTACAGACGTACCCGTACGGTTAGGTTTATTTTCGCTTGCGCACATGACGAAAAGATGAAGAACCAATAATGAGCACGTAAGGCTCATGAAGACGCTGTCGTCACACACAACGGTCGATCTTCATTAGTCACTTACTAACGTAACTTACAAAAGTACGTATGAACTTCGTTACACAAAAGATGTCCGCCCCAGTGGTCACACTGATGGCGACATTGTTAGTTCTTTTCGTCAGTGCTCAAGCTGCCCAGGCCCTTATCACGACCACGATGGATCCGGAGGACAATAACTCGCAGGTAAGCGAGTTGCAGGCGTTCCTTGCACTTGATTCCTCTATCT
>Ga0326597_10008095_pt1 | contig 14224 bp, 12 predicted proteins | sample RVTome_12_FD_203789 | JGI IMG/M metagenome (GOLD analysis project Ga0326597, IMG submission 203789) | Soil microbial communities from uranium-contaminated site in the Upper Colorado River Basin, Wyoming, United States - RVT100D185 | ecosystem: Environmental > Terrestrial > Soil > Contaminated >... | reverse complement strand
GACGCCGTGCACCGTCTCGACCTCCACCAGGCCGTTCAACCGCTCGATGGACTTCAGCACCACGTCGAGCCCCACCCCGCGGCCGGAGACCTCGGTGATCGCCTCCCGGGTGGAGAAGCCCTGGGCGAAGATGAGCTGGACCACGTCGCGCTCGGAGAGCGCCTCGTCCCCTTTCAGCAGGCCGCGGGAGACCGCCTTGGCCTGGACGCGCGCGGCATCGATGCCGGAGCCGTCGTCCATGATCGTGATCACGACGTGGTTCGACTCCTGGGCCGCGGAGAGCAGGATCGTGCCCGTCGGCGTCTTGCCGAGGGCCACCCGCTCCGCCGGCGTCTCGATGCCGTGGTCGACGCTGTTCCGGATCAGGTGGACGAGAGGCTCGCCGATCTCGTCGATGATCGCCTTGTCGATGCGGGTGTTCTCGCCCTCCAGGATCAGCTCGATGTCCTTGCCGGTCTGGTGGGCGAGGTCGCGCACCAGGCGCGGGAAGCGCTCGAAGACGTGGCGGATGGGGAGCATCCGGACGTCCATGACCGTCTCCTGCAGCGCGGCGGAGACGGTCGCGATCTGGTGCACCGCGGCCTGGAGCTCGCGCCCCGCTTCGCCGCCTCCGAGCTGCTCCGACATCTCCTTGCCGATCTGCTGCAGCTTGGTGCGATGGATGATCAGCTCGCCGACCAGGTTCAGCAGGTGGTCGAGCTGGGCGAAATCCACCCGGACCATGTTCGAGCGGCCGCCGGCGTACTGCGCGACGCCGGCCGCGGCTCCGACGCCTACGGTCCCGCGGCCCTCCGCGGGGACGGCGATTTCCGCCCCGGGGCCCTGGACCGTAGGCGTCGGAGCCGCTGTCGCCCGAGGCGTGGGAGCCGCCGTAGTCCCGCGGCGCTCGACCATAGGTGTCGGCGCCAGGATCCCGTCCAGCACCGCCGTCTCATCCGCCAGGTCGCGGACCTCGCCGCGGCCCTGGCCGGCCTGCTCGACGGCGTCCCGCAGCGCGGTGGCCCCCGCGAACAGCGCGTCGAAGACCTCCGGGGTGGGCGAGACGGCGCCGTCGCTGATGCGCCCAAAGACGTCCTCGAGCCGATGGACGTAGTCCTTGATGGCGGCGAACCCGATCATCCCGCTGTTGCCCTTCAGGGTGTGCAGCGGGCCGAGCGCCTGGGACACGACCTCCGCGTCGGGGCCGTCGCGCTCCAGGGTCAGGAGGCAGTGGTCGAGGGCCTCGAGGTGCTGGCGGGCGTCCTCGAGGTAGATGGCGAGCAGCTCGGGAGAGACCTGAAAGTCGAACGACACCAGATCCGCCTCCCCCCTATGCGGTGGCTGCCGTGATCTTCTCGATGAGACCGTGCAGCTCGGAGGCCTGGAAGGGCTTCTTCACGTAGCCCTTCGCGCCCAGCTTCAGGCCCCGGATGGTGTCTTCTTCCTTCCCCTCGGTGGAGATGATGATGACCGGGATCGGCTGGTAGGCAGGCTCCTTCTGGATGCGCTGCAGGAACTCCAGCCCGTTCATGACCGGCATGTTGATGTCGAGCAGGATCAGGTCGATCCCCTCCTCCTGGGCGAGCTTGTCCAGTGCATCCAAACCGTTCATTGCGCTGACGAGCTTGCAGTTCTTGTAGCGGGAGAGGAAGAGCTTGTACATCTGGTGGATGAGCGCGGAGTCGTCCACCGCGAGGATCTTCCGCAGCATCAGCTCATCTCCTGTCGCCCGAAGTCTTGATCCGTTAGTGGTTTGTACCACCGAAGCCGGTGGGGTTCAATCAGGCGAGACCTGCCGGGTGGGGGCCAGCCGAAGGCGAATGCCGAACCTCACGGCCCGCGGCGGCCCCAGGGTGAGGACGGGGGTCCGGCCGACCTCGTAACGGCCGCCGAGGAGGTTCTCGCCGGCGGCGAAGATATCCACGGCACGGCCCAGCGGCCATGCCAGGAACGCATCCACGGTGCGCATCGTCCCGAGGGGGAAGGCGTTCCGGTCGTCGTCGAACTGGCTGCCCGCCCACCGCCCCTGGATGCCGATCGTCCGGCCGGTGGTCCCGATGTAGCGCAGCGACGCCGAAGCCTGGTTGAGAGGCGCCTGGGGAACCCGCCGCCCCTCCAACGTACGGTCGGCGGAGAACGAGCGGACCCTGGAGTCCGACCGCAGCCAGCCCACGGAGAAGACCACCCGGCCCACGCGCGCCTCGGCGTCCACCTCGGCCCCCTGCGAGCGCACGGAGCCGAGGTTCTGCCGCTGGCGGGTGATGAGGCCGGGCTGCGACGACAGGGTGACGCTGGCGACGGTATCGCCGAGGTGCATCCGGAACGCGGTCGCCCGGAGCGAGAGGCTTCCGCCTCCGGCCAGGAAGCCCGCTTCGACCCCCTCGACACTTTCGGCCACCAGCGCCTCGTTGGCGAGGGTCACGACGCTGCCCACCTGGAACGTGCGGTACAGCTCGTTCAGGGTCGGGGCGCGGAACGCGCGATAGGCCGACGAGGTCACGGAGAAGGACGGCGCCAGCCGGAAGAGGAGCGATGCGCGCGGGCTTACGGAGCGCGCCCGCCGGCCGGGCAGGTCCACGGTGGCGTCCCCGGTGATCCGCCGCGCGTCGACGTTGCTCCACTGGTCGAAGCGCCCGCCCACGGTGAGGGCGCCGCGGCTGCCGAGGCCCCAGGCGAGGTCCCCGAACACGCCGAGGGTGCGCTGGGTGCCTTCGGCGATTGTCGCTTCCGCCGGCCCGGGCAGGAACACCGTCTCCTCGTTGCTCCCGGAGACATGGCCCCGATCCAGCCCGAGCAGAACCGTCCGGCCGCCGAACGCGTGGGTCCAGGTGGCCAGGAAACCGGCGGCGCTCGAAGGCACTGTCTGGTCGCGGCTCAGCGTCTCGGTGCGGCGATCGGCGGCCACCGACGAGAAGGTCTGCTCGAAGAGCTGATCGGTCAGGTAGGCCCTCACGGAGAAAGCACCCGCGGATCCGGGGCGGTCGAACCCCAGGGCTCCCGTCTTCACCTCGCTCCGGTTTTCCTGCAGCGGCGTGCCGTTCCGGCGATCCTCCGAGTAGATGTTCCCCCGCGCGAACACGCGCGTGCCGCCCTTCCATCCGTACTCGACGGTGACCTCCTCGGTGAGGAAGCGGGCGCTCGACCGCGTGTCGACGGGGCCGCGCACGGCGTCGTCCACCAGCACGTACCCGCCGTTGGAGAACCCGTCGGCCCCCACGCGGATGGTCCAGGGTCCCTGCCCGGCCTGGGCGTTGATCGCGCCCTGGAACGTCCGCTGCGTCCCGAACGAGCCGTCGAGGTCCAGCCGCTGCTCCGAGCCGGTCCGTCGCACGAGATGCACGACACCCGCCAGCGCGCCGCTCCCGTAGCGGTGCGACCCGCCGCCGCGCAGCACTTCGACGCGGTCCAGCGATCCGCGGGGGACGCGGCCCCAGTAGACCCATCCGCCGAAGGGATCGTTGATGGGGACGCCGTCGTCGAGGACCAGGGCGCGGCTGGCCCCGCTGGCTCCCAGCCCGCGCAGCGTCACGCCCTGGGCCGTGGGGTTCGCGAACCGGCTGCCGGTGCGGCGGAACAGCGTGAAGCCGGGCACGTAGCGCAGGGCGTCGTCCAGCACGGGGGCGGCGGTGGCCGCGAGGTCTTCCGAAGAAACGACGTTGACGCTGGCCGGCGTCTCGCCGAGGCCCTGCCGGCGGCTGCCGGTGACCGTCACCTCCTCGCCGAACGCGAGCCGCGTGAGGACCAGCGTGAGGGGGCCGCCGGCCTCGCCCAGGCGCACGGTCTGCCGGCGCTCGGCGTAGCCCTTCGCGTCCACGGTGATCGCGACCTCGCCTTCGCCTTCCCAGGTGAAGGCGAAGCGGCCCTCGGTGTCCGACGGCGCCTGGACCGAGCGGCCGTCGCCGCGCACGGTCACGATCGCGACCGGGATGGGACGGCCGGCGGAGTCCTGGACGACGCCGGTGACGCGGATGGCCGCCCGCGCCGGCGCGGCCACGAGGAGGAGACCCGCCACCGCGAAGGCCGCTAAGGTTTGCATCAACGTATCTCGCCCGCGCGCGTCCGACCTGTCAAGGGGCGAATGGGACATAATTTCGGGCCATGCCCGCCCCCGACGCCGCCTACATCGGCCTCGACGTCGGCGGCACCTTCCTGAAAGGCGCGCGGATCGATTCGAGCGGCAAGGTCCTCGCCCGCCTCCACGAGCCGATCCGGAAGGCCGGCAGCACCGAGATCCTCGGCCAGCTCGCAGGCGCGGTGGAGACGCTCGAGGGCGGCGCCGGTCCCGCCGTCGCGGTCGGCGTCGGGCTGCCCGGCATCGTGGAGATCACCCGGGGCCGCGTGCGCAGCGCCCCCAACGTGCCCGCCCTCGACGGGCTCAAGGTCGGAGAGGAGCTGGAGGCGCGCACCGGCCGTGCGTCGTTTGCGGAGAACGACGCCAACGCCGCGGCGCTCGCCGAAGCATGGCTGGGCGCCGGCCGGGGCGCGAGCCACGTGCTGTACGTCACCCTCGGCACCGGCGTCGGGGGCGGCCTCGTGTTCGACGGAAGGATCTGGATGGGCCGCAACGGCTATGCCGGCGAGATCGGCCACATCCAGGTCCAGCCCGACGGAGTGGCCTGCGGATGCGGCTCGTGGGGCTGCCTGGAAACGATCGCGGGGATCCCCGGATGGGCGCGCCGCGCCGAAGCTTTGCTTGCCGCCGGCCGGCCGTCGACCCTCGCCGGCCGCTCGCCGCTCGACCCCCAGGTGGTCGTCGAGGCCGCGCGCGGCGAGGACGCGGTCGCCCTCGAAGTCGTGGACGGGGCGGCGCGGGCGATCGGAGTCGGCGTGGCCGCGGTCCTCGACCTGCTGAACGTCGACCGAGTGGTGGTCGGCGGCGGCGTGGCCAGCGCGGGGTTCTTCCTCCTCGAGCGGATCGCCGAGGAGAGCCGGCGCCGCACCTTTCCCCACGTCTTCGCCGACGTCACCTTCCGGCTGGCCGAGCTCGGCGCGGATGCCGGGGTCGTGGGCGCCGCGCGCGTCGGCATGATCGGCGTGGGGAACGGGTAGCCCCTTCAGTCCTCTTCGACCGCCGCCTTCAGCCGTCCGAGGGCTTCGTCCCAGCGCTGCGAGATCCGCTCGAGCGAGCGGCGCGCCTCGTCGAGCGGCGCCACCTCGAGCTGCCAGAGATGCTCGCGCCCCTGGCGAACGCCACGCGCGAGGCCGGCGCCCGCCAACACCCGCAGGTGCTTGGTCACCGCCTGACGCGTGACGTTCGTGCGGTCGGTGAGACGGGCGATGGACAGCGGTCCTTCCGTGCCCAGACGGGCGACCAGGCGCAAACGCGTCTGGTCGCCCAGGGCCGCGAAGACCGGTGCAGAGTGAGCGAGGGCCGCGGCCTGGCCGCGCGCGCTACTTCGTCGGGCCGACATGCCTGGCGACGCTCTCCAGCTGTGCCGCCCAGCCCGCGGAGTTCAAACGGAATGCCTCCGCCCGGCGCGCCAGCGGGACCTGGTCGAACCCGGACTCGGTCACCTTGAGACGCGTGCCCCCCGGGACCTCCTCCAGCTCGAAGACCACCAGCGTGGTCGGTTCCTTGGAGTAGTCCTGCTTCGGGTCGACCGCGTGCGGGTGCCAGCGCCAGGAGAACAGGCGCTCCGGCTCCATGCGCTCGACCTGGACGTCGAGGGTCACGCGCTCGTAACCCGGATGCGTGATCCTCCCCCGCGCACGGGCGCCCGGCGCGAACGTGTCCGTCATCTCGGCCCCGAACCACTTGCCGAACTCCTTCGCGTCGGTGAGGGCGCGCCAAACCCTCGGGCGGGGCGCACGCAGGACGATCTCCTTCTCGATCCGGTCCGTGCCGGTGGCGATCATATGCAACCTCCTAGTTGCATACTACGCCGGGCCCGCGACGAATGCAACTATTTGGTTGCCTTTTTCTAGGGCTCCAGGCCGGGCTGGTAGGTGAGCACGAACTCGAGGAACCGGTACGCCTCGACCATGTCGGCGGCGGTGAAGGCCACGGCGTGGGCGTCGATCCGCCGCACTCCCGGCAGCCACGACAGCACCTCCGACGGGCGGTAGTTCTTGAACCGGATCTCCATCTCCACCGGCGCCTTCACGCGATGCGGAGCGATGACGGTGCGCCTCTCCATCCCGCGGCGGACGGCCGCGGCAATGACGTCACGCGCGGCCTGCGGCGTGAGCGTGCGCGCGGCGTGGAAGCCGATGGGCCACTTCACGGTGGCCGTCTCCACCCCGGCCACGAGCGCGGACACCTCGCGCACCGCGGCCTCGTCGCCGCTCACCGCGAGCACGGGCACGCCGAAGTGCCCGGCCAGCGCGGCGTTCCAGGCGCCCTCGGTCACCGACACCCCGTTCAACCGCAGGTCGGCGAGGGTGGCGCTCGAGAACGAGTGCGCGCGCACGCCCAGGGGATTGGTCGTGCCCGCGTGGTAGCCGATGAAGATCACGCCGGCGAAGCTCGCGTCGATGCCCTGCATCATGCCCAGCGGGCGCGGAGACCCGCGCACGATCTGGACGTCCGCGGGGAGCCGCTCCACGAGCAGGTTCTGCATGCTGCCGTGGGAATCGGCCACCACGATCTCGCCCGCGCCCGCGGCCCGCGCGGCGGCGATGGCGGCATTCGCCTCCTCCGTCATCAGCTCGCGGAAGCGCGCGTACTCGAAGCCCTGCGCCGAAAGCTGGTCGCCGGTGACGACGCCGGCGATGCCCTCCATGTCCACGGAGATGAAGATGCGCGGACCGCCGGCGGCGGTCTGGGCGGCGGCCGGATTCACGGGCAGGGCGAGCAGGGCGATGGCGACGCAAGAGACTCTCATGGGCACCGAGTATATGTTCGGCGACAATCCTGGGGTGTTCGAAGCAAAGGAGCGGCTGGAGGAGAACCTCCTCGACCTGATGGCCGCGATCCTCGACCTCGGCGATGCGCGCTACGCGTGCCTGGTCGAGAGGAGCGGCATCGTCCTCGAGACCCCGGAGCCGGAGGACGGGCCGGTCCTGGCCCTACGCCGCGTGATCGAGGCCCGGGCCGCGTCGATCCTCGGCCTCGCCGCGGCGCTCGCCACCGGCGGCGAAATGGAGGACGCGTTCTCCGGCTGGGCCGACGACGAGTTCCTGGTTGCCGTGCTCAACGAGAGGGTCGCCCTCGTCGTCGCCTGCCCCGACGCCGAGGCGCTGAAAGGCGAAGTGGACCCGCCGCTGCGCGCGCTGGTCGACCGGCTGCTGCGCTGGAAGCCGGCGTATCGCCTCGACGTGCAGGGCCGCGGCCTCTTCGTCGGCCGCCCGCGCCTCGACGTCATCGTCGTGGGGCGGCACGACGCGTAAGCGCCCTACCGTCCAGGCCCCGAGAGCGCCTTGGCGAGCTCCATGGCCAGGAACGGGTTGCGCAGGACCACGGCGCGCAGCGCGCTGCCTTCCACGGCCAGCAGCTCCGCGTCCTCCAGCACGCGGACCGTCCGCGTCCGCGGCTGGCCGGTGAGCGCGGTCCGCTCGCCGAACTGGGCCGGGGGCCGCAGCACCAGCGGCGGTCCGCCCCGCGTTTCCGCCTCCACCGCCCCGGAGACGATGACGTACAGCCGGTCACCCGGCTGTCCCTCGGCATACAGCGTGCCGCCCTTGCGGTGGCGTTCGAAGCGGGAGCCGGCGAGGAGGTCGTTGAGATCGTCGTGGGCGACGCCGGACAGGAACGGGACCTGCGCCAGGGTCTGGATCGCGCGCGCGCGGTCGGGATCGTCGCCGGCGGCGCCGACGTCGGTGAGGCAGCGCAGCACGCGGGGGAGATCGGGCCGCCGCGCGGCCATCAGGACCGTGGTGCCGCCCTGGACGACGGTATTGCCGTCGGCGACGTCGAGGCCGGTGGCGGTCTCCACCCCGATGAAGAGGCACGGCCGCGGGAAGTCCTCGCGGCGGACGATCTCGGCGATGGTCTTTCCCGCCACGGGGGCGGTGGCGGGCAGCTTCAGCTCGAAGACGACGAGCTCCGCCTTGCCCACCGGCATCAAGGCGCCGATCTCGGGGTACTCGATCGAGGTCAGGAACGAACCGACGAGGATGTCCGCCTCGCTGTGGATCTTGGTCGCGCCCACCAGGCGGTAGGGCACCTCGTACTGCGGGTTCAGCATGCGCGCCAGCACCCGCGGCACGCCGAAATAGCGGGCGAGGAGACAGAAGGCGAGGTTGGCCTCGTCGCGCCCGGTCATGGCCACCGCGACGTCGGCCCGCTTGAGGCCGGCCTGCTCCAGCACGGTCAGGTCGGTGGCGCTGCCGGTGAAGACCACGACACCGTGCTCCGCGAAGATGCGATCGGTGACCTCGCGGTCCATGTCGATGACGGCGGTGTCGTGCCCCTCCGCGACCAGGCGCGTGACGAGGTGCGTTCCCATGTGACCGCCGCCCGCCACGAGCACGTACATGCGCTAGCTCCTTTCCTCGGCCCGATCGGTAAGCGCCCGGTCCACCTCTTCCACGAGCTCCTGCGCCACGTCCTCCGCGATCATGCCCGAGCCCGCCGCGTCCTGGAGGGCCGCCTTCTCGACCTCGAGCAGGCGGCGGCGCACCGCGCCCAGGTGCTCCGAATCCTCCGCGGGCGTCCGTGCGACGAGGTCGCGGAGCTGGCGCTCGGAGCGCGCGATGGCGCCCTGGTACGCGGCCCGCATCCGCTGGAAGGTCCCCAGCGGCACGACCCCGAGCTGCTGGAGGCGGTCGAGCTCGCGCTGCGCGGCGCGGGCGGCCAAAAGGCGCCCCTGGTTCTGGTCGATCAGCCGCTCGGGGCCGGTCCCGCGGCCGATCCCCAGCCGGCGGGCCAGCGGGGCGAGGGTGAGCCCCTGCACGGTGAGCGTGACGAACGCGCAGCCGAAGACGACGGACGCGATGAGATCGCGGTGCGGCAGGTCGGCGGGCAGGCTCAGCGCCAGCGCCATCGACAGGCTGCCCTTCAGGTTCCCCCAGACGAGGAGGTGCTGCCAGGCCAGAGGGACCCTGGCGCGCCTGGGGAGCAGCGACAGGGTCGGGTACACCGCCGCCATCCGTCCCGCGGTCAGGGCGAGCAGACCCCACACGATCGCGATCCCGGCGGCGCCGAAGGCCGCGAAATCGAACTGCAGGCCGATGATCAGGAACAGCACGCTGTTGATGCCGAAGGCGGCGACGGCCCAGAAGGAGCGGATCGCGACCTTGCCCGCGGGCGTGATCTCCCGCCAGCCGACGCTGCCCACGGTGATCCCGGCCGTGACCACCGCGAGGACGGGAGACGCGTTCACGGACTCGGCGGCCACCCACGACCCGTAGGTGACGACGACGGTGAAGAGGATCTCCATGAGGTGGTCGTCGGTGAGCGCGATGAGCTGCGCCGTTCCCCAGCCCGCGGCGGCGCCGATGCCGATCCCGACCGCGGTCACCCAGGCAAGATGCACGATCTCGCTCCCGGGGTCGAAGCGGCCCTGGTGGATGGCGGCCAGGATCGCGGCGAACGCCACCAGCGCGGTGCCGTCGTTGAACAGGCTCTCGTTCTCCACGATGGTGCGCAGCCTGGGCGGGGAATGGACCTTCCGGAACGTGGCGACCACGGCGATGGTGTCGGTGGTGGCGAGGATGGCGCCCAGGAGAAGGGCGAAGAGCCAGGGCAGGCGCAGGCCGAGGTGGAGGATGACCCCCGCGACGAAGATGGTGAGGAGCATTCCCGGCACGGCGAGGAGCACCACCGGCCGCATGTCCTCGCGCAGCCGGCGCAGGTCGGTGGAGATCGCGGCCTCGAAGAGCAGGATGGGCAGGAAGACCTGGATGACGAGCGCGGGATCCAGGGCGATGCGCGGCACCTGGGCCGCGCCCATGGCCGCCCCCGCCACCACCAGTGCGATGTTGTAGTGGACGCCCAGCCGCCGCGCCGCGAACCCCACCGCGGCCGCGACGAGCAGCAGCGCGGCGACTGCGGTCAGGCCGTCATGCACGCCGCGGGCTCCATGTTGAGCGCATCATACCGGGCGCCGAGACGCCGTTCGCGGCCGCCCGAACCCCTTGGTAGACTGGTGGATCGCGCACATGAGAAACATTCGCAACTTCTCGATCATCGCCCACATCGACCACGGGAAGACGACCCTCTCCGACCGGCTGATGGAGCGCACGGGGGCCCTTACCCAGCGCGAGATGAGCGACCAGTTCCTCGATTCCATGGACCTCGAGCGCGAGCGCGGGATCACCATCAAGCAGCACTCGGTGCGCCTCCAGTACAAGGCGAAGGACGGGCAGGACTACATCCTGAACCTCATCGACACGCCGGGGCACGTGGACTTCGCCTACGAGGTGTCGCGGAGCCTGGCCGCCTGCCAGGGCGCGCTGCTGGTGGTGGACGCGAGCCAGGGCGTGGAGGCGCAGACCCTCGCCAACGCCCACCTCGCGGTGGACGCCGGGCTGGAGATCGTGCCCGTGCTGAACAAGATCGACCTTCCCGGCGCCGAGCCCGAAAAGGCGAGAGAGCAGATCGAAAACGTCATCGGCATCGACGCCTCCCACGCCATCCTGGCCTCCGCCAAGCAAGGCATCGGGATCGACGAGATCCTGGAGGCCATCGTCCACCGCATGCCGCACCCCAAGGGCGACCCCGATGCGACGTTGCGCGGCCTGGTGTTCGACTCCTGGTTCGACCAGTACCGCGGCGTCGTCATCCTCGTGCACGTGGTGGACGGCGAGCTGAAGCCCGGCATGAAGGTGCGGCTCATGGCGTCGGGCGGCAGCTACCTCGTGGAGAACGTGGGGGTGTTCACGCCCAAGCCGATGCCCGTGGAGCAGCTCGAAGCGGGCGAGGTCGGCTTCGTGGTCGCGGGCATCAAGAAGGTGTCGGACGTGGCCATTGGCGACACCCTGACCGACGACCGGCGGCCCGCCGCCGAGGCGCTCCCCGGATTCAAGGAGATCAAGCCCATGGTGTTCGCCGGGCTCTACCCGGTGGACGCCGACCAGTACGCCGAGCTGCGGGACGCGATGGAGAAGCTGCGCCTCAACGACGCGTCGTTCTTCTACGAGCCGGAGACCTCGACCGCGCTCGGGTTCGGGTTCCGCTGCGGGTTCCTGGGCCTGCTGCACATGGAGATCGTCCAGGAGCGCCTGGAGCGGGAGTTCACCCTCGAGCTGCTGGTCACCGCGCCCTCGGTGCGGTATCGCGTGCACAAGACCAACGGCGAGGTGATCGAGATCGACTCCCCCGCCCGCCTGCCCGATCCCGGCTCCATCGAGTTCATCGAGGAGCCCATCATCACCGCGACGATCCTCACCGGCGACGAGTTCGTGGGGGCGATCCTGAAGCTGTGCCAGGAGAAGCGCGGCATCCAGAAGGGCCTCCACTACATCACCACCACCCGCGTGATGATCGAGTACGAGCTGCCGCTGAACGAGATCCTGCTCGACTTCTACGACCGCCTGAAGTCGGCGTCCAAGGGTTACGCGTCCCTCGACTACCAGTTCACGGGGTACTGGACCTCGCCGCTGGTGAAGCTGGACGTGCTGGTGAACGGCGATCCGGTGGACGCGCTGTCGCTCATCTTGCACAAGGACTCGTCTTTCGCGCGGGGCAAGATGCTGGTCGAGAAGATGCGCAAGCTCATCCCGCGACAGATGTTCGAGGTGGCCATCCAGGCCGCGATCGGGTCGCGCGTCATCGCCCGCGAGACGGTCAAGCCCCTGCGCAAGAACGTCATCGCGAAGTGCTACGGCGGCGACATCAGCCGCAAGCGCAAGCTCCTCGAGAAGCAGAAGGAAGGCAAGAAGCGCATGAAGCGCGTGGGCCAGGTCGACATCCCGCAGGAGGCCTTTCTGGCCGTCCTGCGGGTGGACGAGTAGCTCCGTTCCCGTTCCCGTTCCCGTTCCCGATCACCGGGCAGTGCCCGTGCCCGTGCCGTCTGAAGCGGCCAATCCCGCATCCGCGCCATCACAATGCTGATACAACCATTGCAACGAATAGCGCTCAGCTATGGTGGTGAGGCTTCGTGACCGATGCCGTGACGTGGCGTGCGCGGCTGCGGTTCAGGCTTCAGAAGCAGCTCAACGTCGATGATCGCGAATATCGCATTCTCGTAGCGGGCCGGGATATCGTAGTTGCGCCTCAGCTGCCTGACCAGAAGATTTGTGACAGCGAATGGCTCGTCATGAATGTGCGGGGCTTTGCTTCCGAAGACGAGGCTCGTCGATTCGGCACAAGGCTTCGGTCGGCTTTGGAGGTGTCTGCGGTGGCGACGCGCGTCGGCGTTGACACCGGGAGGGACCTAGCTACTGCGGGCCTCGGGCGCAGCGTGAAGGAAAGACTCGCGAGAGAGACCGGCGCGATCGTTCGCGATAACGTCCACGGGCTCGATGTCTTTGTCGACGACCCGAACGTCTGCATCTTCAACTTAAGCGGTAAGGGGACGGTTCGGGCTAGCGCCGAGCCATTTTTGACGGATCTCAACGCTTTCTTTGAGAATCCCAGCGGACCATCGCAAAAAGTGGCCGATGTCATCCTTCTGCTCAATTTCGCCCTCATGCGACCAGAGCCGGTGGCTCAGATCGTCTTCGCGGTTTCGGCGGTCGAGTCCCTTGGGCAGGACCAGACGTGGTCGCGTGATCAAAAGCAGCTTCTTCGCGAGCTGGCCGATGCCGGGGAGAAGTCATCTGCAGCAAGCACCTCGGAGCGACACGAAGTGGCGGACGCGATCAGGAAGAGCATCCACCGCTTGACGCTTCGGCAGGATGTCTTTCGTTTGCTCGACTCCCTCGAGCTTGGCCACCTCAGAAAGGACTGGGACGCGCTGTATGCCGCGCGGAGCACCCTTGTGCATGGACTTGCACCCAAACCGGGCGCGGACTACGGAGATCTCGCGTTTCGAACCGTCGGCCTCTGCGGTCAGATCCTGCTTACGGCTGTCGCAGCCGAGATTCCAACGGCTGATCGACACGTCAAGAGGCTCTACGGTGGATGAGCGAGTTCCGCCCCTGGCGGCGACCGAGGCGATTTACTGCGGCGACGACCTACAGGGAATCGCGGATGGGAGCACCGCTTGAGTGGCGTACCCACGAGAGCCATCCTTCAAGACATCTTCGACCGAGTCCAGATGCATACCGTGTCCGTGTTTTCGATTCGAGAGCTAAAGGACCGGGGCGCCTACTCCGGCACCGCAACGCTGGTTTCTGCCGGCGGCCCGTGCCTACTGACCGCGGCGCACGTGTGGGATCTCCTGAATGAGCGAAGGCCAGGGTATTTTGGCTTTACCGGACGGGTTCGCGACGGACAGAAGGGAATCGCTGTTCCAACCTCGCTCCAAGTTACGCGGTACCGTGGTTCAGAACTCGGACCGGATATTGCGCTCATTCGCTTGCCTGCAATCGATGCTGCCACTGCTGAAATCGGGGGAAAGGTCTTCTATAACCTAGATCGCAGGCGGGCTGAAACACCCGCGAGCGACACTGTTCAAAGCCTTTGGGGCGTATTCGGATCTCCTGGAGAGCAGGTGACTCCATCCGAAGCCGAACAGCAATGGCAGATGGGGACCGGAATATTTGCGTCGGGCGCTTCGCCGGTAAGGTCAGAGCGGGGCGGCTTCGACTACGCCGTAATACACACATGGAACGATGGACGCGACGGCAGGCCGCAGTCCTACGCTGGCCTCAGTGGTTCTGGTCTATGGCGACTTGGAATTAGGGACCAAGAAGGCGCCTTGGCGTGGGACGGCTCCGTCACGCTCGAGGGCGTGGCGTTCTACCAGGAATACGACACACGAACGGGGCGGGGCATCATCAGGTGTCACGGTCGGAGGAGCATCTACGGCCTGCTCGACGGAGCTTAGAGCTCGAATCTTCTTCTTCACTGATCTCGATTGCCGTTTCCGGCGAAGCTGCTGCATTTCGGGCAGCGATGATCCGCCCCCGAAAGCGCCATGAGCAATCCCAATTCCGAAGGTGACCTCACCGAGCCATCCGCTGCTCGAGCTTGACCAGCATCTGGATAACCCGAACGAGTAGCGCCCGCACCGGCTGACACTCATTTGCGGCGGCGAGGCCGCGCGCGATCAGCAGATCGAGCACCGCCGCAGATTCGACGGCGCTGCCGTGAGCTGAACTGTAGTGGCGGCGCTTCTCACCGGGGTCGTCGTAGGCTGCACAAAATGACGGCACACGCGGCACAGGTGCCGACATTCCGTCGCGCGGACCCCAGGGAGGGTGACTCACAAAACGTCGGGGGTTGCGCTCAAGCCCCTACGTTTTGTAGAGTGACGGC
>Ga0326597_10008094_pt1 | contig 14225 bp, 14 predicted proteins | sample RVTome_12_FD_203789 | JGI IMG/M metagenome (GOLD analysis project Ga0326597, IMG submission 203789) | Soil microbial communities from uranium-contaminated site in the Upper Colorado River Basin, Wyoming, United States - RVT100D185 | ecosystem: Environmental > Terrestrial > Soil > Contaminated >... | reverse complement strand
ACGCCGGGATCGAGGTTCCTCGAACCGGGCTGGGCCTATTTCGCCAACTCCTACCGCCTCGACCGGGTCCCGGACGGATGGCTCGGGGCCACCACCGAGTACGGGGGGAGCTTCGTCTCCGCCCTGGAACGGGGCAACGTGCTCGCCTGTCAGTTCCATCCCGAGCTCTCCGGCTCCTGGGGGGCGTCGCTCCTCGGGCGCTGGCTGGAGACGACAAAGGAGGCGGCATGACCCTGGCCGCCCGTGTCGTCCCCTGTCTCGACATCAAGGACGGTCGGGTGGTGAAAGGGGTCCGCTTCCAGGGTCTCCGCGACGCCGGCGACCCGGTCGAGTGCGCCGCCCTGTACGAGGCGCAGGGGGCCGACGAGATCGTCCTGCTCGACGTGTCGGCCACCCCGGAGGGTCGTGGACATGCCCTCGACACGGTGCGCCGGGTCCGCGCCGTCCTCTCCATCCCGCTCACCGTGGGCGGAGGGGTACGGGGCGCCGACGACGCCGGGACACTCCTCGAAGCCGGGGCGGACAAGGTCGGGGTCAACACCGCCGCGGTAACCCGGCCCGCCCTGGTGACCGAGATCGCCGAGCGCTTCGGGGCCCAGTGCACCGTGCTCGCCGTCGATGCCGCCGCCGCCGGGCTCGGCTGGGAGTTGGTGGTGGAAAGCGGGCGGCGGCGAACCGGGATAGACGTGGTCGAGTGGTGTGAGAAGGCGACGGCGATGGGAGCGGGAGAAATCCTGCTCACCAGCTGGGACCGGGACGGCACCGGCGAGGGCTACGACCTCGACCTGGTCGGGGCGGTGTCATCCGCGGTCACGGTCCCGGTGATCGCCTCCGGTGGAGCCGATACCGCCCGGCATCTGATCGAGGCCCTGCAGGCGGGAGCCTCCGCTGCCCTGGTCGCCTCGATCCTCCATGACGGGGAGACCACGGTCGCCGAGTTGAAGCGAGAGCTGGCGTCGGCCGGGATCCTGGTGCGGCCATGATCATCCCATCCATCGACATCTCCGGCGGCAGGACGGTGCAATTGGTCGGGGGCGAGACCCTGGCCATCGAAGCCGGTGACCCCCTCCCCCTCCTCGACCGATTCGGGCTGGTCGGCGAGGTCGCCGTGATCGACATCGACGCCGCCCGCGGCGAAGGCGACAACACCGAGGTGATCGCCGAAATGTGCCGTCGGGGCAGGGTCAGGGTGGGAGGCGGCATCCGCGACCTGGACACCGCCCTCCGCTGGCTCGATCTAGGCGCCGAGAAGATCATCATCGGGACGGCGGCATCCCCGGAGTTGCTGTCGAGGCTGCCCACCGAGAGGGTCATCGTCGCTCTCGACTCCCGGGACGGTGAGGTGCTCAGCCATGGCTGGCGCCAGACGACGGGTGTCGACCTCATGACCCGCATCGACGAGTTGCAGGGACTCTGCGGCGGCTTCCTGATCACCTTCGTCGAGCGCGAAGGGCGTCTCCAGGGAACGGATCTCGATCGGGCCCGTGCCGCGGTCGCCGCCTCGGCACCGATCCGGGTCACCGTCGCCGGCGGCATCAACTCGCCCGAGGAAGTGGCCGTCCTCGACCGGATCGGAGCAGATGCCCAGGTGGGCATGTCGCTCTACACCGGCGAGTTGACCCTGGGAGCAGCCCTGGCCGCCATGATGGGCTCCGACCGCCCCGACGGCCTGTTACCCACCGTCGTGGTCGACGAGGCGGGGCTGGCCCTGGGCCTGGCCTACTCGAGCAGCCAGAGCTTGGCCCGAGCCATCGAGGAGCGACGCGGCATCTACCACAGCCGGTCTCGGGGGCTCTGGGTCAAGGGGGAGACCTCGGGTGCCACCCAGGAGCTGATCGGGGTCGACCTCGATTGCGACCGGGACACCCTCCGCTTCACGGTGCGCCAGCACAGGCCCGGCTTCTGTCATACGGGCACCCGCTCCTGCTGGGGCGAGGACCACGGGCTGGACCGTCTGCAACGACGGCTGGCCCGAATCGCCGAGTCCGACGACCCGTCTTCGAACACACGCAAGCTGCTGGCGGATCCCGGACTTCTCGCCGCCAAGCTGGGCGAGGAGGCCGCCGAGTTGGGTGGCGCCACCGCGACCGACCAAGTGATCCACGAGGCCGCCGACCTCCTCTACTTCCTCCTGGTGCGGGCCACCGGAGCCGGGGTTCGGCTCGACGAGATCGAAGCCGAGCTGGATCGGCGGGAGCGCCGGGTTACCCGACGGCCGATGACCGCCAAGGATGCGAGATGAGCCTGCGACGCCTCGACGCCCTGCCCGCCAGACGAAGCGGTCTCGTCGACCCCGAGGTGCTGGGTCAGGCGGGTGAGATTGTCGAAGACGTGCGATTACGAGGCGTGGCGGCGCTGCGGGAGCACGGCGAGCGTCATGGTGACCTCTCCCCAGGCCAGGACTTCGTGCTGGATCGTTCCCGGCTCGACCAAGCGGCAGAAGGGATCTCCCCGGCCGAGATCCAGCTGCTGGAACGGGTGGCAGGAAGGATCCGGGTCTTCGCAACCGAGCAGAGGAGCGCCCTCTCCGACCTCGACGTCCCGGTGACCGGGGGCCGGGCCGGCCATCGCTGGATCCCGGTGGCGTCGGCCGGGGCCTACGCCCCCGGTGGCCGGCATCCCCTCCCTTCGTCGGCGTTGATGACGATCGTCCCGGCGAGAGTGGCGGGAGTGGCAACCGTCTGGGCTGCCTCCCCCCGGCCCTCCGCGGTGACCCTGGCCGCCGCCGCCGTTGCCGGCGCCGACGGTCTGCTCGCAATCGGTGGGGCCCAGGCCATCGCCGCCCTCGCCTTCGGCACGGTCTCCCCTGGCTGCGACCTGATCGTGGGCCCGGGGAACAAATGGGTGACCGCAGCCAAGAAGCACCTCTATGGGGAGATCGGGATCGACGGGCTGGCCGGGCCCAGCGAGATCCTGGTCATCGCCGACGAATCGGCCGATCCCGAGCTTGTCGCCGCCGACCTTCTCGCCCAGGCCGAGCACGACACCGAAGCCATGCCGGTCCTGGTCACGACCAGCTCGTCACTCGCCGATAGGGTCGACCGGGCCATCGCCGGTCAGCTCTCCGATCTCCCCACCTCGGGAACTGCTGCGACCGCCTTGGGCAACGGGTTCGCCCTGGTGGTCGGATCCCGGGGCGAGGCAGTGGCCCTGGCCGACGAGCTGGCCCCGGAGCATCTGGCCCTCCACGTCGAAGACCCGGACGATCTCGCCCGCTCTCTGCGTTGCTACGGGTCGCTGTTCATAGGCGGTGGGAGCGCCGAGGCCTTCGCCGACTACGGTGCGGGGCCCAACCACGTGCTCCCGACCGGAGGCGGCGCCAGGTTCCAGTCCGGGCTCTCGGTGCTCACCTTCCTCCGCTCTCCCACCTGGTCCCGGCTCGACGACCCGGGGGCACTCGTGGGGGACACGGTGCATCTGGCCCGGCTCGAGGGCCTCGAGGCTCACGCTCGGGCCGCTCGGATGCGATCCGGGGGCTGAGACCGCTATCCGAGACTGGCTGCAGCGATGGCTGCCAGTTGGGTGGTCTCCTCAAGAAAGGTGCCCGGACCGGAGGGGATGTACGACACCTGGAGGTACCGGTGGCCAACCGCCATCCCGATCACACTTCCCTCGGTGGTGGCATAGGCCGCGCTCACCCTCGGGATCTTCACATCGGTCACTCCCAGCATTGAGAATCTTGGTTTCTTCATAGCGGGCGTCCGGCAGGCACGGGGAGGCCACCAGCCGCCCCACCGCCGAGGGGAGGGGCGTCCTACATGTTGCGTCGGTATCGGCCGCCGACGTCGTAGAGGGCGTTGCTCATCTGACCCAGTGATGCGAACTTGGCCGTCTCCATGAGCTGGGCGAAGATGTTGCCCCCTGACACCGCCACTCGCTGCAGCTCGGCCAAGGCGGCGCCCCCGGTCTCACGATGTCGATCCTGGAACGCCCTCACGTTGGCGATCTGGCGGTCCTTGTCCTCGTCGGTAGAGCGGATCAGATGCTCCGGAGTGACGAAGGGCGACCCTTCTTTGGAGATGAAGGTGTTGACCCCGATCACGGGGTAGGCACCGGACTCCTTCTGCTGCTCGTAGTAGAGAGATTCCTCCTGGATCTTGGTTCGCTGGTATTGCCGCTCCATCGCCCCGAGCACTCCCCCACGGCTGTTGATCCGCTCGAACTCGGCGAGGACCGCCTCTTCGACCAGGTCGGTCAGCTCGTCGATGATGAAGCTGCCCTGGAGCGGGTTCTGGTTCTTGGCCAGACCGAGCTCCTGGTTGATGATCAGCTGGATGGCCAGTGCCCGACGCACCGACTCTTCGGTTGGGGTGGTGATCGCCTCGTCGTAGGCGTTGGTGTGAAGGCTGTTCGTGTTGTCATAGATGGCATAGAGCGCCTGGAGCGTGGTCCTGATGTCGTTGAAGCCGATCTCCTGGGCGTGAAGGGACCGGCCCGAGGTCTGTACGTGGTATTTGAGTTTCTGGGACCGCTCGTTACCGCCGTACTTGTGTTTCATCGCCTTGGCCCACATGCGGCGGGCCACCCGTCCGATCACCGCGTATTCGGCGTCGATGCCGTTGGAGAAGAAGAAAGAGAGGTTGGGAGCGAAGTCGTCGATGTCCATCCCCCGGGCCAGGTAGTTCTCGACGTAGGTGAAACCGTTGGCCAGTGTGAAGGCGAGCTGGGTGATCGGGTTGGCCCCGGCCTCGGCCATGTGATAGCCGCTGATCGAGACCGAGTAGAAGTTGCGCACGTCGTTGTCGACGAACCACTGCTGGATGTCGCCCATCATGCGGAGAGCGAACTCGGTGGAGAAGATGCAGGTGTTCTGCGCCTGGTCCTCCTTCAGGATGTCGGCCTGTACCGTCCCCCGCACCCGGGAAACGGTCTCCGCCCTGAGCCGGGCATAGACCTCGGCGGGGAGGACCTGGTCTCCGGTCACCCCCAGCAAGCGGAGCCCGAGCCCGTCGTGACCCTCGGGGAGGCCGCCCCAGTACTCGGGGCGGGGACCGTCGCCGAGGACCTGCTCGATCTTCGCCTCGACCTCCTCCCACAGGCCGTTCCGGCTGATGTAGATCTCGCAGGCCTGGTCGACGGCGGCGTTCATGAAGAAGGCGAGAATCATCGGGGCGGGACCGTTGATCGTCATCGACACCGACGTCGCCGGATCCGACAGGTCGAAGCCCGAATACAGCTTCTTGGCATCTTCCAGAGTCGCGATCGAGACCCCGGAGTTTCCCACTTTGCCGTAGACGTCCGGCCGTTCATGGGGATCCTCCCCATAGAGGGTCACCGAGTCGAAGGCGGTGGAGAGACGGATGGCCGGCTGGCCCGCAGCCAGGTAGTGGAAACGCCGGTTGGTCTGCTCCGGTGGCCCCTCACCGGCGAACATCCGGGCCGGGTCCTCCTCCATCCGCTTGAAGGGATAGACCCCGGCGGTGTAGGGGAACTCACCGGGCAGGTTCTCCTGGAGCAGCCATTCCAGCCGGTCGCCCCATGACCGGTATCGAGGGAGGGCGACCTTGGGAACGGGTGTATGACTCAAGGTCTCCTGGTGGAGGGGAACCCTGATCTCGTTGCCCCGCACGAGGTAGATGAACTCCTCACCGGCATACTCAGCGATCATCCCATCCCAACGCTCGAGGGCTTTCCGGTTCTCCGGATCGAGTCTCTGCCCTGTCTCCTCGGCGAGGTTCCCAACGTCGGCGCCCTCTCCCCGCGCCCCCTCCAGCCGGTACAGGGTGTCGGCGAGAGCCGACTGGCCCGCCGCCCACGTGTCGTAGCCCCGGATCGTCTCGACGATCTCGGCCAGGTACCGGACCCGGTCCGGGGGCACCATGTGCTGTTTTGCCGTGTCGCTGACTGGCAGATCGAGCTGCGACTCGAGGACAGCGCCATGCTCGGCCAATGCGGCCAGCAACGCCCGGTAGAAGCGGTTGGTGCCCGGGTCGTTGAAGTCGGAGGCGACGGTGAGATGCACCGGGAGCTCATCGTCGGCGGTAGTGAAGGCGAGCCGGTTCCGCTTGTACTGCCTGCGCACGTCACGCAAAGCGTCCTGAGCTCCCTCCTTGTCCGCCTTGTTGATCGCCACCAGATCGGCGAAGTCCAACATGTCGATCTTCTCGAGCTGGGTCGCCGCCCCATACTCTGGGGTCATCACATAGACGGAGAGGTCGGAGAAGTCGACGATCTCGGTGTCCGACTGGCCGATCCCCGAGGTCTCCAGGATGACCAGGTCGAAGCCCGCCGCCTTGACCACGTTCAGAGCGTGATGCACATACGGTGACAGGGCGAGATTGGGCCGGCGCGTCGCCAGCGAGCGCATATAGGCCCGGGGATGGGGCAGTGAGTTCAAGCGGATCCGGTCGCCGAGGAGGGCGCCGCCCGAGCGGCGCTTCGACGGGTCGACCGAGACCACCGCCACCCTCAGATCCTCGAAGTCGAGCAGGAAGCGTCGCAGCAGCTCGTCGACAAGACTCGACTTCCCCGAGCCTCCGGTGCCGGTGATGCCCACCACCGGCGTCGGGGAGGCGGCCGCCCGATCCTCGATCTCCTCGAAGATGTCCTGGTACTTCTCGGCGAAGTTCTCCGCCGCCGAGATCAGCGTCGCCACCAACCTGGTGTTGCCCACCTCCAGGTTGTCGAGATCGAAATCGTCCCCCAACTCACCCGTGGCGAAGTCCGACCGGGCCAACATGTCGGTGACCATCCCCTGAAGACCCAGCTCTCGACCATCGTCCGGTGAGTAGACCCTGGTGATCCCGTATCGTGCAAGCTCGTCACCCTCGGAAGGGAGGATGGTGCCGCCGCCGCCCCCGAACAGTCTGATGTGACCCGCGTCACGCTCCATCAGCAGATCGCGCAGATACCGGTAGAACTCCATGTGACCACCCTGATAGGAAGTCACGGCAATGGCCTGGGCATCCTCCTCGATCGCCGTCTCCACAATGTCGAGACCGGCCCGGTTGTGACCGAGGTGGATCACCTCCGCACCCGAAGCCTGGAGGATGCGGCGAAAGATGTTGATCGAGGCGTCATGACCGTCGAACAGGGTGGTAGCGGTGACGAATCGGACCTTGTTGGCCAGAGCCGCCCTGTTCGCGGAGGCGTCCGTCATAGATCCCTTCCCTCGGACTAGTCCAAACTGTAACCCCAGATTGGGCGCTCTTCCCCTGTTCCCCCGGCGCGGCGCGAGTACATTGATGGTGGGATGGCATTCTTTCAGGGGAGACTTAGGGCACAGAAGCTGGAGCCGACCGCGGTCACCATCGAAATAGCGGAAGATCGCTTTCGCGTCGTGGCCGGCAGGCGGCATTTCGGCTCATGGCCGTTGCCGAATCTGGTGATCAACCGGACATCGGTCTATCGCTTCACATTCGAAATCGAAGGAGACAACTTCGAGTTCTTCCCGGAGGACCCGTCGGCGTTCTCCGATGCGGCCGCGGCGATCATCGACCTCACCGAGAAGAAGGGGCGATTCGGCCTCAAGGAGCGGATCCAGAACGCCGGCAACGCCTGAGCCCAAACCCTGTCACAATTGAGTGATGGTTCCACGCCTTCTCATACGCGGTGTCACCGCCGGCGCGGTCATCTTGGGCGCAGAGGCGGCCTATGCAGTGCTCCGTCCGGCTCCGAGGATGACCGAGTTCAACCCATCCGGCGTTTTCGGAGATCCCGCCCACCCTCCGCTACGAGTCGCCGTCCTCGGCGACTCCTCCGTTACGGCGCCGGGCGTGGCCGGGCCCCACGAGATCTGGGTCAGTCTCGTCTGCAGTCGGATAGCCGAGACTCATCGTGTGACCCTTCGATCGTTCGCGGTGAGCGGATCCCGGGTGGAGGACCTGCTCCACGATCAGGTGGAGCCCGCCCTCGTGTTCTCTCCCCATCTCGTCATCGTGTCCGTCGGGGCCAACGACGTGATCAAGGGTGTCGGCCTTCGGGTCTTCGAGCGCCGTCTGGATGAGCTGGTCGCCACCCTGTCCGATACCGGGGCCCTGGTGGTGCTGAGCGGTGTCGGCGACATCGGCACGATCCCGAGGTTGAAGCCACCGTTGCGAAACATGATGACACGTCGTTCGGCCCGCTTTGACCGGGTGCATCACTTGGTGGCGGCCCGTTACGGGGCACATGTGGTCGAGCACAGGAGGGATGACCCAACCATCTGGTACTCGGACCGGGCCCTGTGGTCTCCCGACCTGTTCCACGTGAGTGCCGCCGGTCACAGACGATGGGCCGACTCGACATGGCGCACCCTGGAACCGCTCCTCGGGCAGCATGGACCGGTCTGAGGCCCTCCAGCACCTCGCCGCGGCGCGGGTGGGCCGGTTCGCCTCGATCACACCCGACGGGCGCCCCCACGTGGTCGTTGTCACCTTTGCCATGGTCGGCGATCACCTGGTCCACATGATCGATCAGAAGCCGAAGTCGACACGCCATCTGCAACGTCTCCAGAACGTGGAGACGCTCCCGGTCGCCTCGTTGCTCGTCGATCACTATGAAGAGGACTGGTCGGCATTGTGGTGGGTGCGGGTCGATGGCGAGGTGGGCATAGAGAAGGACGGCGACCTCTGGTGGTCGGCACGGGCCTCACTCAAGGAGAAGTACCGGCAATACCGCTATTCCCCTCCTAGTGGTCCGGCCATCTTCCTCTCCATCGACCGGGTCACCCATTGGGAGGGCAGCTGACCACGCCGTCTTCGCGGGCCAACCAGCCAACCCGTACGTCGTGGTCCTCGGTGGGGACTGTTTCCAGCAGACGCCGATCGGGCGCCATCCCGATGCTTTCCGCATCTGCCCGTGCCGACGAGAGGATTCGGTCGTAGTGCCCGGCTCCGTTGCCGAGACGCCCACCCCGCCGATCGAAGGCGAGACCGGGGACGAGGAACACGTCTATCTCGTGGATCGGGATGATGGGCCCTGAGTCGGCTGGCTGTTCCATGCCGAAGGGGTGGGTCTCCCAGGGAGCAGCCGCATCCCGGAAAGTGACCGAGCCATCCGGCTCGACCCTGGGCAGGACCCAGCGCCAACCGGGCAGTCGGCTCATCAGAGGCCTCAGATCCACCTCTCCCTCCATGGGAAGGAACGCGGAGATGGTTCCCGGCAGACGTGGCGACAGCCAGGCAAAGAGACCGGCGCCGACCCGGACGCTCACCTCGGGGGGCAGGGGCCCGAGCTCCCGCATCCGATTCCGCAGGGAAGCCTTGTCCATCGACGGCCCAGGGTAAGGGACCGATCGGTACTCTCAGCCGGTGCGCTTGCTGATCGACGTGCCGAGGACCTTGATCACCGTGGTCGCAGGTGTGACCGCCACGATCATCGCCGTTGCCGTCATCTCGGTCATCGTCGTTTTCAACGACACGTCACCGGTGATCGACCGGATCATCCGGATCTGGGGCCGCGTCTGGCTGGTGACTTCGAGAACCAGCCTCGAGGTCGAAGGGAGAGACAACATCGACCCCGAACGCTCCTACATCGTGGTTGCCAACCATCTCTCCACGCTCGACATCATGGCCTGCCTGCTCGCAGTGCCCATTCCGATCAGGTTTCTGGCCAAGAAGGAGCTGTTCCGCATCCCTGTCCTGGCCCAGGGGATGAGGATGGTTGGGATCATCGAGGTCGACCGCGAGGCGCGGGGGGCGGTTCACACCGACGTGAACCGCCAATCGAGGGAACTGATCGAGAAAGGGCGAAGCCTGATCATCTACGCCGAAGGGACCAGGCCTCGCAACGGTGTGATGAAGCCATTCAAGAAGGGTGCCTTCACGATGGCTATCACGTCCGGGCTCCCTGTCCTGCCCCTTTCGATTCACGGCTCCTACCAGGCCTGGCCACCGGGAACTCCCCTGGCGAGGGGCGGGTTGATCAGGGTGATGCTGGACAAGCCGATCGAGACCGAGGGACTGACGACATCAGAGACGGGTGAGCTGCGCGATCAGGTCCGCGAGGTCATCGCGGCAAGGGTGGCCTCGATGGGTGGCGCAGTCGGCGGGGGGTGACGGCGCTGGCTCGCGGCGCGCTCCGCCGGCGGGGTCCGGCCGGGCCGGTGGCACTTCACCCGACTTGGCTGCCGAGATATGACACACTGGGCCAGGATCTTCTGATCCCACACGCCCAGAGAGAGACCGGTATGGCTAACAAAGACAAGGGTGGAAAGAGCACCAAGAAGGTCGCGGCCAAGGACCTGAAGGAGAAGCGGCAGGCCAAGAGGGACAAGAAGGCGGCCGCCGACTCGGCCAGCCGCGTGACCCGCTAGGCGATCACCACCGCCCGCACTCAGTAGAGGAACATCGGCTTGCCCAGGACATGGCGCACCTTGGGCAGATACGTCTCCGTGTCGTACAACTCGTCGATGTCGACCCGCTTCACCCCCTCCCTGGTCACCCCGATGGGGACATGGGTGTAGGTGCCGCCGCGCAGCGCCACCATCCGCCCATGGCCGTTCTCGACGGCGAGATCGGCGGCCATCACCGCGTAGTTGGTGGCCACCATCAGATCGAGCGAGTCCGGGGCCCCCGATCTCATCAGGTAGGCCACCTGTTGGTACAGGACCGGCTCTCCGGTCCGTTCCTTGAGCAGCTCTCCGGTCAGGGCCCCGATCCCACCCAGCTTGCGGTGCCCATAGGCGTCCTCTTCCCCGGCCAGCATCATGTCCCCCTCCCGGAGCCGGGCGCCTTCGGAGATCGTCATCATGGCGTAATGCGACGGGTTGGAAGCCCGATCGGCGAGAAGCATCTCGGCAAGCCGCTCGATGTCGAATGGCACCTCGGAGATGATGGCCCGATCGACCCCGGAGAGATACGCCGTCACCAGCGACGTCTCGCCGCTGTACCGGCCGAACAGCTCGACCACCGCAATCCTCTCGTGCGAGCCGGCAGCGGTGCGGAGACTATGGATGAACTGGACCCCTCTGCTGACCGCCGTGGAGAATCCGATGCAGTAGTCGGTGCCATGCACATCGTTGTCCATGGTCTTCGGGATGGCTATCACCGGCACGCCCTCCTCGTGGAGACGAAGGCCGTAAGAAAGGGTGTCGTCTCCCCCGATGGGGATCAGCACGTCGATCTGGCGGTCCTCGAGCACACGAAGCACGTGCGCCGTCATATCGATGTAGCCCTGGTCGCCGGGCTCGAGGTCGAGGAAGTCGGGAAGCTCCGCTGGCCTCATCTTGGCCGGGTTGGTGCGCGAGGTGTGGAGGAAGGTGCCCCCGGTCCGGTCGATGGTGCGGACCAGGCCCGGATCGAGTGGGATCAGGGCGTCCAAGCTCGCATCGGGGTCGTCCGGGTTGAAGTAGGCGAGCCCACCCCAGCCACGACGGATCCCCACCACCTGATGCCCCTCCTCTGCCACACGGTTCACCACGGCCTTGATGCAAGCGTTGAGCCCGGGGACATCGCCGCCCCCGGTCAGGATTCCGATACGCATCTCTTCCCTTCACCTCGAGAGTGCTTCCCCCCATATTGGTTGATCGGAAGGCACCTAGCCGAGCATGGCCCGCACCAGATAGAGGAAGATGGCTGCCACTACCAACAGCAGAGATTTCGACGAAGCAAGATGCCTCCGATGACACCACCGGCCGCGGCCGCGAGTGCAGGAGTTGCTTCGACTCAGTCGTAGACCCCGGCCAGGAAGGCTCTCCCCTCCGCAACCACGCAGAGGAAGGCCCCCACCGAGGTGACCAACTGGTAGCGGTCGGCATCCTGCTCCCCCGCCCACCATCGACCACTGAGCCGCCAGGGCCCACTCCAGGTGAGGACCGGTTCCCACCGGGTGCCCAATCGAACCCGGGTCGGCATACCGCCGTCCCACTCCACCTCCAGCGGTTGGAGCCGGGGCGGGACCAGGGCCGGGCTGGGTGAGGGGGTAGTGCCAGGCCACGGCGCCGAGACGTCCCGCTCCTGGTCGACGGGCGGCTCCCCCCAGCGGGACCAGGCCACCCGCTCCTGTGGCATCCGCCCGCCCTGGGCCCGCCCCTGGAGAACCCGGTCGGGGCCGAGCAGGGCCTGGGCCCGGGCCAGGGCACGCTCCGCTTCGATCTTCGATGTCTCGTCCTGGAGCAGACCGAGCTGTCTTCCCTCATCGGAGAGGTCGGCGGGGGCGATACGAATCCGGGAGATCCCTCCTGGGATGCCACCCGACTCCATCCATGCCCTCAACTGCCACCACACCCGATCGGACAGCGCCTTCTCGGTGAACGGGTTCGCCGAGCGCCAGATCCGCTCCCTCCGCTCGCCGGCCACAGGCTCGGCCATGATCGACACCCGATGCGGGGCCACGCCAGAGGCTCTCAGCCCTCTCAGCAGCCTCTCGGCCAGGGCCCGTGCCGCGAATGCGGCTGCGTCGAGGCTCTCCAGAGGCTCCTCGAAGCCGGCATCGACCGCAAGATCGGGTGGGATCTGGCGCGGGTCGACGAACCGGTCCTCGCCACTGGCCAGACGATGCGCGAGCAGCCCATGGTTCCCGAACCGGGTGGCGAGGGCATCACGGGGAAGACGGGCCAGCTCTCCCAATGTGGACACCCCGAGCCAGCGGAAAGTGTCGATCAGCTCCTCGGCGTCGAGACTCTCCCTGAGCGCGGTCAGGTCGAGCCGCGAGAGAAAGCCGATCGTGTCGGTCACGATCAGGGGATGGCCGACCCTGGTGGTGGCGGCGGCCCAACGGGCGGCAAACGGCCCGTCGGCGACACCCACCAGTGCCTGCCCGCCCCGGGCCTGGCCGACCATCCTGGCCAATTCCTCTGCCACCAACCCGGTTAGGGCTTCCTCGCCTCCATAGAAACGCACCGCACCGGCGATGGGAACGAACACCAGGCCGGGCGAAACCACCTCCACCCGCGGGATCAGGCTCTCCATCCTCTCCACCACCGGCTCGAAGCGACGTGCCTCCTCCCCCTGGTCACGGAGGAGGACAGTGGCAAAGGGGGCGATGGCCTCGGCCTCACGTCGGGGCATGCCCGGGCTCACCCCAGTCGCCAGCACATCGTCCGTGGCCGCCCTGACCCGGTCGTCGACGATCAGTAACGGGTCACCCGACGGCGCGTCTGGCCTCCCCAACGACCACATCGGAAACCACACGCACAATGTCCGAACCTTCATCCTCCACCTCGAATCGCCGGGTCACCCCGGAGGCCCCTTTCCCCGAGGCCTCCAGCACCAGACGTCGCCTCCCCAACCTGCCATGACCCTGATCCGCACCCTCCCAGGTGACGCCGATGGCTCTCAAACGGAGATAGGCAACACCGGAGGGGAGACCCTTGCCCATGGGCCGCATCGCCACCTCCACCTTTCTCGCCCTGGCCAGTGCAGCGAGACGACGAAGGTCCTGGTCTTTGACCCCGGCCGGCACCTCGACGTAGATGGCGCGGACCCCCTCGAGCAGGGCAGCGGCGACCTTGGGCCAGATCCTCGGCTCATCACAGCGCACGATGACCAGACTCTCCGGGATCACGCCTGTCTCCCAGGCCGCTTCGGGCGAGATCCATCCCCTGGTGTCGAGGACGACCACCGGTGCCACCTGCGACGGTGGGGCCAGCAAACTGAGACCGAGACGGGTGAGCCCGCTCCCGGGGACACCGAGCAGCTCGGTGATCCGGCCGGGGCGGAGTCGGAGAAACCCATCTTCTCGATGCTCTAGTTCGAGATGAGGGGTCTCCAGCGCAACACCGTCGATGCCCATTTACTGACTCCAGTCGGGCGCTCCATCATATCGAACATATGTTCGAGAGCAAGCTGTAAGCCTCAGGCAACAAGCTCTAAGCCTCAGGCCTCAGGCAATAGGCCAGAACCTGGTTCAGAGCTATTGCCTATTGCCTATTGCCTATTGCCCAGCTACCCCTCTTCCAGCTCTTCGATGGTCTTGGGCCAGTCGTCTTTGAGCAGTCGCGACAAGGAGCGATCGGCGAGCAGCTTGCCCTCGGTCTGACAGGCGGCGCAGTAGTTGGTCTCATTGTCGGCGTAGACGATGCGTTGCACCTTCGAGCCGCATCTGGGGCACGGCTGGCCGTACTTCCCGTGGACCGCCATGTCCTCACGAAAGGCGGTCACCCTTGTCGGCCAGCCTTCACCCACCTCGTCGCGCAGACGCTGGGTCCAGTCGTTGAGCGAGTCGACCACTGCCCGATGAACACGCCCCACCTCGATGTCGGTGAGCTGCCCGGTTCTCTTCACCGGGGACATGCGAGCCGCCCACAGGATCTCGTCCGAGTAGGCGTTGCCGATGCCGGAGAAGATACGAGGATCGGTCAGGGC
>Ga0326597_10008093_pt1 | contig 14226 bp, 15 predicted proteins | sample RVTome_12_FD_203789 | JGI IMG/M metagenome (GOLD analysis project Ga0326597, IMG submission 203789) | Soil microbial communities from uranium-contaminated site in the Upper Colorado River Basin, Wyoming, United States - RVT100D185 | ecosystem: Environmental > Terrestrial > Soil > Contaminated >... | reverse complement strand
ACATCGGCGTCCTCGCCGGTGTCGCGACCGGTGCCGTCGCCTCGTTCCTCGTCGGTTCGCTCATCCTCCGGGTCTACCCGGTGAAGCAGACCGAAGAGGAGGCGGAGATGGAGGGACACAGCGCCCTTCCGGCCGGCCTGCCGGCCTGAACCGAACATCGACCCAGCCCCGTACTCGCCGCCCGGCGCCCCCAGCGCCGGGCGGCGGCACCACAGGAGGGATGCGACGGTGACTCAGAAGGAAGCCGCGGACGTCAAGCTCGTCGTGTTCGCCTGTGAAGCGGGGATGGGCTCGAGCCTGATCGGCGCCAACCAGCTCAAGAAGCGGGTCAAGGACGCCGGCCTCGCGATCACGGTCGTCCACTCCCCGGTCAACGCGATGCCGGCCGGGGTCGATGTCGTCATCGCCCACGAAGGCCTGGCCGATCGTGCCCGTCGCGCGGCACCCGGAGCCGTCGTCCTGACGTTCCGGAACTTCCTCAACAACGCCGCCTCGGACAAGCTCGTCGCGTCGCTCAAGGCCGGCGAACCCATTTCCGACCAGTGAACGAGACGGTCCAGCCCGGCGACGTCCTGTCCCGCTCGGCCATCGTCATCGGTGAGCGGGCTGCGACGAAGGAAGAGGCGATCGCCCGGGCCGGCGACATCCTCGTCGCCGAAGGCAACGTCGAGCCGGCCTACGTCGAGGCAATGGGCGCGCGCGAGGCGATCATCTCGACCTATCTCGGCAACGGCATCGCGCTGCCCCACGGCACGGACGAGGCGCGGGGCTTCGTCCTCCGGACGGGTCTGGCGGTCGTCCAATACCCGGACGGCGTGCCGTGGGGGGACGAACCCGCCCGGCTCGTCATCGGGCTGGCGGCAACCTCGGAGGAGCACATCCCGATCCTCGCGCGGCTGGCCACGATCCTCGACGACGCCGAGCTCTGCGCGCGCCTTGCCGCGACGACGGACGTCGACGAGATCCACGCGGCCCTGACGGCCGGCACGGCCAGCGGCGACGCCGCCGCGGACGACGACTCGAATGGACGCGCGGTTACGGTCCGGATCACGAACCCGGCCGGGCTCCACGCGCGGCCGGCAGCCGAGATCGTCGAGCGCCTTCGGGCGCTGAGCGCCACGGTCACCGTCGTGGCCGCTGGTCGGCGAGCCGACGCCCGGAGCATCACCGGCCTGCTGGGACTCGGGGCCACGGTCGGCGACGAGTTGACGGTCATGGCCGACGGCGAGGACGCGCAGGTGGCGATCGACGCTGTCGTCGCCATCGCCACCGCACCAAGTGAGGGACCACGATGAGCAGACTCGACCGCGATGCAATCGCCGCCGCCCTGACCGACAAACTCGGCGCGCAGCCGGATCCTGCGGGCCAGGCAGACCTCGTGGCCCCGACCGGGAGCATCAACATCGCCGCCGGCACGGCCGACATCGGCCCGGCCATCGCGCGCCTCAAGCCCCTGCCGGGCTACCGCTGGATTGCGATCAACGGGGCAGACCTGTTCCACGCCAGCCCCAAGACGATCGGCACGAAGGTCGGCATCATCGACGCCACCGGCAAGGTCCTCAAGGCGGCGGACCTGCCGCGCCGGCAATGAGCGGCGTCGACCAGCCCACCCGCGCGCGGGCGTGGAACGTCTACGGCAAGGGGATCGAGGGCGTCGGGCGCGACGGGAAACCGGAGTGGGTGCCGGTGGGGTCGCCGGGTTCGGATCAGTTGCTCGTGCGGGTCGACGCGGTCGGCCTGTGCTTCTCGGACGTCAAGCTCATCCGCCTGGGTGCCGAGCACCCGAAGCTCTATGGCCGAGACCTGGCGACCGATCCGACCCGCCTGGGTCATGAGGCGTCCGTCACGGTGCTCGCGGTCGGCGATGGGCTGCGCGGGCGCTTCCGCGAGGGCCAGCGCCTCGCCATCCAGCCGGACATCTACGTCAACGGCCGGAGCACCGCGTACGGCTACACGATCCCGGGTGGACTGATCGAGTACCACCTCATCGGGCCGGAGGTCCTCGCTGCCGACGACGGCGCCTACGTCGTCGAGGTCGACGACCGGCTGGGCTACGCGGAGGCCGCCCTGACCGAACCGTGGGCCTGCGTCGAGGCCGCCTACACCCAGCGGCGCCGGCTCGAGCCGCTGGCCGGCGGTCGCGCCTGGGTCATCGGTGAGCCGACGGACCGCCGCGCCTACCGGTTCGACGGCGTCCTCGGCGCGAGTCGGGAGATCGTCGTGTCCGGGCTGCGCGAGGACCTCGTCGCGACCCTCCGGACGGAAGCGCCCCGGGCGGCGCTCATCGCCCGGGACGTCGACGCGGTCGAGGGCGAGTTCGACGACGTCATCGTCCTCGGATCGACCTCTGCATCACTGATCCGCCGCGCGGCCGACGCGCTTGCCTTCCGCGGCCTCATCAACCTTGTCGGCGACGCTCCGCTCGACGGATCGGTTGACATCGACATCGGCCGGATCCACTACCACTACACGGCCTACGTGGGATCGCCCGGCCCCGACGTCCGGGCCGGCTACGGCGAGGCGCGCAATCGCGCCGAGATCCTCGCCGGCGGTGTGACCGTCGTCGTCGGGGCGGCCGGGCCGATGGGCCAGATGCACATCGAGCGGGCGCTGCTCATGCCGGATGGACCGCGCCTCGTCATCGGGGTGGACCTCGATGCCGATCGGATGGCCGCCGCCCGGGAACGGCTCGAGCCGGTCGCGGCGACGGCCGGCCGGCCGCTCGCGCTCCACACGCTCGGGCGCGACGGCCCCACCCTCGGCGAGGTCGTCGGCCGGCACACGGACGGGCGCGGTGCGGACGACGTCGTCATCACGGCCCCGGTGGCGCAGGCCGTCATCGACGGTGCCGCGGCCATGGCGGCCGACGGCATGCTCGTCCTGTTCGCCGGCGTCCCGATCGGCACGCGCGCGGCGCTCGACCTGTCGCCGGTATTTCTCAGCGGCGCGCAGTACACGGGCACGTCGGGCTCCCGCATTGCGGACCAGGCGACGGTCGTCGAGAAGACGCTCATCGGGCAGCTGTCGCCCGGTCGGGCCCTGGGCGCGGTGGGCGGCCTCGATGCCGCGGCCGACGGGCTCCGGGCGCTGGTCGAGGGCCGATTCGCCGGCAAGATCGTCATCTTCCCGCAGCTGTCGGACCTGCCGCTCATGTCGCTTGCGGAACTGGCCGAGCGAGAACCGGAGGTCGGTGCCGCGCTCGGCGAGGGTGGAACGTGGACACGAGCCGCAGAGGAGGCGCTCTTCGCCCGCCATCGGGCGCCGGAACCGGTTGGATGATCGTGACGGTCACGCCCAATCCGAGCATCGATCGGACGCTCCGGATCGGCCGTCTCGAGCGAGGCGGGGTGGTGCGCGTGTCGAGTGCCACCGACGAGGCGGGCGGCAAGGGGCTCAACGTCTCGCGCGCGCTCGCCCAGGACGGTCACGCGACGCTCGCGGTGCTGCCGCTGCCGGAACGGACGGCAGCGACGTACGTCGGGCTCGTCGGCGCCGACGCGACGCTCGCTGGGGTGCCGGTCGGCGGGGCCATGCGGGTCAACATCAGCCTGGTCGAGGACGACGGAACCGTCACGAAGGTCAACGAGGCGGGCCCAACGCTCGATGAGGCGGCCATCGAGGGGCTGCTCGAGCGGGTCGAAAGCGCCGCGGCCGGGGCAGGCTGGGTCGTGGGCTGTGGGTCGCTTCCGCCCGGCATGGACCCGGCGTTCTACGGACGCGTCGCACGGTCACTGCCGGCCGGCATCCGGATGGCGATCGACGCGAGCGGGCCGGCGCTGGCCGCCGCCGCCGAGGCCGGGGTCGCCCTGCTCAAGCCGAACCGCACGGAGCTCGAGGAACTGACCGGGCGCGCGCTGTCGACGATTGGAGCCGTGGTCGACGCGGCGGCCGCGCTCCTCGACGCCGGCACGGGTGCGGTCCTCACGAGCCTTGGGCCGGACGGGGCCGTGTACGTCTGGGCGGGCGGCGCGGTGCACGCGGAGGCGCGCATCGACGATGTCGCCAATACCGTCGGCGCCGGGGATGCGTTGCTGGCGGGGTTCCTCGCCGCCGGGGCCGACGCGGACGCGGTCGTCACGGCCGTCGCGTGGGGCGTCGCTGCATGCCGCTCACCCGGCACGCGCATGCGCCCGGTGCGCGACGAGGACGTAGCGGCCGTCGTGCGCCACGCGCGGATCGACCGCTCCCGCAGGCTGGCATGACGACGACGGGGATGCAGCGCCTGAGCGGAATCCCGGCCGCCCCCGGCGTCGCCCGTGGCGCGTGGGCCGCCGTGGCGCGCGAGCCGCTTCCCACCGGCGGCCGCGTTGCACCGGGCGGCGAGGCCGCGGAGATCGAGCGACTGAAGGCGGCATCCCTCGCGGCCGTCGGCGCCCTCGAGGCGCTCTCCGCCCGTGTCCGCGAAGCCGGGCACGAAGACGAATCGGCCATCTTCCTCGCCCACGCGGCCATGGCCGCCGATCCGGCCCTCGTGGACGGCGCCGCCGACGCGATCCGATCGACGGGTGTCGACGCGGTCACGGCCGTGCTCGGGGCCGCGGCCGGTGTGGCCGACACGCTCCGCTCGCTGGGCGACGAGCTGCTCCGGGCACGCGCCGCGGACGTGCTCGACGTCGGCGAGCGGATCGGGCGGATCCTCGCCGGCCAGGCGGAGAGCGCAACGCTCGACGCCCCGTCGATCGTCGTCGCGGATGACCTCTCGCCGTCGCTCACCGCGACGCTGCCGCGCGACCGGCTGATCGGGATCGTCCTCGAGGGCTCCTCCCCGACGGCCCACGCCGCGATCCTCGCCCGCGCGTATGGGATCCCGGCGATCGTCGGCGTCCGTGGCGCGCGGGCGGCGTTCCGCGCGGCCGGGCCGGGTGCGCGGGTCGCGATCGACGGCGCCGCGGGCGAGGTGCTCATCGATCCGGACGACGCCGCGTGGGAACGGCTGGCCCGGGTCGCCGACGCGGTCGCGGCCGGACGGGAGCGTGACCTGCGCGAGGCCGGCGAGGCGGCCGCCACGCTCGACGGCTCCGCCGTAACGCTGCTCGCCAACATCGGCACCCCGGGCGAGAGCGACGCGGCGGTTGCGCTCGGCGCCCGTGGCGTGGGCCTGTTCCGAACGGAGTTCCTGTTCCTCGAACGCCCTGGCCCTCCGAGCGAGGACGAGCAGGTGCTCGCCTATCGAACGGTCGTCGAGTCCTTCCGCGGTGACCCGGTCACCGTCCGCCTCATCGACGTCGGCGGCGACAAGCCGATCCCGTACATCCCGATCGCGCCGGAGGAGAACCCGTTCCTCGGCGTGCGGGCGCTCCGCCTGGCGGAGACCCATCCGGATCTCCTCGTCACCCAGCTCCGGGCGTGCTATCGGGCGGCCGTCGCCGGCCCGCTCAAGGTGATGGCACCGATGGTCGCCGACGCCCGCGACGTCGCCACGTTCCTCGGCCTGGCCGACCGGGCTCGCTCATCCACGATCGCGGCCGGCCACGAGATCGGGGAGGTGAGCCTCGGGATCATGCTCGAGATCCCGTCGGCCGTGCTCACCGCCGACGCGTTCTTCGGCCGCCTGGCGTTCGCCAGCCTGGGCACGAACGACCTGCTCCAGTACACGCTCGCCGCCGACCGAGGCAACCCCGCGCTCGAGGGCTATCGGGACTCGCTCCACCCGGCCGTCCTGCAGCTCATCGCGATGGCGGTGGCGTCCGCCGAGCGCGCAGGCGTCGAGCTGTCCGTATGCGGCGAGATGGCCGGGGATCCGGCGGCCGCACTCGCGCTCGTCGGGCTCGGCGTGCGCTCCCTGAGCATGACGGCGCCGAGCCTGCCGGCGGTTCGCCGGGCGATTCGCTCCGCGCGGACAGCGGACCTCGCGGCGGCAGCGCGGGCGAGCCTGTCGGACGCCGGCGCGGCGGACGTTCGCGAGCGATTCGGGGCGCTCGTGCGCCAGGTCCCGGACGAGGGTCAGGCGGGGCGGCGAAAGACATAGCCCACGCCGCGGACGGTGTGGAGGAAGCGTGGCGCACCCGGCTGCTCCTCGATCTGGCCGCGCAGCCAGTGGACGTGGACGTCGACCGTGCGGGTCTCGCCGGCATAGTCGTAGCCCCAGACGTGCTCGAGCAGCTGGTCGCGCGTGAAGACCTGGCCGGGGTGGCGGAGCAGGAAGGCGAGCAGCTCGAACGCCTTCGGCTTGACCGGCAGCGCCTCGCCGTCGCGCAGGAGGCGGTGGCCCGCCAGGTCGACCTGGACGCGGCCGAGATCGACGACCGCCGGCGGCGCCGCGACGGCGACCTGCTCGCTGCGCCGGAAGAGCGCCCGAATCCGGGCCGACAGCTCGCGCAGCGAGAACGGCTTGGTCACGTAGTCGTCCGCCCCGAGCTCGAGCCCGACGACCTTGTCGACCTCGGAGTCCTTCGCCGTGAGCATGACGATCGGGACGGCCGACTCGGCCCGGATGATCCGGCACACCTCGATCCCGGACAGCTCCGGGAGCATGAGGTCGAGCAGGACTAGGTCCGGGCGCTCCCCCCGGAAGCGCGCCAGGGCCTCACGCCCATCGGCCGCGGCGACGACCCGGAATCCATCCGCCTCGAGCGCGTCGACGAGCGCCTCGCGGATCGTCGGCTCGTCGTCCACGACGAGGATCGTGCGTGCCATGCTCCGCGAGGATAGCCGCGAGGTCGTTAACGCGGTGTGAACGGACGGATCAGCTCGTGGGACACGGAGGCTGGGCGTCCGAGCGCAGGTAGGCAAGTTCCGAATCGGTCGCCGGGTCGCCGTCGATGAATCCCCCGCCCATCCCCCACGGATCGAGACGGTCCGGCGGAACACAGCGCGACACAAGGAAGGCAAGTCGGCCGCCAAGGTACGGGTACGGGCGCAGCTCGAAGAACAGCACGATGAGCCGGTCGGGCCCGGTCTCCAACCCCACGAACCGGGCTCCGGTGAGCGGGGGCTGGTCCAGCTGGCTGGCGAGAACGGATCCGAAGTCGCCGATGGGACGGCTCAGCCCGGCGGGACCCGGTGCGCGATCATCGGTGAGCGGCACGGCGAACGGGGCCAGGAGCACCGCCCCGAAGGCGCCGAGGAACGCAATTCGACGACGCAGTATCACGACCCGGGGACGGTCCGGCGCGCCCGGTCGTGACGGACGCTCAGCTGGCCGAGCCGGGCCGTTCGCGGAAGAATTCGGTGAAGGCGCGACACCGACCGTCGGCGTCGAACTCGAGGAGGAAGCAGTTGTCGTACGTGGTCCGCTCCGTCGTGCGCGAGGCGTCGGTCCAGTAGCGGCTCCAGCCGACGGCCACCGCCCGGTCGCCATCGATCGCGAACGGCTCGTAGCGGGCGTCGTACGTGCCCAGCTCGTCGCGCGTGCTCGCGTCGCCGTCCGGCGCGACCCACGACGACACGATGGCGTCCCGCCCGACGAGCGGCTCGTCGGCCGGGTGGTAGCGGTAGGCCGCATCGGCCGAAAAGAGGTCACCGACCTCAGCCGGATCGAACGACAGCCAGGCGGCCACGTACCGATCGAGCCACGCCTGGACGGATTCGCGGGTGACGGTCATCCAACCACCTCCGGTGCTTCGGTCAGGACGGCGATCGCGCGGTCGAGCCGCCGGAGCGTGCGGTCGCGCCCGAGCGCGACGAGCGTGTCGAATAGCGGCGGCGTCGCCGTCCGGCCGGTGACGGCCACGCGGATCGCCATGAACAGGTCACCCGCCTTCCAGCCGCGTGCAGCGGCGAGGGCGCGGAGCGGCGGCTCGAGCTCGTCCGCCTCCCACGACACCTCGCCCACGGCGGCCAGCACGTCGCGCGCCGCCCCGAGCCCGTCCCGGGCCGTGGCCCGCTCCCAGCGCTTCGGCACGAGCGTCGCCGGGTCCAGCGGGACAGCGTCGACGAACAGAAAGCCGATCAGCTCGCCGACCGCGCCGAGGGTCGGCAGCCGCTCCTGGACAACCGGCAGGAGGGCACAGACCTCGTCGTCGTCCGGCATCCGCTCGATCAGGCCGGTGTGAAGATCCGCCTCGAGAAACGGCCGAAGCCGGTCGATGAGCTCGTCCGCCGTCAGTCTCCGGATCCACTGCCCGTTGAGCCACTCGAGCCGCTCCCGGTCGAACACGGCGCCGCCCTTCTGGACGTGCTCGACGTCGAAGCGGGCGGCCAGCTCGTCGAGCGTGAGGATCTCCTCCTCGGTCCCGGTCGACCAGCCGAGCAGGGCGAGGTAGTTGACGAGCGCCTCGCGCACGAAGCCCTCGGCGATGTAGTCGGAGATCGCCGTCTGGCTCTTGCGCTTGCTCATCTTCGTGCGATCCGGGTTGAGGATGAGCGGCAGGTGCGCGAATTGCGGGATCGGCGAGCCGAGCGCCTGAAAGAGGAGGATGTGCTTCGGCGTGTTCGACAGGTGGTCCTCGCCGCGGATGACGTGGCTGATCCGCATCGCCGCGTCGTCGACGACGACCGTGAAGTGGTAGAGCGGGGTACCGTCGCCGCGCACGATGACGAGGTCGCCGCCGAGCGCGGACGTGTCGATCTCGACCCGGCCCCGGACGAGGTCGTCGAAGGCGACGCTGCCCTCCCCGATCCGGAAGCGGATCGCCGCCGGGCGTCCTTCCGCGTGGCGTGCCGCCCGCTCGGCGACGGTCAGGCGCGCGCACCGACCGACGTAGTGAGGCGGCTCGTGGGCGGCCTGCTGGGCGGCACGATCGGCGGCCAGCTCGTCCGCGGTGCAGTAGCACGGGTAGGCCTTGTCCTCGGCGAGCAGCCGCCCTGCCGCCTCCGCGTACGACGGGAGCCGCTCCATCTGGCGATACGGGGCGTATGGCCCACGGGCGGCCTGCCCGGCCACCTCCGGGCCCTCGTCCCACTGGAGCCCCAGCCAGTGCAGCCCGTCGAGGATGTCCTTTTCGTAGGCGATCGACGAGCGGGCGACATCGGTGTCCTCGAGGCGCAGGATGAACGTCCCGCTGTGACGCCGCGCGAACAGGTAGTTGAACAGCGCCGTGCGCGCCGTGCCGATGTGCAGGGGTCCGGTCGGGCTCGGCGCGATGCGGACGCGGACGCCGCCGTTCATGTGGGTGGCACCCGATGGAAGAGTGCCGGGTCCGCCTCACCCGGCAGGACCCGGACGAGGGCGGCCGGCCGGAGGCCGAGGGTCGCCCGGCCGATCGGCCCATCGAGGGTCAGCGAATCGAGTGACTCGGAGCGGGCGAGCACGGTGACCGGGGTTCCCGGCCGCAGACCGCGGGCCTCGAGATAGGACAGCAGGCCCTTGTCCTCCTCGGCCTCTTCCGTGATCCGGTAGATCGTCACCCGCTCGCCGGCCTCGATCGAGGCGAGCGGGATCCCCGCCGGCCGGCGCCGGGCCGTCTCGGCGTCGATCGGGTTCCCATGCGGGCACGTCTCCGGGTGGCCGAGCAGCTCGTCGAGACGCGCTTCGACGCGCGGCGAGATGGCGCCCTGCAGGCGCGCCGCCTCCTCGTCCGATTCGGCCCAACCCAGGCCGACGAGGCTCGTGAGCAGCCACTCGACGAGGGCGTGGCGGCGGAAGATGCCGTCCGCCGCCGTCCGACCGGCCGGCGTGAGAACGAGCTCGCGGCCGCCAGCCTGGCCGACGAGCCCATCTGCCGCGAGACGGCGGAACATCTCGCTCGCCGCCTGGGTCGTGACCCCGAGGTGGCGACCCACCTGGGCGGCGGTCACGCGCGACCCGTCGCCGGCCATCACCCGCAGCGCGAGCAGGTACTCCTGCGCCGCACTTGACAGGTCCGACGGATCGTGGCGTCTGGTCACAGCCTCATGGTACGGGAGGGCGCCGCGCAACCGCGGCGAGCAGGCCGGCTCGCACGAGCCCGACGCCGACCCCAACGATCCAGGCGACGACGAGGACGATGGCGAAGGCCGACGTCGCGCCGGCCGGGTCGCGCGCGCCACCCGAAATGCTGAGGACGGCGGCGGCCGGAATGGCCGCACCGAGCATGGCGATCGTCCCGAGCGTCGCCACTGCGGCGACTCGCGGCAGGAGCAGGAGCAGGGCGATGACGGAGCCCTGCCCGATGAGCGTGGCGGCCCCGAAGGGGCCCTGGCACTCGGCCGCGTAGCGGATGCAGCCGGTGCTCTCACCGAGGGCGACAGCGAGGACGATCCCGATCGGCAGCCACCCGATGAGCGCGAGGGCGACCCGGCCACTGACACTCCGTCGGGCATCGTCGAGGAACCGGAGCAGCGTCGGTTCGGACGGGCCCGCGGCCCGGTTCCTCAGAGGCGAGGCCGGTGGAGGTGGCGGGACCGTCGCGAACGGTGGATTTCGGCCGCCGGACCGGCGCGCGCGGGCGCCGGTCTCGGCCGCGGAGGGTGAGGGTCGGCGGGCGCCGCCTTGCGGCGCGGCGCGGCCCGACCACTCCGAGTTCGGCGGAGGCGCGGTCGGGTCGTCGGTCCCCCGGAAATCGGCAGTGCCTGGTTCGGCCGTTCCGGGTTCGGCCGTTCCGGGCTCGGCCGCCCCAAAATCGGTCGCCCCGGCATCGGCTGCCGATGTGCCGGCTTCGGCCGCCCCGGTTGCAGTTCCCGCCGCGGACGACTCGGCCGCCCCGCGGACTCCCCGCCGCGCCCTGGCCTGGTACTCCGGCCCGTGCTTGCGCGGATCCGCGTACTCCTTCGGATTGAGCGTCCAGTACGTCCCGCTCGTCGTGCCGTACCACGAGGCGCCGGCCCAGTCCGGATCGAACGGCTCCTGGTCCGCCCCGTCGTATGACGTGGAGCCGAGCGTCGCGCGCTTTCGGGACCGGGTCCCGCGCGGCGGCGAGCCGGCGGCGCCATCGCGGCCGGCGGCGCCATCGGCTCCGTCGGGTCCGGGTGGTCGGGTCCCGCGGCGCGGTCGTTCGCGTGCCCGTTCGTACGCCTCGCGGGCGGCCCGCGCCCGATCCGCATCGGCCCGCCACGGCTCGCGTGGCGCCGAACTCCGCGGCCGGGCCCGGCCCCGCCGGGCAGGCGACCCGCCGACGAGCGTCTCGTAGGCGGTCTGGATCTCGAGGAACCGGGGGATCGCGGACTCGCCGGCCGTGTCGGGGTGGTTGGCCTTGGCGAGCCGGCGGTAGGCCTGCTTGATCTCGGCGAGCGTGGCGTCGCCGGGGAGGCCCAGGACGCGAAGCGGGTCGGTCGGCATCGGGGCGGTCGGTCGTGCGGGACGTCCGTCGGGGTCGCGTCGGCCGTCAGCCGAGCAACTCCCCGAGCGGCGCGAGCTCGAACTCCGCGATGGCCTCCGCTCCGACGCGGCCGTGCGGGTCGACGATCGCCGGCCGGTGGTAGCGGGCGAGCATCCGCAGCGCCTGCCCGCCGAGGACGCCGGCCTGGTGGAGCGCCTCGACCGAGGCGGCCCACGTACCGCGGTCGTAGCCGTCACCGTCCTCGATCTTGACCGCCATCCCGCCCGCGCCGGCCGCGGCACCGTTGGCGCGCGAGCCGGGCAGGATCGCGAGGCCGCGCAGCGCCTCCATCCCGCCCTTCGAGATGAGCCGACCGGGCAGCGCCTTCATGAGCGACGTGTCGAGCCGGTCGCGCGTCCCCGCGACCATCTCCGGGTTGGCCAGCATCGTGTCGCGTACGACGGTGAGAGCCGGTGCGACGGAACTGCGCGAGTCCGACGCCGCGACGGCTGACGGGTCTGCGAGGAGCGCGTACGCACGGGCGACGTCGCGGAGCGGGAACGCGTAGGTGAGGACGCCGCAGCCATCGATCGCCGTGCGCAACCGCTCCGGCGCGACGCCGAACGCGCGCGCGACCGCGGAGCGGTAGGCGACCTGGGACGGATGGTCGTCGTGCCAGTAGTCGGTCGGGTCCCAGCCGCGGAGACGCGACAGGAGGAGCGAGACCGCGTGCTGGCCGGAACACATGTGCCGGACCGGTCCCGGGCGCTCGCCGTCGCGGGCGAGGCGTGCGGCTGTCAGCGCATCGAGCGGCATTCCCTCGGCGCCACAGGCGAGGAGCGTCTGGCTCACGTTCGCCCGGCGGAACAGGCCCTGGAGGGTCCGGACGTGCAGGTCCTCGCCGGAGTGGGACGAGGCCATGATCGCGATCTCAGCCGGCTCGAGGTCGAACTCGGCGATGCCGCCGGCCTCGATGAGGGCGACGACGCCGAATGGCTTGACGCACGAGCGGAGGGTGACGAGTCGCGTCGGGTCGCCGATCGCCCGGATGGTCCGGCCCTCGGCGTCCACCTCGACGATATCGCCGCGATGGACGCTCTCCTCGATCCCGTTGCGCAGAAGGCGCACGAGGATCGGCGCGGCGACCCGCGAACGGGGCTGGGCGGCGCGACGGGTTGCCCCGGCCCGTGCTGGGGCGGCGGATCGGGGTGGGGTTCGTGCGGCGCCCGTGGCGGTCACGACGCTCGACCTCCTGACTCGTTGACGAGGCGCGCGGCGGGTGCGCGCGGCGACGCGGCCTGCGGGAGCTCGCTCGCCCGGCGAGCATACCCCGCAATCCGGCACCGGACAGGGGGACGGCCGGATCCCCCCGGGGACAACGCTCGAGCGGGCACCCTCGAGGGCCGTCCTTCCGGCCGGTCCGGCCGTCCGGCCGACGCTACCGCCGCCCTGGACCGACGTCAATCGGTGATCGGACAGCGAGTGCGCGATGCTACGATCGGCCCGTCCCGCGTGTGACCGTTGCGTTCGGAGGATGCGCGTTGTCGACCCCGCCCAGCCTGCACGTCTCGCGCCATCCCGCCGTGCTCCACAAGCTCGCGATCCTGCGCAGCGAGGCGACCGAACCGAAGAAGTTCCGCGAGGTCGTGCGGGAGCTCTCATGGCTGTTGGGGTACGAGGCGCTGGCCGACGCGCGCGTCCGCCCGCTGACCGTTCGGACACCGATCGAGGAGACGGAGGCACACGAGCTCGGCGAACGGATCGGCCTGATCCCGATCCTGCGGGCCGGCCTCGGCATGGTCGACGCGATGCTCGAACTCATGCCAACGGCCCAGGTCTGGCACCTCGGCCTGTTCCGCGACGAGCGGACGCTCCGACCGGTCGAGTACTACAACAAGTTACCGGACTCGGCGTCGGTGGACCTCTGCCTCATCCTCGATCCGATGCTCGCGACGGGCGGATCGGCGACGGCCGCGATCGAGGTCCTCAAGCGCTGGGGCGCGGTCAAACCGGTCCGGATCAAGCTCGTCAATCTGATCGCCGCCCCGGAAGGGGTCGAGGCGGTCACCGCCGCGCACCCGGACGTGGAGATCCATTGCGCCGCGTTGGACCGACAGCTCAACGAGAAGGGCTACATCATGCCCGGCCTCGGCGACGCCGGCGACCGCCAGTTCGGGACCGGCCATTCCTGACGAGCGGGGCACGGTGGCAATGCGACCGGATCGGTTCGCGGAGTTGCGAAACAACCGTTCACCCAGTCCCACCTGCCGGGGACGTCGAGTAGTCGCCGCGCAGGTTCCAACACGCGGTTCCCAGTCGACCCGACACCGTGCTCGACCGAGTCCGCCCGCTGGCCAGCGCCGTAGGACCGTGCCGGCGCTCGTCATCGATGCCCGAGGGGCAGGGCAATGGCGACTGGATCCCCTGGCTTGTCGACTTCCCGCCTGCCGTGACGTTGATCAGACTGAGGGGACCTGCTCGCGCCGACGCGGAGATCATCCATGGACGAAGCTCGGGTCATCAGTCTCGCCGGTGTGTTCGACCCGGGCGATGCCGAACTCGCCCACGCCGCGACGGAGGACCGAGCCGCCTTTGCGGCCATCTACGAGCGCCATCGGACGCCGGTCTATCGGTACCTCCGGGCGCGAACGGCATCCGACGCGGATGCGCAGGATCTGACCGCGACCACGTTCGAGCGCGCCATGGGCGCCATCCATCGGTTCCAGCCCGTGGGCGGCGGGATGATCGCCTGGCTGATCCGTATCGCCCGGAACGCTCACTCGGACGCTCTGCGTCAACAGCGTCGACGGGGCACCGAGTTGGGGAGCGATGCTGCCGAGCCCGCAATCGACTCCGCAGACGACACGGTAATTCTCCGATCGCTGCTCGATGGCCTGCCCGAGACACAGCGAGAGGCGATCCAACTCCGGTTCGCGGCGGGCCTGACGGCCCGTGAGATCGGGGGCGTCCTTGGGATGAGCGAGGCGGCCGCCCAGAAGCACGTCGAGCGCGGCGTGCAGGCTCTCAAGGAGGCATACCGTGTCGACTGATACCCCGTTCGAGCAGCGGCTCCACGCCCTTTACGCGGTTCCGGTTCCGACCGACCTTG
>Ga0326597_10008091_pt1 | contig 14230 bp, 14 predicted proteins | sample RVTome_12_FD_203789 | JGI IMG/M metagenome (GOLD analysis project Ga0326597, IMG submission 203789) | Soil microbial communities from uranium-contaminated site in the Upper Colorado River Basin, Wyoming, United States - RVT100D185 | ecosystem: Environmental > Terrestrial > Soil > Contaminated >... | reverse complement strand
GTGCCGCTGCGAAACAGTCCGCGTATGACATCCTGTGGCGCGCCTTGAACGTTCCCGCCATCCGCGTGAGTGGCCAGTCCGCGTCGATCAATTCGACGCCGAGACCTGTCAGATCGGCCACCGCCTCGTCGGCTCGCGCCTCGGAAATTTCCCGGGCGAGGATGTACCAAACCTCCCCCGCGTTGACGATGGACATATACATCGGAGTGCGGTTTTCATGCGCACTCGTGATCAGGTCGGCGATCTCCTGACCGGATGCTTCGTCGCCCAGGTAAGCCAGCACCGCCCACGAATCAAGTACCAACGCCCTTGGCTTGCGTGGCATCAGTGTTCCTTTTCGCGTTTCTTTTCCGCTGCCAGCGCGGCCAGCAAACCCTTGCCTTTATATTTCCCACGCAGATTCTGGATGTAACCGCGCGTGACAGGCGTCAGGATGATTCGATGCGCCTGCTCATCCACGTCGACCTGCACACGCGTGCCCTCCTTGATACCAAACATCCGCCGAATCTTGGCGGGAATGACGATCTGGCCCTTGACGGTCATGTAGGAATCCATGAAAACACCATAGTTTTAGTAAAAGTATGATGCTACCATAAAAGTAAGCCGATTACAAAATGGATTACATTGTCTGCCCGCTCAACCGCTTCGGCCGGCCGGAAGAACCTGCGAACGCGATCGTGTTCCTTTGCTCGGAGCGTGCAAGCTAGATTACCGGCGTCTCGCTGAACCTCGACGGGGGCAGACTGAAATTTCTGTGGTGAGCGGGATGGGCGATCCACCAGCTGGGCATTCAGTTCTCCGCACCGACGTTGTCAGGGCACGTCGTTGACGTCCCCCAGTGGCCCCTCGTGGTGGGGATGAGTCGCATGGGCCGGCTGGACCGGAGCGCGGGATATGGGCACCACGCGCGCGAGGAACGCGATGACGGCATTGCCGAAGATGTCGTTGCGGTCTCCCGCCACCATGTGCGCTGCGCCGGTCACGCTGACGTATTCGCCGTGCCGACACAGCTTCAGAAACTCCTGTGCGCCCTCTTCGCTGAGCACGTCCGACAGTCCGCCCCGCACCAGGAGGGTGGGCAAGGTCAGCCTGCGCGAACAGGCTTCGAGGCGTTCACGGCGTTTCTCCAGATCGCGCCGTGCGGCGCGGAAGCGCGGGTCCCAGTGCCAGCGGTATTTGCCGTCTGCGCCCAGGCGCACGTTCTTCGCCAAGCCGTCGAGGGTATGCGGACGGCTGCGGTGGGGCTGATAACTGGCGATGGCATCGGCCACCTCCTGGAGGGAGGCGAACCCTTCGGGCTTCTGACTCATGAACGCCTGGATCTTGTCGACACCCTTCGACTCGATGCGCGGGGCGATATCGACGATGACCAGCGCGGTGGCATCGACGTGATCCTCGCCTACGGCAACCAGGCTCGTGCCCCCTCCCATGGAGGCGCCAACCAAAACCGGTCGGCGGTTACCCAGCGCGGTGACCACGCACTTGAGATCCTCCACCATCGCGTCCTGGCCGTACAGACCGTCGGGTGCCCAGTCCGAATCGCCGTGCCCGCGGGCATCGAAGGCAACCGCGTGATAGCCCGCGGCACCCAGTTTCTCGCCCGCTCCCTTCCACGCGTGGCGGGTCTGCCCGCCGCCGTGCTGGAGGAGCACGAGCGGCCCGTTCGGGTTGCCCCAGGAATCCCCCGCGATCCGCACTCCGCCCACGCCTGGCCAGAAGTGCATCGGGTCGGGGGTGCCGGGAAGTCGCGTGCCCGCGCTCATGGGACGAAGCATGGTTCAGTACGGAGACTCGATGCCGTTTGGCGATTGCTCATTTGAATTCTTTTCCTTTCGCTTCGAGAATTTCCTGCAGCGTCTCCACACCCAACCACAAACCGGGCATTCCGCCCGGAATCGCCGCGACCTCCATCGCCTCCAGCACTTCCCGCGGACTTGCGCCGAGCGTGAGCGCCCGATCGGAGTGAATCCGAACGCCGCGCCGCAGTTGGAGAGCACACGTGATTCCGACCATGATCAACTCCTTGGTCTTGCGTGGCAGCGCCCCTTCACGGCCAAAGGTGCCATCGACATAGAGGCCTTTGAGCTTCTCGAAGTATTCGGGGTCCAGCTTGGCAATGATCTCATAGGCTGTGTTCTGCGCGCCGAGAGACGTCTTCTCGAACGCTTCCTTGGCGTCCTGTGGCATAGTCTATCTCCTGAGAAAAAAATCACATTGCAACGAGAGCGGGGCACGCCGCTGCGCAATAACTGCTTGATTCATTGCCGGTGCTCTGAGGCTGTCGATCCGCATACGCAATAATAATACAGATCGGCGACGCCGGTTTACTGTGGAGGCTTTAGCCCTCAACCAGAGGAGTGAGTGTTGGTCGCCTCCCTGACAAACTGCGCGAGCAGCGCATTAAATCTCGCCGCTTCGTCAACAAACAAGGCATGACCGGCATCCGCAAAAATCGTCACGCGCGTCGCCGGCCGGTGCTGCTGCAGCGACTGCGCCTGCCCGGCAAATTGCGCGCTGACGACGTACAGCAAGGGCTTCGGAAAAACCCTCACAATGCTGCGCCAGTGCTCCCGGGACAGCGCCCGGGGAAAGAGAGACAGGCTTGCCTCGAGCGGCATGCGCAGCGCGGCGTCCGTCAATGCGGCAATCTCGGGCGCGGGACGTGGCAAACGAAAGATGCCGCTCACGAAATCCTCGATGGCAGCGCGCCGGTTGGTCCTGAGCGCATCGAGAAATCCGCTCCCTGAAGTGGGCGCCGAATCCTCCCCCACGGTGCTATCTACCAGCACGAGAGCGTCGAGCGTGGCGTGACCGTAGCGGTTTACACACTCCAGCGCCTCGAGCGCCCCGAGCGACCACGCGACCAGCACGACGCGCGAATAACGCGCGGTGAACTCGCGCAAGTCCTCCGCGCGCCTCTCGATGGTGTAGCCGCCCGGGGGGACGTCCGATTCTCCCTGTCCGCGGGGATCGAGCGCGGCAACGCAATGCGCCGCGCCGAGCCCGCTGAGCTGTTCGCGCCAGATCGCAGCCGGCATTGACCAGCCGGGCACGAAGGCAATCACCGGCGACCGCGCAGCCGGCGCCGCGCCGCGCGGACAGGCCTCCAGCACGTGCAGGCGCACACCGTCGGAGGTAACGAAACCCGTGCTCTTGATCTCAGGCTCCATCGTGGATGCAGCGATCGCTTGTCCGCCCGCCAGGGTACAAGCCAGCAATGCGGCCGCGGCGCGGCGCACCACGTCAGCGGACGCGTCCGACCCGGGGCCGGGCCTGGCCCGAGGGCAGGCGCGCAACCATCAGGTTCGAACGATCGCCCTGCTTTTCGAGCTGCTGGTAACCGAACCGGAACGGCAACGGTTTCGGTTTCTGTTTATCGTAGGCAGCAGCCAGTGCCGGCTGGTACGCGTACTCGAACGGCGGAATCGGAACGGCGTAGATCCCATATAGGTGCGGCTGCCAGCCGCGCTTGAGCAGCCGGGCATAGGGCAGCCCGGTGTCATCCTGCACGAGAAACTCGCTCGTATCGAGTATCACCTCGCGCATGCGGGCGAACTCGTTGCCATGCAGCAGGTACGATGCAGACTTGATCAGCGTCGTCGTCGGCGCCAGCGCGCGCAGGTAATCGAGAAACTGCGGATAATTAGCGATGGCGGCATCCGTCGCGTCGAGGGAAAAGTAGTTCAGGCGCTGCACCTGTGCCGAGCCGGCGCCGCGGAACTCGATCGAGACGCCCTTCAGCTCGCGTTTCCGACCAGGCCCCGTCGGTGAACCGTCGGCCTGGCCGGGATTTGCAAACGGCACGGGCGGATCGAGCGGCACGACCCGGAGCACCTCGACCCCGGACAGCGCCATCGACACCATGAACACCGGCACCACCCCGCGCAACCGTTCCTTCCGAAGATTCTTGAGCATGGTATCCGTGACGAAGTAGTTGCGCGCGAACAGGTTGATCATGAAGCTGCGCACATTCGTGAGCAGCTGCGCGAACTCCTGACCCGTCATCGCTTCGATATCGGGTACCGCGCCAAGTCGTTCGAGTCCGAACATCACGAGGTTGGCGCAATCCGGGAACAGCGAGTGGACATTGAGAAAATCCGGGCCGCCGAACGGATACAGCACGGTCTGCCCGACGGGGCAGCCCCAGGGAATCTCGGCATTACGCCAGGCGATCAGCGCAGCCCGCTGCCCGTCGCGAACCTTCGACCAGGAAGCCTGGATCGCGCGACTGTGCTCCTTCCACGCGCGGGCTCGCGCAAGTTTGGCATGCTCGGCGTAAGTTGGCGGCAGGCCGGCGAGCAACCTGGCGATCGAGTCAAGCCGGGCGCCGGCGCGCGGATCGGAGATCGCGACCCCCTGCGCCAAAACTGTGCGCGGAGCAAGCATCGAAAGCACAAAAATCGCGCCTGCCATGAAAGGCAACAGGCGCACCCGCCGCGAAATCGCTCCGGTATGTGGTTGCATGCCATGATTTTATCAGCATACGCCCGCAAAGCCCGGTGTCCAGCGCGATACGGCATCCAACTCGAAATTCCGGCAGAATCTGGATGCGGTGGCCGCTTACCTGCGCTCGGTCAAGCCGGTGGTTGCGGTGAGCTTCTTGCGGTTTTTCGTCTTCCAAGCAAGTGGCTTCAGGCCGCCATTTTTCATCAGCGTTGGGCACGAAATCTCCGCTTGGCTGCGCGTCCAAGGGCGTTTCGTGTCAAAATTGTCGTATGTTCGAACCCCAACAATGGACCTTCCCAAAGTCGCTGCAACCGAAGGCCGACGAAACCCAGTTTGACCTCGCGCGCGCGCTCGACGCGGTGGTACTGGTCCGTGCGGAAGTTCCGGACGATGGATACACCGCCGCCACGCTCGGCACCGAGCGCGGCGGTTATGGCGCGGTGATTCGCGAGGACGGCCTCGTGCTCACCATCGGCTACCTCATTACGGAGGCGTCGCAGGTCTGGCTCACCACCAATCGCGGCGCCGTCGTGGCCGGCTACCCGCTTGCATATGATCAAGCGACCGGGTTGGCCCTGATCCAACCGCTAGGAAAGCTGGATGCGCCGCACCTCCAGCGCGGTCTCGCATCCGACGTGAAGGCCGGCGACTCCGCATTTGTGATCGGCCACGGCGGTCGCGCCCACGCGCTCAAGACGCGGCTAATCGGGAAACACGAATTTGCCGGCTACTGGGAATACCTGCTCGACGAGGCACTCTTTACCACACCGGCACATCCGCAATGGGGCGGCGCCGCGCTGCTCGATACACAGGGTAACCTGATCGGCATCGGTTCGCTGCTGGTGCAGCAAGAGGTGAACGGCGAATCTATCCACGTGAACATGTTCGTGCCAACTGACCTGCTTAACCCCGTCCTCGATGCGATGCTGCAAACCGGCCGCAGCCCGCACCCGCCGCACCCGTGGCTGGGTATGTACACGCAGGATCCGGAAGGCAAACTAGTGGTCGGCAGACTCTCGCCGGGCGGTCCGGCCGAGCGCGCGGGTGTCCAGGTGGGCGACATGGTGCTGGGTGTTGGCGCCCTGCGTGTGCGTGGGCTAGCGGAATTGTTCCGGGCCGTGTGGCGGCTCGGCGCGGCCGGGGTTGATGTGCCGCTCACTCTCGCACGCGCCGGCGATGTGCTTCACATCACGGTCAGGTCGGCCGACCGCAATGACTTTCTCAAGAAGCCGGACCTGCATTGAGGTTCGCCCGCTTTGGTACTTGTCCGCGCTGGTCCGCTCGAGAATGCCCACGCACAAGGAATTGCCCGGCTGTTGAGCAAAAAAGCCGAGCGGTGCTCGCTGTGAGCGAGCGCATCGATGTACCATCAGAAATGACCTTTCCAACGGAGGAGTGCGACACATGAAGGTGTATCAAAGACTGGCCAGTGCGTTTAAGAAAGAAGGGATTTCCGCCACCTTCGGCATGATGGGCGATGGCAACATGTACTGGCTCTACGAGCTGCACAAGCTGGGCGTCAAGGTGCATGAAGTTCGCCACGAAGGCGCGGGACTCGGAATGGCCGATGGCTACGCGCGGGTCACTCACACCCCTGGGGTCGCCACCTCAACCTGCGGCCCGGGCGTAACTCAGCTGGCGACCGCGCTCGTGACCGCAGCCCGCGCTCACACACCGCTGGTGGTCTTTTGCGGAGAGAGCCCGACCGGCGATGACGAGTACGTCCAGTGTCTGGACCAGGCGCGCTTTGCCGCCGCGTGCGAAACCGGCTTTGTCCGCCTGACATCCCCGGACAGCGCCGACGACACCGTGCGCAAGGCTTTTTATCTGGCCAAACTCGAGAATCGCCCCATCATGCTGAGCGCGCCGATGGATATTCAGCAGTTGGAATTCGAAGACGCAGACGAGGAATACCAGCCGTCCTCCACGATATTCATGCCGGGGACCGTGCAACCGAATCCCAAGGCGCTGGAACAGGCCGCTGACATCATCGCCGGCAGCAAGAAGCCGGTGATCGTCGTCGGGCGGGGCGCGGTATGGGCTGACGCGGGCGATGCCGTGCTCAAGCTTGGCGATCGCATCGGCGCGCTGATCGCCACCACGTTGTTGACAAAAACCTTCCTCAACCAATGCGAATATCACGCCGGCATTTCCGGGACCTATGGCTCGCGCCCGTCCATGAAGCTGATGGAGGAATCCGATTGCGTGATTGGCGTCGGCGCCAGCATGAACCGCTACACGACCGAGCATGGCTACCTGTATCCCGGCGCGCGCTACGTGCATATCGACTGCAAGCCTCATGTGATGTTGAGCGGAGGTCGGGGCGCCGATTGTTATGTGCAAGCGGACGCACGGCTCGGCGTGGAAGAACTCGAAAAGCTGCTCGCCCGCCGCGCGTTCAAGTCGGTCGGCTACCGCACCCCCGACGTGAAAGCGAGCCTCATCGGCCATAGCGCGGACCGCACTGAATTCCAGATCGATTCCGGCACCGTCGATCCGCGCGAGGCCTGCCGCGTCCTCGATGAGATGGTGCCGCCGGAAATCGGCCTGTTCTCCGGCAGCGGCATGACTTCGGGCTTTGCCAGCATGCTGATGACGCGCCGGCGTTCGATCGTGCAGGGCGGCCATTTCTTCGGCTGCATCGGTCAGATGCTGCCTGCTGCGATGGGCGCGGTCGTGGCCATGGGCAATAAACCGCTCGTGCTGATCGACGGAGACGCCAGCGTCATGATGCACCTGGCGGAATTCGAGACGGCGGTGCGCTACGGCATGCCGCTGCTGGTGGTGATCATGAACAACGAGGCGCTTGGCGCCGAGTATTACAAGCTCGAAGCGCACCAGATGGATGTAACGCCGTCGACCATCACGACCCCGGACCTGGGCACGGTCGGCGTCGCTATGGGCGGGCGGGGGCGCTTGGCGCGAACCATCGACGAGTTGTGCGGCGCCGCCGCCGAGTTCGTGGCCAAACCCGGCCCGATGATCATCGACCTGCGGATCTCGCGCAGCGTGATGAGCGTGCCTTATCGCCGCATCCATTACGGCCGCGACGAGTAGACAGGCTCCGATCCGCAACCGGATCGGACCCTGCACCACGTTCGCGAGGCGCGGCGGTATCAGCCATGGATATCAGAGCAGCGCTCGCATGATCGCCACGGGACGGGCGCGCGCCCGTCCCAATGGATTTACGTTACGTGGTCGAGCCTACTTTTTCGCGATCTTGGCGTCCCACTTCGCGTCCCACACACCCTTCTCGCGCATGTACTTCGCGAGGCCCGGATGGATCGGCACGAAATCCACCGACGAGGCAACGCCGCGGCGCTGCATCGTGGGCATGTCCTTAGCGGTCTGCGCAAAACCGGCATCGTTCTTGGCCAGCTCGGCGGCGTTCTTCTCGATTACCTTCAGCATCCGGTACAGGTCCGCCTCCGGCACCTCGAGGCCGACGTGGAAACCGTAATAGAACGGCAGCAGGATCACCTTGTCGGTGTGAACGTCTCGCTTGAATACGTCGGGTTTTACCTCGGTGACCGCGAATCCTGCCTTCTTGAGCGTGGCGATTTCGGCGGCGCTCGGGTTGAGGGCGGCCCAGTCGGTCGCCAGCGAGGCCTCGGTAACCCAGGGCGCCGTTGTGGCCTCGGCGTTGCTGTAGAGTATGAACGCGTCGATGCCACCGCTTTGGAGCAGCGCTCCGGCGGCGGACAAGTCGACCTGGCGGTATTGGTGCTTCACGCCAAGCGCCTCATAAGCGCGCTCGAGATGCGCGCGCACGTCCCACGGCAACGGCCCGGTGAACACGGCCTTGCCATCCAGGTCATGCCAATTTTTTATTTTGCCCCGGTCGCGCGCGCGTATCGCGGTGCCGACCTCGGTGGTATAGAGCCAGAAGGACTGCACCGGCTGGCGCTTCATGCTCGCCTTGAAGCCTTTGAAGCGCTTGATGTCGTTGGCGAGTTCGTAGAAGGCGATGTCAGCTCCCAAGTAGCCTTCGAACTGGCCCGTGGCGTAACCCTTCACGGTCACGATCGCGCCGGGCGTCGGCTGCACGGTGACCCGGTAGTCCGGCATCTCGCGGTTCAGCACTTCGGCCAGGGTGACGAGCGCCCGGTGTCCGGACGATCCGACCGCGGTGGTACCCCAGGGAATCTCCTTCACTTGAGCCCACGCCCAAGTACTGCAAGCGGCCATCAGGCCGGCGGCAAATAATGCAAGCGCACGTTTAAGCATTGCTGAACCTCCTCTGTTGGCACGAAAGTATTCGACCGGTCCCCGTTTGTATTATAGCCCGGCAGGAACCGCAGGGGGGCTTGCTTTGGGTGATTCATGGATAACAGCAGCAGTTGGCGCGGCCCTGCAATAGATTTGAAGCCCATCTTGCGGTACTGCTCGATGCCGTGCGCCAGGTCGGGCACGCAAATCATCACGTGGTCGATACGGGTAAACATAGCTGCCTCCGAAGGGATGTGAAAACGGGGAACAGAAAGCGAAACTCTGGTATTGGAACGGGATGCTCCTGTCAAGCCCGAAATACGGATTGGTGTGGCAATGACCGACCATTCCAGGATGATCAGCTGGACTGCGTAACTGCAGTGCCCCGACCTGCCAGCGGTACGCTTTGAGTTCGCTCAGATCCACATGCAACGCGCCTGCAAACAACAGCATCGACAGCATGCCTTGCATCAGGACTTCGGAAAAATCAATCGACCGAAGCAGCGTTTCCTCGTACTGCCGCAACGCGTGTCCGATACCAACGCTGTCCATCCCGACCAGCACAAGCGAGAATCCCAGCGCAGTCACCATAACGCCGATCGTGGTCGGCAGTCCGACGAAGCGGTGGTTCAAGTAAGCAAGCAGAGCGGTTGCAACGAGGCACGTGGCGATGATGTCGAACATATTGAACGGGGAGGTTTATCAAAGCCCGGAAAGCTTGAGTGTACCCGGTCAGCCCGACCTCATGGCATTGGCGCGCTTGGGTGCGACAAGCGCGCCCCGCGCTTGACCTGGCTCGCTTGGCAAGTGCATGATTTGCCCTAACGTCCGTCGCGGCGAGACATGCCCGAATCAACACGGAGGTCCTAAGCTCATGATTGCCACGGACATCACCGGTCAATTGGCCCGGTACATGGTAGAAGCCAGAAACCGGAGCCTGCCGCCGGAGGTTTTACAGGCAGGCAAACACCGCATCCTGGATTCCCTTGGCGCTATCGTCTCCGGCTCTCGCCTTACGGCGGGAGCGCTGGCGATCCGGTATGTGCGCCTGCAGGGCGGCACGCCAGAGGCTACTGTCCTCGCAACCGACGTGAAAACCTCCGCCGTGAACGCGGCGCTGGCAAACGGGATGTTTGGCCATGCTGATGAGACGGATGACTTCGAGCCGGCGACCAAGGCCCATCCGGGTTGCTCAGTGGTTCCCGCGGCCCTGGCCATGGCGGAGCGCGAAGGCAGCTCCGGCGAGGAGTTCCTGCGGGCCGTAGTCCTTGGATATGACCTGTGCTGCCGCTTCCTCATGGCGCTGGGACCGGAACTGGTACGCGGGGGCCACCGCAGCGCGGAAGGCACGAGCTCCACGATGGGCTGTGTGGCGGCAGCGGCGTCTCTCGCCAAGCTGGACGAGACGGGCATGCGCTACGCGCTCTCCTACGCCGCCCAGCAGGTTTCCGGCATTTGGAGTTGGGTGCGGGATTCGGAGCATGTGGAAAAAGCCTTCGACTTCGCAGGCATGGGAGCACGTAACGGCGTCACTGCCGCCATCATGGTGCAAACGGGCTTCACCGGTGTTCGGGATGTACTGGAAGGTGAGCACAATGTGCTGGAAGCCCTCTCCCCGTCACCGCAGCCAGGTGAGATGGTGGCGGATCTGGGTCGGCGCTTCTTCGTGACCGAAACGGCCATTAAGCCCTACCCCGTGGGATATCCCATTCAGTCGGCTCTGGACGCTTTCTTCACATTGCACCGGCAGCACGGCCTGACCGTGGAGAATGTGGAGCGCATCACCGTTCGCCTGCCGGAAGACGGCGCCCGCGTTGTCAACAACCGCTCCATGCCGGATGTAAACTGCCAGCACATGATCGCGATGGCCTTGGTAGACGGCAACGTCACGTTTGCCTCCACCCGCTCCTACCAGCGCATGTCGGACCCCGCGGTGCTGGCGGTGAAGGAACGGGTAAACCTGGTGGCTGACCCTGCTCTCATGGATCCCAAGGCTCCCCGCAGTGCCAAGGTGGAGGTGGCCTTAAAGGACGGCCGCACTCTGAACCACTTCACACCCCATGCTTATGGCACCAAGCAGAACCCGATGGACACCAAGCGCGTCAACGCAAAGGCGCTGGACCTGCTGGAGCCGGTACTCGGCCCACCACGGACCGAGGCCGTGATACAGCGGGTAAACGCTTTGGAGGGCATGGCCAACGTCCGCGAGCTTCTGCCATTCCTGACCCTGGAGCCGGGGGAGATGGCTGCTGTTTCTGCTGCCCGGTAGTCTCGGGAACCTCTGAATAAGGCCATACGCCACCCATGGCGGCCGCCGAACCGGATTAAAGTTCGAGTGCTTCGCCGTTGATCCTGATCGTGCTCACGAGCGGCACCGGCTTGACCACCATCTGCTCGGCGAAGCAGCCCTGCTTCGCACAACGGATTACATGCCTCACCTTGTCGGGGTCGTCCGCAGATTCGACTTCGAGGTGCGTTTGCACTTCCTTGCACCCGCTGTCTACCGTGCCCTTGATCACCGAGCCGGTCAGATACCAATGTATCGCCACTCTCACCTTCGCCTTGGTGATCTTGGTCTTCGTCATGGCCGCGTACCGCGACACCTGGGTAAGCAGTCAGGCGCCGAGGCCGGTGGCAACGTAAATCAGCGGCTGCGGATAATTGTCGTCGCCCTTCAGGTGCGCCGGCTCATCGACGTGGATTTCGAATTTGCGGTGGCGTCCGACTTTGTGCATCTTCTCCAGCGACTCGACATCGGTCTCCATCACGAATTCGTAAGGCTGCCTGAAGTCCGGCAAATCGACGGCAGGGCGCTCGCCGATCACCTTGACGCCGGGTCCTTCCTGTTTTTCGCTCATAACCCCTCCTGGTTAACTGACTATGCGGCCTGCGATTGTGGACACGAGACTAAGCCCCTGGAGCAACGTGGTCAAGCCTTTGTCCGCCGCAGCCTCGAAATTTCATGAAGCTCACCCTGCCGCCGCCGCTTCGTTGATCACGCCGAGCTGCCTCCACAGCACTTTCGCGCCGGCCGCGAAAAACGCGGCTTTACTCAAGGACGCTGCGCAAGGCTGGGGTATCAGGCATGGCGGCACTTCGCAATCTCGTTTTCGAAGCATGAAAGCACGACCTCCGTCACCCCCATGTTCATTGAGGACTTTCATCCCAAGGCGGATGTCCTATGAACCGGCACGCAAAACCTTTTCTGCTGGCGGTGCTGCTGGTCCTGCTTGCGGGATGCGCAGGCTATCCCGTCAATCCTCCGCTCGCCCGGCACGATCCCGACGCCGGCTACCGCTTCGCGAATCTTGAATCGGCAGGCAATTCCGACAGCCTCTTTGTCATCCTGACGTTCTCGGGCGGCGGCCCGCTGGTTGCCATTCAGTCGAATGACCCTCAGTGGAACCTGCCGAACATGATAAACACCGGCAAGGTCAAAAAGATCGTCGTCATCGTGGTCGATGCACGCACCGCTCCCAAATCCGAAATTGACAGCAAGCCGCATGGGCCCGGGTTAGCCGCGATAGTGGATACGATTGCGTCGGTGCCGATGGGAAATTATTCATTCGATACCGTGCGGGAGCTGCTCGAAACATTCAAGCAATGGGAAAAAGACCGGCTTGTTTATGCAGGGTGCAAAGGCATCCTCGAAAGGCAGTGTCCGGCAGCGCACATGCCGGCTAATCCGCCCAGGCCGATCGATACCTACGGCATCTACGTCGGTTTCGACCAGCTCCGGGATTCCTCAGAGAAGGAACGCTTCCTTGACGTAAGCACGACCTTTTATCTTCCCGAAGAAAAGGTGGATGCGTTGCGCACGATCGGCCCGCGGATACTGGACGAATCCGCTCAGTTTCAGCGGCTGCTAAGCGATCTTGCCGTGCCGAAATAGGAGCCCTCGGCAATCACGGGGGCATCACCTTGCCCATTGATTCCCGAAACTTCCACCCGGTTGAAATCGATTTCAAGGACTACGCCCCCAAGATCAAACAACAGAGCGTGAATGCTCTCGGCCAACTCGCCAGCTCCGCATCACCCCCGCTCAGGCTTTCACGTCCGGATTCAAACTGTAGACACCCGTCAGCCTCGCCTGCGCGAGCACGTGGCCGCGGATCGCGGCGAGCACGTCGGAACCCTTGAACGTGCCACTCACCGGGCACTTGTCGAGGTCGAGCGCATAGAGCGTAAACACGTAGTGGTGCACTATCGTGTCGTTCCACGGCGGGCACGGCCCGTCGTAGCCGAAGTAGTCTCCCGACATGTCCTTGTCGGAAGCAAACCAGGCGGTGTAATCGTTGACGCCCTGGCGCGCACCGCGCGGGCCTTCCGGGCCCTGCTTGCCGCGCGCCGTGACGCCGCCGGAAAACTCGCCGGCTTTGATCGACCGCGCGTCCGGCGGCAGATCGACGAGCACCCAATGGTAGAAATCGATGCGCGGCAGCGTCGCCGGAATCGCGCGGCCTTCCTGGTTGACGTCGTCGGGCTTGCTCGGCACGTCGGGATCGTGGCAGATCAGCGCGAACGATTTGGCGGCGGCCGGCGCATCGCTCCACGCCAGATCGGGATTGCGGTTCTGCGACAGCGTGACGTGCGTCTTGGGGTCGGGCGCGCAGAACGCAAATTCAGCGGGAATATTGCCGTTGTTCTGAAAACTTGAACTGGTGAGTTTCATGGCTGGCCTCCTTGTGCAAGATTGGAACCTGTGCCGAAATTATAACGGCTCCTCCCATGCGTGCGCCACCGAACCACGAGCCACGAACCACGTTCACAACGGCTCCGCGCGCGCGGGCGCCACGGCGGCGGCAAGCCGCGATGCGCGTTCCTCCTTGCCCAGCGCGGCAAGCGCTTTCACCTCGGCATAAAACGCCGCCAGGTCGCCGTGGTGCTTCGCGATCAGTTGCTGAAACTGCGGCGCGAGCCCGGTGTAGATCGCGACCGAAGCCAGAAGCGCGTTGTTGGGATGCTCGAAAAAGCGATCGTAGCCGGCAAACCCGGCCCACTGCGACTTGAGCAGCCCATAGTCCCGCTGCATGGCGGAAAAAGCCTGCGCCTTGCGAACGCGCATCTCCTCCGGGGCTATGGGCAAACGATACAGGGCCGCAAGCTTCTCGCGGTACTTGAACACCAGGGCTCTGAATTGCATGCGCCGCTGCTGCGAGCGATCGAAGTCCGCTCGCATCTGATCGTTGCCGCCGCGCACCAGCCAGCGCCGCACGCCCTCGGCCTCGACGGCAGTCGCAAACGACTCGTTGAACTCGGTGTCGCCCTTGACATATACCACCTGGTGCGCAAGTTCATGAAAAATCAGGCGCGATAGCGCGTACTCCGCATAGTTTATGAACGTGTTCAGCACCGGGTCGTCGAACCAGCCGAGCGTCGAATAAGCCGGCACCCCGGACACGAATACGTCGAGCCCCTCACCGCGCAGCTCGCGCGCGTAAGCCTCACCTTCGGCCTGCGCGAAGTAGCCGCGGTAACCGACGCAACCCACGATAAGAAAACACCACTCCCGCGGCTTGACTGAAAACTCCGCGGCGGCAAACACATTCCATACCACGAACGGCCGCTCGAGATC
>Ga0326597_10008090_pt1 | contig 14231 bp, 12 predicted proteins | sample RVTome_12_FD_203789 | JGI IMG/M metagenome (GOLD analysis project Ga0326597, IMG submission 203789) | Soil microbial communities from uranium-contaminated site in the Upper Colorado River Basin, Wyoming, United States - RVT100D185 | ecosystem: Environmental > Terrestrial > Soil > Contaminated >... | reverse complement strand
GCCGACGCTGCCTGCGTGCGCAATGCGTCGGTGATATAGCCTGAGACCATGATCACCGGCAAATCCGGCTGCGCATCGTGAAGCGCCCTCGCGATCTCCAGTCCGGATGTGCCAGGCATGTTGAAATCGGTCACCACCAGGTCGAAGCGAAGCTTGCCGGCGAGCACCGCATCAAGCGCCTCGCGTTGTTCGAGGTAGGCACTGACGCGATAGCCCCAGCGTTCCAGCACCCGCTTGATTGCAAACAGCTGCCCTTCGTCGTCGTCGATGTAGAGGATGTGGCGGCCGCGGCCTTCGGCGGCCGGCCCGGCGGCCTCGGTCGTGCCGAACGCGGCCGCCACTTCATCCGCGCATGGAAAATACAGCTCGAACCTGCTGCCCCTGCCGGGTTCGCTGTGCATGACGATCACCCCTTGGTGCGACTGCATGATGTTATGCACCACTGAGAGGCCCAGCCCCGTGCCCTCGCCCGCCGGCTTGGTGGTAAAGAACGGCTCGAAAATCCGCCGTTGCGTCGCCGCGTTCATGCCGTGTCCCGTGTCGCTGACCACGATGCGGGCATACCGGCCCGGCCGCAGGTTGAGATCGAGCCGTGCCGAGGTGTCGTCCAGCGTAATGCCTTCAACGCGAATATCGATGCTCCCCGGACGGCCCTCCATCGCGTGCGCGGCGTTGTTGCCCAGATTCAGCAGTACCTGTGTCACCTGCGTCGGGTCGGCAAGAACGGACGGCGTATCGGCGGCGCAGCGGCACTCGATCCGTATTCCTCCGGGCAACGCCGCGCGCAGCAGCCGCACGGATTCCTCCACCACCGGGGGCAGCGACATCACGCGGCGCAAGGTTGGCTGGTGCCGGCTGAATGACACAATCTGCTGCACCAGTTCCCGGGCGCGATGTCCGGCCTTTTGAATTTCGCTCAGGCTCACCAGCGCCTGGTGATTGGCTGCGGCATCCTGGCGTGCCAGTTCGGCATTGACCAGTATGGTCCCAACGATATTGTTTAAGTCATGGGCGATCCCCGCCGCCAGGCTTCCGATCGCCTCAATTTTTTGCGATTCACGCAATTGCGCCTCGAGCGACGCGCGCGCCTGCTCGATCTTTTTTCTCCCGGTGATGTCGCGGATCACGGCGAGCACGCCGGAACGTTTGCCGTTTCCCGCGTGCAAGCAGCTCACTGAGGACTCGACGTGGATCGCCTCGCCGCTGCGCTTGATGTGGACGTTTTCGCCGAACCAGCAGCCGGTCTCGCGCAGCGCCATCGTCACGATGGTTTCGTCTTCGGGGTGGGGCCAGCGGTATTGGTAAATCTCGGAGAGGTGGCGCCCGAGCTCTTCGGAGGCGGTGACGCCGTATTGCCGCTCGGCGGCAGCGTTGAGGTAAATCACGCGCTGGTCGTCGTCGATGACGACGACGGCGTCGCTGACCTGTGCGAGGATTTCACCGCGGAAGCGGTTTGATTCGGCGTCGAGGCCTTGCAGCGCGAAAACTTGCGGGCCTTCATCAGTTTCGACGACGAACGCATCCACCGCGCCCATGCGGATGGCGCGCAGCGTCTCCTCCGCCTCCTCCAGCCGGGCGCGCAACTCGGCGTTTTCCGCGAGGAGCGGCGCCTCGGTGGGCGATTCTGCGCGCATGGCGGGTCAGCGGCCCTTTTCCGAGGCCGTCTTCTCCGCCACCTTCCGCAGATCGAGCCCTAACAGGACGCGTTCGGTCTGCGACATGTCGCCGATGAAACGGCGCAGGGGCAGCGGCAGCAGCTTGATCAAGGTCGGCGCGGCGATGATCTGCTCGCCTTCGGCCAGCGCCGGGTGCAGGGAAATGTCCACGATTTCCAGTTCGTAGCGTCCTTGCAGATGCTCCTCGCAAATCTTGCGGATGTTCACGATCGCGCGCGCGGAGTTCCGCGTCGTGCCGGTGATGTAGAGCCGCAGGACGTAGCGGGCATTGGCGTGGTCGGCCGCTTCTTCAAAGGCGCCAGGTGTGCCTGCGGCGGAGGGCTGCTTTTTCATAAACTGTCAGTCCGAAACCGGCCGCACGTCGAGACCGACGAGCACATGCTCTTCGTTGGACAGATCGCCGATGATTTTCTTGATCGGCTTGGGCAGGCGGCGCACGAGCGTCGGCAAGGCGAGGATCTGGTCGCCCGCCGCGAGCTTCGGGTTCTTGATAAGGTCGATGATCTCGATACGATACTGTCCGGCGAGGTGCGTCTCGCAGATGCGCTTGAGATTGGCGCAGGCCGCGAGCGATTTTGCCGTCTGACCGGCGACGTAGAGCCGCAGCTCAAAGGTAAGGCCTTCGCTCATCCTTTTCCTTTCTTCCGGCGGTTGCCGGTCTTGTTGGCGCCGCGCAGTTGCGCCATGACGGCGGTGTCTTGCTGTGTGGTCCTTCCCTGCAAAGTCTCCTGCGCGATGGCGAAGTTCACCTCCGCCGCTTCCGATTCCGCCTCGGCCCGCAGTACGGCGATCTGCGCTTCGATCGCTTTTCGTTTGTTGGCGAGCTGTCGCAGCTTGCGCTGGTGATCCTGTTGGCGCAGCGCGGCGGCGGCGCGCTCCTGTCCTTCCTGCGCCACGCGCGCCGTGCCGGTGAGCACGCGGTCGGCGCCAAGGTAGACATCCACCAGGTCGATGCCCTCGTCGCTGAGGACGAACTCGCGCACCTGATTCGAGTGCGCCATCCCGCGCGATTTCAGAACGTAAATCGTGCGGTTGCGCTCGCCGTTGAACTCCACATTGCGCAACAGCAGCCAGGTATCCATGAGCGAGGAGACGCCGACCTGCGAGTCCTCCGGCGTCGCCCCGCCTCCCGCGGTGAGGCTCGTGAAGAGCGTGGTAATCTGCTGCTGCTTGAGAAAATCGATGAGCCGCATCAGCGTCGGCTTCATCTGCGACTCGCCGCGCTCGAGCGTGAGATTGCTGATCGGATCGACCACGACCACGGCCGGGCTGAAGGCGCTCACCGCGTCATGCATCATCACCAGATGCTGCTCCAGGCCGTGCAGCGTGGGGCGCGAGGAGTGAATCTGGAGCAGCCCCTTTTTCACCCACGGTTCGAGGTCAATGCCGATGGAGCGCATGTTGCGCACGATCTGCGCGCTCGATTCCTCGTAGGCGAAAAACAGCGCGCGCTCGCCGCGGCGGCAGGCGGCGTCGATGAACGCCACGCCGACGCTGCTCTTGCCCGAGCCGGGCGAACCGGAGACGAGCACGCTGCTGCCGCGAAAGACGCCCTTGCCGCCGAGCATCGCGTCGAGCCGCGCGATGCCCGTGAGGATGCGCTGCGCGGAGGCCTGGTGATCGAGCCGCAGCGACGTGATCGGCAGCACCGAGAAGCCGCGCTCGCCAATGAGAAACGGATATTCATTGGTGCCGTGAGCCGAGCCGCGATACTTCAGCACGCGCAGCCGCCGGGTGGAAATCTGCTCGTCGATGCGCTGGTCGAGGATGATCACGCAGTCGGCCACGTATTCCTCCAGCCCGTAGCGCGTCAGCGTAATTTCGCCGCGCTCTCCCGTGATGAGCGCCGTCAGGCCGCGATCCTTCAGCCAGCGGAAAAGACGCCGCAGCTCCGCGCGGAGGATGGCGTGATTCGGCAGCCCGGAGAAGAGCGCCTCGACCGTGTCGAGCACCACGCGTTTCGCGCCGATGGAGTCGACGGCGTGGCCGAGCCGGATGAAAAGCCCTTCCAGATCGTACTCGCCCGTCTCCTCGATCTCGCTGCGCTCGATATGGACATGATCGAGCACGAGTTTTTTCTGTGCCGCGAGCTTATCCAGATCGAAACCGAGCGAGCGGACGTTGGCCTTGAGTTCGGCCGCGTTTTCCTCGAACATCATGAACACGCCCGGCTCGCCAAACTGCGTCGCCCCGTGCACGAGGAATTCCATGGCGAGCATGGTCTTTCCGGACCCCGCGCTGCCACAGACGAGGGTCGGCCGGCCCGCAGGCAGCCCGCCGCCGGTGATTTCATCGAGGCCCTGGATGCCGGTGGGGGATTTGGGCAGGCTGGTGCTGGGGGAAACGCTGTTCGTCTTCAAAGTCGTCGGCTCCGTGGTCAAAACATCTCTTGAGCGTGCGGTACGACCCTGATAGGCGAGGTTACCGCCGGTCAGTCGCGGTTGCCGTGCGCGGAAGGCGATACGGCAGCAAGCGATCGTATTCTTTTTTCACCACGGCGTAGCACTCGCAGACGCGCGCTTCCAGCTTCGGACGGTCCAGCACGGTGATCTTGCCGCGGCTGTAATGGATCAATCCGTCCGCCTGCAATCTGCCGGCGGCCTCCGTCACGCCCTCCCGGCGCACACCCAGCATGTTCGCGATCAGCTCCTGGGTCATGGTCAACTCGTTCGAGGGCAGCCGGTCCAGGCTCAGGAGCAGCCAGCGAGACAGCTGCTGCTCGATCGTATGGTGCCGGTTGCACACCGCGGTCTGCGCCATCTGCGTAATCAGCGCCTGGGTGTAGCGCAGCGCCAGATGCTGCAAATTACCGCCCAGCGCGAATTCCCTTTTCAGAACACTCGCCCTGAGCCGGTAGCCGTTGCCCGCGCTTTGCACCACCGCCCGGCTCGGCGTGCTTTCGCCGCCCATGAACAAGGAGATGCCGACCAATCCCTCGTTGCCGGTGATCGCGATTTCCGCCGAGGCGCCGCTTTCCATGACGTAGAGCAGCGAGACGATGCTGGTAGTCGGGAAATACACGTAGCTCAAATGGCCGCCGGACTCGTAGACCGCCCATCCCAGCGGCATCGGTGTGAGTTCCAGATCGGGCGCGAGGCGCGTGTAATCGTCCGCGGGCAAGGCCGCAAGAAGATGGTTTTGCTTCGGGTTATGCGGTGAAGACATGGCGGCCGTCTCCTTTCGTCATGGGCGTGTTACCGGGATGGTCAAAACCGAAAACACGCCGGAACCACGAAGATTGCTGCTTTGAAGTTTACTCCTTCTGTGCGCTACCGCACAGAACTATCTGGGGCAGACATTATCATGGCCATAATGTACAGCAACCCGGTTGATTTTGTTTAGAAAGTCATCGCATGAACATAGCCGTAACAGAAATAGCGCCGGACAGCAGCAGCATCAGGCCGGAAGAACTGGAATTGGCCCAGTTGATCGTTGCCACGCTTAACCTGGAAGTAGCGGCGGCTGAAATCAACCCGGCTGCCCCTCTCTACCGGGAAGGGCTGGGACTGGATTCGATCGACGTGCTGGAACTCGCCCTGGCAATTTCCAAGACCTACGGCCTCCAGTTACGCTCGGACGACGAGAACAATCTGAAAATTTTCAGCTCATTGCGCAGCTTGGACCGGCATATTCAGCAGCATCGTACCAAATAGATGGCGCATCGGTTCGGTTGGCTGTGGGCGGCACTGATACTGCTGATAGGTGTCGGGTATCAATGGCTCGTTCACTCAGCCGTCGCGGGAGGGCAAATCGAGTCGATCCGTATCGCGCTGGCATTTCTGCCGCTGCTGGCGCTGGCCGGTTGGGTGGTAACCCGTGCCCGCAATAAGCGGCTGTGGTCGTTTATCCTGGTCGCGGCGGGCTTGGCGATCTATGTGCTGACGCAGCACGCGCGCTGGGGGCTTGCCGCAGCGTACGGCATCCCCCACGCGGTAATCTACCTGTCCTTATTGTGGCTCTTCGGCCAAACGCTTTGGCACGGCAAAGAACCGCTCGTCACCCGGCTTGCGCGCCGCGTGCACGGCACGCTGCCGCCGGAACTGGCAGCGTACACACGCCGCGTGACCGTTGCCTGGTGTGTTTTTTTCACCGCTCAGATGGTTACTTCCGTGCTGCTGTTCAACTTTGCGTCGCTCGACAATTGGTCGCTGTTCATCAACGTCCTGAATTTTCCCCTGCTGGCTTTCATGTTCATTGGCGAGTACGGGTATCGTTTCATTCGCCACCGCGACTTTCCACACGCGTCGTTCTTCGACGGAATACGGGCATTCTCGAACGATGCCGCGCGCGCCACCGACGCCAAAATGCACTAGCACACGAACATGACCAACATTCCGCTGATACGCGCTTACAGCAACGACGCCGTGTTCGCTTACCGTGACCGGCGCCCCATCGGCGTCGACCGGTTCCTGCGGGACGTAGAGCAATTGGCGGCACGCCTTCCCGACCGGCGGTATATCCTCAATCTGTGCGCCGACCGCTATCATTTCGTGGTCGGTTTTTTTGCGGCGCTGCTGAAATGGCAGATCAGCCTGTTGCCTCCCAACCGTACACCCGATCTGATCGGGCAACTGAAACTACGCTATTCCGACGTCTATTGTTTGACCGATGCGGCCAACGGTTACCAGTCGCTGGAAACGGTGTTCTATCCTGCATTGTCCGGCCCGGTTCCAGCGGTGCCGTCAGTTCCGCACATACCGGCGGAGCAGATCGCCGCCATCCTATTCACCTCGGGCTCCACCGGGCAACCCGTGGCGAACGAAAAGTCCTGGGGCAGTCTCGTCCGCGGCGCCGCGGCCGAGCTCGATCGTCTGGGCCTGCAGGCGTATCCCGGCATGGCTGTCCTCGGTACCGTACCGCCGCAGCATATGTACGGACTGGAGTCCTCCGTGCTTATGGTTACGCAAGGCGGCCTCGCGCTGCATGCCGGGCGGCCGTTCTATCCGGCCGATATCCTTGCCGAGCTTGCCGCGCTGCCGCGGCCGCGCGGCCTGGTGACCACTCCGATTCACTTACGGGCGCTGTTGGCCGAAACCACCGGTTTGCCGCAACTTGATTTCCTGCTGTGCGCTACTGCGCCGCTGCCGCCGCAACTGGCGGCCGCCGCGGAAACGCGCTTTGCCGCGCCGTTGTATGAAATTTACGGCTGCACCGAGGCGGGACAGGTGGCCACCCGGCGCACGGTCGAAACAGTGGAGTGGCGCGCGCTTCCGGGTATTCTGCTGCGTCAGGACCAACACGGGACCTGGGTCAACGGCGGACACGTGGAGAAAGAGGTTTTGTTGCACGACGTGATCGAGTTGCGCGGCCATACCAGGTTCTTGCTGCACGGCAGAACCGCAGATCTGGTGAACATCGCGGGCAAACGGACTTCGCTCGCGAGTCTGAACTATCACCTGAATTCCATCACCGGAGTGCGCGATGGCGTGTTTGCCATGCCTGAGCAGGAGGATGGGGCGGTAACCCGGCTGACGGCTTTCGTGGTGGCGCCCGGGCTCACCAGCGAGACGGTGATGAACGCCTTGCGCCAGCGCATCGACGCTGCCTTTCTTCCCCGCCCGCTGTGCCTGGTCGAATCCCTGCCGCGCAACGACACCGGCAAGTTGCCGCGCGAGGCGCTGTGCCGGCTCGTAACAGAGTGCGCGACCAAAGCGGGGTAGCATGGTCACCGTCGAGCGGTTTTTTCCTCTTGATCACCCGGCGGCACACGGGCATTTTCCGGGCAACCCCATCATCCCGGGTGCGGTGCTGTTGAGCGAGACGTTGCGGGCCATCGAAGCAAGCCTGGACCTGAGCCTGTCGCCGGGACAACTCGCGTCCGCCAAGTTCCTGCATCCGGCCCGGCCCGGGGATCGTGTCAGGATCGAGTTTTCAGATTCGGCATCAGGCGCGATCAGGTTCGCGTGTTCCGTCGGACCGGTAACGGTGCTGACGGGAGTGGCGGCATGCGAGGCACCATCGACACCGGCCTAGCAGGCAGTCCGCGCAAACCAGCTCTGGAAGGACAGCCGCGTCCGGAATGGGTAGCCCGCCCCGAACGCAGCAATACGCTGGCACTGCGTTCTATCGTGTGGGTGGCGCTGCGGCTTGGCCGCCCTGCCGCACGCTTGGCTCTCTACCCGATCTGTCTGTACTTTCTGATTTTTTCATCCGCGTCACACGCGGCATCGACCAAATATCTGCGCAAAGTTCTGCCTCGCGAGCCCGGGCTCGCGGACGCGTTCCGTCACTGCCATGCCTTTGCCGCCACCCTTCTCGACCGGGTTTTTCTGTGCAACGATCAATACGCGCGGTTCGACGTGCGCGTGCATGACGAAGACATACTCTTCGACATGACGGCGCGCGGCGAGGGGTGCTTGCTGCTGGGCGCGCACCTGGGCAGTTTCGAGATTATCCGCGCGCTGGGCAGGCGCAACACGGCGGCACGAATAAGCCTGGTAATGTATGAGGAGAACGCCAGAAAATTCAACTCGGTACTCGGCGCCATTAACCCAGGCTTGAGCCTCCAGGTCATTGCATTGGGCAAAATCGACTCCATGCTGAAGGTGGAAACGGCGCTGAATCAGGGCGAAATCGTCGGCATGCTGGGCGACCGCACGTTTCAAGGCGAGGGCGCCGTTGCGTGTCAGTTTTTAGGCGAGCCGGCGCGCTTTCCAAGCGGCCCGTTTCGCCTCGCCGCCATGCTGCAACGGCCGATAGTGCTGATGTTCGGTTTGTATCGGGGCGGCAATCGTTACGACATTTATTTCGAACGCCTCGTCGATACGTGGCCGGCGCCGCGCGCGGCGCGCGAGCCTCTGCTCGAAGGATCGCTGCACCGTTATGTCGAACGCCTGGAACACTATTGCCGCGCTGCCCCTTACAACTGGTTTAACTTCTATGATTTCTGGCAGTAGGCTTTTGATGCACCACTTGCTGGTCGCGCTGCTGCTGGCGGCTACCGGCATTTGCCCTGCCGCCGCAGCCGAGACGGCAGCGGCATGGGGGATCGAGCAACTCATGCAAAATCTGGGGCAGGTCAAGTCTGCCCGGGGCAAGTTCGTCGAGCGCAAATACCTGGCCATCCTGAATGCGCCGCTGGACTCTTCCGGCACGCTGATCTACACCGCGCCCGGGCGCCTCGAGAAGTACACCCGGTTGCCCAAACCTGAAACCCTGGTGCTGGACCAGGACAAGCTCTCCATCGAGTACCAAGACCGCAACCAGCGCCGCACGCTCGCGCTGCAGGACTATCCCGTCATCTGGGCCTTCGTCGAGAGCATCCGCTCGACTTTGGCCGGCGATCTGCAAACTTTGCATCGTTTTTACCGGACCAGTTTGGAGGGCAGCGAAGAGAAGTGGCGTTTATCGCTCAAACCGGCTGAGCCAAAACTGCAAACTGTGGTGAAAGAAATCCACCTCAGCGGCAGAGGCACCCGGGTCCGCACGATCGAGATCATCGAAGCCGAAGGCGACCGTTCGGTCATGACGATCACCGAGGATGCGCCGTGACAGCGTATCCCTCGTCACGCTGGGCGATTGCGGCCTGGCTTGCCGCCGTCCTCGTTTGCGTTGCCGTGATCGCCAGAACGCAGTTCAGCACCGATTTGTCCGCGTTCCTGCCGCGCTCGCCGACGCCGGTACAACAGGTACTGGTAGAGCAATTGCGCGATGGCGTGGTTTCCCGGCTCATACTGATCGGCATCGAAGGCGGAGCACCGGCAGCACTGGCGCAGACCAGCACGCGTCTGGCCGCGGAACTTCGCCAACAGCAGGAGAATTTCGCCGCAATCAATAATGGCGAAGAGACCGGATTGGCGAAAGACCGGGAATTTTTCTGGAACAACCGCTATTTGCTGAGTCCGGCCGTCAGTGCCGGGCATTTTTCCAGCGCAGCACTGCGGGTAGCGCTGGAGGAAAATCTGCAATTGCTCGGCTCGCCCGCCGGTGTAATGGTACGGCGCATCCTGTCGAATGATCCGAGCGGTGAGTTGTTGCGCCTGGTGGACCAGTTTGAAGGACTAGCCAGACCCGGCGTGCAAAACGGCGTGTGGTTTTCGCAAGACGGCAAACGCGCGCTGCTGGTGGCGCAAACCCGGGCCGCGGGTTACGACATTGATGCGCAGGAACGCGCTTTGGCGCTGATCCGGAGTGCGCACTCGAATGCCGCGGACGCCAGCGTCCGCGCCGGCCAGAATCTGCTGTTGAGCGGTCCCGGTGTGTTTGCCGTGAGTACGCGCGCCAGAATCAAAGCGGATGCTTTGCGATTTTCCGTTATCGCAATCACGCTCGTAGCCGCGCTGCTGCTGGCGCTGTATCGCTCGCCGCGCGCGCTGCTGCTCGGCCTGCTGCCGGTGGCCAGCGGCGCGCTGGCCGGTATCGCCGCCGTGAGCCTGGGTTTCGGCGCGGTGCATGGCATTACGCTGGGGTTTGGTGTCACGCTGATCGGCGAAGCGGTGGATTACGCCATCTATCTCTTCACGCAAATCACCCCGGGTGCAACACCTGACGACACGCTGGCCCGCATGTGGCCCACGCTGCGGTTGGGATTACTGACGTCCATCTGCGGCTTCGGTGCCATGCTGCTGTCCGGTTTCCCGGGGCTTGCGCAATTGGGGCTGTTTTCCATTGCCGGGCTGGTCATGGCGGTGGCGGTGACGCGTTATGTGCTGCCGGTGCTGCTGCCGCCGGGATTTTCCGTGCACACGGCCACCGGCCTGGCGCCACAGGTGGCGTCTATCGTGCGGCGCGCTCCGGTTCTGCGCTATCCGCTGCTGCTGGTCACTCTCCTCGCCGTATTCTTCCTGGCCGCGCAGCGCGGCCCAATATGGAGCGGCGAGCTGGCGAGCTTGAGTCCGATCGCCGCCAGCGACCGTTTGCTGGACGAGCAATTGCGGCGCGACATCGGTGCCCCGGATGTGCGCCATCTGGTTGTCATCAATGCCCCGGACCAGGAAACCGCACTCGCAGCAAGCGAGAAAATTTCCGTAATCCTGCAACGCTCGGTACAGCAGAGGCAAATGGAGGGCTTTGAGTCCCCCGCCTTTTACCTGCCCAGTCTCGCCTCACAACGCACGCGCCAGGCGGCATTGCCCGAGCCCGCGGTATTACGTGAAAATCTGCATGAAGCGCAGCACGGGCTGCCGTTTCGCCCCGGCCTGTTCGAACCTTTTCTGCGCGATGCGGCCGCGGCCAGGGCGCAGTCGTTGCTGGAGAGCGCCAGCCTGCAAGGTACCGGTCTGGCGTTGAAGCTCGATTCTTTGCTGGTTAAACGCGATAGTGAAGGGCAAGCGGGCTGGACCGCCATGCTGCCGCTGCGCGGCGTGACCGGCTCCGCGGCCATCGGGCGGGACATCGCACGTTTAGCGAACCAGCAAGCTGAGCTCGTCGATCTGAAGCGCGAGTCGGACGCGTTGTACCAGACCTATCGCCGCGAAGTCATCACCTACTCGCTGCTCGGCGCCGGCGCCATCGTGCTGCTGCTGCTGTTGAGCTTGCGTTCGCCACGCCGCGTACTCGCCGTGCTGGCGCCGCTGGCGGCGGCGGTGGTGATCACTTTCAGCTTGTTGGTGCTGAGCGGGAACCCGTTGTCCATTTTTCACCTGGTCGGCCTGTTGCTGGTGGTCGCGGTCGGCTCCAACTACGCACTCTTCTTCGAACGGCAGGCGGAGAGCGCCGGGGAACGTGAACGCACGCTGGTTTCGCTGCTGTTTGCCAACGTCACGACCATGCTGGGTTTCGGCCTGCTCGCATTTTCAAAAGTGCCGGTCCTGCATGCGATCGGCAGCACGGTCGGCATCGGTGCGATCCTTAGCCTCGCGTTTTCCGCCATCCTGATCACTCGCGCAGCCGGTTCAACGGTGAGCCTCCCATGAGCATGGATGCCCTCTACGATCCGGCGCCGCAGCCAGGCCCGGGCCGCATTCTGCTGGTCATGTTGCCGGGCGCCAAAGGCCGGCCACAAGACCTGGTGCAATGGGGATTTGTGCGGGCATTGCGGGAACGCAACCTGCCCATCGACGTGGTCGCGGTGGAAGCGCATCTGGGCTATTACCTGGACCGCAGCTTAAGCTCGCACCTGACGCGCGACATCATCGCGCCGGCACGCACCGGAAATTACCAGCGGATCTGGCTCATGGGAATCTCGCTGGGCGGCATGGGTTCGCTGCTCTACGCTTGCGAGCACCCGGTGGATATCGAAGGCGTAATCCTGCTCGCGCCTTTCCTCGGTGCGCGCGGGACGATAGCCGAGGTCGTGCGCGCGGGAGGGTTGGGTAGCTGGCAACCCGGCGCGATCAAACCGGACGACGATGAGCGCCGGCTGCTGGCATGGATCAAAGCCTACCGACCCGCCATCGCAGCGTCGCCAAATATTTTTTTGGGTTATGGGACTGACGACCGGTTTGTCGACGCAAGCAAATTGCTGGCGGGGCGTTTGCCTGCGGCGCAGGTTGTGACGATTCCGGGCGGTCACGATTGGGCGACCTGGTTACGCTTGTGGCAACACTTGCTGGATCAGGACTTGTTTTCCAACGCCAAAAAGGCCGCGCGCAAGCGCGTGACTGTCCCGAGAAGACTGGCCATCACATGACGTCCGATAGTCTGAGTTCTGGCTGGCGCCCTGCGCCCTTCATTCAACTGTCCGTGCTGTGGCACGCCGTGGGCGCAATTACGCTGGTGGCGCTGCCGTCATGGTGGCCGTGGGTGTTGGGCGCGCTGGCCGGCAATCACCTGGTATTGGGCGCGGCGGTGCTGTGGCCGCGCGGGCGCTGGCTGGGACCCAATCTGATCCGGCTGCCGGCATCTGCCGCCGCACGCGCTGAAGTCTGCCTGACATTTGACGACGGCCCCGACCCGCACGTAACGCCGCAGGTGCTCGACCTGCTGGATCGCCATAAAGCAAAAGCCAGTTTTTTCTGCATCGGCGAAAAGGCCGAGGCTTGTCCCGAAACCGTCAGGGAAATCGCGCGCCGCGGTCACAGTGTCGAGAATCACAGTCATGGTCATCCGCTCGCGTTTGCGTTTTACGGCATGTCCGGGCTGCGGCGCGAAGTCGAGTCGGCGCAGGCGGTCCTTGCCGGCATCACCGGCCGGGCGCCGCTTTATTTTCGCGCGCCGGTGGGATTTCGCAGCCCGCTGCTCGATCCCGTGCTGGCCCGGTGCGGATTGCGTTACGTGTCCTGGACCCGGCGCGGCTATGACTCCATCCGCCACGATCCGGTGCGGGTGTTGCAGCGGCTCGCCCACGGGCTCACCGCGGGCGATGTGCTGGTGCTGCACGATGGCACACGCGCACGCACGGACGCGGGCGAGCCGGTCGTGCTTGCCGTGCTGCCGGCACTGCTGGATCAATTGGCGGCGCGCGGCCTGAAGTCCGTTGCCCTGCCAGCCGCGTGCAACGATGTGTCATAACATGCAACCTCTCGCCATCAACCACTTTTCCATCGTCAACTGCCTCGGCGCTGGCGCGGCGGCGATCGCGAGCGCGTTGCGTGCGAGGCGGTCGGGGTTAACCGCCTGCGATTTTGAAACCGTCGTGCTCGAAACGTGGGTCGGACAGGTCGCGGGATTGGACGATTTTCGCGTGCGGTCCGATCTCGGCGCGTATGACTGCCGCAACAACCGGCTGGCGCAACTGGGCCTGGAGGCGGATGGATACGCGGGGGCAGTGAGCGCGGCGCGTGAAAAATACGGCGCGGGCCGCATCGGCGTCTTCATGGGTACGAGCACGTCCGGCATTCTGCAGACCGAGCTGGCTTATCGCCGCCGCGACCCGCAGTCCGGAGCCTTGCCGGCGGATTATCGCTACGCCGCAACTCAGAATACTTTTTCCCTTGCGGATTTCGTGCAACGCTATCTCGGCCTGACCGGCCCGGCATTCGTCGTTTCTTCGGCGTGTTCGTCATCCGCCAAAGTCTTTGCTCATGCGGCGCGCATGATGGCGGCGGGCGTTTGTGACGCCGCGGTGGTCGGCGGCGTGGACTCGCTGTGCCTGACAACCCTGTATGGTTTTAACTCGCTGGGATTGACATCGCGCGCGCCGTGCCGCCCCTACGACAGGGACCGCGACGGCATTTCCATCGGCGAAGGCGCGGGCTTTGCGCTGCTGGAAAACACGCCGGCGGACGGCGCGATGCTGTTGCTGGGCGCCGGTGAAAGCTGCGACGCCTATCACATGTCCACGCCGCATCCCGAAGGATTGGGAGCAAAACTCGCGATGCAGCATGCGCTGGATGCGGCGGGACTGGCGCCCGCCGATATCGATTACATCAACCTGCACGGGACCGCCACCAAAGCCAACGATGCCAGCGAAGATAAAGCCGTGTTCGAATTATTTGGCGCCGCGACGCCCGCGAGTTCCACCAAAGGCTCGACCGGGCACCTGCTCGGCGCGGCCGGAATAACGGAAGCGATCATCAGTATGCTTGCCATTGAACACGGCCTGCTGCCCGGCGGCATGCACACGCAGAACCTCGATTCCGCGCTGCACTGCAATTATCTGCTCGACAACCGGGAGGCCCGCGTCAAGCGGGTGCTGAGCAACTCGTTCGGCTTTGGCGGCAGCAACTGCAGTCT
>Ga0326597_10008088_pt1 | contig 14232 bp, 16 predicted proteins | sample RVTome_12_FD_203789 | JGI IMG/M metagenome (GOLD analysis project Ga0326597, IMG submission 203789) | Soil microbial communities from uranium-contaminated site in the Upper Colorado River Basin, Wyoming, United States - RVT100D185 | ecosystem: Environmental > Terrestrial > Soil > Contaminated >... | reverse complement strand
ATCCTGCAGAAACAGGGCAATACCGGCTCCGCGATTGAGTGGCTGGAAAAGTCACTGAATAACAAGAAGGATAATTTTAATCTGCGCATGATCTATGCGCGTCTCCTCACAGACGAAAAACGCTTTGGTGATGCGCGCAGGCAGTTTGAGATCCTGGCGACTGAGGCACCCAATAACACGGATGTGTTATTTGCGCTCGGATTATTGTATTTGCAGGACAATCGCCTGGATGAATCCGAAACTTACTTCCAGCGCCTCTCAGACCTGGGGGAACGCAAGGAGGATGCAAATTATTATCTGGGCCGTATTGCCGAAGAAAAAAATGATTTGGAAAAGGCGGCAGTCTGGTATCAGAGTTTGCAGCAAGGCAACAATTATTTTGATGCACAGGTCCGTTTCGGCATGATCCTGGCAAAGCAGGGGAAGATCGAAGAGGCACGCCAGCATTTGCAGGGCATCCGTGTGGAAGGCACCGAGCAGAAAAATATACTCATCCAGGCCGAAGGTGAATTACTTTCAGAAGAGAAACGATACGATGACGCCCTGGCTATCTATAATGAGGCACTGAAGGACAATTACGATGCGGATCTGCTTTATTCCCGTGCCATGCTGGCGGAAAAGATGGGACGGCTGGATATTCTTGAGGCAGATCTCAAGGTTATCCTGGAACGCGATCCGAAAAATTCACAGGCCCTGAATGCCCTGGGTTATACGCTTGCCGATCGGACCGATCGTTATGAAGAGGCCTATGAGTTCATCAAACAGGCCCTGGAGATCAATCCGAATGATTTTTACATCCTCGATAGTATGGGTTGGGTACTCTATCGGCTGGGCCGGCTGGAGGAATCGGAAGATTATCTCAACAAGGCGCTGGCCGTACGCCAGGACCCTGAAATCGCGGCGCATCTTGGGGAAGTCTTGTGGGTGAAGGGAGACAAGGCCGCTGCGAAAGAAATTTGGGAAGCTGCCTTGCAGGAGACACCAGAAGACGCACGTCTCCTTGACGTGATTAAACGCTTTAACCCGTGAATAAAATCATTACCTTGCTGCTGGCCGTGGCATTGGCCGGTTGTGCCGATCTGTCAATTTCACCCGTCCCGGGTGATATCAGTGCCGATCACTGGAAAACGCGGCAGGATTATCTTGTCAAATTGCGGGCCTGGACTCTCACAGGCCGTCTGGCTGTCCAGACTGAACGTGAAGGATGGACCGCGACGCTGCACTGGATACAGGACAATGAAAACTACAATATGCGATTTATCGCCCCCCTGGGTCAGGGTACCTATGAACTCAGCGGAGATGTCCACAAGGTCTCGATGTTGACGGCCGATAATCGATTCCTGCAAGCCAATGATCCAGAGAGACTGATGCTGGATAACCTGGGATGGAATGTGCCTCTCAACGGCTTGAAATACTGGATCAGGGGTTTGCCCGAACCCGGAACTGCCCCGGACAACATGATCCTTGATGATAAGGGCAGGATCACTGATCTGCAGCAGTCAGGATGGCGGATCAGCATACTGCGTTACGCGGAAATCGAAGGCATCGACCTGCCGGGTAAACTCTTCATGCAGAATGATCGGTTTAAATTACGGTTGGTGATTCAGGATTGGAAGACAACCTCATAAGCAGCCGCAGCTGGCCGGCGCCTGCAAAATTGAATCTGTTTCTGCATGTCACCGGACGCCGTCCCGATGGCTATCATCTGTTACAGACAGTATTTCAATTTATTGATTACTCCGATCTGCTGGATTTCACGGTGCGTCCTGATGGAAAACTTCTCCGCAATTCAAACTTTGCGGGCATCAGTATCGAAGATGATCTGGTGATACGGACGGCCAAATTCTTGCAAACCGAGACCGGTTGCGATTTAGGTGCCGAGATTAGTGTGCATAAACGGATACCTGTTGGCGGAGGCCTTGGTGGTGGCAGCTCTGATGCGGCAACTACACTGGTTGCGCTAAACCAGTTATGGGGTCTTGGATTGTCAACGGAGAGACTGGCCCGGATCGGACTCCAGCTCGGGGCGGATGTCCCGGTCTTTGTACGTGGCCACGCGGCCTGGGCTGAAGGGGTGGGGGAGAAATTGGCCCCGATTGAACCTGAGGAATGCTGGTATCTGGTCATATGCCCCGATTGCCATGTATCTACCGCGGAGATATTCGCTGCAGCGGAATTGACACGTAATACACCTGCAATCACAATACGCGACTTCCTGACGTCTGGTGGCCATAATGATTGCGAGCTTGTGGTGCGCCATCGATACCCGCAAGTAGCAGAAGCACTGGACTGGTTGGGGCAACATGCGGATGCCCGTATGACCGGGACCGGGTCATGTATTTATGCAGGATTTAATAGTCAGGAGCAGGCCGTGACTATCAGCAGGAAGATGCCGCATAGATGGCTGGGATTTGTCGCAGAGGGGAAAAACCGTTCACCACTCCTGCAGCGTCTGGAACGGGAAAATAACTAAGTCGAATACATCCTGCGGGGAAAGGGGTTAAAACATTGGGGTGTAGCCAAGCGGTAAGGCACGGGACTTTGACTCCCGCATTGAAGTACAGGATGTACAAATGCCGCGAGGGGCGGGACGCCGATAGCGGCCCCAGGTTCGACAAATTTGTCGGGAACGAGTGATACATGGACGTATCGTTTACGGAGCTAAGGACGTAAATTTGAACAACGCCGCAAAGCGGCGTTGGCCCGAAGGGCGCAGGACAGGATGTCCGGAGTAATCCTGGCACTGTGCCCGGATGAGAAACTGTTGGATTCAACGATATTGGGGTGTAGCCAAGCGGTAAGGCACGGGACTTTGACTCCCGCATTCCCAGGTTCGAATCCTGGCACCCCAGCCACTTTGGATTTGAATGTAGAACAGGATGAAAACCTGAAAGGTTCGACAAACCCGCCGGGGTGAGCCGGAGCATGCTGAAAATCCAGTGGATTTTAAGCCCGGTGAACGGGTTCGGCAGGAAAGCCGAACCCTGGAGTTCTTAGCGAAGCAGGGATGCTGAGCTTAGAACTGATTTGAACAGCGCCGTTTTACGGCGCTGGCCCGAATACCCGCAGGGGTATGAAGGGCGGAGGGCAGGATGCCCGGAGTAATCCTGGCACCCCAGCCATAGTTAATAAACCGAGGTAGTTATGTCATTAGCCAACATGATGATATTTACCGGCAACGCCAATCCGCGTCTGGCATTGGAGACTGCCGGCTTCCTGAACCTGTCCCTCGGCAAGATCAACGTAGGCAGGTTCAGTGATGGCGAGGTCATGGTGGAAATCGGGGAGAATGTCCGCGGGCGTGATGTCTATATTATGCAATCCATCTGCGCCCCGGTGAATGACAATCTCATGGAGTTACTGGTCATGGCGGACGCATTGAACCGCGCGTCAGCTGCACGCATCACTGCAGTTGTTCCATATATGGGATATGCAAGACAGGATCGGCGGCCGCGATCGGCGCGCGTGCCGATTACGGCAAAAGTCGTGGCAAACATGATCGCAGCCAGTGGTGTAGACCGGGTTTTAACGGTTGATCTGCACGCAGATCAAATACAGGGTTTTTTTGACATACCTCTGGACAATGTTTATGCCTCGCCGGTGTTATTGGGTGATGTCTGGAAACACAAATACCCGGATTTGATGGTGGTTTCACCTGATGTGGGCGGCGTAATACGCGCCAGGGCGCTGGCTAAACGTCTGGACGATACTGATCTCGCCATTATCGACAAACGCCGGCCGAATCCAAACGAGTCAGAGATAGTGAATATCATTGGAGATGTTGATAATCGCACCTGTGTCATTATCGACGACCTGGTGGATACGGCAGGTACCTTGTGTAATGCCGCAGGGGCATTAAAGAAAAATGGCGCCAAAAAAGTGGTCGCTTATTGTACGCACCCGGTACTGTCGGGTAACGCGGTGAAAAATATTGAATCATCTGAACTCGATGAACTGGTGGTCACCGACACAATACCGTTGCGGTCTGAAGCCGCGACATGTGATCGCATAAGACAGTTGAGCGTCTCTACCATGCTGGCCGAGAGTATGCGCCGCATCTGTGAGGGCGAGTCGCTGAGTTCAATGTTTATAGATTAGTAAAGCTCTGAATAAGTCCATCCTGGACTTTTCGGAGTACGGAAAGTGAAAAGCGTGCCATATATTATTAACCAACTTGGCACTTTCCTTCATTTTCAGTGGCCTGCGGCCAATGAAAATGGCGATACTTCCCTGTGTCGCTTGACAGGCCGTTGAAAGTTTTTCAATAGTCTGTTCAAAGAATTTTGGGAGGAGATATTTGCCTTTTCTCAATTTAAGGACAATACGTATTGTCTGATAAAATGTGATTGCATTTGGTCGCGAATGCAATCTTGAAATATTTAACCATAATATATAAAGGAGCAGTAACATGAAAGAATTTGAAATAACTGCCGAGCCACGGGAAGATGTAGGCAAAGGTGCGAGCCGCCGCCTGCGTCGAACCGGCAAGGTGCCTGGCATACTCTATGGGGCGGATAAGGAAGCTGCCGCAATTATCCTGGATCATGACGATATGTCCCATCATCTTGAGCATGAGGCCTTTTATTCCCACATCCTCACCCTGAAACTGGGCAAGGAAAAGCAGAAGGTGGTACTCAAGGATCTGCAGCGCCATCCTTTCAAGCCACGCATCCTGCATGTTGATCTGCAACGTGTCAGTGAGACGGAAAAACTGACCATGCGTGTACCGCTGCATTTTATCAATGAGGCTAAATGTATCGCTGTCAAAACGGGCGGCGGTGTTATCAGCCATATCATGACGGAAATTGAAGTCACATGTCTGCCCAGGGATTTGCCCGAGTACATCGAGGTCGACATGGCGGAAGTCGTTCTCAATCAAACCATTCATCTGGGTGAACTGAAATTGCCGGAAGGCGTGGAATCCTATGTCCTGGCACATGGAGGTGATCCATCTTCATCCGTTGTTTCTGTACACATACCCAAGATTGTCGTCGAGGAGGAAGAAGTGGTTGCTGCTGCTGAAGGTATCGTGGAAGAAGGCGCTGTGCCTGCAGTCGCTGAGGAAGGTGTAAAAGAAGGCGAAGAACCTTCCGATAAGGATAAACCTTCCGGTAAAGATAAGTCTTCCGGCAAGGATAAATCTTCCGGTAAAGATAAGTCTGATAAAGATAAATAAAGACCAACAGGCACATCGTGCCATCTGCGATTAAACTGATGGTGGGTCTGGGTAATCCAGGCCCGGAACATTCCGGGACCCGACACAATGCCGGGTTCTGGTTTATTAATGTCCTTGCCGCAAAATTTTCCCTGAAGTTCAGGCCTGAATCCAAATTCCAGTCAGAGATATGTCGCATTGACACGCAGGGATATGATTGCTGGTTGTGCAAACCCATGACGTTCATGAACGGAAGCGGTCATGCCGTTTCTGCAATTACAAATTTCTACAAGATCCCCATTGAAGAGATTCTGGTAATACATGATGAAATCGATCTGGAAGCAGGGATTGTACGGCTGAAACAGGGAGGTGGTCATGGGGGACACAACGGCTTGCGTGACATCATCGAACAAATGGGGAGCAGTGATTTTAAACGCCTGCGTATTGGCGTCAGTCATCCGGGCAGCCGCGAGTATGTAACTCCCCATGTGCTAAGCCGCCCGGACGAGGATGATCACAGGATGATTATGGATGCTATTAACAGGAGCATGAATGTTGTCCCGCAAATACTCAGTGGTGAATTGGAAAAGGCAATGCATAAACTGCACGGAAGTGAAAAGTTAAGAGTGAAAAGTGAAAGGGAAAAAGATGAGGGATAATCAAATAAAATATTTCCCGCTTTCTGCTTTTCACTTTTCACCTTTCACTTAACTTATGGGTTTTAAATGCGGTATCGTTGGTTTACCCAATGTCGGTAAATCCACATTATTCAACGCGCTGACGAATTCCGGTATTCCCGCCGAAAATTATCCGTTCTGCACCATCGATCCCAATGTGGGTGTCGTGCCTATGCCCGATCCCCGCCTGCAACAACTTGCCGAGATCGTCAAACCCGCAAAAGTGGTACCAACGCACATGGAGTTTGTTGATATTGCCGGTCTGGTTGAAGGTGCGTCCGAGGGCGAAGGTCTGGGCAATAAATTTCTTGCGTATATCCGTGAGACACACGCGATTGCCCAGGTGGTGCGTTGTTTTCATAATGACAATATCGTTCATGTCGCAGGCAAGGTGGACCCGCTTGCGGATATTGAAGTCATTAACACTGAATTGTGTCTCGCGGATCAGGAGACTGTTGATCGCGCGCGGCAAAAGATGACCAAGACAGCAAAGAGCGGGGACAAGGATGCACGGAAACAACAGGATTTGCTGGAACGTATCATGGCCCATCTGGATACGGGACAACCCGTGCGGTCAATGGCCCTGAGTGAACAGGAACAGGAATATACCAAACCGCTACATCTCTTGACGCAAAAGCCAACACTCTATATCGCCAATGTCGAGGAAGATAAAATAAAAAATAATCCTTGGGTACAGAAGCTCAAGGAACTGGCCACGAAGGAAAATTCAGAAGTCATCCCTGTCTGTGCCGCCATCGAAGCCGAGATAGCCGAACTGGACGATGCCGGCAAGGCGGAATTCCTTAAGGAACTCGGTCTGGAAGAACCGGGATTGAACCGTATAATCCGTGCGGGATATGCCTTACTTGGATTACAGACTTTTTTTACAACGGAATCCAAAGTGCTGCGTGCATGGACCATACGAAAGGGTGATACTGCGCCCCAGGCCGCAGGCACCATCCATACGGATTTCGAACGCGGTTTTATCCGTGCCGAGGTGACGGCGTTTGAGGATTACATCGCTTGCAAAGGGGAGCAAGGGGCGAAGGATGCAGGCAAATGGCGGCTGGAAGGAAAGGATTATGTAGTACAAGATGGCGATGTCATATTATTCAGATTTAATGTGTAAAGGGAGTTAAATTCAGCGAATCAATGGCTAAGACCAACAAAAATCTGCGTCGTAAAATAATTGCAACAGCACGGTTATTTAATAAGACCGGGATGAGTATGGGTACGTCCGGTAATTTAAGCGCACGTACAAAACATGGATTCCTCATTACGCCTTCCGGTCTTCCTTATGATGATCTGGAACTACCAGATATTGTCGAGATGAATTTAGAGGGTGAACTTGTTTCGGGCAAGATTGAGCCATCGACGGAATGGCCTTTTCATAAGGCAATCTATACTTTGCTCCGGGAGGTCAACGCCGTTGTGCATGTGCATTCACCGTATGCCACCGGCATTGCCTGTACCCGTCAGGATATTCCTGCATTTCATTATATGGTGGCCATCATTGGAGGCGATTCCATCCGCTGTGCACCCTATGCCACATTCGGCACGGAAGAACTTTCGAGGAATGCAATCGAGGCCCTTGCAGATCGCAAGGCGTGTCTGCTTGCCAATCATGGCATGATTGCACTGGGCGAAGACATTAATGCGGCTTTCAAACTTGCCGGGGAGGTCGAAAATCTCGCCAGACAATACTGGATCAGTAAACAGTTTGGTGATCCGGTATTGCTTGGTGATGTCGAGATGCTATTAAATGTGGAAAAATTCAAAAACTATGGAAAACAGTCAACTAATGTAAAGCGAAAGAGGAAGTAAATTATGAACACGAAACGATTTATTTCTGCCATTATTGCCGTTTTTACCTTTGTCTTTATTTATGAATGGATCCTGCACGGAGGTCTCCTTGCAGGAATTTATGAAAGCACTCCGGCCCTGTGGCGCACCAAGGCAGAAATGCCTCGCTATATGATATGGCTGATGCTTGGACAGTTGGTCTTCACCATTATGTTTTGTTACATCTTTCTCAAGGGATATGAGAATAAAGGTCTTATGGAAGGTGTCCGTTATGGCATCCTGATCGGCCTGTTGTTTATCGGACCTGATATGATCTTTTATGCGGTACAGCCTTTACCGGTAAATCTGGTTGTGTACTGGTGTATAGGAGGTTTGATCGAAATGACAATCGCCGGTGTGATCTTGGCAGCAATATACAAGCCTGCTACCGCGTGATAATTCATGCCCCGGTAATTTTTGCAGATATCATCTTTTCTTCCGTATGATGGGAATAAGCATGGAAACCTGTCGCCGGTATTGATTGTAGGATTCACCATAAAATTTCAGGAGATCCTGTTCTTCTAATTGTATACCAATCAGGATATAGGCGGTTGTCGCGATAGCAAACAGCAGATGACCGGTGGTCATTTGCGGTGTCGCCCAGAAGGCGATAATAAAACCCGTCATGATGGGGTGACGCATATACCGGTATAATGCAGGTGATCTAAATTCAACCGATGTGTATTCCTTCCTTTGCATGTACAGGTATACCTGACGCAAACCAAACAGATCAAAATGATTAATCATGAATGTTGAAAGAAGTACGATGATCCATCCCAGCCAGAACAGTCCTGTCAGAATGGTTGAGCCAAAAATATTATTTACATTCCAAATTGATCCGATCATCGGCTGCCATAACCAGAACAGGAGTGCCAGTAACAAACTGGAGAGCAGGACATAGGTGCTGCGTTCTATGGGTTCAGGGATGATCTTTGTCCACCAGCGTTTAAATGCAGGACGTGCCATAACGCTATGTTGAACAGCGAATAACCCGAGCAAAATAACGTTGATCAGAATGGATTTTGTAAAAACACCTTGCACACCACTGTCAATGGATTTTGGAACAATGATGTTGCCGACAAAGCCGATTGCATACAGGAATGTTATAAAGAACACAGCATAGGCAATAATGCCATACAGGAATGTCAATATTCTGGCCATGTTTATAATGATGTCTTAATAATATTTATACTATTGATATCAAGTATAGTACGGGCTGAATATTCTACTCAGCCGGTTTCAGCGGCCTATCCATATTGTTTTTACAACTTAATTCCATAATAGTTGAGCACGGCAATCATCAGGAAATAGCAGATAATTGTGATGATAATCGATATCCCCAGGCTCAGGTAAAAATTTACGCCCTGTTTCAGCAGCAGGGGTAACGAAACAAAAAGGGCCAGGGACGGGATGACCAGCCAGAAGACGCCTGTTGCCAGCGCCGAGACTTTCCCGGCATCGTTGGTGTCGATGTAGAGCCACATCATCGCCAGGACTGATACCAGAGGGATGGAAGCCAGTATCGCCCCAACCAGCGTACTTCGCCTGGAGATTTCCGAGATCACCACGATAAGCACGGCAGTGATAATCAGTTTTATTATGTACCAGGTCATTAAGTGATTTTCGTTTTTGACATCATACTAAACCAAAGAAATCGTAGTTACATGAGCATTTTTTATTTGTTTCCGACCCCATGAAATTTCAGAAATCTCCCACTACCAGTATATAATTACAATAAAATCAACAAGATACTATTTTAATAAAGTTTATGTTGCATTGCACAATTAGATGGTATATGCTGCACCGCAACATTAACCACTTTATATCAGGAGAAGTAACTATGAATATTCAAATCGAAAAATTTGTTGCTCCAATTCAGGAGCTGACTGCTTTACATGTTGCAAACATTGAAAAGCTGGTCAACCTGCAACTGCAGGGTCTCGAAGAGAGCGCCAAGGCCGGTGTTGACGCACTGAAGAAGGCGGCCTCAATCAAGGACCTGGAAGGTGTCAAGAGCTACTTTGCCGGGCAGGTTGAAACTGCACGTCAGGTAGTCGAAAGTGCTGTGACACATTCCAAATCAATTGCTGAGATTGTCCAGACCTATCCTGGTAACGTCAAAAGCATCGTGGAAAACGCCGTCGCTATTGGCTAATTCCTAAATGCTCGACTGAATCATCTCAGTCAGAATCAAGCCGCCATTACGGGCGGCTTTTTTTTGAGTGGGATTTCCTTTTGTCAGATGATTTCCTTTCTCGCTTTGTGCGTAGAGCGACTTTAACAGCCTGTTGCGCCCAGTGTTGCATGGCATCCGGTTCTTCAAATACTTCGGGTGGGGCCTCGTAATATTGCATGGTGACCGTTTTGCCGCGTGATGCATACGTGAATGGATTCAAACCACGCTTGGTGAATTCCTTACAGGTAATATCGTCTGCCTTGAAATATAACTGATCGTCTACAATGATAGTGAACATGGTGTCGTCCTGATAAATCCCATATCCACCGAACATGGCGCGTGCCCGGAATTCACCGATCGGTGCTAGTTGTTCGATTACAAATTCAACAAACTCACTTAGTTGAGCCATAATGGAAAATAAATCTGTCACCTTTTTGTTTTACAGGCACCCATAAAAAATTGATTCCTTAGTCTTCCTCTTCTTCATACTCTTCCGCCTCATCATCTTCATACTCATGGGCCTTGTAGGCGAGGAGTTTGCTGGTGTTCATCATGGGCAAAATAATTAAATCCATCTCCGGAATATATTCAAGATCGGCCATGCCCTGTTCCAGCGTAAGTAACTCGGTTGCTTCGCCTGATTTTTTAATATGAAACAGTTTGCCAACCATCCAGTCAGTGACATAGTATTCGCCATCAAGATCAGTTTCCACGCCATCTAAATTACCCACAGGCGAGCCATCACCAATACTCTGAATGGATTTATCCTTGAGTGAAATGGTCTTGAGATGGCCTGGTGTGTCTGTCTTGAAACCTTCTACCATCACGCCCCAGGCACCTTCGATCAGATAATCATCTAGTACTAACAAACCATTCGGTGCTTCGAGTTCAGGTGTTTCGAGCCAGATACTGAAGGTACCGTCCTTCAGTTGATGTATCCGGTTCATCATCATGTCGGATACAAAAACTTCGCCGCCCATACTTGCCGCAACATCATTCAGGAATTTTGCATCCATGACCTGGTAACTATTAGTAATAGTCTCCGTGGGAATATCAATCTCGACCAGGGTATCAATGTCCGCGGTATAGAGTTTGTTTCCATGTATGGCGAGACCCTTCGGGGCATTAAGACCCGTCACCCAGTCCTTCTTGAGAATTTTGCCGTCCAGCGCAACTTTGGAAATAAAGCCGTTGCCGTCTTTCTCATTGGCCGCCCCGTTCACATTGGATACGTACAACACCTCAGTCTTTGTGTCGTAAACGACGGATTCCGGGTTCCTAAACCCGTCTGTTTCCCAGAGTTTCTCCAGTGTTATCTCCTGGGCAGATACCTGAGATTGAAAGAATAACGCAATGTTGATCAGCAGGAACTGAAATAAAGAATGTCTTTTCATTTTGTACTCCGTTATCAAGATAATTCAAACAAAGCCTTCAGTTTTTCGCCGGGGTCAGGGGCGCTGATGAAGGCCTCACCGACAAGAAAGGTATTTACGCCGTACTTGCGCATCAATTTCACGTCCTCTGCAGAGTGTATACCGCTTTCTGTTACCACAGTGCGATCGTACAGGACATCAATTAACAGTCTAATAGTGGTATTAATATCCGTTGCAAAAGTACGCAGGTCGCGGTTATTGATCCCGATCAGTGGGGTGCGTAACATCAGTCCGCGCTCCAGCTCTTCCCGATCATGCACTTCGACCAGGACGTCCATGCCCAGTTCGGCGGCCAAGCCTGACAATTCCTGTAGTTTTGCATCCGGCAGGGCGGCCACAATCAGCAGGATACAATCGGCTCCGATCACCCTTGATTCATATATCTGCCAGGGATCGATCATAAAATCCTTGCGCAATACCGGGAGCGTGCAGGCATCCCGTGCCTGTAGCAGAAATTCATCCGAACCCTGGAAGAAATCAATATCGGTCAGGACCGAAAGACAGGTCGCTCCGGCTTTTTCATAAACTCTGGCAATCTCCGCCGGATCAAATTTTTCACGGATCACGCCTTTACTGGGTGAGGCCTTTTTGATCTCGGCAATAATCGCCGGTTTGCCTTTGCTGATTCTCTGTTGAATGGCCGACTCAAAGCCGCGCGCAGGTGGGCAGTCTTTCACCTTTGCCTTGAGTTTGCTCTGGGATAATTTCGCTTTGCGTTCTGAAACTTCTTCTGCTTTGCGTGCAAGAATTTTTTTCAGAATATCAGGCGTGTCTTGCATGGTAACTGGTGAGTTCCTCATTATGTCATTTCGAGCCCTTCGACAAGCTCAGGATAAACTCCGCGATAAATCTGTGTGTATTAAAGCATAATATGAATAATCAATTACAGGATTTCTCGGTCGCTGTTCCAGACGCGACTCAACCTCCTCCGTCCCTGGAGTCGTCCCTTCGGTCGAAATGACGCAAAAAAACAAGTCATTGCTCAGAAGCTATTTGTAAGCTTGACCAGTTCATCCAGTTTTTCCCTGGCAGCGCCACTTTCGATGGCGTCCTTTGCCTTTTCAATACCGGTTGCAAGATTGTCCGCAATGCCGGCTGCGTAGATTGCAGCGCCCGCATTCAATGTTACGATGTCCTTCGCCGCGCCTTTTTTATTTTCCAGTACTGCAAGCATGACCTTCAGACTGTTTTTTGCGTTCGTAACGGACAGTGTCTTGATGTCCGCGCGTTTAAATCCGAATTTCTCAGGGGTAATGGAATAATTCCTGATCCTGCCATTAGCTAGTTCGGCAATCTTCGTCGGTGCCGAGACACTGATCTCATCCATGCCGTCCTGGGAATGCACGACCAGTACATGTTGACTGCCCAGGCGTTGTAGTACCTGTGCAAGTGTTTTCAGCCACACATCACTGAAGACACCCAATACCTGATTTGGGGCGCCAGCCGGATTGGTCAATGGCCCAAGGATATTGAATATCGTGCGCACGCCCAGTTCCCGGCGCGGCCCGATCGCATGTTTCATAGCATTGTGATGCGCGGGGGCAAACATGAAACCGATCCCGATCTTGTTAATGCATTGAGTGACCTGTTCCGGTGTAAGTTCAAGTTTCACGCCTGCGGCCTCAAGCACGTCGGCGCTGCCGGAATTGCCTGAAACGGATCGGTTGCCATGTTTTGCAACATGGGCACCGGCAGCCGCGGCGACAAATGCCGAGGTGGTGGAAATATTAAAGGTATTGGTGCCATCACCGCCGGTGCCGCAGGTATCAACGAGAAATTTTTTGTTGACATTGACCTTCAGCGCGAGGTCGCGCATGACTTCGGCGGCGGCAGTGATCTCATCCACCGTCTCACCCTTCATGCGTAACCCGATTAGAAATCCCGCAATCTGTGCCGGCGTGCACTCACCCGTCATGATAGCGTGCATGACCGTATGCATCTGATCACTTTTCAGATTGTTGCCGTTGGTGATCTGTTGTATTGCCGCTTGAATATCCATGTTATAAATTTAATTCTGAAACAGGATTAGGAAGATCCTTATTTCGTGCCCAGGAAATTTTTCAGTAGTTCATGGCCGTAAGAGGTCAGGATAGATTCCGGATGAAACTGCACGCCAGAGACCGGGAATTCCTTATGTCTGACACCCATGATTTCATCAATTCCACCTTCCGCACTTTCAGTCCATCCGGTGATCTCAAGGCAATCCGGGAAGGTTTCTTTTTCAATCACCAGTGAATGGTAGCGGGTTGCGGTAAACGGGATATCGAGGCCTTTGAACACGTCGGTATTATTATGATGAATCTCGGAAGTCTTGCCGTGCATGATCTTTTTGGCATGCACAACACGCCCGCCGAAGGCCTGTCCGATGCTTTGATGTCCGAGGCAAACTCCGAGGATCGGAATTTTGTCCTTGAAACGTTCTATGACCCCGATCGAAATACCGGCCTCATTCGGTGTGCACGGGCCCGGTGAGATCACAATGTGTCCGGGTGAGAGGTTTTCAATTTCATCCAGTGTAATCTGATCATTGCGATACACATGCACATCTTCTCCCAGCTCGCCAAAATATTGCACCAGGTTATAGGTGAAGGAATCGTAGTTGTCGATCATTAATAACATTAATTTAATCTGCTGTGTTATCGAGCCCGTTTTCCGCCATGGTCACTGCACGGAACATGGCGCGTCCCTTGTTCATGGTTTCATCCCATTCGCGGCGGGGCACGGAATCCGCAACAATGCCCGCACCTGCCTGGATGTGCAGCGTACCATTTTTGATTACCGCTGTTCTAATCGCGATCGCGGTATCCATATTCCCGGCCCATGACAGGTAACCTACGGCACCGGCATAAATGCCGCGTTTGACCGGTTCCAGTTCATTGATAATCTCCATTGCGCGGATCTTGGGTGCGCCCGATACCGTGCCGGCCGGAAATGTAGCGCGCAGGACAT